>Ga0213835_100252_pt1 | contig 62251 bp, 61 predicted proteins | sample SWPATP01_FD_160576 | JGI IMG/M metagenome (GOLD analysis project Ga0213835, IMG submission 160576) | Coastal seawater microbial communities from Marineland, Florida, United States - SWPA TP0 #1 | ecosystem: Environmental > Aquatic > Marine > Coastal | place: USA: Florida | collected 2016-08-05
TACCGCTAATTTACTGAAAAACCGGATTTAGCTGCCTTAAAAAACCGCTTCCAAAAATCCTGGCGCGTCTCCATCAGCAAGAAAGCGCGCAAGCGCCGAAATCGCTAATTGATCAGTGCTTCCCTAGAAATATGAAACCATTCTTGGCGAAAAGAAGCTGACGGCAGTCGAGCGTGGCTCGACCTCGACTTGCGCCGCAGCTGCTGCCTACACGTATTACGACGCCAATGGCTACATGGATTACACGCTGGATTGGAAGGGTAACAAGAAAGACTACACCTATGACGCGAGCGGAAAATTAGAGCTGGTAGTTTCGGCCGCAGGCACCTCGGCTGCCGCCGGCACCAGATACTCCTGGAATGGCGACGATATCGTACAAATCGAATACCTGAATGCGCAGAATAATGCCTACAGACGGGTCAATTACGTATACAATATTTCGCCGCTCGAAGCGACACGGCTCGCAAGTGAGACCTGGACCGATCTGACCACAGGTGTGCAACGAGGTACCACGTATACCTACGTCACGAACCCCAACGGTACCTTGGTGAGCCAATCAGTCAATCGCCAAATCGTAGGTGGGGTTGCTACCACAACACTATCTTATGATACTGCGGGAAATCTCATGTCGCAGCGAAACGCGCTTGGCCACACCGAGTCTTGGTCTGAATATAATGGTTTGGGTCAGCCTGGACGTCATATTGATATCAATGGGGTCGCAACGACTTTTGCGTACAACGCCAACGGGACCCTAGCATCCTTTACCCAGTTGCTACCGGCGGGGAACCAGTTAACGACATTCGCGTACAACCACGACCGCCAACTGACTGACATCGTGTTCGCGGATGGCTCAGCGAAACGTTGGCGTTATTCTGCAGACGGGCGTTTGAAATTAGTTGGCAATGCTTCTACTGACCAATTCACTACGGTTAGCCTTAACGTTGCAAGGAATACCGAGACAGTAAGCTCACCACGCGATGTGCCCAACCTGAGCGGTAGCACTCCCGTACCGACTGCGGCCAGCGCCTTTTCAGCCGAGACTATTCTTGACTCGTTGGGTCGGGCTTATACAAGCAACAGTTCCCAGGGTCTTCGCTTCCAATACCACTATGACAACAATGGTAATTTGGAATCCATATCAGATGTATATGGTCGAACTTGGCGGTCCGATTACGACCAGCAGGACCGAAAGACGAAGGACACAAGCGCAGATGGCGAAGTAACCCAAATGCAATACGACAGCGCTGGCAATCTGGAATGGGTGCGGGATGCGCGTTCGCTGCAAACTAGTTATACATATAATGGTTTTGGACAGGTATTAACCCGTATGAGCCCAGACACTGGACTAACCACTTATACCTATGACTCGGCCGGGATGCTCTATACCGAGACCGACGCAAATAACAAGGTCACAACTTATGCGTGGGACGCATTGGGTCGTATGTTTGCTCGGGCAAGTGGTGGAGTCACGCATTTATTTACCTATGATCAAGGCGCTTACGGTAAAGGCCGTCTAACGCACGTCAATGATTTAACTGGCGATACCGCCTATACCTACAACGCAGCCGGGCAGTTAACCAGCCAGGTTAACAATATCTATAGCGATATCTTTACGACGACATGGAGCTATGACGCAGCCGGTAGGCGGACTAGGATGGTTTATCCGACCGGCCTGACGCTGACATATGGCTACGATAGCGCTGGCCGTGTGTCCTCGGTGTCGAGCAATTTGGGAGGCGCTTGGTCAACACTCGCCAATTCTATGCTGTACCAGCCAGCTACAGATCAGCTTTACGGGTGGCGCTTTGGCAACAATTTACCCAGGATGATCACCCTCGATGAGAGTGGCCGAGTAGCTCGGATTACTACTCCTGGCAAGCATGATGTCTCAATAAATTACCATAATCCCGATCTAATTTATTCTCTGACTGACTATATCTATCCGTCGTTGAGCACAGGCCCCATCGATTACGATGGGAGTAACAGAATTGTTCCTGTTCCACGCAGTGGAGATGGACAAGTCTTTCGCTGGGATGCAGTAGGGAACCGTACCTCGCATAGTCGGGAAGGCGAGGGAAACTACACCTATACGACCGACTCGCAAAGTAACCGATTGGCTGCGTGGAGCGGGGCTGGAAAATGGCGAAATTTTGGCTACGATAACGTAGGTAACTTGGTTAGTGAAACCCGGAACGACGGTACGCGCTCCTATACTTACGATACATTCGGTCAGTTGGATACCGTGTATATTAACGGGGCGTACGCCAGCCTGAACCGCAGTAATGCATTCAATCAACGCGTTCGACGGCACGCAGGGAGCATGGGTTGGTCGATGATTTACGGGCCAGACGGTGAGTTGCTTGCACAAATCGGAACACAAACATCCAGTTACGTCTGGCTGGACGGCCAAATCCTTGGTATGGCGCGTGGGGGGCAGTTCTATGCCAGCCACAACGACCAAGTAGGCCGGCCGGAAGTGTTGACCGATGCGAACGCTGCCGTTGTCTGGCGTGCCGAGAATTCCGCGTTCGACCGACGTGTCGTGGTCGATAATGTCGGCGGCTTTAATATAGGTTTCCCGGGCCAGTATTTCGATTTTGAAAGTGGACTTTGGTACAACTGGAACAGGTACTATGATGCGTCGCTTGGGAGGTATATCCAGTCCGATCCGATTGGCCTGGCCGGTGGCATTAATACCTATGCCTATGTGGATGGCAATCCGCTTTCGTACATTGATCCATTGGGGCTTGCTACATTTACGCTTACTGGCGGTGGCAGTGTAGTGGTTTTAGGCGGCATTGAAGGCAGCGCAGGTATTTATATTAGCAATCGTCCATTAGATATTGGCATCGTCGGATCCGGTGGGGTGGGAGGCGGAGCACTTGTTGGCTTGAGTGCTCAAGTGGGATATGTGCCTGGTGCGCTATCGAATGTCAGTGGCGACACAACGAACATAAATGGTGCATGCGTCGTGGGTAGCGGGACTGTGATGATGGATCGCAAGACTGGCAAGGTCGTAGGAGGCACTGTTGGTCTTGGTGCCAAATTAGGTGGTTCAGTTACGAACTCCACGACAGGGACTTGGGGAATACGCGGTTTGTTAAGGAGTATTTTCTCGTCCAAGAAAGGTCCATGATGACTTCACCTAGAAAGAAATTCGTTTACGCTGCCTGTACGTTTATTGTTGTCGGACTAGCGATTGTCGTCGCCCTCGTAGAAACGCAGGAAACAGCACTTACAATTGCCTTTTTTGCGTGGATCATGGGGGGGGCATTTTTACTTACACGCATCCGATGTCCTAACTGTGATGTTCCGATTGTGTACCAAGGCAAGCTCGGCAGCATTTCTATTTATGCGGGGTTTGCGAGAAAAAAATGTCAAAACTGTGGTGAGGATTTGACTGAAGGTTAGTGAGCACGGAGGGGCGGGGGTCAGTGTGAGGTAGTCCTGATCCGCTTGGATTCCATGGACACTTTGAACCTGAGGATCTGGTCGGTCAATGGCCTATTTTGGGCACCTCAGAAACCGCGTTCCGAGCGAAAGCAGTCGGGGTTTGGTCTTTGAGAGCCATGTGAGGCCGAATCTCATTGTAGTCAATGCGCCATGCCTCCACGATGGCCTGAACCTCGGCTAGAGAAGTAAACCAGTGGGCGTTCAGGCATTCGTCACGTAGCGATCCGTTGAACGTTTCGATGAAGCAGTTGTCGGTCGGTTTGCCGGGCCGGCTGAAATCGATCCTGGTCTGATGGCGGTAGGCCCACAGGTCCAGCATCTGCCCCGAAAATTCGCTGCCGTTGTCGACAAACAGGCATTTCGGCGCCGTGCGTTTTGCAATGATCTGGTTGAGTGCAGTGACGACGTCTTCCCCGCGCAGGCGATGTCCGGCCACGATGGCCAAGGACTCACGGCTGTAAATATCGATGATCGTCAGCAATCGTATTTTCGTTCCGTCTGCGAGTTGGTCGGCCACGAAATCCATGCTCCATGCGTCGTTCGCTCGACGTGGCTGCATGCGCGCCTGGCGCACTACTGCGCTCTTGCGCCGCTTCTTGCGCCAGGCGCGCAACTGCAACTGCTCCAGGCAATACCAGCGATAAGTCTGGTTGACGCCCAACTGAAACACCTCGCGCTTAAGCAGCACGTGCAGGCGCCGGTAGCCCCAACGCACGCGCACCTGGGCCAGCTCACGCAAGCGCTGGCGCAGTGCCAGCTTGGGATCCTTCTTGCTCGACAAATACTGCGTGCTACGCACTTGCTTGATCAGCCGGCAGGCCCGCGCCAGTTTCAGTCCATAGTGATCGATGATGTACTCGACCACCTCACGCTTCAGCGCGGGCCGCCCCACTTGTTTGACGCGACGTCCTGCAGGATCGCTTTGTCCAGGCTAAGCTCGGCTACCAATTTCTTCAGCCGTGCATTCTCGTCCTGCAGGATTTTGAGCTCCCGTACGCCTTCGGATTGCATACCGCCATACTGCTTCTTCCAGCGGTAAAACGTCTGCTCCGAAATGCCAAGCTGCCGGACGATGTCACCGACTGCCATGCCCAATTCGGCCTGCTTCAACACCGATACGATCTGTTCTGCTGGAAAATGTTTGCGCTTCATGGTCAAGCCCTCCCGCACAGGAATTATTGACCAAAAACTCGCGTCCGGAAGTTAATTTTGCCAATGCAGATCAGACCCGAACCGAGCAGCGCCTCGACGCCTTCAACAAAGAGATCATGTCGCACGCTATGCTGGGCTTTGTGACGATGATCGTGATGGCTTTATTGGCGTTCTACGTCAAGTCGCAACCGCTTCGGAGCGCGACGCTGGCGCTCGCGATAATTGTCCAGCTGTTCGGTCTGGCCTTGCTCGGGGTGGTAACCGTGGGAGGATTTCTATTCATGTGGCAGCTGAGAAAATCACCATTTGGTCCGTTTTTTTCGCTTGTAAAAGCGTATTCCGACATGGATATCGCGTTTGTTCACCGGCTTGGCGCCTGTGACAAGTCGGCCGTGCAGTATGTGCTGACCTATTACAAGTACGAACGGGCGAACTTCGAAAAACGCGGCTCCATGATTGCCGGCTCGATCGAGCGAATCGGCTTGTTCCCTGCAATGGCAGCGCTGATTGTGCTTGTTGCCAGTCTGGCAAAGGTCTCCGAGGTTGCCACCTGGGCTGTCATGTTCGGTCCGCTTCTCTTTGCGTTCTACGTGATGCTTGTAGCGAGTTTCCCTATGACGCAGAAAATGGACCGCGTGATCGCCCTGCTGGAATTTAGTGTCCAGTCCAGGAAATAGCGAGACTACTGTTGCACAACGGAAGCTTATATGTGCTGGTCCACACGCGACGAGGCGATCCGTGTTACACTGGTTTCAGTCGTGAGGGGATTACAGCCTTGACGGCATCCCGCAGGAGCCCGCAACGCGATATGTGTAATGTCGCCAGCGACCAGCCAAGCGGGATTGTGATTCGAGATACGTTGGTCGACTTACACCGATGGAGGCACCATGCAGATAGCACGGGCGTCCAGGGCTCCGCACCTTGCAGATAAGCATCGGCTGGAGCAGCGATACAAGCATTGGCAATACATTGAAACGAAGCCCGCAGCAAGCGGGCTTTTTTTTCTCCCCGCGCAGGTCGGCGTCCGGTTGCAGGCCCGGAATATAGCCGCCGCCACTTACGGTCCGCCACAAGGGCGGCCTATTCACTCTTTCCTCCGGTCCAGTCCTTGCGGGCGCTGGCAACCGGCAGCATCTGATCGCGCTGTTGTTACGCGCCGGCTCGCCACTTACACTCAAAGGAAGCCCACCATGGCAAAAGAAGAACTCATCGAAATGAATGGCCTCGTCACCGAAGTGCTGCCGGAACTGCGTTTCCGCGTCGACCTCGATAACGGCCACAAGCTGATCGCCTACACCTCGGGCCGGATGAAGAAAAACCACATCCGTATCCTGGCCGGCGACAAAGTCACGCTTGAACTGTCGCCTTACGACCTGAACAAGGGCCGTATCGTGTTCCGTCACATCGAAACCCGTGGCGCCCCGGCACCACGCGCCGGCGGTTTCCAGCGCCGCCGCTAATCGAGCAGCATTGCAGCGGCGCGGCCATGTGGCCGCGTCCGCATCTCTCCGGTGGCGCCACGCCGCCGACGTACTAGCCTTCGTTTCACTCTCCCCTTCAGTTGCGCCGCGTTCCCAGCGCCGCCACGTCGCGCAGGTGCGCCAGCTTGGCCGAATAGCGCGCCCGCGTTTCGGAGCGGATGCTGTTGTCGCGCGCCAGTGCCAGCTGTTTCTCGGCAATCCCCAATTCCCCCAGCTCGAAATTCGCGACGCCCAGCCAGAAATGGAATTCGTCGTTGTAGGGCGCGCGCGCCACTTCGCGCGCGAACAGTGCGCGCGCCTGGCGGAAGTCGCCGGCGCGGTAGGCCGCCATGCCCTCGTTAAAGTAGTGGTAGGGCGGGTTGGGATTGAGTTGCGCGATCCGCTGCGCCATCGCCTGGGCTTCGGCGTCCTTGCCGCCGGCGGCCAGCAAGGGCACCAGATTCTGCATCACGCTCAGGTTGTCCGGTTCGCGTTCGAGCGCGGCGCGGAAGGTCTGTTCGGCCAGCAGGGGGTGTCCGCTACGCTGGTAGACGACGGCCAGGGTGTTGTAGGCGGCCGTCAGCGTGGGATTTTCCAGCAGGGCGCCGCGCGCCCACCAATAGGCCTCGTTGTCGTTTCCCTGCACCAGCTCTTCGGCCGCACGGTTGTTCATGTAGCGCGCCACGATACCGGCTTCGTCGAGATAGCGCACGCGCCGGTTCACATTCGGCGGCAGCTTGACGAAATCGACGGTCAGGGTGGCGGCCGTGTCGTAATCGGCGCGCGCTCCGCTTGGCGCCAGGCTCAGGTTGACGTGCGAGCTGACCATGTAGAGCCCGCGCTCGCGGCTCCAGGTATCTTCGACCGGCACTTCCTGGAAGTGCACGTTCATGTTCAGTGCGCGCGCGAATGCCGCCGTCATGATGACCAGCGAGAGGCAGTTGCCCTTGCGCGAAGCATAGGTCTCGGCGGCGGTACCGGTGTGGGTGGCATCGTAGTCGAGCTGGAGGTCGGCCGGGTCGTAGAGCGCGTGCATCAGGCCATACACCTGGCCGTGCTCGCGGACCAGCTCACGGAAGTGCGCGCTGTCCAGGTGGCCCCGCATCTCCGGGCTCAGTGCGAACAGGTGTTTGGTATCGATGCGCGCCGCGGGGGGCGCGAAGGCGGTGTCGTTGAGGAGGGCGGTGACCCGGCTGGTGGCCTGGGGATCCTGGCCGACGTGGGCACAGCCGGACAACACGACAAGCAGCGACAGAATCCAGGTTTTCATCTTGCCTCCCAAGCCAGTAGCGATAAATCGAGTATCGTCCGGCCGGGGTTGCATGTCAAAGCCTACCTGTCAGTGATCGTCGTGCAGCGCTTCTTCGAGTTCGTCCAGCAGTTCGGCCGTTTCATCCTCGTCCAGCGACAGATAGGCGCGTGCACGCTCGCCGCCCTTGTCCCATTCGGGCGAGCCGGCGTGGCCCTGGTAGCGGCGGATCGCGCGCTCGGCCAGCAGCGACAGGGCGACCAGCGAACGCACGCCGTCATCGGTGTGCTCATCCTCGAGGACGGCGTAATCGTGGTGGTGCAGGATCGCCCACGAAACTTCGCTCGACAAGCCCCAGTTACGTGCCAGCAGGGTGCCGACGGCCGCGTGGTTGGTGCTGTGGCGCTCGTCCTCGAGCGCGGTGAAGGCGCGCACTTGCTCGGCGCCGGCATCGAGGAAGGTCGCTTCGTAGTCGGGGAAGCGCTGCACCAGCAACGGCATTCCGGTATCGCAGAACAGGCCGAAGGTATGGGCGATGTCGGGCGCGCCGATGCGCAGGCGGCGCGACAGGAACACCATCGCATGCGAGCGCTTGGTCGAGACGTCCCAGAAATTGGCCAGCGCCGCGCTCTCGACGGGAATCGCCTGGCGCGCCAGCAGGCCGGTCATCAGCGCCGCCACCTGGTTAATCCCGAGGAAAAGGATCGCCTGTTCGATCGACTTGGCACGGCGTGCGCCGAACAGCGACGAATTCGCGAGTTTCAGCAAGGCGCCGGCCATGCCGACGTCGCGCGCGACGATGCGGCCGATGCGCTCGGGCGAGGGATCGCTCGAGGCCAGCTCGGCCTGCAGGTCGGCCAGCAGGCTGGGACGCGGCGGAATCCGGATCGATTTGATCAGCGCATCGACCGGATCGGCGGACGAGACGCCGGCAGGCGCCGGCATGGCGGCGCTGCGTGAAGGGGCACGCGACGGAGCGCGCGCTGGCATTGCTTTTGCGGCAACTGGACTCATGGAGGAATGATGCTTACGGGAAATTAAAGCGAAGGGTGCCACTATAAACCATGCCGCGTTTCCGTGCAGCAACAGTGTGCATTGTGTGGCAAAACGGACAGATCGGTGTTGTCGAAACCCCTAAAATCGGCGGCATGAACCCAGCACATCTTGCAGGAATCGATTTTTTTGCCCCCGCCGAGCAGGTCGCGCGCCAGCTGATCGGGGTCGTGCTGCTGGTCGACGGCGTCGGCGGGCGCATCGTCGAGACCGAGGCCTACGACCGTGAAGATCCCGCCTCGCACGCCTTTTCCGGTCCCACCGAGCGCAACGCCGCCATGTTCGGACCGCCGGCGCATGCCTATGTCTACCGTTCCTACGGCATCCACTGGTGCCTGAATTTCGTGTGCCGCGAGGAGGGCCATGGGGCCGGGGTCCTGATCCGCGCGATCGAGCCGCTCGCCGGGCTCGACCTCATGCGCGCGCGGCGCGATGCCGACGACGCCGCGGCGCTGTGTTCCGGTCCCGGCAAGCTGTGCCAGGCGCTGGAAGTCACGCGCGCCTGCAACGGCAAGCCGCTGGCGCAGCCGCCCTTCGTACTGGAAGCCGCGCCACCCGGACTGGAGATCGTCGAAGGGCCGCGCATCGGCATTTCGAAAGCGATGGACGTGCCCTGGCGCTTCGGGCTGGCCGGATCGCGTTTCGTCAGCCGGCCTTTCCGCTGACCCGCGTATTGCCGGCCACGGCGCCGGCATCGGGCAGGGCGCGTGGCGCGCCGCGCATCGGGCTGCTCGCCGCGCGCCGCTCGGGCGGATCCTGAAACTCGGCCGGCTGTTCTTCCTCGGCCAGCGCTGCTACCCCCCCGATCTGGAACACCGCGACCGCGCGCGCCAGGTTGACGGTCTGCTCGTGCAGGCTGGCCGCCGCGGCCGCCGCTTGCTCGACCAGGGCCGCGTTCTGCTGGGTCATGTCGTCCATCTGCCCGACCGCGCGATTGACTTCGGCGATGCCGTCGGCCTGCTCGGTGCTGGCCACGCTGATGCGCTCGATGATGTCGTTCACCTGGCGCACCGAGGCGACGATGTGGCCCATACTGCTGCCGGCTTCATTGACCGAGATCGCGCCGCCGTCGATGATCGAGACCGAGTCGGCGATCAGGGCCTTGATCTCCTTGGCCGCCGCCGCCGAACGCTGGGCCAGCGTGCGCACTTCGGAGGCCACGACCGCGAAGCCGCGCCCTTGTTCGCCGGCGCGCGCCGCTTCGACCGCCGCGTTCAGCGCCAGGATATTCGTCTGGAACGAGATGCCGTCGATGACGCCGATGATCTCGACGATCTTGCGCGAGCTGGCGCGGATCGATTCCATCGTCGTCACCGCGCGGTCCACCGCCTGGCCGCCGTGCGAAGCCAGGCGCGCCGCTTCCGCCGCCAGGTCGGTCGCCAGGCGCGCGTTGTTGGCGTTGTCCTTGACCGCCACCGTCAGCGTTTCCATGGCGCTGGCGGTCTGCTCGAGCGAGCCGGCCTGCATTTCGGTGCGGGTCGACAGGTCCAGGTTGCCGGTGGCGATTTCCTTCGACGCCGTGTCGATCGAGCGTACCGAGGTCAGGATCGCGTGCAGCGTCGTGTTCAGGGTCTTGACCGTATGGTCGAGCGCGCGCGAAGTGTCGGCGATCTCGTCGCGGCCCGTGCTGCCGGTGGCACCGGCCAGGCGTCCTTCGGCCAGTTCGGAGACGACCTCCGATATGGCGCGAATGTCCTGCAGCATGGCGCGCCGCACCAGCATGGTGACGGTCAGCGAGAGCGCGATCGACAGCACGACCAGCACCGCCATCGTCACGCCCAGCGTGCGGAACTCGGCGCCGGCGGCGGCGTAGGCTTCTCCGCTCAGCTGCGTTTCCAGCGCCGCCAGTTTCGCCAGCTGGGCATTCAGGACACCGAATTCCTTTTCCGCCTTCTGCATCGAATTGGTCGCGATCGACTGGTCGACCTGCGCCATTTCGATGGTGTCGAGCACCGCCTTGCGGTAGGCCGCCAGCGCCTTGCTGGAAGCGTCGATCAGGGTGCGCTCGGACGGCTCGGCGACCTTGGCCAGCGTCCCCAGGCGGGTGGCGATGGCGGCGTGCTTCCTGTTGATGTCCTTGACCAGGTCGTCGAGGCGGTTCTTGGCGAAGCTGCCGCTGATCCAGGCCAGCAGCTGGTAGATGTTGGCATGCGCGTATTTGGCGTCGCCGGCGATATCGGCCGTGTCCTGCAGGTGCGCGGCGCGTACCTGCACCATGTTCTCCAATGAGGCATGCTGGCGCACCATGCCGTAATAGGCGGCGCCGGAGAGCAGCGTCAGCAGCACCAGCACCAATCCCGGCGCCAGCAGCAGCTTCGGGCCTATCCTGAGTTTTTTCAGCATGCTTTTCTCCGTCCAAAACAAGAGGGCGGCCGAAGCCGCCCGAGAGCGATCCGCGCTTACTTCTTGTAGATACCCGCTTCCAGCACCACATCGTCGACCTTGACGACATAGGTCGTCTTCGGCTCGATCTTGCCGGTGGTCGGGTTCTTGTACATGTAGTCGACCCAACCCTTGCCCTTCGAGGCCGCCAGCTGGATGATCTCGCGGCGGTATTTCTTGCCGTTGGCATCAGGCACGTCGGTCAGGTCCTTGCCGACGATCGAGGGATTGTGCGGGTGCGCCAGCATGACGCCGGTCTTGATGTCGCGCATGCCGACATACAGCTCGCCCTGCACGAAGTCCGGGTCCTTGGCGCTGATGCGCTTGATCATTTCATCCTTGCCCTTGGACTTGACGAGGGCGGCGCCGCGTTCGGTCATCGCGATCGCATCCTTTTCCGTCGGTTCATTGGCCAGTGCACCGGAGCAGGCAAGTCCGAGGCACAGGGCGGTGGCAGTGGCGAGCAGCTTCATGGAGACATCCTTTCGATAAGTCGTGCAGGGGGTAAAACTTTCCTAAGTGCATTGGGAAATGTACGCCCCACTTCCTATAGGCAATTTGCGCTTGCGCAAGCCGGTACGATGGGCACGCGAATGCCGCAACATGTCTCCGAGCAAACAAATTGTGCTTCGTGGAAAGTTTCGATATCCATCGTTGATTGTGTGCAACTCGTGCGCTCCGCATGGCTCCTAAGATGAGTTCCTGCGTGCAATTTCTTACTCAAGAATTGGCGCACTGTCCCCCACCATCTTTCCTTTCCAGGAGCATGACGTGACCACCACCGACTCGACGCCCGCCAAGTTCAAGCCCTATACGCGCCAGACCATCGCGCTTGCGCGCCAATGGAAATGGATGAGCCCTGAGCTGCAGGAAGCAACCCAGGTCGTCTCGCATGTGCTGCCGTTTCGCGTCAATGAATATGTGCTCGACCAGCTGATCGACTGGGACCGCATTCCCGACGATCCGATCTTTCGCCTGACCTTCCCGCACCGCGACATGCTCCCCATCCGCGAATACGAGCAGCTGCGCGAGCTGGTGCTGCACAAGAAGGACGACGCCGCCCTGGCCAGGCTGGTGCACCAGATCCGCATGCGCATGAACCCGCATCCGGCCGGCCAGATGACGCATAACGTCCCGCGCGTGAACGACGCACCGCTGCACGGCCTGCAGCACAAGTACAAGGAGACCGTGCTGTTCTTCCCCAGTGCCGGCCAGACCTGCCACGCCTACTGCACTTTCTGCTTCCGCTGGCCGCAGTTCGTCGGCATGGACGACATGAAGTTCAACGCGCGCGAGTCCTCGGAGCTGGTGTCCTATCTGGCCAGCCACCGGGACGTGACCGACGTCCTGCTGACCGGCGGCGACCCGATGATCATGAATACGCGTTCGCTGACCGAGTTCCTCGAACCCCTGCTCGCGCCCGAACTGGCGCACATCCAGAACATCCGCATCGGCACCAAGTCGGTCGCCTACTGGCCGCAGCGCTACGTCTCGGACAAGGATTCGGACGACCTGATGCGCCTGTTCGAGCGCGTCGTCGCGGCCGGCAAGAACCTGGCCATCATGGGCCACTACAACCATGCGGTGGAGCTGCGCCAACCGGTTGCCCAGCAGGCCGTGAAGCGCATCGTCGGCACCGGCGCCACGCTGCGCATGCAAGGTCCCCTGATCCGCCACATCAACGAAGACCCGAAAAGCTGGGCCGAGCTGTGGACCACCGGCGTGCGCCTGGGCGCGATCCCGTATTACATGTTCGTCGAACGCGACACCGGCCCGAGCGATTATTTCGCGCTGCCGCTGGCGCGCGCCCACGAGATCTTCCAGCAGGCCTATTCGATGGTGTCGGGCCTGTCGCGCACCGTGCGCGGCCCGTCGATGAGCGCCTTCCCCGGCAAGGTCGTGATCGACGGCGTGGTGACGATCAATGGCGAAAAGCTGTTTGCGCTGCAGTTCCTCCAGGCCCGCAATCCGGCATGGGTGCGCAAACCCTTCTTCGCCAAGTACGATCCCGACGCCACCTGGCTCGACCACCTGAAGCCGGCCTTCGGACGCAAGAAATTCTTCTTCGAAGAGGAAGAGGGCGCCGCCGTCCAGCATGTGCCCGGCGCTCGCGTGATCCCGATCGTACAGGCGGCCGGGCACGACCGCCGCGCCAGCGACAGCCAGCCCAGCGCGGCTTGAACCGGACCCGGATCCGGATCCGCCATGGGTGACCCAAGCTCGCCACGCCGCTCCGGCGTGGCGGTTTTCTTCTGCGTGTTCCTGCCGTTCGCGCTGGGACACTACCTGTCGTCGCTGGTGAGGAACGTGAACGCGGTGCTGGCGCCCGACCTGGTCCGGGCGCTGGCGCTCACGCCCGGCCAGCTGGGCCTTCTCACCAGCGCCTTCTTCTTCGCCGCCGCGCTGGTGCAGCTGCCGGTCGGGATGGCGCTCGACCGCTACGGCCCGCGCAAGGTGCAGCTGGTCCTGCTGACCTGCGGCGCGCTCGGTGCGCTGCTGTTCGCGCATGGGCAGAACTTCGGCCAGCTGCTGTTCGCGCGCACCCTGATCGGGGTTGGCCTGGGCGGCTGCTTCATGTCGGCGGTCAAAGCGGTGTCGACCTGGGTCGACCCGAAGCGCTTGCCGTCGGTGCAGGGCTACCTGATCGCCGTCGGCGGCCTGGGCGCGGCATCGTCGACGATGCCGGTGACCAAACTGCTGCAGTTCATGGACTGGCGCGGCGTGTTCATCGCCATTGCCGGCTTGACCGCCTGCTGCGGCCTGCTCATCCGCCTGCTCAGCCCCGCCACGGCGACGGGCACCGGCAAGACCCCGACGATCAAGTCGATCCTCGACGTCTACCGCAACCCGGCCTTTCGCAAGACGACCTCGCTGGTGGTGGTGTCGCACATGGTGTTCTTCGGGATCCAGGGCCTGTGGATCGGGCGCTGGCTGTCGGACGTGGCGCGCTTTCCCGAGCCGGTCGTGGCCTATCTGCTGTACATGGGGATGGCCTCGGTGATCTTCGGCGCGATCGCGGTCGGCATGATCACCGAATGGGCGGGACGGCGCGGCATCGCCCCGCTCGACGTGGCGGCGCTCGGCGTGGCGCTGTTCGTGGCGGTCCAGATGGCGGTCGTGTTCAACTGGCGGCCCAGCATGCAGCTGCTGTCGGTGTTGTTCACGCTGGTCGGGACGATCACGGGAATCGAGTTCGCGATCGTCTCGCAAAGCATGCCCAAGGAGCTCACCGGACGCGCCGCCACCTGCCTGAACCTGGTGATCTTCGTCGGCGCCTTCGTGGTGCAGGCCGGCTTCGGCCAGCTGATCGGCCTGTGGCAGCCCGACGGGGCGAATCACTATCCGGCGGTGGCCTACCGGGTCGCGTTCGGCGTGCTGGTGCTGCTGCAGTTGCCCGGCCTGGTCGCTTACTTCCTTCGGCGACGTCCGCTACAATGCGAGATTGCCCTCTTGAGCCCGAAGGAAGATTATGAAATTGGTACGCTACGGTCGCCCCGGTAAGGAAAAGCCGGGACTGCTGGACGAAGAAGGACGACTGCGCGACCTCTCCGGCGTCATTGCCGACGTCGACGCAGCCGTCCTGTCCGACCGCGCCCTGCGCAAGATCGCCAAAATCGACCCCAAGACCCTGCCGCTGGTGCGCGGTACGCCGCGCCTGGGCGTGCCGGTAAAAGGCATCGGCAAATTCATCGGCATCGGCATGAATTATTCGGACCACGCGGCCGAAATCGGCGCGCCGATCCCGAGCGAACCGATCATGTTCACCAAGGCGATTTCCTGCCTGTCCGGCCCGGACGATCCGATCCAGCTGCCGAAAGGCTCGAAGAAGACCGACTGGGAAGTCGAACTGGGCGTCGTGATCGGCACCCGCGCGCAGTATGTCGACGAGGCCGACGCGCTCGATTACGTGGCCGGCTACTGCGTCGTCAACGACGTCACTGAACGCGCCTACCAGTTCGAGCTCGGCTCGCAATGGGACAAAGGCAAAGGCTGCGACACCTTCGGACCGGTCGGCCCCTTCCTGGTCACGCGCGACGAGGTCTACGACGTGCAGGACCTGAACATGTACCTGGAAGTGAACGGCAAGCGCATGCAGACCGGGAATACGGCGAACATGGTGTTTACGGTGGCGCAGATCGTCAGCTACCTGTCGCGCTTCATGACCCTGGAGCCGGGCGACGTCATCTGCACCGGCACCCCGCCCGGCGTCGGCATGGGGCGCACGCCGCAGCGCTTCCTCAAGAAGGGCGACCAGGTGCGATTGGGGATCGAGGGACTGGGCGAACAGCAGCAGGACGTGCTGGCCTACCCGAAATAAGGTAACGCATCGCGCCGGCCGCCGCAGTGCGGCCGGCGCGTTTTCGATCAGCTCAGCCAGTAGCGCGTCAGGTGGCGCACCGGGTCGCTGTACTTGCTGCGCGCATGCATCAGGCGCTGGTTGTTCCAGATGAGGATGCTGCCTTCCGGGATCAGCACCTGGATCATGTGCTCGTAGAAGAACTTCTCGCCCGCTTCCGCGACGCGCCCCAGCGGCGTTTGCGCATAGCTCCCGGGTGTGGCGACATCGCCTTCGGACGGATTCACGTCGCCGAAGCGGAACTGGTTGTAACTGAAGCGGAACAGCCGCGCGCCGTCCTTCTCATCGATCAGGCGGGTATGGAACTGGCGCCGGCTCATGCCCGGCATGGCGCTGGCCAGGAAGGTGACGTCGTTCTCGTTGACCCAGGCCTTCAGGTCCGCGCTGAGCGAATCGTAGAACGCGAAACCGTCGGCCAGCAGCGTCTGGCCGCCGCCGCAGTTGGCCTGCTTGTGGCAGTGCAGGGCCAGGTATTTGGGCGGCGGATCGTAGACCGGCGCTTCGGTATGCGGGCCGATGCTGTTTTTGCTTTGCGAGAAAGGCAGCTTCTCGAAGCCCGGCTTCAAGGTGACTTCATAGGTTTCCTCGCCATTGAATTGGGGGACGATGCGCCCGAAATGGGCCAGCGCCGCGCGCGGGCCGTCGCGCAGCAGCTTGCGCGACAGGATGGTCCAGCCATGTTCCAGCAGATCAGCCTTGCAGCGGGCGATGCCGGCAGCGGCGTCGATCAGGTTCGATTCGCTCATTTTTTCGCTTCCTTTCGATGGGTGGGTAGGCCGGCCGTCAAGCCTGCAGCGCGGCGTCGAGCGCCTCCGCCAGGCGCGTCACGATGTCGCCCAGCTCCGCCTCGCTGGTGATGAAGGGCGGCGCCAGCAGCACATGGTCGCCGTTCAAACCGTCGACGGTGCCGCCCATCGGGAACACCATCAGCCCGCGTTTGAACGCCTGCGCCTTGACCGCCGCATGCAGCTTGCGCTCGGGCGGGAAGGGCGTCTTGGTCGCGCGGTCCTGCACCAGTTCGAGCGCCATGAACAGGCCGCGCCCGCGGATGTCGCCCACGTGCGGATGCTTGCCGAAGACGTTGCCGAGCATGCGGCGCAGCGTGGCCCCGCGCTTTTGCACCTGCGCCAGCAGGTTGTCGCGCTCGATCACCTTTTGCACGGCGAGCGCCGCCGCGGTGGCCACCGGATGGCCGATATACGTGTGCCCGTGCTGGAAGGCGCCGCTGCCCTGGCGCAGGCGTTCGACGATCGCGCCTTGCGCCAGCACCGCGCCGATCGGCTGGTAGCCGGCGCCGAGGCCCTTGGCCACCGTGATGATGTCCGGCGCCACCCCTTCCTGTTCGATCGCGTACATGGTGCCGGTACGGCCCATGCCGCAGGCGATTTCGTCGGCGATGAACAGCACGCCGTGGCGGTCGCAGATGGCGCGCACGCCCCGGAAATAGCCGGGCGTGGGCGGCACCGCGCCGGCACTGGCGCCGACCACCGGCTCGGCCACGAAGCCGATCACGTTGCGCGGTCCGGCCTTGATGATCGCGGTCTCGAGTTCGTCGAGCAGCATGGCGGTGTACTCGTCGCTTGACTGGTGCTCGCCGCGTCCCCGGTATTCGTTACAGGGCGACACCCGCGGGACGTCCATCAGGATCGGCGTAAACGGTTTACTGCGCCACGCGCTGCCGGAAATGGCGAGCGCGCCGAGCGTGTTGCCGTGGTAGCTCTGGCGGCGCGAGATGAACACCGAGCGTTGCGGCTCGCCCCCTTCGTAGAAATACTGGCGCGCCAGCTTGAGCGCGGTTTCCATCGCCTCCGAGCCGCCGGAGACGAAATAGACCCCGGCCATGCCCCTGGGCGCCCCCGCCACCAGCCTGGCGGCCAGCTCCTCGGCCGCCTCGGTCGTGAAGAAACCCGTGTGGGCGTAGGCGCACTGGTCGATCTGGCGGTGCATCGCCTCGATGATGTCCGGGTGGCCGTGCCCGAGGGCGGACACGGCCGCGCCGCCACAGGCGTCGATATAGGTATTGCCCTGGCTGTCTTGAAAGCGGATGCCCTGGGCCGAGACGACCACGGGCGGGGTCTGGCGCAGGCTTCGGTGAATGATGTGGCTCATGGCGCTCCCTTCTGAAGTTGACGGTCAACAATAAGCGCGCTCGCGGCCGCTTCTGTTGATGTGTCTTGGACGCCGAACGGATATTTTTCCAGTAGGACACTTTCGCAACGTGCCCTGTGGCGCCATGGCAATCGCGCGGAGAGGTATTGCCTTTTTCGCTACAATCGGTCGACCCGCTTTCCCCCATTCCAGTTTCAGGAGACATCCATGCGCCTTCGTTCGACCCCCATCCTTGCCGCAGCCGTGCTGCTCACGCTCAGCGCCTGCGGCGACAAGTCCAGCTTGCCGGTCGGTGCCGGTGTCGGGCCGTCGCCGACGCTGCCGCAACCGAAAAAGAGCCTGATTCCCACGGTCGATATCGCGCCTGCCAAAGGCTGGAACGGCGCCAAGCCGAGTGCGGCCCAGGGTCTCGAGGTGAGCGCCATGGCGTCCAACCTGGACCACCCGCGCTGGCTCCACGTGCTGCCCAATGGCGACGTGCTGGTGGCGGAAACGAACAAGCCGCAAACGCCCGAAACCAAGCAGTCCGGCATCAAGGCCTGGGTCATGGGCAAGGTGATGGCCAAGGCCGGCGCCGCCGTGCCGAGCGCCGACCGCATCACGCTGCTGCGCGACGCCGACGGCGACGGCGTGGCGGAAGTGCGCACCGTCTTCCTCAAGGGCCTGCATTCGCCGTTCGGCATGGCGCTGGTCGGAGAAACCCTGTACGTCGCGAATGCGGACGGTATTGTCCGCTTCCCGTACAAGGAAGGCGCGACCGAGATCAGCGCCGCGCCGCAGAAGGTGGCGCCGCTGCCGGCCGGATTGAACCATCACTGGACCAAGAACATCATCGCCAGCAAGGACGGCAGCAAGCTCTACGCCACCGTCGGCTCGAACAGCAATGTCGGCGAAAACGGCATGGAGATCGAAGTCAACCGCGCGGCGATTCATGAAGTGGACCTGAAGACCGGTGCCACCCGCCTGTTCGCCTCCGGCCTGCGCAATCCGAACGGCATGGCCTGGGAGCCGCAAACCGGCGCGCTGTGGACGGTCGCCAACGAGCGCGACGAGATCGGCAGCGATCTCGTGCCCGACTACCTGACCTCGGTGAAGGACGGCGCCTTCTACGGCTGGCCGTACAGCTACTACGGCCAGCACGTCGACGAACGCATCAAGCCGCAGCGTCCCGAGCTGGTGGCGAAAGCCATTTCGCCCGACTACGCGCTCGGCGCCCACGTCGCCGCGCTCGGCTTGAGCTTCGCCGAAGGCGCGAAACTGGGACCGCTGTTCACCAACGGCGCCTTCATCGGCCAGCACGGCTCCTGGAACCGCAAGCCGCTGTCGGGCTACAACGTCGTGTACGTGCCCTTCGCCGACGGCAAGCCGAACGGCAAGCCTGTCGAGGTGCTGACCGGCTTCGTCGACAAGAACGGCGATGCGCTGGGGCGTCCGGTGGGCGTGGCGATCGACAAGGCGGGTGCCCTGCTGGTCGCGGACGACGTCGGCAACGTGATCTGGCGCGTGCGGCCGGCGGCGCGCTGACGTGGATTGAAGGCGTGGGCGGGGTCCCCGTCCACGCGTTCAACCAGCGTCCGCTCGTTCGCACATCAACTCACGCACAACTCTCCACCAACCACAGCGGCACCGAGGTCCACGCGATCCCGGCGAAGGCCAGCAGCGCCGTGAGCGCCGCCGCCCAGTCGAGCAGCGCGGTCTGTTCGTCGCCGCCGCCGAGCGTGCCGCGGGCGCGCCAGGCCAGGGCGGCGCAGATCGCCAGCGCCACCAGCGTCATCAAGGCCAGCGGCAGCCGGTGCGGACTGCCGGGGGCGAACCCGGCCGGACTGCACTGGGCCGCCACCAGCACATAGCTGCCGCCGAAATGCGCGGCCCAGACCAGCATCGGCAGGGTGCCGCGCAGGAGCTTCCCGAAGAGCCGTTCACGCATCGATCACTCCATCAGCAGGGGAACAAGATGAACCGCCAGCGCCAGCGCGATGCCTTGCAGCGTCGTGTAGTGCCAGAGCAGCGCCGTGTTGTCGAGCGTCGCGCGGCTGGTCGGGGACAGACGTCCGCTCCAGGCGCGCGCGGCAAGATAGGGTCCGGCCACGGCCAGCACGATCACGTGCAGGCCCTGGTAACTGAGCAGCGCCGCGATCGTCGCGCTCCATGCCTGCGCGCGCGGCGCCAGGCCGGCCAGGTCGTAGCCGTGCAGGTCGACCAGGAAAGCGCCGATCACGCAGCCGGTCGCCATCAGCGCCAGCCAGGGCAGGCGCCGCCGGCCGATGCTGCGCCGTGCCCACAGCATCAGGATCGAGCCCGCCGCCAGCAAGGCGCCCGAGACCAGCGGCCAGCGCAGTTCCGGCAGGCTGGCCGAGGGTGGCGGGCATACCTCCAGGCGCATCGAGATGTGGATGTAGGCGAACACGAACGAGGCGAAGATGGTCGCGTCGACCACCAGCATGATGACCGTCGCCCACCACGAGTGCGAGGCGCTGCCGCGCGCGCCGACCGGCAGCACCAGCGTGTCCGACACGCGCGCCTCGGTTATCGGCTGCTTGCGGTCGGACCCCCACAGCCAGGCTACGGTGGCGACGATCGCCGCGATCCCGCAGGCCCAGGCCGTCAGGTTCATCTTCACCGTCAGCAGCAGGAAGAAGCCGGCCGTGCCGGCCGCCGCGATGAAGGGCAGCCAGCTGTCGCCCGGCAGGATCAGCAGGTACAGCGGCTTGCCCGACACCGGGCTGGTGGCGATGGTTTCGCGCTTGCCGCTGGCGGTGCCGGGCAGGTAGTGGCGGCCCGCTTCGACCTGCTCGCTCAAGCCCGGCTGGTCCCAGAGCGGATCGGCGGACGTGATGTGCGGGATGCTGCGCGTGCCGTAGTCTTCGGTCGGCAGCCATTCGAGGGTGGCGGCATGCCAGGGATTGCCAACCGGCTGCTCCGGCCGGCGCAGCGTGCGCACCACGTCGACCAGTACCAGCAGCACCCCGCCCGCCAGCACGAAGGCGCCCACCGTCGAGGCCAGGTTCAGGCCCGCCCAACCCATCTCGGCCGGGTAGGTGTAGACCCGGCGCGGCATGCCGAGCAGGCCCGTCACGTGCATCGGGAAGAAGGCGATATTAAAGCCGCCGAACATCAGCCAGAAGGCCCACTGCGCGAGCCGCTCCGACAAACGCTGGCCCTTGACCAGCGGCAGCCAGTAGTACAGGGCCGCGAACACCGGGAACACCATCCCGCCAACCAGCACGTAATGCAGGTGGGCGACGATGAAATAGGTGTCGTGCGCCTGCCAGTCGAAGGGCAGCAGCGCCACCATCACGCCGGTCAGGCCGCCGAGTACGAAGATGAACATGAAGCCGGCCAGGAACAGGGCCGGCGCGTTCATGGTGACGCGTCCGCGCCAGAGCGTGGCGATCCAGCCGAACACCTGGATCGCGGTCGGCACCGCCACCGCCATGCTGGCCGCCGAGACGAAACTCATCGTCATCACGCCCAGGCCCGCCGTGAACATGTGGTGCGCCCAGAGCGCGAAACTGAAGAAGCAGACCACGACCAGCGCGACGATGATCGGACGGCGCCCGACCAGCGGCGTGCCGGCGATGGTCGGCACCATGGTCGAGACCATGCCGGCGGCCGGCAGGAAGATGATGTACACCTCGGGGTGGCCGAAGAACCAGAACAGGTGATGCCACAGGATCGGATCGCCCCCGCGCTCGGCGATGAAGAAGGGCCAGTCGAAGGCGCGCTCCATTTCCAGCAGCGCGGTGCCGGCGATGATCGCCGGGAAGGCGAACACGATCATCACTGCCACCACCAGCATGGCCCAGGCATACACCGGCATGCGCGACAAGCTCATGCCCGGCGCGCGGGTGAACAGGATGCCGACGATCAGTTCGATCGCGCCGGCGATCGCCGAGATCTCGATGAAGCCGATCCCGAGCAGCCAGAAGTCGGCATTCAGTCCCGGCGAATACTGCTTGCCCGTCAGCGGCGGATACATGAACCAGCCGCCGTCGGGCGCGAGACCGAAGAACAGGGTGCAAAAGAAGGCCAGGCCGCCGATCGCATAGGCCCAGAAGGCATACGCCGACAAGCGCGGGAAGGGCAGGTCGCGCGCGCCCAGCATGTTCGGCAGCAGGAACACGGCAATCGCCTCGACGATCGGGATGGCGAACAGGAACATCATCACCGTGCCGTGCATGGTGAAGATCTGGTTGTAGCTGCCCGCCGAGAGCAGCGTGTTGTCGGGCACGGCCAGCTGGGTGCGCATCATCAGGCCGAGGATCCCGGCCAGCAGGAAGAACAGTAGCGCGGTGCCGATATACAGCAGGCCGATGCTGGTGTTGTCGACCCGGGTCAGGTAGCGCCAGCCGGTCGGGCGGCGCCAGGGTTTTTTCAGGCGTTCCAGTTCGTGCGCGGGCCGGGGCAGGGAGCTCGGCAGCGTGGTTTCGTGCGTCATCGTCATTTCAGCTGTTCGAGGTAGGCGGCCAGGGCTTGCAGCGTGGCCCCGTCGATGTCGGTCGCGGCCGGCATGCGCGCGCCCGGCTTGATCGCTTGCGGATCGGCGATCCAGCCGGCCAGCGTACCGCGGTGGTTGCGCAAGGTGCCGGCGGCGAGGTGCAGGCGCGCGCCGACGTGGGTCAGGTCCGGACCCAGGCGCGCGCCGCTGGCGACGCCGCGGATCGTGTGGCAGCTCTGGCAGCGCTGTTCGAGGAAGGCGGCGCGGCCGCGCTCGACCAGCGCGTTATCGGGCGCCTTGGCCGGCTGCGCTTCGTTCGCCAGCCAGCGCTCGAATTGCGCGGGCGCCATCGCGATCACGTGCAGCGCCATGCGCGCATGCTGTTCGCCGCAGAATTCGGCGCACTGGCCGCGGTAGATGCCGGGTTTGTCGGCATGCAGGGTCAGGCCGTTGACGCGTCCCGGCACGGTATCCATCTTGCCGTTCAGGGCCGGCACCCACAGGCTGTGGATCACGTCCTGGGACGTGAGGCCGAGGTAGACCGGACGCCCGGCCGGGATGCGGATCTCGTTGGCGCTGACGACTTCGCGCCCGCTGACCGGATCGTGGTAGCGCACTTCCCACCACCACATCTTGGCCGTGACGCCGATGCTCATCGCGCCGCGCGAGGTCTGCGGGGTCAGGTCGGCGCTGCGCCAGGTGCTCCAGACCAGCAGCGCGCTCAAGACCACGACCGGGAAGGCGATACCGGCGCCGGCGATCCACCAGCGCGCCGACACCTGGCGCCCGGTGTGGCCGTCGCGCCGCAAGCTCAGCACCATCAGCGCCATGACGGCGACGAAAATGACGGCGCCGCCGCCGAACAGGACCCAGGACAGGTGCGCGATGACGGCCGCGTCGGGACCGGCCGGGTGCAGCACCGATTGCAGCGGGGCGTTGGTCACCGGCGTCATCGCAGCAGCAGCAGATAGGCCGCCATGTGGCGCGCTTCCTCGGGCGAGACGCCCAGGTCCGGCATCGCACTGCCGGGTTTCAGCGCTTGCGGGTTGTCGAGCCAGCGGGCCAGATTGTCGGGCGTGTTCGGGATGCCGCCGGCGATATAGCTGCGCCGCCCGAACTGGGCCAGGGGCGGTCCCGCATTCCCGGCCGGACCGGGCACCTCGGGAATCGCATGGCAGGCGGCGCACTGGTACTGCGCCATCAGGCGCTGGCCCTGGGCCGGGTCGCCGCCGCTCACCGCTTGCTGCGCCGCGCGCTCGCCGCAGCCCGCCAGCAATGCCAGGCACACTCCCAGCACGCGGGCGGGGGGCAAGACGGGGGAAAAGAGGTGATTGCGCACAATCGAATCCGACGAGGCCGATGGCTCTATATAATACAAGAGAAAAAATATCATTTTTTCAACAGTGTGCACCCTGCCAGCCACGCCATGCCGAACCGGATGCCCCCCAAATCGAAGCGCCTGATCCTGAAAACCGCCGCCGCCACCCTGGTGCTGGCGGGGCTGGCCGCCGCCGCCGCCGGGGCCATCGTGCTGCGCGCCGGCTGGTACGACACCACGGCTACCTCCCAGCACCTGCAGCCGGTCCACACCCTGCTCGAACTGGGCATGCGCTATTCGGTCCGCAACCATGCCAGCGAGGTGCGGGTGCCGCCGCTTGGCGCGCCCCGGCAGGTGCTGCGCGGCGCGGCCGTGTACGCCGCCCATTGCGCGCAATGCCATGGCGGGCCGGGCTCGGCCCAGGCCAAGATCGCGCAAAGCATGCAGCCGCTGCCCGGGCCCCTGGTCGACGCCGGCGCGCACTGGCAGCCGCGCGAGCTGTACTGGATCACGAAACACGGCATCAAGATGAGCGGCATGCCGGCCTGGCAGTTCCACCTGAGCGACGCCGACCTGTGGTCCGTGGTCGCCTTCATGGGCGTGCTGCCGACGCTGTCGGCGCGCGATTACGCGCAGGCGACCGGGGTGGCGAATGCCGCCGGCACGCCGGCATCGGCGCCGACCACGGCGGGAGCGGCGCAATGAGGGCGCGCCTGTTGCTCGGCGCGCTGGCGCTGCTGGCCGGCTGCCAGGGCAAGCCGCCGCCCAGCGGCCTGCAGGGCGACCCCGCACGCGGCCGCGTGGCGCTGGCCCAGCATGCCTGCCGCGCCTGTCACATGATCCCCGGGATCACCGGCCCCGAGACCTATGTCGGCCGTCCGCTGGTCGACCTGGCCGAAAGCCGCTTCATCGCCGGCAGCCTGCCGAACACCCAGGCCAACCTGGTGCGCTGGATCCGCAACCCCCAAGCGATCGACCCGCAGACGGCGATGCCGGCGGTGGGCGTGAGCGAACGCGACGCGCTCGACATGAGCGCCTGGCTGCTGGCCCCCGACAACTAGAAACACTGCTGCTGAGCTTGATAAAAGTCTTATTCGCGATGGATTTTTTTTGATCTTTCGCGGTAGCTGTGCGACTATTTTTTCCGTTGCGACATTTCCGCGAGGCCAATCATGAGCGACCGCCTACCCCCGATTCCAGCAAGTCAGCTCAACGAGGCGCAGCGCCGCGCCGCCCAGGCCGTCATCGAAGGACCACGCGGCGCGCTCTACGGCCCTTTTGTGCCGCTGCTGCGCAGTCCGGAATTGCTGGAAAATGCGCAGCGCATGGGCGAATACCTGCGCTACCGCAGCGCCATCGGCGTGCGCTTGTCGGAACTCGTGATCCTGGTGACGGCGCGCCAGTGGAACCAGTCGGTGGAGTGGGCGATCCACGCGCCGATCGCGGCCCAGGTCGGGCTGCCGGCGCACGTGATCGCCGCCATTTCGCGGCGCGAGCGGCCGGAGAACATGCTGGTGGACGAAGCGGTGGTGCACGACTTCTGCATCGAGCTGCACCAGAACAAGCAGGTAGCGGACCGCACTTATGACGACGCCCTGGCGCTGTTCGGCGAGCAGGGCGTGGTCGACTTGATGGGCCTGAACGGCTACTACACCTTGCTGGCGATGGTGATGAACACGGCGCGCACCGAGATGCCGGTGTCGAGCGCCGCGCCGCTACCGGAGTAGCGGCGCCCCTGCATCAGGCCAGCGCTTCCTTGGCCGCCTGTTCCGGCGTCAAGCCGTCGTAGAACAGGTCGGTGAACCATTCGACCTCTTCCTCGATATGGTCCTGCGCCTGCTTCTGGGTGGCGCCGCCGGCAACCAGGTGTCCTTCGACTTCGATGCACCAGTTAATCAGTGCCATCGTTTCTTCGTCGAGTACTTCTTCTTTCTTGGCCATCATGGACCTCCTTATGCCAGTACCTTCTTCATCCACGCCGAGATGTCCTGCACTTCCTCGAAGCAGAGCGAATGCTGCATCGGGTAGTCGTGCCACTCGATCGTATAGCCAAGCCCTGTGAGGGTGTCGCGCGACTGCTCGGCGCGCACGAAGGGCACCACCGGGTCCTGGCGGCCGTGGGCCATGAAGATCGGGGTGTCGATGCTTTCCTCGGTGCGCTCGTGCGCCGCCTTGTCACCCAGCGGCAGGTAGCCCGACAGGCACAGCATGCCGGCCAGCTTTTCCGGATGGCGCAGGCCGGTCTGCAGCGTCATCGCGCAGCCTTGCGAGAAGCCGGCCAGGATGATGCGCGAGGCGGGAATGCCGCGCGCTTTTTCGCGCGCGATCAGGGCTTCGACGTCGCGCTGCGAATCACGCAGGCCGCCTTCGTCTTCGCGGCGCGTCAGGTCGGCCACGCTGATGTCGTACCAGGCGCGCATGACATAGCCGCCGTTGATCGTCACCGGAATCTGTTTCGCGTGCGGGAACACGAAGCGGATGGCGGGCAGGCCTTTCAGGTCGAGTTCGCGCACCATCGGCACGAAGTCGTTACCGTCGGCGCCCAGGCCGTGCAGCCAGATGACCGCGACCGATGGATGGGGCGCGGTTTCGATTTCGATGTTTTGCAGCAGATCGCTCATGCGTTGTCCTGGGGTGTGGATGCGGGGGCCGGACGCTGGGCTGTTTTTGGACGCCAGGCGCTCGTCACGGCCGGATTCGTTTCGATATACGGGCCGCCGATCAGGTCGATGCAGTAGGGGACGGCCGCGAAGATTCCGCCTGCCACCACCTTGCCGTCGGCGTCCTTCAAGCCTTCCAGCGTTTCCTTGATCGCCTTCGGCTGGCCGGGCAGGTTCATGATCAGCGCGGCGTGGCTCTCGATCTCGCGGATCACGGCCACCTGGCGCGACAGGATCGCGGTCGGCACGAAGCGCAAACTGATCTGGCGCATCTGCTCGCCGAAGCCCGGCATTTCCTTGGTGCCGACGGCCAGCGTGGCCTCGGGCGTGACGTCGCGCCGCGCCGGTCCGGTGCCGCCCGTGGTCAGGACCAGGTGGCAGCCGGCGCCGTCGACCAGTTCGACCAGGGTCTTCTCGATCTGCGTGCGCTCGTCGGGAATCAGGCGCGGCTCGATCCGGTAGGGCGTGGTGATGGCCGCGGCGATCCAGTCCTGCAGCGCCGGAATCCCCTTGTCCTCGTAGACGCCGCCGCTGGCGCGGTCCGAGACCGACACCAGGCCGATCACCAGTACATCCTTATTCGTCTGCGGACTCATCGTCTTCCAGTTCGTCCTCGCTCGGCGCGGCCTTCTTCTTGCCCAGGTCCTTCAGGATCTGGAACAGCTCGCGGTAGGCCTTCGGCGGCTTCGATTCGGCCTGCTCCTTGCGCGCATTGCGGATCAGGGTGCGCAGGTGCTGCACGTCCAGTTCCGGATGCTCTTCGAGCAGCGTGGTCAGGGCCTTGTCGTCGGTCAGCAGCTTCTCGCGGCGGCGCTCGAGCGCGTGCAGCGCGGCCGTTTCGGCCTTGGAAGCGCCTTTCCAGCTGTCGATGGTGCGCTGGATGACGGCCACTTCCTCGTCGCTCAGGGTACGCATCTTCTTGCCGACGAACTGCAGCTGGCGGCGCCGCCCTTCGTGGTTGGTGATGGTCTGGCACATCAGGATGGCGTCCTTGACGTCTTCCGGCATCGGGACGCGCTTGACGCGGTCGCGCGGCTCGGCAACGAGCTGCGCGCCGAGTTTCTGCAACTCGTCCATCTGGCGCTTGAGCTCAGATTTGGAAGGGCGTTCGTATTCTTGCTCGAACTCGTTGGACTGGAAGCCCACCGAGCCGCGGTTTGGATTTGGCATGATATTGATTGATCCGATTGGCGCTGAGCCGATCAGTAAAAACAGTAAACGGCTGCTATGATAACTGTTTTAGGGCTTGCGACGAAAAACACGATATGAACGACACCGTTTTCACCCACACCCAGGACCAGTTGAAAGAACTGGCACGCAGCGTACTCGCCTTCGCCCAGGAACAGGGCGCAACCGACGCGGCGGTCGAAATCAGCGAGGGGAGCGGGTTATCGGTGTCTGTACGTCGCGGCAAGATCGAGACCATCGAGCAGAACAAGGACAAGGGCATCGGCGTCACCGTCTACGCCGGCCAGCGCCGCGGCAACGCCAGCACCTCCGACTTCTCCGAAACCTCGCTGCGCGCCACCGTCGAAGCGGCCTGGAACATCGCCCGCTTCACCGCCGAGGACGAAGCGGCCGGCCTGCCCGACGCCGACCAGCTCGAACTGAACCCGCGCGACCTGCGCCTGTGCTACCCATGGCAGATCAGTACCGAGGAAGCGGTCGAGCTGGCGCAGCGCTGCGAAAACGCGGCCTTCGAGGTCGACCGCCGCATCACCAACAGCGAAGGCGCCAGCGTCTACGTGCAGCAATCGCATTTCGTGGCCGCCAACACGCGCGGCTTCATCGGCGGCTACCCGTTCTCGCGCCACACGATGTCGATCGCGCCGATCGCCGGCAAGGGCAACAAGATGCAGCGCGACGACTGGTACACCTCGGCGCGCGACCCGAAGAGGCTGGCCAAGCCGGAAGCGGTGGGGCGCTACGCCGCCGAGCGCGCGCTGGCGCGCCTGAATGCGCGCAAGCTCGACACCCGCACCTGCCCGGTGCTGTTCGAGGCGCCGCTGGCCGCCGGCCTGGTCGGCGCTTTCGTGCAGGCGGTGTCGGGCGGCGCGCTGTACCGCAAATCGACCTTCCTGCTCGATACGCTGGGCAAGCAGGTCTTCCCGAGCCATATCCAGGTCATGGAAGATCCGCACGTGATCGGTGAAGTCGGTTCCTCGCCGTTCGACGAGGAAGGGGTGCGCACCGTGCGCCGCAAGGTCATCGACAGCGGCGTGCTGCAGGGGTACTTCCTGGGCTCCTACTCGGCCCGTAAGCTCGGCATGAAAACCACGGGCAACGCCGGCGGCGCGCACAACCTGAGTTTTACCTCCGACGACACCAGGCTGGCCGACGATTTCGAAGGCATGCTGCGCAAGATGGGCACGGGCCTGCTGGTCACTGAACTGATGGGGCAGGGCGTGAACTACGTCACCGGCGACTATTCGCGCGGCGCCTCCGGCTACTGGGTCGAGAACGGCGTGATCCAGTACCCGGTCGAGGAAATCACGATCGCCGGCAATATGCGCGAGATGTTCCAGCAGATCGTCGGCGTCGGTAACGACGTGCTCTCGCGTGGCAGCAAGTCGACCGGCTCGATCCTGATCGAGAAGATGGTCGTGGCAGGCAATTAAGGAAAAACATGAGCAAATTCGTCCGCATCGACAAAGACAACAACCCGAAAAAAGCGGTGCTGCTGAACCTCGACCTGGTGGCATCGGTCGAGCTCTCGCCCCAGTCCGACCTGCTCAGTTCAGCCGATGAAAACCGGGTCTACGTCAGCTGCCTGGCGCACGACAAGACGGTGATCGCGACCGTGCACTTCGACGCCATCGACGATGCGCATGCCTGGGTGGCGCAGAACCTGGGCGTGCAGCTCTAAATGGCGGCCGCCACGGCCAACAAGACCGCTGCGCACCCTGGCCGACGTCGACCTGGGGGTGCTCGACGCACTGGTGCGCGAGTCGATCGCCACCACCGAAGGGCTCTACGGCGCTTAGAACCTATCCCAGTAGGGAATGAGTCGTTGCTGACGCGCCTGACAAGCGGCTGCTGCGTTGCTCGTCGTTGCATGGCTCGCCATGCGGCCTCCTCGCGCCTTGCCCCCGCTTGCCATGCATCGTCATCAACTTCCTCCTCCCTACTGGGATAGGTTCTTAGCCCGCCGCCGCTTCGCTCTTCACCTTCTGCAAAGCCCGCTCCACCGTCGCCGCCAGTTCGGCCAGCTGGAACGGTTTGCGCAGCAGCATATCGTCCCCGATCACCTGTTCGATCGCCTTCATGTCGGCATAGCCGGTCGCGATAATCATCGGCACGCCCGGTAATTCCTCGCGTGCCCGCAGCACCAGTTCGGCGCCGGTAATGCCGGGCATCAGGTAGTCGGTGATGATCAGGTCGGGCGCCGCGCGTTTGAGTTCGCTCAGGCCGGCTTCGCCGTCGGGCGCCTGGGCCACCGTGTGGCCGAGGGCTTCGAGCGATTCGACCATCGATTCGCGCACGAAATCGTCGTCCTCGACCACCAGGATGTGCACGCCGGCCCTGGCCGCGGCGGTGATCGAGGCGCTGGCCAGGTCGGGCGCGTCGGCGCCGTTGCCGGCCGCGCGCAGCCAGATTTCCACCGTGGTACCGAGGCCCGGTTCGCTCAGGATGCGCGCCGCGCCCCCGGACTGCTGGGCCATGCCGTAGACCTGGGACAGGCCCAGGCCCGTGCCCTTGCCGACGCCCTTGGTGGTGAAGAAGGGTTCGAACACGCGCGCCGCCACTTCCGGCGGCATGCCCTCGCCGCTGTCGGTGACGGCGATGCGCACGTAGTCGCCGGCCGGCAGCAGGCCGGCCGGCGGCGTGGCCAGGCCCGCATGAAAGCGCAGCTCGCCGCCGCCATCCATGGCGTCGCGCGCATTGATCGCCAGGTTCAGCAGCGCCATCTCCATCTGGTTCATGTCGGCCATCACGTTGGCCGTCTCGGGCGCGACCTCGAAGGCCAGGCGGATGCTCGAACCGAGCGAGGTGGCGACCAGTTCGCGCACGCCGTCGAACAGGGTGCCGACGTCGAGCGGGCGCAGGTCGAGGCTCTGGTTGCGCGAGAAGGCCAGCAGCTGGCTGGTGAGTTTGCCGCCGCGCTGGCAGGCGCGGCGCGCCACTTCGGCGCGCTGCTTCGCGACCTCGTCCTTCGACATCAGGAGGATCAAGTCCATGCTGCCCTGGACGACGTTGAGCAGATTGTTAAAGTCGTGGGCGATGCCGCCGGTCAGGCGCCCGACCGCTTCCATCTTCTGGAACTGGACCATCGCCTGCTGCACCCGTTCGCGCTCGATCACTTCGTTCATCAGGCGGTCGTTGGCCTGGGCCAGGGCACGGGTGCGTTCCTCCAGCGCGCCGGTGCGCTCGTCGATCCGCGCTTCCAGGGTTTCGTTCAGGTGCACCAGCGCTTCCTGGCTCTGGCGCAGGCTTTCGGCGGTGCGCTCGCGATCGAACAGCACGTCGCGCGCCTGGTACTGGCGGCGCCGCGCGCGCAGCACCGACAGGGCGGCGCTGCGCAGGGTCTGCGCGTTCAGCGGACGCTCGAGCAGGATCACGTTGCCAAGTTCCCCGAGGCGGACACGGGCGGCGTCAACGGGAATGCCGACGCTGCGCGTCAGCAGGACCACGAAGGGAAAGTCGGACCAGTGTTCCTGGCCTTCCAGCCAGTCGCGCAGGCGCGCCGTATCGATGCCTTGCAGGGCTTCCTCGGCGACGATGGCCGCGCCGGCGCCGGCTTCGATACTGTCGACGAAGGCGTCGAAGCTGTCGACGACGGCGCAGCCGAAATGATCGCGCGCCAGCACCGAGCACATGACCTGGGCATCGCGCCCGTGCGGCGCGAGGATCAGGATGCGCTCGTCGCGCTCGTCACTCGGCCGCATGTGGATGGGATGCCATCATCGGGGTCGAACCGTGGTAGCTCGGCAGGCCGGTGAGTACGCCCTCGAAACCCTCGAGCGGGTCGCCGACGCGCACGCCGTTGCGGCCGAGCTGGAGCTCGTGGATGGTCAGCGCGTGATTCGCGGTGCGGCTCTTGATGACCGTGATCGCGCGCCGCAGGCGCCCGCTCGACTCGAAAAAGCGCAGCAGCACCGTGGTGTCGGACAGGTAGCTCAGGTCGACGTCGGAACGCACTTCGCCGATCAGGCCGTGCTGGCCCAGCACCAGCAGCGTGGTCACGCCCTGCTGGTTCAGGTAGGAGAGCAGTTCGTGCATCTGCAGCGTCAGGTACTGTTCGCCCGGCATGGCTTGCAGGTAGGCGTTCAGGCTGTCGATGGCGATGAAGGACACGCCATGCTGCTCGACCGCGTCGCGCAGCATCTGCGCGAACTGGCCCGGCGACAGTTCGGCCGGATCGATGTGGTGGATGCGCAGCTGGCCCTTGTCGACGAAGGAGCGCAGGTCCATGCCGAGCGCCAGGCTGCGCGCGAAGAAGGTGCCCAGGCCTTCGTCGAACAGGTAGAACGAGGCCGCTTCGCCGCGTTCCAGCGCCGATAGCAGGCAACGTGCCGACAGCGTCGTCTTGCCGATCCCGGACGGCCCGACCACCAGCGTATTGGTGCCGCTGACCAGGCCACCGCCGAGCAGCTTGTCCAGGCCCGTCGATCCGGTCGAACGCACTTCGGGGGTAAAGTCGAGCATGTGCTCGGCCGCCACCAGGCGCGGATACATCGTGATGCCGCCGGTGTCGAGCGTGTAGTCGTGGTAGCCGCCACGGAAGCGGATGCCGCGCATTTTCAGGATGTTGACGCGGCGCCGCTCCTTGCCGAACTCCTTGGCGATCTGCTCCAGGCTGACGACGCCGTGGGCGATGCTGTGCAGGTGCTGGTCGGCCTGGCTGGTCTTGTCGTCCAGCAGCAGCACGGTGCAGTTGCGGGTCGCGAAGAACTGCTTCAGGGCCAGGATCTGGCGCCGGTAGCGTAGCGGGTTCTGGGCCAGCAGGCGCATCTCCGACAGGCTGTCGAAGACCACGCGCACCGGTTTCACGCGGTCGACCTCGGCCATCACGTTGCGGGTGGTCTCGCCGAGTTCGACTTCGGACGGGTGGAACACCGACTGCTGGGCATCGATGTCGAGCGACAGGTCGCTGGCCAGCTCGAACAGCGACAGGCCGTCGATCGACCAGCCGTGGCTAGACGCGACCGCCGTCAGTTCGTCGATGGTTTCGGACAGCGTGATGTACAGGCCATGCTCGCCCTTGGCGGCGCCGTCGAGCAAAAATTGCAGGCCGAGCGTGGTCTTGCCGGCGCCCGGCGAGCCTTCCACCAGGTAGACGCGCTGCGGCGTCAGCCCGCCGCCAAGGATGTCGTCGAGGCCGGCGATGCCGGTCGACAGACGGGGGGCTGGATTCGGTTCTGCGGTGCGCAGCGAGGAAGGGGCGATCATGGACACGGCCTATCAGATGACCGGGGCGATTGCTGCTGCATGCTGGCGGACGCCGTCGCAAGCCCGACCGGTGTTGGGAGCGTTGCCGTCATGCGGCAGTGCTGGAGTCTGAATTATAGTGCCATATCCCGCCACCCCTTTGTACGCTTGGGCACGTTCAGGCCGATTCGATACGACTGAGCCGTTGGCCGTAAATACCCCATTTCACGTCTTCACCGTCGACCCGGCCGCACAAGGCCCAGCCGGTGCCGATTTTCTCGACGGTGATCGGGGTTTCCAGTTCCTTGGCCACTTTTTCGGCCCACATCGTGGCCGAGCCCTGGCCCTTGAAGAGTTCCTGGCCGTTGTAGATGACGGTGGCGTCGAAGACGGAGGCGGAGAAGATGGTCATGGTGCTTCTTTCAGTGAAAAAACGCCCCGGCTGGCGGGGCGTCGATGAGGATTATTGAAGTGCGCGGACCGATTGCAGCACCGGCTGCAGTACCGCCGCGCCGAGGCGGGCGCTGCGTGCGCCGTCCCAGCCCACTTGCGGATCGGGGTCGTTGGCGTTGTCCTTGAAGGGCAGCTCCAGCGTCAGCGACAGGCAGCCGAAGGCGTGCGTGATGTGGGGCGAACCCATGGTCAGCGTCTCTTCGGTATACGGCGACTCGCCGTAGCCGTGCACGTCCTGGAAGTCGGGGCTGGCGACCTTGAAGTCGGCGATGAAGCGCTTCTGGGCCGCGTCCTGCTCGGGCGTGAAGGTCGGCAGGGATTCGCTGCCGGCCACGAACACGTAGGGCAGGCCTTCGTCGCCGTGCACGTCCAGGCACAGGTCGACGCCGGTTTCATGCATCTTCTGGCGTACCAGGAACACTTCCGGGCTGCGCTCCATGGTCGGGTTCATCCACTCGCGGTTCAGGTTGGCGCCGGCCGCGTTGGTACGCAGGTTGCCGCGCACCGAGCCGTCCGGGTTCATGTTCGGGACCACGTAGAACACCGCTTCATTCAGGAGCTGGCGCGCGAACGGGTGGGCCGGGTCGAGCAGGGCGTCGAGCATGCCTTCGACGAACCACTCGGCCATCGTCTCGCCCGGGTGCTGGCGCGCGATGACCCAGACCTTCTTCTTGCCCGCGGCCGGTTCGCCGATGACGAGCATGTTCAGGTCGCGCCCGTCGACGGTCGAGCCGAGGTCCAGCATGCGCACGTTCTCGCTCATCTGCGCGCGGTCGAGCAGCTCGAGGTGGCGTTCGAACGAATACGGCTCGAAATAGGCGTAGTACACGCTGTCCATGCCCGGCGTGTGCGAGATCGTCATGACCTGGCCGTCGAAGGAGGTCGGCACGCGGAACCAGTTGATGCGGTCGTAGCTGGCCATGGCCTGGTAGTCCTCCCAGCCGGCCGGATAAGCGGCCTGGCCGGCGTTGAGCAGGCGCATGGTGCAGGCCTGGCCCTGCGCGCCTTGCAGGCGGAAGTAGAACCACTGGGTGATGTCGGCGTGCGAATCCTTGCGGATGTTCAGATCGATGGCGTTGGCGCTCGTGGCGTTCACGATCTCGATGGCGCCAGCGTCGAACTGGCTGCTGATCTTGATAGACATGGTATGTCCCGGAGAAGGGGTAAAGCCGAGATGATACCGTTACTGCAAGCTTACGCAAAGCGCACGCCGTCCGCGCCGCCTTCCTTATGCCGGCTGGCTGCGCATCCAGCGCCGGTAGCGCCGTGTCCTGAGCGTCGTGTCGAGCTGCTGTTCGAGAAAGGCCATGAGCGGCGCGACGGCCGGATTGCTGCCCTTGCCCCGGCTCAGCCTGCGCAACTGGTGCTTGACCATCGCCATCTGGGCGAGCGAGGCCAGCACCTTGCTGTTCCAGGTGACGGGACGCAGCATCGGCGTACTGGCCTTGCCCGCTTTCCAGTGGCGTGGCAGGTGGGGATCGAGGGCCAGGGCGGTGCCGATGCCGACCATGTCGATGCCGCTGCCGAGTACCTGCTCGGCCACGGCCAGGCGACGGATGCCGCCGGTGACCATCAGCGGCATGCGGGCGAGGGCGGCGATGTCCTGCGCGAATTCGAGGAAATACGCTTCGCGCGCCAGCGTGCGCCCATCGCGCGCCTGGCCTTGCATGGCCGGCGCCTCGTAGCTGCCGCCGGACAGCTCGAGCAGGTCGATCCCCAGGGGATTGAGCAAGGCCACAACCTGGTGCGCGTCGTCCAGGCTGAAGCCGCCGCGCTGGAAGTCGGCCGAATTGAGCTTGACCGACACGGCAAAGCCCGCGCCGACGCGGGAGCGCACCTGCTTGACGATGTCGACCAGGAGGCGCGCCCGGTTCTCGAGCGAGCCGCCCCAGCGGTCGGTGCGCTGGTTGGCGAGCGGCGACAGGAACTGGCTGATCAGGTAGCCATGGGCCGCGTGGATCTGCACGCCGTCGAAGCCGAAGGACTCGGCCAGGACGGCCGCGTCGACGAAGCGGCGCTGGAGTTCGGCGATATCGGCCTCCGACATGGCTTTCGGCGCCGTGAACTGCCTGGAAAAGGTGCCCATGTCGAGCGCGACGGCCGACGGCGCCAGCGTCGCCTGGCCCAGGGCCGCCGGCATCTGGCGCCCCGGATGGTTAATTTGCATCCAGACCTGGGCACCCCCGCTTTGCGCCGCGCGTGCCCAGGCCTTGAAGCGCTCGCCGTGCCGGCCCGATTCGAGCACGACACCGCCGGGACCGGTCATGGCGCGCCGATCGACCATGACGTTACCTGTAATCATCAAGCCGACCTCGCCCGCGGCCCAGGTCCGGTACAGGCGAATCAGCGCTTCCGACGGCGCATGGTCGGCATCGGCCATGTTTTCTTCCATGGCGGCCTTGGCCAAGCGGTTCGGCAGCAGGCTGCCATTCGGCAGGGACAAGGGGGTGAAAGGGGACATGCAGGGCTCCTCGGTGACGATGGAATCTATCGTAAGCTTCAAGTTCACTTGAAGGTCAAGCGCTAAAATGCTGTATGGATGGACTCAACCAACGGGAACCGCATGAAAATTGGTGAACTTGCCAAGCGCACCGGCCTCGCGCCGTCCACGATTCGTTTCTACGAATCGAAGGGGCTGTTGAAATCGGTGGCGCGGCTGTCGAACGGCTACCGCGACTACCCACCCGACGCGCCGGCGGTGCTGGCCGTGATCGTGAATGCCCAGCAGACCGGCTTCACGCTCGACGAGATCGCCAAGATCCTGCCGGCCAACGCCGCCAACTGGGAGCACGGCGAACTCATCGCCACGCTGGAACGCAAGCTCGCCGACATCGCAGCGATGGAAATGCGCCTGGCGCAGAACAAGCAGCAACTGCGGGCCTTGATCGACCTGATCGACGCCAAGCCGGACGGCATGGCATGCGGCGACAACGCCGCGCGCGTGATGGACAGCGTCGTGCTGCAGATCGAGAAGAGCGGCTGAAAGCTTGACTACGCCAGCGCCTCACAGGCCGGGCAAGCCCCCGAAGCGCTGGTAAAACGCGGCATCGGCCGCCGGCGCGGCCTCGTCCTCGCGTTTCAGCACGGCGTCGATGTGGGCCTCGGCCTGCGCGTACACCATCAGGTACACGGCGCGCGCCACCTGGTAGGCGTCCGACCCCGGCCACGGATCGGGCAGCAGCTCGATCGGCAGCAGCGGATCGTGCAGCTGCAGGCGGCGGTAGGCGTGGATCAAGAGCGAGCGGATCGCGAAGGCGTCGAGCGGCGCCACGTCCGGCGCGCCCCGTAGCAGGGCCAGCAGCGGCGTGAACTGGTCGATGAAGCCGCGATAACTTTGCGCCACCGCCGTCAAGTCCCAGCCCTCGCGCACCAGTTCCTGCATGGGCCGCGAACCGAGGTCCGGCAGCGCGGCCGCGCTGACCACGAACAGGCGCCCGGCCGCGCCGGTACGGGCCAGGGCGTCGCGCAGCCCTTCGGCGTCGGAGCCGGGATGGGCCAGCAGGCCCGGTCCCAGCATGGCGAAGCCTTCCCATTCGAGTTCCTTGCGCACCGCCGTGCGCAGCTCGCCCTCGATGCTGCCGTTGGGCGCGATCACCAGCGTCCAGCGCCCGTCCCAGTGCAGGCCGGGCGGCGCGTAGATGCGGCGGTCGGCGCGCTGGAAGCGCGGCAGCGACTTCGGATCGAAGCCATAGCGGCTGCGCCGTCCCTCGCGGCTGGCCGTCAGCCAGCCTTCCTGCACCAGGCGAAACACGCTGGTGCGCACCAGGCGGTCGGTCACGCCGAGCGGGGCCAGCAGCTCGATCAGGCTGCCCAGCCAGGCCGCGCCGCCATGGGGCGCGATGGCGTCGCCCATCACCGTCATCACGAGCGATTTCGAGCGCAAGGATTCGGCGGCGAGCGCCTGGGCAATCCACTGCGTGCTGCTTATGTTTTCCATGCAATCCCGTCTTTGTTGCCGCTCAATATGATTCAAAATTTTGGTGTACATCTCGTTTTCTGTATCGTATTATTGTTGGACGATGTTTGCAACCGGAGACTGACCATGTACGCACAGATGGTGGAAACAGGCCTGAAAAAGGTCCAGACGAACGAAGACATGAGCGCTGACGAGCAGGCCTTCCAGGCTAGAATCGACGCCGGCGTGAAGATCGAAGCGAAGGACTGGATGCCGGAGGCCTACCGCAAGACGCTGGTGCGCCAGATCTCCCAGCACGCCCACTCGGAAATCGTCGGCCAGCTGCCTGAAGGCAACTGGGTAACGCGCGCGCCGACCCTGAAACGCAAATCCGTCCTGCTGGCGAAAATCCAGGACGAAGCAGGGCACGGCCTGTATTTATACAGCGCCGCCGAAACCCTGGGCGTCTCGCGCGACGAACTGCTCGCCGCGCTGCATTCCGGGAAAGCGAAATACTCGAGCATCTTCAATTATCCGACGCTGAGCTGGGCCGACATGGGCGCCATCGGCTGGCTGGTCGACGGCTCCGCCATCATCAACCAGATTCCGCTCTGCCGCTGCTCCTACGGCCCGTATGCGCGCGCCATGATCCGCGTCTGCAAGGAAGAGTCCTTCCACGCGCGCCAGGGCTACGACATCATGATGAGCCTGGCCAAGGGCACGCCCGAACAAAAGGCGATGGCGCAGGATGCGCTGAACCGCTGGTGGTGGCCGTCGCTGATGATGTTCGGCCCGTCCGACGCCGAATCGGTGAACAGCGCGCAATCGAGCAAATGGCGCATCAAGCTGTTCTCGAACGACGAACTGCGCCAGCGCATGGTCGACCAGACCGTGCCGCAGGTGGAATACCTGGGCCTCACCGTGCCCGATCCCGACCTGAAATTCAACGCCGAGACCGGCCACTACGAATTCGGCGAGATCGACTGGAGCGAATTCCACAACGTCCTGAAAGGCAACGGCCCCTGCAACCGCGAGCGCCTGCGCACGCGTGTGAAAGCCTGGGACGACGGCGAATGGTTCCGCGACGCCCTGGTCGCCCACGCCGACAAGGCCGCCGCGCGCAAAGCGGCCGCATAAAAAAATAACGGAGACACACCATGAGCAAAGAATGGCCCCTGTGGGAAGTATTCATTCGCAGCCAGCACGGCCTGGCCCACAAACACGTCGGCAGCCTGCACGCCCCTGACGCCGAAATGGCGATCAACAACGCGCGCGACGTCTACACGCGCCGCAACGAAGGCGTCTCGATCTGGGTGATCCGCGCCGCCGATATCGTCGCCTCCAGCCCGTCCGACAAGGAAGCGCTGTTCGAGCCGGCCAACAGCAAGGTCTATCGCCACCCGACCTTCTTCCCGATGCCGGAAGAAGTCAAGAACCTGTGAGCGTGGCCATGGACGCAAAAATTGAATACCTGCTGCGCCAGGGCGACAACGCCCTGATCCTCTCGCAACAGCTCTCCCAGCTGTGCGGCAAAGGCCCGGCGCTGGAAGAAGACATGGCGCTGACCAACGTCGCGCTCGACCTGCTCGGACAAACCCGCATGTGGCTCACCTATGCCGGCGAACTCGAAGGCAAGGAGCGCGACGAAGACCAGCTGGCCTTCCACCGCGACGCCATCGACTACCGCAATGTGCTGCTGGTCGAGCAGCCGAACGCCAGCTATGCCGAGACGATGATGCGGCAGTTCCTGTTCGATAGTTGGCACTACTTCCTGATGCAAGGCCTGCTGCAGTCGAGCGATCCGCGCATCGCCGAGATCGCCGAAAAATCGTTCAAGGAAGTCACTTACCACCTGCGTCGCAGCGGCGACCTGGTGGTGCGCCTGGGCGACGGCACCGATGTCAGCCGCGCCAGGATGCAGGCCGCGCTCGACGACCTGTGGATGTACAGCGGCGAAGTGTTCATCTACGACGCGATCGACAACGCGATGGTCGAGCAGGGCATCGCGCCAAAGGCGGAAGACCTGCGCGCCGCCTTCCTCGACCACGTGAACGACATCCTGCTTGAGGCGACACTCGTCATGCCGTCGCCCGAGGCCTGGATGCAGCGCGGCGGCAAGCAAGGCCGCCACAGCGAGCACCTCGGCTTCATCCTGGCCGAAATGCAGTTCCTGCAGCGCGCCTATCCCGGCGCCGAGTGGTAATGAACGCCACGACGGACCAGGTATGGTCCTGGCTCGGGGAAGTGCCGGACCCCGAGATCCCCGTGATCTCGGTGGTCGACCTCGGCATCGTGCGCGACGTCGCGTTCGACGGCGACGAATGCGTGGTGACGATCACGCCGACTTATTCGGGCTGCCCGGCGATGCAGGTCATTGCCGACACCGTGAAGGAGGCCTTGCACGCGCACGGCCTGGCCCGGGTCAGGCTGGTCAGCCGGCTGTCTCCCGCCTGGACCACCGACTGGATGAGCGATACCGGCAAGGCCGCCTTGAAGGGCTATGGCATCGCGCCGCCGGTGCAGCAGGCGATCGACATCAGCGGCCTGCGCGGCGGCGTCAAGCGCGGCAGCTTCGTCGAGCCCGAAGTCGTGTGTCCGAACTGCGGCTCGCGGCACACGCAACTGACCAGCCAGTTCGGTTCGACGCCGTGCAAGGCGCTCTACAAGTGCCTGGACTGCCGCGAACCTTTCGATTATTTCAAGTGCCACTGAGCGACCAGCAATCATGAGCAAATTCTATCCACTCACCGTGGCCAAGGTAAAGCACGAAACGCGCGACGCGGTCGCCGTCACCTTCGCCGTGCCGCCCGAACTGAAATCCACATTCGCCTACCAGCAGGGCCAGCACCTGACGCTGCGCGCGCTGATCGAGGGCGAGGACGTGCGCCGTTCCTATTCGATTTGTTCGGCGGTGCAGGACGACCTGCTGCGCGTGGCGATCAAGCGCACGCCCGGCGGCCTGTTCTCGAGCTGGGCCAACGAAAGCCTCCAAGCCGGCGCCACGCTGGAAGTCATGCCGCCGATGGGCCACTTCAACGTGCCGCTCGACCCGGACAGCGAACGCCACTACCTCGCCTTTGCCGCCGGCAGCGGCATCACGCCTATCCTGTCGATCATCAAGACCACCTTGCTGGCCGAGCCGAAGAGCCGTTTTACGCTCGTCTACGGCAACCGCGCGTCCTCGTCCGTCATCTTCCGCGACGAATTGAGCGAGCTGAAAGACGTCTACATGGGGCGACTCAAACTCGTCTACGTGATGAGCCGCGAGCAGCAGGACATTGAACTGTTCAACGGCCGCATCACGGGCGAAAAGTGCAGCGCCTTCCTGAAGCACTGGATCGATGCCGAGGATATCGACATCGCCTTCATCTGCGGCCCGGAAGACATGATGCACGGCGTCTCGAAGTCCTTGCAGGATGCCGGCATGGCCAAGGAAAAGATCCGCATCGAGCTGTTCGCCGCCAGCATTCCGAAGCACGAGCACAAGCCGCGCCCGGTGGTCGAAGGCGCCCGCCACCAGACCGAAGTGACCGTGATCATGGACGGCAGCGCCGCCAGCTTCACGATGGACAAGGACAAGGAATCGATCCTCGACGCCGGCCTGCGCGCCGGCATCGACATGCGCTACTCGTGCAAGGGCGGCGTCTGCTCGACCTGCCGCTGCAAGGTCGTCGAGGGCAATGTCGAGATGGACGTGAACTACGCGCTGGAAGACTACGAAGTGGCGCGCGGCTTTGTCTTGAGCTGCCAGGCCTTCCCGATCACCGACACGGTGATCGTCGATTTCGACCAGCACGAATAATAAAACCTGGAGGAGACACCCCATGCGCTACGAATCGATCCTGTTCACGATCGAGAACGGCATTGCCGTCCTGACCCTGAACCGCCCCGACCGCCTGAACAGCTTTACCCAGGCCATGCACGGCGAGGTACGCCACGCCCTCGATACCCTGCAAGCCGATAAAACGGTACGCGTGCTGGTGCTGACCGGCGCCGGCCGCGGTTTCTGCGCCGGCCAGGACCTGGGCGACCGCGCCGTCGCTCCTGGCGCACCCGGTGTCGACCTGGGCGAATCCGTCGAAAAATTCTATGCGCCGCTGGTGATGACGCTGCGCAGCCTGCCGCTGCCGGTGATCTGCGCCGTCAACGGCGTAGCCGCCGGCGCCGGCGCCAACCTGGCGCTGGCCTGCGACATCGTGCTGGCCGCAAAGTCCGCCAGCTTCATCGAAGCCTTCTGCAAGCTCGGTTTGATCCCGGATACCGGCGGCACCTGGCATTTGCCGCGCCTGATCGGCATGGCCCGCGCTACCGGCCTGGCCATGCTGGGCGACAAACTCTCCGCCGAAAAAGCCGAGCAATGGGGCCTGATCTGGCGCGCCGTCGACGACGAGGCATTGATGAGCGAAGCGATGGCGATGGCGACCCACTTCGCCACTGCGCCGACCAAAGGGCTTGCCTTCACCAAGAAGGCGCTGCAGGCGAGCTACGCCAACACGCTGCCGGAACAACTTCAACTGGAGGGGGCGATGATGCGCGAACTGGGCTACAGCCACGACTACCGCGAAGGCGTGGCCGCCTTCATCGCCAAGCGTCCGGCGCAGTTCAAGGGAGAATAAGATGGCGGGATTGGCAAAGGGCGGCGTCGTCGCCGTGATCGGCAGCGGCGCCATGGGCGCCGGCATCGCCCAGGTGGCGGCCGCTAGCGGCCATCCGGTGCGCCTGTTCGACACGCGCCCGGAAGCGGCGAGCAAGGCGATCTTCGAGATCGGCAAGGTCTTCGACAAGCTGGTCGACAAGGGACGCATGAGCGCTGTCGACGCCGACCTGGCCCGGGCACGCCTGCAGGCTGTCGACGCGCTGGCGCAGCTGAAGGACGCGGCGCTGGTAGTCGAAGCCATCGTCGAAAACCTGGACGCCAAGCGTACCTTGTTCTCCGAACTGGAAAGCATCGTCGACGCACGCGCCATCCTGGCGACCAACACCTCCTCGATCTCGGTGACCGCCATCGCGGCCGGCTTGCGCCATCCCGAGCGCCTGGTCGGCATGCACTTCTTTAATCCGGTGCCCTTGATGGCGCTGGTCGAAGTGGTCAGCGGTCTGGCCACCGACAAGGAAGTCGCGGACACCGTCCACGCCACCGCGCTAGCCTGGGGCAAGGAACCGGTGCACGCGAAGTCGACCCCGGGCTTCATCGTCAACCGCGTCGCCCGTCCGTATTACGCGGAAGCGCTGCGCCTGTTGCAGGAAGGCGCCGCCGACGCGCCCACCCTCGACGCGGTGATGCGCGAGTGCGGTGGCTTCCGCATGGGTCCCTTCGAGCTGATGGACCTGATCGGCCACGACGTGAACTTCTCGGTGACGCAATCGGTGCATGCCGCTTATTTCGGCGACCAGCGCTTCACGCCCTCGGTGCTGCAGCAGGAACTGGTGAATGCCGGTTTCCTGGGCCGCAAATCGGGCCGCGGCTTTTATCGCTATGGCGAGGATGCCGTGAAACCGGTCGTCCATACCGAGCCGCACGCGATACGACCGCATACGGTCGGCATCAGCGTGTCGCGCGAAGTCCAGTCGAGCGTGGTCTCGCCGATGGAAGCGCGCCTGGCCGATGCCGGTTTCACCGCGACCCACCGCGAGCCGCTGCAAGGCGCCGAAAAGCACGAGGCGCCCGCCTTCCACACGAATGGCGCGGCGATCTTCCTCACCGACGGCCGCAGCGCCACCGAGCGCGCCGCCGCCAACAACCATCCGAACACGGTGGTCTACGACCTGCTGTTCGACCACGCCAGGGCCACGCGCATCGCGCTGGCCCGTGCCGACCAGTGCAGCGAGGAAGCCTACCAGGCCGCCGTCGGCCTGTTCCAGGCGGCCGGCTTCGCCGTCACGCGCCTGGACGACATTCCCGGCTTGATCGTCATGCGCACCGTCGCCATGCTCGCCAACGAAGCGGCCGATGCCGTCAACCAGGGCGTGTGCAGCGCGGCGGCCGTCGACACCGCGATGCAAAAGGGCGTGAACTACCCGCGCGGACCGCTGGCCTGGGCCGATGCGGTCGGCATCGCCCACGTGGTGACGGTGCTTGCCAATCTCGGCGCCCTCTACGGCGAAGACCGTTACCGGATCTCGCCCCTGCTGCGCCGCAAGCTCGCCGCCAACCCGAACGGAGCCCGTTTCCATGCACAGTGACCCGCAACAGCTGGCTGAACTGGCCGGCAAGACCATGTACGAGCGCGACCCCGCCAGCCAGGCGCTCGGGATGCAGCTCGATGCGATTCGTCCGGGCTACGCGCGCATGTCGATGCGCGTGCGCGCCGACATGCTCAACGGCCACCAGACCTGCCACGGCGGCTTCATCTTCATGCTGGCCGACAGCGCCTTCGCTTTTGCCTGCAACTCGCACAATTTCAACACGGTCGGCGCCGGCTGCACGATCGATTACCTGGCGCCGGGACGGGAAGGCGACTTGCTGGTGGCCGACGCGGTGGAACAGGCCCTGGCCGGCAAGACCGGCGTCTACGACGTCACGGTGAAAAATGAAGAAGGGCGCACGATCGCCCTTTTTCGCGGCAAGTCGCACCGCGTGAGCGGCACGGTGGCTGAACCGGCCGCATAGTCCACAGCTTGATATAGGAGGTCCAGATGGTCCAACGTATTCCCTCGCCCGGCGAGCTGGAACCGATCGAACGCGCCAGCCGCGACGAACTCCAGGCATTGCAACTCGAACGCCTGAAGTGGTCGCTGCAACACGCGTACGACAATGTGGCGCACTACCGCGAGGCCTTCGACGCTGCCGGCGTGCATCCGGCAGAGCTGAAGTCGCTCGCCGACCTGGCCAAATTCCCGTTCACCGAGAAGAAGACCCTGCGCGACAACTACCCGTTCGGCCTCTTCGCGGTACCGCGCGAGCAGGTGGTGCGCGTGCACGCCTCGTCCGGCACCACCGGGCGCCCGACCGTGGTCGGCTATACGAAGCGGGACATCGACACCTGGGCCGACGTGGTCGCGCGTTCGATCCGCGCAGCCGGCGGCCGCGCGGGCGACATGGTCCACATCGCCTACGGCTATGGCCTGTTCACCGGCGGCCTCGGTGCCCACTACGGCGCCGAGCGCCTTGGCTGCACCGTGATCCCGATGTCGGGCGGGCAGACCGAAAAGCAGGTCCAGCTGATCTGCGATTTTCAACCGTCGGTGATCATGGTCACGCCTTCCTACATGCTCAACATCGTCGAGGAGTTCAAGCGCCAGGGGCTCGATCCGGCGGCTTCCTCGCTCAAGGTCGGCATCTTCGGGGCCGAACCCTGGACCAATGAAATGCGGCGCACGATCGAAACCGAAGCCGGTCTCGACGCGGTCGACATCTACGGCCTGTCCGAAGTCATGGGCCCGGGCGTGGCCAGCGAATGCATCGAGAGCAAGGACGGTCCGGTGATCTGGGAAGACCATTTTTATCCGGAGATCATCGACCCGGAAACCGGAGAAGTGCTGCCCGACGGCGAAGAGGGCGAGCTGGTGTTTACTTCCTTGACGAAGGAAGCGCTGCCCATCATCCGCTACCGCACGCGCGATTTGACGCGCCTGTTGCCGCCGACCTCGCGCGCGATGCGCCGCATGGGCCGCATCACCGGCCGCTCGGACGACATGCTGATCATTCGCGGCGTGAACGTGTTCCCGAGCCAAATCGAGGAACTGGTATTGAAGATGCCGGCGCTCGCGCCCCAGTACCAGCTGCTGGTCGCGCGCGACGGCCACCTCGACACGCTGGAAGTGTTCGGCGAACTGCGCGCGCACACCCACACGCCCGACAGCGTCGCCGCGCTGGCCGGGGAACTCCAGCACGCCATCAAGACCTATGTCGGCGTGACGACCAAGGTCACATTGACGCCGCCGATGGGCATCGAACGCACGCTGACCGGCAAGGCCCGGCGCGTGGTCGACAAGCGCCCCAAGAATAACTAAACAGGAGACATTCATGCTCGACGCATTCATCTGCGACGCCATCCGCACCCCCTTCGGCCGCTACGGCGGCGCGCTCGCCTCGGTGCGGGCCGACGACCTGGCCGCACTGCCGATCGCCGCCCTCATGGCGCGCAACCCGGGCGTGGACTGGTCCATGGTCGACGACCTGTACTGGGGCTGCGCCAACCAGGCCGGCGAAGACAACCGCAACGTCGGCCACATGGCGGGCCTGCTGGCCGGCCTGCCGCCTGAAGTGCCGGGCAATACCATCAACCGCCTGTGCGGCTCGAGCCTGGACGCGGTCGGCACCGGCGCCCGCGCCATCCTCTCGGGCCAGGCCCAGCTGATCATCGCCGGCGGCTCGGAAAGCATGACGCGCGCGCCTTTCGTGATGGGCAAGGCCGACAGCGCCTTCTCGCGCGCCGCGAAAATCGAAGACACGACCATCGGCTGGCGTTTCGTCAATCCGCTGATGAAGGCGAAGTACGGCATCGACTCGATGCCGGAAACGGCGGAGAACGTCGCGACCGACTTCAACGTGAACCGCGCCGACCAGGATGCGTTTGCGATCCGCAGCCAGCAGCGCTGGGCGCGCGCGCATGCGGCCGGTGTCTTCAAGGACGAGATCGTGCCGGTCGCGCTGGCGCAAAAAAAAGGCGAGCCGCGCATCTTCGACACCGACGAGCATCCGCGTCCGGAAACGACGATCGACGCGCTGGCAAAATTAAAAGGCGTGGTCCGGCCGGATGGCACGGTCACCGCCGGTAACGCCTCGGGCGTGAACGACGGCGCCTGCGCGCTGCTGATCGCATCAAGCGGCGCCGCCGGGCGCTTCGGCCTCACGCCGCGCGCCCGCATCGTCGGCATGGCCACTGCCGGCCTGGCGCCGCGCATCATGGGCTTCGGTCCGTCGCCGGCCACCCGCAAAGTGCTGGCACAGACGGGCTTGAGCATCGACCAGATGGACGTGATCGAACTGAACGAAGCCTTTGCCGCGCAAGGGCTGGCCGTGATGCGCGACCTGGGCCTGGCGGACGACGCCGACCATGTGAACCCGAACGGCGGCGCGATCGCGCTGGGGCACCCGCTCGGCGCGTCCGGCGCGCGCCTGGTCACGACGGCCGCCTATCAGCTCCAGCGCACCGGTGGGCGTTACGCGCTGTGCACCATGTGCATCGGCGTCGGCCAGGGCATCGCCCTCATCATCGAGCGCGTGTAAGGAAACCGAGATGGTCAAAGTCTATGAAATCGACGGCGTGCGCCCGGTGGTGCACCCAACGAGCTATGTGCATCCGACGGCGGTGCTGATCGGCGACGTCATCGTCGGCCCGCGCTGCTATATCGGCCCGCTGGCGTCCCTTCGCGGCGACTTCGGCCGCCTGATCCTGGAAGAGGGCGCGAATGTCCAGGACTGCTGCGTCATGCACGGCTTCGAAGACGGCGAGACCGTGATCGAAGTCGACGGCCACATCGGCCACGGCGCCGTGCTGCACGGCTGCCGCATCAAGCGCAACGCCATGGTCGGCATGAACGCGGTCGTCATGGACGGCGCCGAAGTGGGCGAGGAATCGATCGTCGCCGCCATGAGTTTCGTGAAAGCCGGCATGATCATCCCCGCGCGCAGCATGGTGATGGGCACCCCGGCCAAGGTGATGCGCGCGCTGACCGACGACGACATCAAGTGGAAGAGTTTCGGAACCAGCCAGTACCACCAGCTCACCACCCGCTCCCTGAACACGATGCGCGAAGTCGAGGCGTTCACCGAGATCGAGCCGAACCGCCCGGTCTTCGACTTCAGCGCCGGCGGCGGCCACGCGCCTAAAAAATAATCCCCAGGAGACAAAACAATGGCACAAGCAAGCACCCTGCAAAGCTGGATCGCCAACCGCTGGATCGGCCATGAAGCGGCCACCCCGCTGCATAGCGCGCTGGACGGCCAGCTGGTCTACCACACGCACGCCGAGAAAATCGACTTCGACGAAGCCGTCACCTACGCCCGCAAGACTGGCGTGCCCGGCCTGATGAAGCTCGACTTCCAGACCCGCGCCCAGCGCCTGAAGGCGCTGGCGATGTACCTGATGGAGCGCAAGGAAGAACTGTACGAGATCTCGCACCTGACCGGCGCCACCCGCCAGGACAGCTGGGTCGACGTCGAAGGCGGCATCGGCACCCTGTTCGCCTACGCCAGCATGGGCTCGCGCGAACTGCCGTCCTCGAACGTGCTGCACGAAGGCCCGGCCATCGCGCTGGGCAAGCGCGGCGGCTTCGCCGGCACCCACATCCTGGTGCCGCGCGGCGGTCTCGCGGTCCACATCAACGCCTTCAACTTCCCGATCTGGGGCCTGCTCGAAAAATTCGCGCCGAGTTTTCTCGCTGCCATGCCCTGCATCGGCAAGCCGGCCACCGCGACGAGCTACCTGACCCACGCGGTCGTCAAGATGATCCAGGAGTCCGGCCTGCTGCCGGCGGGCGCGCTGCAGCTCGTGATCGGCTCGACCGGCGACCTGCTGGACCGCCTGACCGGTTTCGACGCCGTCACGTTTACCGGCTCGGCCGACACCGCCGCCAAGCTGCGCGTCAATCCCAACCTGATCCGCGAATCGGTGCCGTTCACGGCCGAAGCCGACTCGCTCAACTGCGCGATCCTGGCGCCGGACGTCACGCCCGACGATCCCGAATTCGACTTGTTCGTGAAGGAAGTGGCGCGCGAGATGACCGGCAAGGCCGGCCAGAAGTGCACGGCGATCCGCCGCGTCATCGTGCCCGAAGCCCATGTCGACGCCCTCGGCGAGCGCCTGCGCGAGCGGCTCGCGAAGATCGTCGTCGGCAATCCGAAGCTCGATGGCGTGCGCATGGGCGCCCTGGCCTCGATGGACCAGCACCGCGACGTGAGCGAGCGCGTGGAACTGCTCGCGCGCGGCAACGAGATCGTGTTCGGCGCCGGTCACGGTTTTAAACCGGTGGGCGAGGGCAGCGCGAACGGCGCCTTCTTCGCGCCGACCCTGCTCCTGTGCCGCAATGCCAGCGTCAACACGGCCGTGCACGACATCGAAGCCTTCGGTCCGGTCAGCACGATGATGACCTACACCGACATCGACGAGGCGCTGCACCTGGCAGCGCTCGGTAAAGGCAGCCTGGTGACGACGCTGGCGACGAAAGACCCGGCGATCGCCGCCTACGCCGTGCCGGTGGCGGCCGCCTCGCACGGGCGCGTCTTGATTCTCGACCGGGAAGCGGCGGTCGACAGCACCGGCCACGGTTCGCCCCTGCCGCAATTGAAGCACGGCGGGCCGGGCCGCGCCGGCGGCGGCGAAGAGCTGGGCGGGATTCGCGCCGTTAAACACTTCCTGCAGCGCGCGGCGGTGCAAGGCTCGCCGACCATGCTGGCCGCCGTCACGGGCGAGTATGTGCGCGGCGGCGCGGTCAAGGAATCGGAACTGCACCCGTTCCGCCGTCACTTCGAGGAGCTGGAAATCGGCCACTCGCTGCTGACCCACCGGCGCACCGTGAGCGAAGCGGACATCGTCAATTTCGGCGGCGTCTCGGGCGACTACTTCTACATGCACTTCGACGAGATCGCGGCGAAAGACACCCAGTTCGGCAAGCGCATCGCGCACGGCTATTTCGTGCTGTCGGCGGCGGCCGGCCTGTTCGTCTCGCCGGCGCCCGGTCCGGTGCTGGCCAACTACGGCCTGGACAACCTGCGCTTTGTTGCGCCGGTGGCGATCGGCGACACGATCCGCGCGCGCCTGACCTGCAAGAGAAAAGTCGACCGCAACCGCAGCGACGAACAGGGCCGCGGCCAGGGCGTCGTCGCCTGGGACGTGCAGGTGACGAACCAGCACGAGGAGCTGGTCGCCAGCTACGACATCCTGACCCTGGTACAAAAACGCGCCTGATCGCAGCAGCGTCAAAACGCCGTCCCGGCTTGCGCGGGGACGGCGTTTTTTCATGCCGGCCAGGCCTTGTAGGCCAGGCGCCGCGCCGCATGCGCCTCGTCCGGTTCGAACAGCACCAGTTCGCGCATCACGCGCGTCAAGCCCACGTACAGGTGGCGCATCTCGTTGCGGCCGTCGCTGCTGCGCAGGAACTCGCCCTGCTCGAGGAAGGGCATCAGTACGCACGGCCATTCGTCGCCCTTGGCGGCCTGGATGGTGGTCACGCGCACCAGGCTGCGGTAGGTCGAGAGGGTGTTCGCATGGGTCGATTTGCGCTCCAGCGCCACGTCGTTTTCCATGCGCGTGAGCGTGGCCAGGAAGTCGGCGGCCGGTACTTTGCCGTGGCGCGACGCGAAGCGCAAAAAGGCGTCGATCGAGCGCCGCGCCGAAGCCACGCGGTCGCGGTCGACGAAGGCGCGGCTGGTGGCGTCGTGCAGGTCGACGCCTTCGCGCAGCATGGTCAAGAGTTCGTGCGCGGTGGCGCTGGCGTTCAGTTCGGCCATCTTCGCAATCACCGGCCGCATCAGGTTCTTCGACTGGCGCGCCATCGGGCTGTCGTGTTCCGTCTCGCGCAGCAGCGAGCCCTCGAAAAAACTCTTCAGCACTTCCGGCGTGCGTCGTACTTCCTTCTGCGCGTAGCCGAGGACCGACTGGCCCTCGGCCAGGTCCATCTGCCAGTGCTCCGGGTTGCGCGTCAGGTAGAAGTAGCGCGACAGGGCCAGCACCATCTGCACGCTGGTCTCGGGCAGGCCGCGCAGGGCCGTGTAGTCGTTGCTGACGTAGTGCAGGATCCCGCGCAGGAGCAGGATTTCCGGCAGCAGCAGGAAAGTCTCGAAACCGACGCAGCGGTAACGGATCTTCGCTTCCATCAGCGCCGCCTCGATCTCCACGCTCTGGTCGACGTCGCGCAGCACGATCGCGAAGTCGCGGTTGTTCAGGTCGCGCTGCTCCTTCTGCAGGTCGAGGATGGTCTTGGCCACCAGCTTGGCGCAGCCGTCGTGCTGCCGCGGGTCGTAGCGCACCCGCCGTACCCGGGTGTCGCGCTCTGGATGGCCGGCGCAGGCGTTGTCCATCAGGGCGTCGGCCAGAACGGCCGCATCGCGTCCGAAGCGGTAGGACATCCCGAGCGGGAAGCGTTTCAGCTCGGCGCCATAGGCCTGATCGAAGCGCTGGCCCGAGAACACCGGATCGGCGCCGCGGTCGCGGTTGATGGTCTGGTCCTTGTCGCCGGCGACGACCAGGCGCGCGCCGCCGCGCAGCAGCGCCAGCAGCGCGAATTCGGCGGCGTTCACGTCATGCCATTCGTCGACCAGGTACAGGCGGTAGGGCAGCGGCAGCGCGCGCGCCAGGCTGGGATCGCGGGTGAGCAGGTAGACCAGGTCGCTGACGGCGTCGTTCGGCCCCTGCCAGCGGAATTCCTCGGGGTAGGGATGGCGGCGCATCTCGTACTCGCGGATGATGTCGGTTACCGCGTCGGCCTGGCTGGCGGCGTCGTCATGGGCCGGTTCGTCGTCGAACTCGTCGTCGTCGGCGGCCTCGCCGTCTTTCGGCGCGAAGACCTGGGTCGCGAGCGCGGCCTTCATGCGGGTCAGGTGGCGTGCGATGTCGTCCAGGTGCTGGTTGTTTTCGTCGACGCCGAAATTGAAGTCGCTGCGGATGCCCTGTTCCTGGTAACGCTGCCAGACGCGCGCGGTGGCCGCCACCAGTTCGCCGCGGATGCCCTCGACATCGCGCTGGCGCCACGGCTTGTTGATCCGGCCCGCCTGGGCCAGGGCATCGATCAGCGTGTGCGCGAAATCCTCGAGCGTCGCCACGCCGATCCGGGTGCGCGACGACACTTCCTCTTTGAGCTTGGTGCGAAAGCGCGCTTCGGCGCCGCGCGTGAAGCACAGGGCCAGGATGGCGCCGTCGGACACCCCGGCCTCGTGCGCCTTGCGCGCCTGCAGCGCCAGGGTCGTGGTCTTGCCGGCCCCGGCGACGGCCTCGATCAGTTTGACCTTGTTCGGGGACTGCAGGATGGCGCTCTGCTCGCTGTTCGGTTGGGTGGACATGCGCGGTCGTTTCGGTGAGTGGGTGGCCACTATACGCTAGACCTGGAGCGACACAAAAGGACGGTGAGTCGAACCCGTTTAGGATATCCTGAAGCCGATAACGACATCAACGAGGAGCGTCCATGTCACGGCTAGACCTGAGCAGTATTCCCGTACAGACCGGAACCGGGTATCCCGATCCCTTTGCCGAGGCCGTCAACGGACGCAGCCGGCAAGCGCTGGGCGAAGCCGGCGGCTTGACCCAGTTCGGCGCCAACCTGGTCGAACTCCAGCCGGGCGCGGCTTCGTCGCAGCGCCACTGGCATACGCACGAGGACGAGTTCGTCATGGTCGTGTCCGGCGAATTGACCCTGATCACCGACGAAGGCGAAACCCTGATGCGCGCCGGCGACTGCGCCGCCTTCCCGGCCGGCCGCCCGAACGGCCACCACCTGGTCAACCGCGGCTGGGGCAATGCCCTGTTCCTGGCGGTCGGCCCCAACTTCCCGGACGACCGCGCCACCTATCCCGACATCGACCTGATGTACGACGGCAGCAGCAACAGCTACACGCACAAGGACGGCACGCCCTATCCGAAGCGCGACGCCAACGCCGCGCCCGCCACCCAGCCGCCCGTGGAAGAGCACACGCTCAATCCGCGCGTGTATCGCCACGACTAAGAACCTATCCCAGTAGGGAATGAGTCGTTGCTGACGCGCCTGACAAGCGGCTGCTGCGTTGCTCGTCGTTGCATGGCTCGCCATGCGGCCTCCTCGCGCCTTGCCCCCGCTTGCCATGCATCGTCATCAACTTCCTCCTCCCTACTGGGATAGGTTCTTAGAACCTATCCCAGTAGGAAAGAGTCGTTGCTGACGCGCCTGACAAGCGGCTGCTGCGTTGCTCGTCGTTGCATGGCTCGCCATGCGGCCTCCTCGCGCCTTGCCGCCGCTTGCCATGCATCGTCATCAACTTCCTCCTCCCTACTGGGATAGGTTCTTAGAACCTATCCCAGTAGGAAAGAGTCGTTGCTGACGCGCCTGACAAGCGGCTGCTGCGTTGCTCGTCGTTGCATGGCTCGCCATGCGGCCTCCTCGCGTCTTGCCGCCGCTTGCCATGCATCGTCATCAACTTCCTCCTCCCTACTGGGATAGGTTCTAAGGCCACAGGCGGCCTTTGCCTTAGTCGAGCTTGCGCGCGTAGCGCTCCTTGACCACCTGGCTGATATAGGTCGCCAGAGCGCTACCGAGCGTCGCCAGCCTTTGCATCTCGGCGATATTCTCGGCGCCGGCGCTCTGGTCGGTATACAGATAACGGTCGCCGCCGCTGAAGCGCACGGTGATCGCCTGCGCGCCGATCTCGTAGGCGTCCACGCCCGATGCGCCGCTCAGGTTTTTGTAGCGTTGCATGGCCTTCTCTCGCGCTGTTGTCCTGCCGGGAATGGTAGCGAAGTTGCGCAAGCGGCGCCGCCCGCGCGCCTACAGGGCGTTGGCGACGACCACGATCAGCATGGCCGACGGCACCAGCAGCGCCTGCGCCAGCAGGGTTCCGAGCAAGCGGCTGCCGACCAGCCAGACGATCGCCTGGCGAAATTCCCCTTCGCTCACGCGCCCTTCGACCACATCGTCCGTCATGCCCGACATGTGCGGATCGATGAAGACGGCCAGGATGATGGTCGCGCCGCCGTTGATGATCGAGGACAGGGTGGACGATGTCACGCGCACGCTCGGGTCGAGCGCGCCCGCATACAGGGCCGCGAACACGCCGACCGTCCACAGCGCCATCGCACCGACGTTGAGCAGGGTGATCGAGAGCGAGACGCTGCCCTTGCCACGCAGGCTGCGCACATTCGCGCGCGCCGGCAACTTGGCGGCATCCTTCACATACGACAGGCCGCCCTTGAAGAAGCCGTGCAGGATCAGTTTCGGGATCGAGCGGTGGATCTGGAAGTGGTCGACGGCGCGGCAGAACACGCGCTGGAAAGTCGGGATCAGGAGGGCGCCGGCGATCGTCGCCAAGGAGCTTGCGACCAGCAGCCAGCGGAAATCGGCCAGCAGATTGGTGGCCACGGTGCCGGCCAGGTTCGATTCGACGCGCTTGGCGAGGAAGGGGCCGAGGAAGGAATTCGAGGTGCGCGAGACCAGCACCAGGATGCTGAACAGCGCGAACGAGACCGCGATGCGGCGCGTGCGCACGCCGGCGATGCGCACGGAATAGGCAAGGGTGCCGATCAAGTGGATGATAAAGGTCAGAAAGCAGATCAGCCAGAGCTGGGTATCCATGCGTGGGCGCCGATGTAGTCAGGCGTGCATGCTGACATGGAACAGCGTGCGCGGCAATTGGAGATTGCGCCGCGCCCGACGCACCGGCAAGCGCCATCAACTCACGATGGTCGGAAATGTCTCCACCAGGCAGTTGGAACGTAGCAGCGCATAACCGGCTTCGCCGCCACGACCTTGCCAGGCATTGTCGTGCGCCGTGTATCGAACGATGTGATCGCCCGGGTGGACCATGGACTTGAAGACAGTCCATGCGCGGTAGCGCCGTCCAAATGGCGCCTTCGATAAACGACGGCGGATAGCGCACATCCAGAACGGTTCAGTCTAATCGGTTGTTTCTGTTAGGACAAGAAAACCCGTTGATCATTGGCGCGTCTGCGCCATAGGTCCGGTCGATGATCCAATCTACGATGGCAGGATCCGGCGACAAGATGCCGAACACCGCATTTCGGATCAACCCGTCCTGTCCGTTCGCGCGCCACTCCGGTATCATGCGAGGATGAACCAGATTTCTTTCCAGCCGTTCGTGATTGGCGTCGCCGGCGGTAGCGGCAGTGGCAAGTCGACGGTAACCCAGCAGGTGCTGGCGTCGTTCGGCGCCGACATGGTCTCGGTCGTGATGCAGGACGATTACTACCGCGACCAGTCCGATCTCAGCCCTGAAGTGCGGCGCAAGCAGAATTACGACCATCCGCAAGCCTTCGACTGGCCGCTGCTGGTGCAGCACGTCCAGGCGCTGCGCAATGGCGAAACGATCGCGATGCCGGAATACGACTTCACGATCGACAACCGCTCGAACAAGACGATTCCGGTCAAGCCGGCGCCGGTCATCGTGATCGAAGGGCTGTTTGCCTTGTATGACGCCAACTTGTGCGACATGATGTCGCTGAAGATTTTTGTCGATACCGCGCCGGACGTGCGCTTTATCCGCCGCATGCAACGGGATATTGCCGAACGCGGCCGCTCGATGGAGAGCATCGTCAACCAGTACCTGGAAACGGTCCGCCCGATGCACAAGCAATTCATCGAGCCCACCAAGCGCAACGCCGATGTCATACTGCCCCACGGCGCAAATGGCCCGGCGGTCGATGTGATCACGACCAAGGTCGCGAGCGTGATCGGCCAGTTGCAGCGGCCCTGATTCAGGCCGCACCTCATCCGCGGCTGAAATATTCTTTCAACCGCGGCTTTCCCACGAAATATTATTTCAACTGCCCGCGCACCCGCTCGATCGCCTTGCGCACCTGGTTCGGCGCCGTACCGCCCACGTGGTCACGCGCCGCCACCGAGCCTTCCAGCGTCAGCACCGCGAACACATCCTCATCGACCAGCGGCGAGAAACCGCGCAGCGTCTCGAGCGACATGTCCGACAGGTCGCAACCGGCCTGGTCGCAGGCACGCACGGCGTGCGCCACGGCTTCGTGGGCATCACGGAACGGCAAGCCTTTTTTCACCAGATAGTCGGCCAGGTCGGTGGCGGTGGCATAGCCCTGCAGCGCGGCGGCGCGCATGTTCTCGGCTTTCACCGTGATGCCGCCGGCCATGTCGGTGAAGATGCGCAGCGTGTCGAGCACGGTGTCGACGGTGTCGAACAGCGGTTCCTTGTCTTCCTGGTTGTCCTTGTTGTAGGCCAGCGGCTGGCCTTTCATCAGGGTCAACAAGGCCGTGAGGTTGCCATACACGCGGCCGGTCTTGCCGCGCGCCAGTTCCGGCACGTCCGGGTTCTTCTTTTGCGGCATGATCGACGAGCCGGTGCAGAAGCGGTCGGCGATGTCGATGAAGCCGATGCGCGGGCTGATCCACATGACCAGCTCTTCCGACATGCGCGAGACGTGCATCATGAGGATCGATGCCGCGGCGCTGAACTCGATGGCGAAATCGCGGTCGGAGACGGCGTCCAGCGAGTTGTGGCAGACGTCCTCGAAGCCGAGGGTCTGCGCCACGCGCAGGCGGTCGATCGGGAAGGTGGTACCGGCCAGGGCGGCGGCGCCCAGCGGCAAGCGGTTCACGCGGCGGCGCGCATCGAGCATGCGCTCGGCGTCACGGCCGAACATTTCGACATAGGCCAGCATGTGATGGCCGAAGGTGATCGGCTGCGCCACTTGCAGGTGGGTAAAGCCCGGCATGATGGTGTTGTAATGGCGCTCGGCCAGATCCGTCAGCGCGCCGCGCAAATTGCCCAGCAGGGCGAGCACGTCGTCGATCGCCGCGCGCACATACAGGCGGATGTCGGTGGCGACCTGGTCGTTACGCGAGCGGCCCGTGTGCAGGCGTTTTCCCGCGTCGCCCACCAGTTCGGTCAGGCGCTTTTCGATGTTCAGGTGGACGTCTTCCAGGTCGAGCAGCCATTCGAAGCTGCCGGCTTCGATTTCGCTCTTGATCTGCGCCATGCCGCGTTCGATCTCCGCACGGTCGGCGGCGGAGATGATGCCTTGCGCGGCCAGCATCTCGGCATGCGCGAGCGAGCCTTCGATGTCGAACATGGCCAGGCGCTTGTCGAAGAAGACCGAGGCCGTGTAGCGTTTGACGAGGTCCGACACGGGTTCGGAGAAGCGCGCCGACCAGGCTTCGGCTTTTTTGGAGAATTGTTCAGTCATGATGGTTTCCGGTTGATTTATTCGATTATAAACGCCCGCCTTGACGCGGCTCCCGTGAACGCCGCCCGCGCCGGGGGCGGATGACAGCCCGGTTAAAATAGCCGATTATTCAACTGATAACGATCGCAGACCCATGGAGAAGACGATGAAACGATGGCTCACGCTCGGCCTTGGCGCCGCGCTGGCGGCCGCTGCGGGCGCCGCCTGGGCGGCCCAGCCGGGGGCGCCGCTGCACACCGCGCCCGCCCAGCCGGCGCTGGCGAAGGACGCCGACGGCGCCTCGGTCGACAGCACCATCGCGGCCTTGTACGACGTCATCTCCGGTCCGGCCGGCGCGCCGCGCAACTGGAACCGGATGCGCGCCCTGTTCGCCCCGGACGCGAAACTGATGGTCGTCACCCCGAACCGCGAAGGCGGCGGCTTTGGCCTGCGTACGATGACGGTCGAGGATTACATCAGCCGCAACATGAGTTCCTTCAACACCAGCGGCTTCTACGAGCGCGAGATCGCCCGCACGACCGACGCCTTCGGCCAGCTGGTGCACGTGTTCAGCACTTACGAGCTGCTGCGTGCGCCGAACGATCCGAAGCCTTTCATGCGCGGCATCAACAGCATCCAGCTGGCGCACGACGGCAAACGCTGGTGGATTGCCAACCTCGTCTGGCGCGCGGAAGACACTGGACTGGCGCTGCCGGAGCGGTACCTGCAAAGCCGTCCGGACGGCGCGCCGAAGTCGCCGTGAATCGAACTTGTCGTTTGTGCAAACGGCGCTAGAATTGGTTTATTCGCCAGATTGGCAGATTGGTCAGGCAGATGACTACCAACGATTCCAGCTTCGAGGTCAGCACCGACCAGTCGCGGCTCGACATCCCGATGATCCACCGCTTCCTCAGCGAGCAGTCGAGCTGGGCGGTGGGGATCTCGCGCCCGATCGTCGAGCGCGCCCTCGAAAACTCCCTCTGTTTCGGCGGCTTTCTCGATAGCCGGCAAATCGCCTTCGCACGCGTGATCACCGATTTCGCCACCTTCGCCAACCTGGTCGACATGTTCGTCGTGCCCGAGTACCGCGCCAAAGGCTATGGCAAGCAACTGGTCGGCACCGTGTTGCGCCACCCCAGCCTGCAGCGCTTGCGACGGTTCACGCTGGCGACGAACGACGCCCACGGCTTGTTCGAACGTTTCGGTTTTACCACACCACGCAATCCGGATACCCTGATGGAGCGTTACTTCCCGAACATTTATTTGTCCTGAGGGACCTCAATACGGCGACATCTCTCCGGACACAGGCTTATGATTTGTCGTGTTCGAGAAGGAGCACCGTATGCGTCCCCTAGCTGTTCCTGTGGCCCTTGCCGCGGCCCTGTTGGCCGGCCCCGTCGGCGCCGCTGAATTACCTGCCGCGAAAGGCTCGCTCGTCATCATCGGCGGCGCGCTGCGTCCCGATAACGCCCCGGTCTGGGAGCGCATCGTCGCGCTCGCGGGCGGGCAGGGCGCCCGCATCGCCGTCTTCGCCTCGGCCTCCGCGAACCCCGAAAAAGCCGGCGCCGCCCTGGTCGAACGCCTGAACAAATATGGCGCCAGCGCCTTTTTCGTGCCGGTCGCCGTGCGCCTGGCCGGCACCGACTACCAGGCTGCCGCCGACAATCCCGAGCTCGCCAACGCCGTCCGTAATGCCGGCGGCGCCTATTTCGCCGGCGGCGACCAGGCCCGCATCACGCGCGCCCTGCGCCGTCCGGACGGCAGCAACACGGGCATGCTCGACGCCTTGTGGGACCTGTACCGGCGCGGCGGCGTCATCGCCGGCACCAGCGCCGGCGCCGCCATCATGAGCAGCACCATGTTCGGCAACCCGAAGCCGGTGCTGGCGACGCTGAAACTGGGCCTGACCGATGGCCACGAAATCACGCCCGGCCTGGGCTTCATCGGCGACGACGTGTTCGTCGACCAGCACCTGCTGGTGCGCGGCCGCTTCGCGCGCATGCTGCCGGCGATGCTGCAAAAAGGCTACAAGCTGGGGCTGGGCATCGACGAGAACACGGCGATGGTGGTCGGCCCCAACCGCGAAGTGGAGGTGCTCGGCTACAAGGGCGCGCTGGTGGTCGATCTGTCGGCCGCGAATGCGCGCCAGGGCGACTTCAATGTCAGCAACGTGCGCCTCAGTTACCTCGACAATGGCGACCGTTTCAATATCGCCAGCCGCCGTTTCACGCCGGCCGCCGACAAGGTCGACGGCCGCCTCGACCCGACCCGCCCCTACTACCGCGAGCCGCTGTTCTCGGCCGACATCCTCGGCAACAGCACGGTGGTCGACCTGATGGGCAAACTGATCGACAGCGACCAGCCGGAGGCGATCGGCCTGACCCTCGACAGCGCCAACGCGGTCCAGCCCGACCTCGGCTTCGAATTCCGCTTCTCGCGCACGGGAGAAAGCGTCGGCTACATGTCGGCCACGACGGAGGCCTATTCGGTCTACAACGTGCGGCTCGATATCCGGCCGATCGTGGTCAGGCGGCCGCTGTACCAGTACAAGTAATCAGAGACAGCCCGGCCGGATCTCCTCGCGCAGCAGCGTCGACTGCGCCGCGACCATCGGCGGGTTTGGATCATGGCCGGCGCGCGGCACCAGCACGAGCTTCTTCAGCGGCGCCCGGATCGCATCGAGATAGCGCTGCGTCACCTGCTGCGTGGTCAGGAGATCTTCCGTTCCCTGCACCAGGTAGACCGGCAGCTTGAAATCGAGGCCGAGCCGGTACAGGTCGATGGTCCTGAACATGCCGTCGTTCTTCATGCCGACGAACTGCACGAACGAATAGTCTTCGCCCGCCTCGTAGTCGGCCTGCGCCTGGGACGTCGCATACAGCGCACCCGGCTCCATCCACGCTTTCGGCATCGGGTCCGTGCTCATCGCCTCATACTTGCGCATGGCACGGCGCTCAATGCCGAAGGAACGCGGATTGGTCCACGGCGGTGGACCGAGCGCCTCGAGTTTCGCTACGGTTTCCGGATCGTTCGCCGCGCGCGCCAGCGCAATCAGCCTGGCGTGCCCGTCGATGTTTTCGCGCTGCGCCACCATCTGCGCCGTGCCGAGGTAGGCGCAGAACAGCTCGGGGCTGGCTTTCGCCATCTGCACAGCCAATACCGAACCCCAGGAACTGCCCATCAGGATCAATTTGTTTTTGCCCAAGCGCGCGGCCACGTGGCGTGCCACCGCCAGACCATCGTCGCGCAAGCCTTCGACGCTGAGCCTGTCCTTCGCGGATGGCTTGTTGCGCCCATAGGTCATGCCGGCGCCGCGCTGGTCCCAGTGGACGACCGTGAAATCCTTGCGCCAGGCGGCGTCCGGGCCATTTTCGTAAAGGCTCTGCGGATTGCCTGGCCCGCCGTGCGCGATCAGCAGAACCGGGTTGGCGCAGCTGTCGCCACGCATCGTGACCCATTGGTCGATGCCGTTGATGCGGACAAAACCTTGCTCGTTCACGCGCGCCTGCGGGGATGCGCAGGCCGGCGCGCCCGGGTCGGCCGCCGCGCAGCCGAGGGGGGCCAGCAGGAGGCTGGCAAGCACATGCGCGGGTTTCATCCGGTCTCCGATCATTGTCGATAAGTAATCATGCGCGGACGCCCGGTGGCCGTCAACAAAGATCGGATATGCATGGGCGCTCACAGAGGAAGTGCCAGCATTGCAATGCCGGGCGCCGTTTTCCCTAGGGACAGACATGATTTGCTTGTTCCCGCACCTGGGCGCCATTTGCCTGCTCGCCGCCGGCCTCGCCCAAGCGGCGCGACCGGCCACCGTGCGCGTCGATTACACCCACTGCGGCAACGCCTTATCCGACCCCTAACGCCCTGGAGCTAGTACTGACCTTTTCCACCATCTTCGGCGAATGGGGCACGACGGACGAGGAGATCAGCCAGTTTCCAGGAGTCGGTGCGCTCGTGCATGAAAGAGACTAAGTACTCACCCGTAAATAAATGTGTTTTTGGCTGCCAGAGCCGGCGCGTTGCTGCGTCGGCTCGTGCTTGCAGTGCTCGCACTGCGGCGCGCTCGCCGCCTTGCACCGCATCCGGCTCTGTTTGCCAAAATTCACATTTATTTCCGGTCGAGTACTTAGTGGATCGTACAAGATGGCGTAGCGTGATAGACAAGCTGCCTGATGTTGGCGTGCTCTTCGTTTGCTGGCTCGACAGATCAGCCGCTGCTATCTTGAACAGGCCGTAATACCCAAAATTTCAAGGTGGACCATCACTGTTGATCTGCCTCTCTTGACAGGCTGACGCCTCCCAACCTCCCCGTATGGCGGCGAGTAAGAATCGTCCATTTGCTCAACCTAAAATGGAGGAAAGAATGGCGATCGATGCATACCTGAAGATTGAGGGCATCAACGGAGAATCGGAAGACGACAAGCATCGCAACTGGATCGAGGTCAGTAACGATGGGGGAACGCCAGTATGTGCATATCTCTGGTTTCTACAAGGCACCCAAATTCATACCGGAGAGTGGCTATATGAGGTACTTAAATGAGAACAACAAGCGCGAGATTCGTCGCTGGCATATCAAGCTACCCAACCCTAAAGGTGCGCATGACAAGCTGCATGAACTGGTAGAAAAGCCGTGGTTATGGGGAATCGTGGCACATAACTGCACTTCCTTTGCGGAAGAAGTTGTACAGGCGGGCGGCAGCAAGGCAGCACAGTGGTTCAATTGTCCTATCGTGGAGCCGTTTGCATGAAAACCCTATTCATTTCACTTGGCGTCGCCTTCCTAACGGTGGCTATTGTCTATATTTTAATATTCTTTCTTGATTCCGGAATGAATGTTGAAAAGGCGTTCAACATCATCTTCTACGCGTTCATCGGCTCAGGGATTCTCACTGCACTGGTGTTGACGCTACGGGGCCGTCGCCGCTAATACGGGTTGGGGGAAGTGCATAGAAATGACAAGGGCGCCGATTAAGCGCCCTTCTTGTATGCCATTCCTGGCCTAGGCCGCCTTCTTCGGTCCGATTACAATGCCGGGATCCGTTTTTTCTAGGGACTGACATGATTCGCTTCTTCCCGCGCCTGCTGGCGGCCGTCTCCCTGTTCGCGGCCGGCCTGGCCCAGGCCGCGCAACCGGCCACCGTGCGCGTCGACTACAGCCACAGCGGCAACGCCTTATCCGACAGCTACGCCCTGGAACAGGTGCTGATCGAGCCGCTGCCCTGGCCGGGCGACACAGCGCGCAACCTGGACAACACCAACCGCGGCCAGAACCGGGTCGAGGTGGCCGATGCGAAGACCGGCGACCTGATTTATTCGCGCGACTTTTCCACCATCTTCGGCGAATGGCGCACGACGGACGAAGCGAACAAGATCAGCCGCGGTTTCCAGGAGTCGGTGCGCTTTCCGAAACCGGACCGCCCGGTGCGCGTGCGTATCCTGAAGCGCGACGAGCGGAATGCCTTTTCCGTGGCCTGGAGCGTGGAGATCGATACCGATGCCCCCGACGTCGTCAAGAAGCAGCCACCCGCGCCGGCGGCGCCGATTCCGATCCGGGTGAGCGGCCCGTCGCCCCAGAAAGTCGATTTGCTGATCCTGGGCGACGGCTATACGCAAGGCGACATGAAGAAGTTCGAGCAGGATGCGCGGCGATTGTCGCAGCACTTGTTCTCGGTCTCGCCCTTCAAGGAGCGCGCCAACGATTTCAATGTCTGGGCCATGGCCGTGGCGACTGTGGAATCGGGCGTCTCGCGTCCCTCGACCGGCGTGCACCACGCTTCGGCGCTGGGCACGCGCTACGACATTTTCGGCAGCGAACGCTATGTGCTGACGCTCGATAACCGCGCCCTGCGCGACATCGCCCAGCACGCGCCGTATGAATTCATCGAAATCCTGGTCAACAACGACACCTATGGCGGGGGCGGCATCTTCGGCCAGTTCAGCACGGCCGCCGCCGGCAACGAGTGGGCGAACTACCTGTTCGTGCACGAGTTCGGCCACCATTTCGCCGGCCTGGCCGACGAGTACTACACCTCGCCGGTGGCGTATGCGGCCAGCGGCACGCGCATGGAACCGTGGGAGCCGAACGCCACGGCCCTGCGCGACCCGGCCAACCTGAAATGGAAGAAGCACGTGACAGCGGGCACGCCGCTGCCGACGCCCTGGCCGAAGGCCGAATACGAAGAATCTTCGCGCGCCTACCAGAAGCGCCGCGCGGCGCTGCGGGCGGCGAACCGTCCCGAGAGCGAAATGAATGCGCTGTTTCGCGAAGACCTGGCGCGTACCCGCGCCTTGTTCGACAAGGCGCCGCAGCGGCACACGATCGGCGCCTTCGAAGGCGCCAACTACGAGGCCAAGGGCTATTACCGGCCGGCGATGCAATGCATCATGTTCGACCGCAGCGAGGCTTTCTGCCCGGTGTGCCGGGACGGCGTCGGCGAGATCGTCGACCTGTATGCGGGGCCGGCGCCGCGTGAATAATGCGCAATTATCGTGTGTGCGGTGGCGTACAGACCCATCCTTTGGCTGCGCATATTCTGGGTTCAGACTTAATAAAAAGTTAAACATTGCGGGCAGAGACCCGCAACCCACCATCGCTTTGAAAGGACATACACCATGAACAAACTGATCCTCACCCTGATCGCCGGCGTCGTTGCAACGAGCGCCTTTGCGCAGACCGCCACCACGACCACGACCACCTCGACGACCGCACCGGTTGCCGTCACGACGCCGGCCAACACCAAGGCTGTCGTGAAAGCCGAAGCCAATGCCGAGAAAGACGTTGCCAAGGCCGAAGCCAAGGAAATGAAAACGGTCGCCAAGGCCGACGAGAAAGCCACCAAGGCCGTCGCCGATGCGCAGGAAAAGAAAGCCAAGGCGCATGCCAAGGCCGTGAAGGCGCACGCGAACGCCGCCGAGAAAATCACCAAGGCCGATCCTGAAGACCGCGCCAAGGCAATCGCCAAGGCCGAAGAGAAAGTCTCGGAAGCGAACCTGAAGGCCGAGAAGACCATGATCAAGGCCGACGAAAAGGCCCTGAAGGTGCAAGTGGGCGCCGCCGCCGACAAGGCACAGGCATCGGCCAAGACCGAACAGGTCCGCGCCGAAGCGATGGCCGACGTGCACAAGGCAGC
>Ga0213835_100255_pt1 | contig 61116 bp, 46 predicted proteins | sample SWPATP01_FD_160576 | JGI IMG/M metagenome (GOLD analysis project Ga0213835, IMG submission 160576) | Coastal seawater microbial communities from Marineland, Florida, United States - SWPA TP0 #1 | ecosystem: Environmental > Aquatic > Marine > Coastal | place: USA: Florida | collected 2016-08-05
GCGAAATGTGGAAAACTTAGTTCTTCAAACAATTGAGCTAAGGGTAAATATTTCTTGTCAGTTTTGCGGGGATATTTCCAAAAAGGCTGTAAATGTGTTAAGAATTCTGCCTTTTCTTCCGAGTAATCTGTGATGATTCCTGGTTGCCATAAATCTGGTATTTGGGTGAGAGAATCTGCCAAATCTTTGGCGAAATACAGATAGTAAACCAGCGACCACAACCCATCGTTTTCATTGAGTAAGGATTGAGTCGCTTTAACAAGTTGTGGGATATCAACTGTGGAATGCACTAAACCACGGAGTTTATGTTTAATTTTGCTGTCGGATTGGGATGATTTTGGTGTTGTGATTAAGCGCGAGAGAAGACTATAAATTCCGTCATTAATATTTCGAGTCAGAGATGGCAAGCTGGGGGTGTTCTTTTTGTACTCTGCGAGAATCGATGCCTGCAATTTGTGGCAAGATTCCCAACAGTCATCCGGCTTGGGGGCGGTTTGCATCCACATCAAAAAGTCGGGCAAGAATTTCGGTATCAGTATGGCTTTTAAGGTCAACAGCATAACCATCGTTTCGGAGTATATTTTGTCTTTGTAGGCTTTGGATGCTGCTTGACCATCTAAGAGTTTGTTCCAAAATTTATCATCAACTTTGGGGTTGGCTAAAGCGATTTGCAAGTTGTTGATGTGTTCGGGTTTGACGCGACCTTTGATGATAGCTTTGATCGCGGTTTTAATCTCCCCTTCCCCAGAGATAAATACGGAATCACGGGGACGACGGGCTAAAACTTCCTTGAAAAGGGCTTCCGCTTCGGAACTGGCGGGATAAATTACTTGGAAATACCAGGGATTTTCTAAGGCAGCTACATTATAAGCCCAAGAATAGTCCTCGCCTTGTTTTTTCGCTCTCTCTTTCGCGATCGCGTTTAATATCAACGGTTGACAGCGTTTTTTAGGGCTAATAACGATGGTTGGTGATGAGTCGTGTAAATATTCTCTAAATTTATCTAATTGAACAGTCTGTGAATCAGGGTTTAAACGGTGTCCGGTTGACGGGGGTTTGTTATCTGGATCGAAGACGGGAAGCTTATCCTTCCATCGCAAAATTGCCTCGATATAGTCCTTTCCCTCACACCAAAAATAGCGGTATAGCGGTAGACTCCGCCCGCGATCGTCCCGTCCCCGGCTGACGACGGCTACCACCGAATATCCCCCGACCTGTCGCCCCACTATCGCCGGTTCCTCTGGGAGGCCCCCTTCTGACAAGGAAAATTTGCCACTGGAAATGGCATTTAATATCTGCTGGGGAATGTCACGGGTACAATTGATGTACTTTCCGGTAAATCCCCCCGATTCCCACCCGCCGCCGGGAGTTCGTTTCACTTCAATTCCGGTACTAAATTCGTGAATGTAGATCATCGTCATGGCTGTGAAAGGATTGCAAATGAGGACATTGGGAAAATCCCATTAGTCGCGATCGAGTTCCGGGTGGCGTTTTCCGGTACAAAGCCAGTAAACGGGGGCGACTAAACCAAAGGGCCGCCAGAGTTTTGGTTTTTTAATCACGGAAGTTGTCCCATCACGCGATCGCCTCAACCGTTTCGAGTTGGGTTCGGGGTACTGTTTCCCCAAAATCCCAAAGGCGGAAGTAGTGAAATACTCCACCCCCACCCGGTTTAATTGGCAATAGCTTTCCAGTTGGGCCGAGAGTTTGGGAAATCTCATGTTTGCCAACTTTTTCGGTTCGTGGCGGTTCACCCACAACTCCGACTGTTCGCACTTAGTCAACACAAAGGCAATCCGTCGATGTTGGTTCTTCAACTCAGCGCGATCGAGTTCCACCACCAGTTTTTCGATCCCCGCGCAATACTCCTTATCCTTGCGGTGCGAGGTTCCATCGACGAGTACCATTAACCCGGTCGCCAAACAGCAATCGTCGAGGTAATCATCCAGCATCGGATCGCCACTTTTATGCACCAAATCCCGGAAAAACTCCCCGCTGTAATCCTTACAACTGACGTTGATTTGCACCATCTTTCCCGACCCCCGCAACCAGGAAAAGCGATCTTTGAGGGTGATGCTGAGGGTGTAGTCCTTCACCGCGTCGATATCGTGGAGGTTGGTGGGTTCGAGTAATAATCCCTGTTCTAGGATGTCTCTGGCTTTGTTTACCAGTTCCTCGCTGTCTTCGCCAAGGGGGGAGACGGTTTGCACGGGATTATCGGGGCTGGCGTTGGGCCAGTAAGCCAGGGATGCCAAATAAGTGGTTTTCCCGGAACTGCGATCGCCGATAATTCGCACCGCCGACTCTCCGCCCAAGGTTTTGATGGATAATGATTTCGAGTTGGTTTTGTTGTCAAATAGCATGATCGACTCACTCACTCTTCAAGTTCAGATTTTGCCGGTACTTAACCAACACAACGGTTCAACTAAATTGTAAGGTTGCCACCGGTTTTGCTCCCGTAAAATCGAGACTCGTCCGTCAGTTCCCCCAGCATCCGCCCGGTTGGGGCGAGGGTCAGACTGTCCCAACACGCCGAAGGTTGACATCCCGAAAAACCGCAAGTTTTGGGGAGGAATGTTTTTTTTGAGGGTTGTGAGGGTTTTTTTCAAGTAAATGCCAAATAGGTCGGTTTCCGGGTCGAGTCGTCCCGGCCAAATTTCCCCCCGTTCGCATTTACTCATGGCTACGGCTAGGCGATAGTTATCTAGGCGATCGTGTTCGTCCATAATTTTTACAAATTGCTTGATCAATCGGCTATAAAAACTATCTCGGCTGCTTTCCCACTCGGTAAACAACAGCAAACAACCATCCACGTCCGCCCTAAAACATTCGTCGATAAATTCCTCGAGAATCGGGTCTGGGGAAGGCTGGAGAATTTTATCGAACACTTCCCCGGGGTAGTCGCGAACTGTGAGTTGGATATCGATTTTGGGTTTGAGGAATCCCGGTTTCACTTCGATTTTAAAGGAGTAGTCGGGAAGGTCATCGACACTTCTGATGCGATCGCCTAGCACAGTCGGTTCAACCGCTAACCCTTTGCAAATTGTCTGTTCGGCATCTTCGGCGAGCCTGTAAGTCTCGTCGTTCAGGGGTTCGATGCTGTATTGGCTACGGGAACCCTGATACTCAGGAAACTGGCTGAGTCCGGCGAGATAGGTGGTTTTTCCAGATGCCCTGGGGCCGATTACGCAAATGTTGCCCATAGCTGACTCCTTTATTGGTTACTACTAAGATAAGTGCCCAGATAAATCCAAGGAAGTTCCACCAGTTCCCGGCTGTAAATGCTAGTGATGAAACATCTCACCGATAAACCGGAGGTATATTGGTTGAGTTCGGCGATGTGGGATTGTAGGGGACCGAAAAACCTTTTGAAAACGTAGTCGTTGCGTTGCATCCAGTTCATCTCGGCATCCACGGGATGATAAGCTAGTTTTCGGGCTTCTTCTTTCAGGTCGATGCCTCGGATCAGGTCGGCTTTGTTCAGGCACAGAACCAGATGTTTGGCTTGGCGACAGTCTTGGCGGAAAAATTTTACCCACCGCTCAAATCGTTGAATCCATTGTTTGCGGGTGATAAAGTCTTCCTGAATGATGCCATCCCCCTGGCGGATAATTTCCCGGTAGGGGGACAGGATTAGGCACACGCCTTGACTGCTGTGAGCGGTTTTCAAAAATTTTCTCCACTCGTCGGGGTTGTCGTTTTTCCAAGTCGATCGCCATATTTCCCCTGGTGTATCTATCCATTCGGTATAGATGTTTTTGGGTCGGCTGGGCAGGGTCACTTCGATCTCCAGTTGGCGATCGTAGGTAGCCTGGCTGGCATCGGTAGCCATGGTTTTTCCCTCCTGGTCATTATACAGAAGGGCTTTAAGCTGATTGTAAAGGGGATCGGTGACTTTGACGAACTGGCTGCTGGGATGAGCCAGTTCCAGCACTAGGGAAGTTTTGCCCGTATTGCGATCGCCGATATAGATAACGCCCATAGGAAAAGTTCCAATAAAAAGGTCTAAACATGGTGGTCGGGTCAATCGGTTCTGGGTAAGTCGGTTCTGGGTAAGTCGGTTCTGGGTGAGTCTATGGCGAGACTTCCAGTTGGCGATCGCATCCCACCACCTCCGCGCCGCCACTTTGACCCAGAGGCGATCGCCCCTCCCCCCGCGAAAGTTCTAAAAAAGGGTGCTACAAAATGTGGGTTAATAGAATCTACAACCCTTACAGTGAGGCACTTTCACTATATTAAACCTAATGCTTAAAGGCCTAATGGTATCCCCTTATTATCAAACACAAATCTACTGGAATCTATCTTGGGACTGTAAACTTTTCTAAAGGTTATCCTCCGATTGCAGTTATCCTCAGTTAGAGATGGCCATCCGGTGGGCTGATCATCTATCTACCTATCAGGGACAACCGATAAATTTACGCAAATTTAGAAAAATTTAATTGATCAATTACCTCTAATCTCTGTGTAGAAGCCATTTACAGCGGCGATCGCCCCTACTTGGGGGCCCGTTCGATGTGACTAACTGATAGTTCGCCAAGTTTCCGAAATTGCCAGTCTCATGTTGATTGTTTTCAATTACTGATTTTCATACCGGATCTGGCTCAACTTTTACTTGTGAAGCATATTTGGCTCTGGGTTTGGACGAATGAATGACAGGCTAACTATTAAAATTTAGCTTTTATACTCTTCATCAAATACACCCCATACCTGAGCAATTTTTTTCAGGTCTTCGACAATTTTTTGTAATGTTTGTTTGATATCTTCAACACTTTTCGGATCTTTACGGAAACCAGAATGAAGAACATCATTGCGTAAATTAGCCAACTTACAAGGGGGATTATTCCATAATTGATTGATCATCTTACGCTTAGATTCTTCAATCTCTTTATATTGACTGCGGTAAATTGACTCACGCTCTCCCACTTTACCACCACAACAAAGGATTTCCATTTCTTCCCGTGCTTGTTTATCCATTGGATCGAGTTCAAAATTATAACAGAGGAGAGAAGGTAGCCATTCCCGTCCTAGTGATATAGCTTGGACATATAGACCCTTCTTTGCATACCACTCAATCTCAAAAAACTGTTTCTGTAATGCAGCTTTGCCATTGACTTGATAGTTTTTCGGTTCAGCTAAAGCAAATTGACCATACTCACTCACAACACGATTTAATAATAGTTCAAAAGGTGGCACAACTCGTGCTAAGTCTGGTTTACCTTGTTCAATACTTTCCGGTAAAGCTGCGGCGGCGGTCATGACATCCATGGGACGCAATAATTGCAAACCTTGAGAAATTTCTAAAATGCGATCGCCCAATGCTTGAGTATGACCCTCTGCCTCTTGCAACAATTTCGCCAAGTCTTCACCATTCCCAGTTTTCAGAAACTGATCCGTTGCTGTAAGCCAGTCAAACAAGCGGACTACTGGTAAAAGGTCAAAGGTGGGGGTAATGCCATTCTCCTTAGCTTCAAATGCACCATAAAGCAAACCTTCGATGGTAATATTTCGCACCACTCGAAAATAACTAACTGCCAAAAGCGCAACAATTGGCACAGAGCGAAATGAATGAGTAATATCAAAAATTACGCGATCGCCATCTTCCAAACATTCATTAACTTTATTGAAAATTGTCCAGATATCTTCTGGACTATTCCGCTCAGGAATGTTTTTGACTGGGACAATCTCAATATCAGGAAACTTTTGTGCCAATATTTCTTCAAGTTGATGCCAATTTGAGCGATCTTCTTTCTGGTCTCCCCTACCAGGACATTTGGTTTCAACTGTTGGAGTCAAGAAAATATATATTTTCTGGGGCTGATAAAATTCAGCCAAAGCCTCTTGGTAGTATTTTGTGGTCAAATGGATTGACTGAGTAGGATGTTTATATGTGGTAACTTCGTAAGAGTTGAATCCCAGAAAAGAAATGATTTTGGTGATGGCGGTTCTCATGATTAATTAATCCTTTAATAAGTTTCGGTATGACCCATTCCCAATCTTGTCTTAATTCCAGTTCCTGAAAACTCAGAATATTGAACCAACAAATTCGCGACATTGACCAGTAGGGGGTCGGTTTTGTACAATGCCTTTAAGGTGATTTCACCAACAAATCCATTAACTGAGTCTTTCCCAATTCTACATAACTGAGTAGAAATTCGATGACGTTTCAGAGCGATCGCATTTGATAAATAAGTAATCAATTCTCCACTACCCAAATAAATCGGAGCAAAATTATTCCAAGATTGCAGCCAACTCCGAAACATCAGTCCGGGAACTGGAAGGGGGAGCTTTATCGATTTTTGGGCGAAAGCGGTGGGAGTTGTAAACTTGAGGTTAGACTCGAAAATTGGCTCCGGTTCATTAGCTACTAAGGTGGTGTAAAGTTGTTCGTAACTTGTGATATTATCTTGGCGATCGGTAACTTTAAATTTAAATCCTAAAAATTCTAAACCACCAGATAAATCAAGAGATGCGATCGCTTTAGAACTTTTTTCTTGCAAACCAGAAAAGGTTAGCTGATAAAACTCTTCAGGTTGAAATGTAATGAAATCTCCAGCCCCCAAGTACCGTCCCCTGATGCTAGAAAAGCTAGTGTCAGGGATCATATTGAGACCAATTCCTAACCCCAATTGATGATGAAGTTGTTTAACCAACTCCAAGCCGTAAGACCTAGGAAGTGTTATCGGTTCACAAACAGTCAATGTCCAAGTTGAACGAATCAGCATTAATTAATTATCCTCGAAACTTTACCCACCCCGGGACATATTTAATATTGCCTTGAGGATCGACCACAGTACGACGAGATTTGGGAGCTTCAAAGTTGGGAGCTTTTATCCCACAAGTATCTCTAATTTTTGCTCTCAAATCATCTGCAAATAGCCATCCTACGGTTGTTCCGGTCATCCCACTAGCCCAACCTATTCGCAAATGATAAGGGCATCTTTCTGGTTCATAAAAATCTCTAATCGCTGTGAAATCAAGATTTTTACCTTGATGCTTTTGGTTTTTAACCATGCTCCAGTAATCATGTTCTCCATCCCACTGTTCTTGAGCAAAACTTTGGCAAATTTTCAGCAATTCATCAACGGATTTAAAAGGCATTTTCATGCCTCTTTTGTGTTGAAACCAGGATAACATTTCCGTATCTAAGGACAAAGTAAACTTGGTTTTAACATTTCGGACAACTTCTGCATAAATAGAAGCTCTGTATTTAGCATTCTCATTTTCAAAATGACTAGAAACCAGAATTTCAGCTACAACGGGAATGTTAAAAGTAACTTGTCTGTTGTTAATCGTCACTTTTCTTTCAATTAGAGGTTGAGAATCAGTGACTTGAACAGCTCGCATAATATCAGTATTAGGCCCGGTACGCTCTGCCATTGATTTACCCTGATAATTTAATGAGAAATCCGCAAATAAACTATCCATGAATAGCTCATCGTCTGCCCACTTTTGTTGTCTTTTCAAGTGGTCATTATCTAACTGCTGCCTCAGTCGTTCCTCGATCGCACTCACTCGGTTAGAATTAGGAACTCCGTACTGATCAGCATTTTTGAGTAAGTAATAAGCGATCGCTGTTCTAATGGCACCTTTAATTGAGCTGCCGGGAATGTAAAGCTGTCCGAATCCATTACGAATCATGGGCCGTAAATCAGTTACTTTTTCATCAGTCCATTTCCTGTCAATTGCTCCTAGTGGAAAAATAGGATTTCCCAAAATATCTTCAGCATTTTGCCAATTTTTACCAAAAGCTGATTCCAGAATACTGAGAATTTCTTGTCGATGCTCTATCGCACCGATATAATCATGCAATTTTCCTCGATTTGACAACGCTCTAGCCAGAGCTTCTTGATCTGGAAGATAGACTCTTTGACTGGTTTGAACATATTCAAATGGGTTGAGCCGAGACACCGCAGAGCCAATGTGTAAAAGCGGACTCGATAACTGAATTGTTCTAGTTTCATAAACTTGAGGCTTGGAAATATTCAAAGCTGAAACCATGACTATTGTTGTTATAGGATAATAGGCAAGCTAAAACCAATTCCACTCCGATACACTTTATGTAATTTTTGAAATTGGTAGGGAGTTACATCCGCTAATTGTCCGTTAGTAGGCATTGGAAATACCGAGCCTTCGACAAACATTCGCACTTTTTTACGTCGCAGTTGTCGCCCAGAAAAGGGAGAGGAAATCCATCCCCCTCGTTCCAGTATTCCATAACTAGCTCTATCATTATGGACTATATCCGAAATCGGATTTTCCCAAAGCAAACTGATTAAACTGTAGTCGGTTGCTTGAGGACAGTTAAGCAACTTTTTCCATGTATCAGATAGCTCTGACCAAGTGGGTTTAAATTGTCCTGCGCCACTGGAACGCTCACCGCCTAAGCCTTCATCCCCCAATAAATTTAAGGCGGCAAAAAGTCTATTTTCTAAGTCTTTATCGACGTTAACTAAATCTATTAAAAAGTACAATCCACAGGACTTATTAAATTGTACAAAACCAGTATGATAGAAATTAGTCGCCCGAGTTTGTCGGTCGATCGCTACTTTGGGAGTTTTATGGATTTGATAGGCTTGGCTATAGTCAAAAATTCCCGAATTTTTGAGATTACCAGAACTGTTAGCCTGGTTAGTATAATCAATCAATTCGGTGCGATCGGTCCCCGTAAAACCACTACCTTGATACCAGCGTTGCCAAATATCCAGAGGTAAGTAGTGAATTTTTTTGTAAGTCTTGGTAAATTCTAAATCATTTCCTACTGGATACCCGCGCGGAAATTTGAGAGGTTTTGGTAAGTAGTCAATCCTTTTCTGACCATCCTCAGAGTAAATAAATGTTGAGCTGACCCGAAAAGGAGGCGATGATTCAAAAGATTGCAGTAAATCTTCAACGGCATCTTTTCCAAACAACCGAGCATAGGAAATAATCAGCGCACTAAATAATGTATCAGAACGCACCCGTTCGCTCGTTTCTTCAACTCCAATTCCGACTTCACCAAAATGGGTAGAGTGTTGTCCGAAATTCAGGCTAACTCGCTTGTAGTTGCTCATAATCTAGGTTTAACTGCCTGGTAACTGAGATTGAATTTCGCTAAATCTGCTTAAAAATTCAGCCGTATTTTTGAGGGATGGGAAGTTAATAGAAGTACCGCCACCACTGGCAATATTTTCGTATTGTTTGGCATCACGGTACTCAAAATTAAAATTCTCAAATTTCACTTTTCCGTAACCCCTAGAACCATGTCCCCCCAAGGCATCATCTTCTAAAATTGACAGAGCGATCGCTAAGTTTTTGACATCTTTAATCGCCTGATTTTCATCCTCAACGGTATAAACCATTTCAAAAGTAAATTTCGCTCCGGCTGGGACTCGCTCTAATTGTCTGGGGTTAGCCGCTGCTGTCACCCGATCTAATCCATTCTCAAACTTCCACTCAGTCATATACAACCCAGTGTCAATGTTACGAAGTTGCTCTGCTGATTCGGGAGTTAAATGGCAATCCCGAACAATCAAGCGAGCCGGACAATTTCTGCCTTTAATCTTCGTATGAGATACACCATTAATGGTTTTATTTCCCTGACCACCTAATTCCTGTGACTGAGCAATATCGCTAGGAATCCAACACTTAGAACCACCAGTGGAGCCAAAGAGACGGCTAACTTCACAGGTTTTTGCGCCTTCATATTCAACATACTGATCCGCTTGAATCTCTGTATAGCCACTCTCTAGATCATCACTTTCATAACGGTATGTTCCGCTTCCTCCCCCTCGATTTAAAGGTTTATTAAGCCATCTTTCTAAAATGGCTCGAAGTTTACCTTTAATCGAAGAACCAGGCAAATATGGATATTGACTCACCGGATCGCGAATCACAGGTTTATCCAGTCCTCCAATTTCCAATGTTTCTCCGCCACCACCGATATGCAGTCCCGTTTCAACAATCAGAGTTCCCGTAATTTTTAACTTTCCAACTAGGGGGGTTTGAGGTCTTTCAATAACTGTCATTATTTTCCTCCTTCGGCTTTATGATAAGCAATAATGGACTCGATTAATTGAACTAAGCGTTCAAAATCTTCTAAAGAATGTACATGATCGATAGCAGCAGACATAACATCACTCAAAGGTTTGGCTGCCTCTTGTCTGGCTGCTGCATAAGCTAACTTGGGTTTGAGAAGTACAATTTCCGGTTCAATTTCGGCAAAAAGCTGATTCTGATTTGCTTCAGTTTGAGCCAGTTTGGCTTTCAAACGATTAATGGCATCCAAAAACTTGCGGATCTGATTGGTCTCTAACCTCTTGTTTTTGAGATAAGGCCCGAAAATCTCAGCGTGTTTAACCAGATCTCGAATTGGGTAATCTTTGAGAGTCCCATTTTTCTTGTCCTGTTTCAACTTGTGAATAGCTTTAATTATCTCTCGATCCGGAGTTGGGGATGATGCTGATTGAGGTGTTGAATTGTGTCTCGGTTGATTGGGAGTCATAATAATTTCCGGTTTTTATATGAGAAGCAAGGTCTGACTAAGAAGGCGGGTTTTTATTCACTGTTAATTGAAGAACGGTTAAGCATCTCTAGCCAGGTAGCGATCGCTCGAAAGTAGGGGGCATTATAGGGGTTTTTTAGAGAAGTACGAATTGGTTCAAAATTAGGATGATTACGAACATGATTTGGTAGCCTTGCTAAAGTATAAGCAATTTTGGGCAAGTGCAGGAAGTAACGGACATCCCACTGATACTCCTGGGGTTTTCTGGCAGCTTCTTTTATCATTTTATCCTGAAGTTCTGCTGTTGCCAAGAGATTCCTTATAAAACTTCGAGAATAATTGATTTCCAGAGATTGATGCAATTGTTTAACAAATGGCATAACTCCCCAAAGACTCGGTGATATTTCGTTAGCAAGATAAGTTTGCAATTCCTTCGTTTTCAAGTAATTATGAGGACTCCGTGGCATATTTGGCAAATTTGTTAGTTCAGTTCCCAACCACTCATCCCATTTAAATACACTACCAAATAATCCCAAGCTGTCTCGACCATTTGCTTTAGCTTTATCTTCTGCTTGTCCAGATTCTTCTGCGGCTTGGTAGAGAGGAAATTTAGCAACTGACAAGCTAATACCACCAGAAAGGGTGATGTCTGGGTGATGCCCTGTATAAGCGCGAAAGCACTGATAAACATCAAAAGCAAATTCCACAACTTCATGCCATGCACCACTCACAAATAAATCATCTCCTCCAGCATAAATAAATAGTAAATTTTGGCGTTCTCCGGTTAGTCTCTGAAACACTGTATTATGTAAATTTTCCTGACGAAATTGAGCCAGACTATTCAAATAAACTTTGAAAAAATAACTCATTTGGCGCGATAAGCCAGCTAACCGAGGTAAGGTTTGATCATTTCCTAAACCTTTGGCAAAAATCTGCCCTAATTTGTCTACATCCATTCGCAAATAACCAACTCTGGGAATACAACCGTCTTTTTTAGCCATATCTGCCATTTCATTGGCTGTCATTGTTCCATATTCTTCCTGGCTATTTTGAGCATAGTTGCCGAGTAATAAAGAAACGGAGTGACAATTTTTATAGTCGGCAACTGTCCAATTGTTTACCCAAAAAACAGTTTCCGATTCTTGTAAATTTTGAACTTGCTGCTTTCCTCGAAATAAGTGATAATATATACTCTGTCCTGGTAACTTAATGTGCAAGCTATCTAAGGATTTTGCCATACTATTGCGAACTGGCGATCGCACGATCGCATCTACTTTAAAAAGTTCACTTCCCAGGCGAAACATCTGCCGACAAGTCGGACAAGCTAACACCGAATCTGCTTCTTGATGGTTAAGCGGTTGTAAGTTTTCCTCATCATCTCGATGGCAAACCCGACAAGGTTCATAGGTTTCCTTAATCCCTAATAAATTATCCAAATGATGATCGAATTTCCGAGCTTTTTGCAGAGCCAATTTTTGAGTAATAGTTGCCCATTGTTGAGCAAATTTAGCCGTTCCAATTTCCTCGATATTAAAATTTTGAGACCCTAGACTTAAAAATACTTTGCCTTGAAATTCATCAATTAGCCATTCATTGAAAATATCTCGTATGGGTTCAACTAAATTTTCATTATTCTGTTCGGGAGCTAATAAATATAAATTGCCACCGCCAACATAAATAATATTAGTCCGAGGTATATTTAATTTCATTAGCAGTTGTTGAGCCACTTCTTCCGTCACTAATTCCAGATAAAAACTTCTAGCTCTCAGTGATTTTAAGGCTCCGTCAGATGAAATTGTATAGATAAAGTCTTGAATTCCAGACAAATCACCCGCTATTAAGCTAATCTTTGATGCTTGATAATCATGTGATAAAATCGCGGCGATCGCAGCAGTTGATTTGACCAAATCATAAAAAGCTACATTTTCAACTCCTAATGATAAACAGGACCCAAACTTTTCTAAAAGCAAGGTTAATAGTGATAAGTTGTCCCAATCTTCTGGTCTTAAATAGGCGATCGCTTCTCTAATGTTTTGTTGCAAAACATCAATTTGTTCGGCTTTAACTGGTTCATTTGTAGGATAAGGAATTCTAGGGTTGCTATCCTCAATGGCGATAGCGGGTACATAATGCCGATGAGATTGTGGCTGTGATAGATTCACCGCATCAAACAAGAGGTGTAAGGGTTGAATCTGGCTTGTCTCTGTCCAAGATAACAATTGTTTGGCTCTAGCGATCGCCCGATTCTCTTCTGGGACATTAAAATTATCAGGCCATTTGGCTTGTGCCCAATTTGCTAGATGCCAAACTGCTTCTCTAATTACCTGTAGAGCTATTATATTTGGGGCTGTAGAATTAACCATATCTCAATCGTGAAACTTAGTAAAACTTAACTGTATATTGCTCAAAATACAAAGCATGAAAGAAAACGCGATCGCATCCCACCACCTCCGCGCCGCCACCTTGACCCAGAGGCGATCGCCCCTCCCCTCGCGAAAGTTCTAAAAAAGGCTGCTACAAAATGTGGGTTAATATAACTATAACCCTTGCCGTGAGACACTCCCACCATCTTAAACCTAATGCTTAAACACCATAGGCTATTCCCTTATTATTAAACAAAAATGTAGCTTTTGACTGTAAATTTTTCTAAAGGTTATCCTCCCATTTCAGTTATCCTCCCTTAGAGATGGCCATCGTCTAGGGAGATCATCTATCTACCTATCAGCAGCAACCGATAAATTTACGCAAATTTAGAAAAATTTAATTGATCAATTACCTCTAATGTCAGTGTAGAAGCCATTTACAGCGGCGATCGCCCCTACTTGGGGGCCCGTTCAATTCCAGATGTTCAGAAATACTCAACCCTTTTAGTATAACCATCTTTGGAAGGGCCCCCTTCCATAATTATCATCTTCCCTACCAGAATTTAAATATACTCAGCCGGAGACCATAGCGAATTATAGATATTTACTAGACTAATACCGACAAAAACCATATAAATTGATTTTATTTAGATTATCAAAAATTAGTTAGATTCATTAATTGATAGTTATTATAATTGATGTTTGATAATTTGAGGAACTTCAGAAATTACCACATTAATAGGAACCAATCGCCCCACCGTGGTATAATAGCTATTACCCACATTGGTGGTAGTTGACCTTTCGCGGAAACGGTTAATATTCTCAAGGAACCAGTCGCGGGTGGCTGGCATAGGTAATTGGTAAAGCACACGAGGAGTCACGAAGTAGTAAAACACCCAATCTGCTTTTGTGTAAAGAAAACAACCGGGTGTATTGCGTTCCTTGTTGCTGTGAGTTTCCCAAAAAAAATTACCAGTTTTGTGGTAGCGATCGCCCTTAATTTCCACTTGATAGGAGCCAGTTTTAGTTATCCAAATCAAATCAACATCAACCCTTTGATATTCCCGGTTGTCTTCCACATTTTCAATCCTCACAGTTTCCGGCAGACCAGATAACCAGCCTTCGATATCTCGGGTTGCTTGTTTAGCCACTTGCATAGATTGATTCATGTTATACATAGATGACTCCTCCTGAAAAATTGTCGTGTTTCTGGTGATTAATTATTGCCATTAGCCAAATTCAGCCCTGTTAAAACCCCTACTAAAATCGTGTTTCATACTCAAACCTCACCTCACTTTCATTGCCAAAATTCGTAGCCCCCCGCAAAAGCAAGCGGTCATTAACCCGATAGTTGAGATTAAACTGGGTAGGCTGGTTCGCCGCCAGAACCCGACTCACCGACACCGACACATTATTAGCAACATCCAAACCCACCTCTAGTCCCAAACCCAAAGCCGTCGAACCCGAACGTTCCTGGGACTGAGACACCCGCGCCGGATAAATGCGAAATTCAGTCAACCCAGTAGCATCAATAACATTCTGTTGAATCTCATTAAACAGTCCCGCACTAGCAATATTTGCCAAAACTAAAGTCGTATCCCCCGTTACCCCTTCAATAGCACTACCTCCTAACAAAGCTAACAGTTGAATTTCCGATCGCGGTGGTGAACTGCGTAACTCCAGAATATCGTTAATTTCAGAAGCCGGACCCTGAGCCAAAGCAGTTACCCTAATAGTGCGTACCGTACCAAATTGAGAAGCCCTAGGTACTTCCATAAGTTCCGTTTCAAAAGCAGAAGTTGAAGCCACAGCCGGAGTCGTTTCCGATACCCTAGTCACCAGTCGCACATCCAAAATCGGGTCAAGTCCATTATCAGGAACAAAAGTAGCCCGTTGAGGATAACCCCGGTCTAACTGAAATCGACTCGTGTACAAATTCACCGCACCTCCCGTCAATTCAATAGTTCCCTGGGGGCGAAGACTATCTAAACTATCTAAATCTCCATTAACTATAATTGTGCCGTTGGCGTTAAAATTTAGCACAGGCGCATCAAAAATAGGCGTAATAGAAGCCGATCGCACTTGAATATGTTCTCCCAAAGTCAACGTAAAATTATTCAAGCTAACCTCTACAGGTCCAGTATTTAGCAGTTCTGGATTATCTCCGTTATCCGTAGCCGGGGGTCGGTCTGCTTCCGGTAAAGTTACAGTCCCATCAAACAACACCACCTCACCACCAATTCCCGGTTTTAAAGCCGTCCCACCAATCACAATTTCTCCCGCCGCTGCTCCCTGATACAATAGGGCTAAATTTAACTTTAAATTTTCCAGAACCATTTTTAAGGGCGAGTCAATATCTGGATCTTCCGGTTTCATCGGTTCAAAAATTGGCAATACCCCATCGATAAAAACCTTTCCCGTCCCAGTATCTCCGAATAATTCTCCTTCCATACCCTTAACCCGCAGGCGATTTCTCAGGAAAGTTGCTGTTCCCGATAAACCCGTAATCGAACTGTTATTACTAGCGAGCCTCAACACCACATCTTCCAGCTTCAACACCCCATCAGGTTCGATCACAATATTCTCAATTGAACCATCATCAGCCTGTTCTAGCACTCCTCGCGCCCGCATTTGTACAAAACCCTGTCCCTCAACCCAAGTCACTTCTGGATTGAGTAAATTAATAATCTTGAATCCCTCATTCAGCATTTCCACCTCAGCGCTGACCAGATTACTTTCTGGTCTCACCTTAGCAAAGGGTAATCTAAAAGGTACTGATGCACGATATTCTATAGGATCTTGTTCCGTGACTAACACCGTTCCACCTAGATTAAACCGGGCGTTATTATAGTTAAAACTACCCCGCGCCTCTTTCAGGGGTTCATCATTAAATAATCCTTCAAGTACCGTAAATTCCCCCGATGCTTGGGGATTATCTAAACTCCCCGCGAACAAAGCCCGCAGGTTTAACTGTCCACTCAAAGCAATATTGGGAATGTCATAAAATTCTTCTATGGTTTCTAAGCGCAAATTCTTAACCCGCAACTGACCCGAAGGTATTTGCTCATCTAAATCTAGTTGTCCCTGAAATCCCACCAATGTCTCGCCGTAACGCACTCTCAACGGTAACATCCGGACTATATTATCCTCGAAACTTGCCTCTAATCCTAACTCATCAATTCTGTACTTACCCCATGTCCAGTCCTCACCATTTATGTCCGCAGTGGCGGTTAAATTGGCTGGGGAACCGCTGATTTTGATTTCAGCATCAAATTTGGCATTTACTTGGTCTAGGGGCGGAAATGGCGAAGCATTCTCCTTCTGTTTGATTTCCCATTGTGCCAATAGGGCGTTAATTTCTGCCCAACGCTGTAGCTGTTGGTTTAGGGTCGCTGTCTCAGATAATCCTACCGCCACGGTTTCTAGGTCCGCTGCAGTGCCGCGTTGGGGTTGTTGGAGACCGTTGGCGATATCACTTAACTCGAACCATTCTAAGGCGGTAAATATATCTTGTAGTCTACCTTGGGGAACCCTGATATTAGCTTGAAATTGGGGTTCTTCCTCGGAGTGGGGAACCTGCGCTATAATAGCGACTAGGTTGGCTTGTCCTGCTATTAAAACCTGGGTTTCTCCTAGGCGAAGTTCCCCATCATTAAAGCTAAATTGACCACCGCTAAGGTTGAGTTGAGTAATGGTGAAGCTATCGGCTTCTATATGACCTAAACTGGGGTTTTGGACGCTAATTTCACCAGTTGCGCCTATTTGATTAATGTCTAAACTGGCGATATTAGTAATATTTAATATGGCGGCTAAATCACCTCCTAAATAACCATAACCTTCGGCTACTATGGGGTATATTCCTAATTCATCTATGGGGAAATCTTCTAGGGTAATTTGTAGGTTGTTTGGGCTGGGGGTGGTTCCTTTGGCGATCGCATTTCCTCGCTGTACTAAAAATGCAGTCGGTAAAAAGCGATCGTCTAATACTAACTCGATTTTGTCCTGTTGACCTGATAAGGCTAAGTTCACACCGCCGCCACCTAGTCCTACTCTTAAAGTTCCGGTCATTACTCGGTCAAAGCTGAGAGACCGCATCGCAAAATTTTCTAGCCTGACATCACCCTGTAAATTTAACGCGGAAATCGCACCTTTTAACTGACCTTCAAAACTCACATTACCCGCCACAGGTGGCACTTCTCCCTGTAGTATTTCCGAGGGAAGGTTGGCTAACAAGGGTTCCACTAAAGGCGAGTTTAAATCAAAGTTAGATACCCGTAAATTTAGATCGACATTGGCTAAACTGGGCACTCCACTTCCACTAAATTCTAGCGCTAATAAACCGTTAGCACCAAATTGGGGAGTTTCGGCTTGGTCAATGTTCACTTGTCCGTTGTTAAGTCTCGCTATGGCTTCAAAAGGTTGGCGAATTATTGGTAATTCGGTAAGTCTTAGTTTGCTGGTGGCTTCCAGGGTAGCAGGGTTAAATTCTGTCACTGAACCTCTAGCATTTAATTCCGTATCTAACAAACCTCGTAATAACGGCATATTTTCGGCTTGGTTAAGTAATCCCGTCGGTCTGAGGGCGGTTTCGATTCCCGTGAGATTTTCTACTAATTGTGAAAAGCGATTTAAGGCAATGCGATCGCCTATTATATTCGCATTCCAGTTACCTCCTTCAGTCCTCCCAACCCCTTTGATTATCCCATCTCTCCCTAAGTTTAACTGTCCGTCTAAACTAATAGTTAGGGCTTCTGGGGTGATGCTGGCTAGGTTTCCACTAAACCGGGTTTCCCCTTGTAGTTGTGGGTTGTCTAGGTCTAAATTGCGAATTTCTGCCACTACATTCGCCGGTAAATTAGCTAAAGGTAATCCTAAGTTGATTAGGGGATTTAAAGGCAGATTATTACTGATGATCGTTCCCTCAAAGTCCCCCCCATCAATTTCGCCTCTGGCGGTGATTTCTCCACCTAATTGGGGAAGGTTAACTAATCCATTTACACTACCTTTAATCTGATTAAGATTATTCAGATTTCCCCCGGCTATCATCACTCCATTTAAGCTACTGTTTCTTAACTCTGGCGATCGCCTCAAGGTTTCCCTGGTTGCCGGTGGTAAATTCCCCAAATTGCTGGCTACATTTAACCAAGGATTCAATCGCACACTATTCGCCTCCAACTCCAAGTTAAACTCCCCATTTATCAGGCGAGTTTCTCGGAAAGATATCACCCCTCCCATATTCCCAAAATTGATATCACCGATAGCATTAGCTGTGATATTATTCGCTGATAAATTATTCAAGTCTGCCGCCACAACTCCTCTAGTTTGCACGGTTCCATTGCTGAAATCTAGGGTTTGCAGTTCGATAAGAGTTTCTGGCGGTAAGTTTATTAGGGGTAATCCGATATCTATAATTTGCGGTAGATTTAGGTCATTTCCTCTAAAATCTGCCCCCAATTGTCCACCTATTAAACTGAAATCACTGTTGATTTCTCCGTTAGCGATCGTTAGGTTAACATTACCATTGGCGATGATGTCGTTTACGTTCAGTTTATCCAGTTGACCTGTGATGGTCGTGTCTAGGTTTAATTTATCTTGTCTCAGGTCAATTTGTCCGATAATTAGCTGCAACTCTGGGGGTAAGTTGGCTAGAGGTAATCCTAATCTGACCAGAGGATCTAAGCCTAATTCATTCGCGTTCAGCGTGGCTATCCAATTATTATTATCCGCTAGTTGCACATTCGCATTTACTCTCCCCTCTGCTATGGCTATATTCGCAGTTAACTGATTTTTGGTGATTTGACTAGATCCTAAGATCGGGAACGTTCCATTGGGGAGATTAAAGTTAATATCCGCTTGGGGGTGATCTAGGGAACCTGAAACTTTAGCCGTCGCGAACATATCCCCTAATTTAGTATTATTCGGAAGTTCATATAGACTGGCGATCGCATCTAAATATAGACTATCAATATCTACCGTAAATTCTACTGTTGGCTGTAAAAGTGATTCTCCCTGTGATGCCGTCGTCAAAGTGGCGGCGCGAATTAACTCCGTCAGTCCCGTTAATTCAATACTACCATCACCGCTAATTTCTCCCCGGCTTATCGGTTTAATCCTTAAATTGTTAATCGTCAGGCTTGGATCTGCTACTAAATTTAACTGCTGATCCAGTTCTGGATCGATAGCTATGTCTAGGGAAATTTCGCTAAAAATTACCCGATCTATTTGCGTGTCTTCTGTCGTGGCGATCGCTATTTCTACCAGAGGCTGTTGTAGGCTTCCCGTTAAGTTAATATCAGCCGTAACTTCCCCCGCAACCTGAACAGGTAAAACTAGAGGTTCCCCTAATTCTCTATCCGCCGTTTCTAATAACGTCGCCAAACTCACAGGTAGCAAATTGGCTTGTAAATCGAATTCTGTTTGTAACCAGTCAAATTCTGCATTAGTTCTGATTTTGCCTTGGCTACTTAATCCTAAATCACCCCAAGCTATTTCTAGAGTCTCCACAGTCGCCTCCCTCTCCTGAAACCTGATATCAGCATTCGTGATAGTCACAGGTTCCGAAAGGGTTTCTAAGATGGCTTGTACTTCCCTAAGTTTCAGGTTTCCCCAAATACCAGTCGGTTGAAAATTCGCCAATTTTACCCTTAATTGGGCATCCGCTTCTCCCTCCCCTAAAATTAAACCAGGGGTATTGACTAATAATCCTAATTGTGGTAGATTAAGACCATTAGCTGTGATAGTGGTATCGAAATCTCCAGCAGATAGGCTGCCATCGGATCTAACCCGTATGTTTCCACCTGCCTGGAAATTACCTATAAGGTTGGTTCTGATGCGATCGTTACCGTCACTGATATCTAAAATCAGGCGATCAACATTAAGAGCGATCGCATCTTCTGTCACCTCAGCCGTCAGCAGAGTTTGAGGCATGAGTCTAACATTAGCATTCTCAATGACAATTGAGCCAATTTCCACATCCACAGGACTTTCATCCCCCGGCGCTATCTCAGTCCTAATCCAATTTCCGAGTTCGTCTTGTTCAAGATAAACTTCCGGATTAATCACCCTGAGATTTAAGCCGACAGTTGGCGTTAATAGTGATATAATAGAGATGCTGGCTTCGATCGCTTCAACTGAGGCGGTATTGGGATCAGTATCTGTAGGAGGAATCACAGACCGTCCAAAACGAACACTAATAATCCCAAAGCGTTCAACAGGTCCGACTTCTACAGGTCTATCGAGAGTCCCCTCTAGGGCTGTAGCGATGGTAGAGGCTAAACGATAATGTAGAAACCAGCTTACACCACCAGCGATCGCCACAGAAGTAAGACCTAAGCCAACACTTCCCCAAATTAGCCAACGCCGCCAACGTTTGACCGAGGTTGGGTTGTCTTCTGGGTCTGGTAATGGGGTATTGATCATGTTTCTCAATCTCCGTGATTGAACGGAAGTCCTTATCCCGAAAGGGTAGCTTATCACAGCCTAACTCGAGTGTATAAATTTTCTGGCGGTTAGACCCTCGTTAACCCCACTCTCGGTCATAATTTCTCGTCCTACCCCCATAATTGCAACTTTTCCATAAATTCAAACAACACAAAAATATAAAAACTTTGTTAAATTTCCGTGCTTAGATAAATAATCAGAGGTAGCCGGAGTTACTTTTTCATGAACGTCAGCCATCTTTTAAGACTTTACGAACAAGGCCAAACCGACTTTACAGGAGTCGATCTCAGTGGCGTAGACTTGACAGGGGTAATTCTCATAGGTGTTAACCTATCGAGAAGTAACCTCACAGGTGCTAACCTGACTCGCTCATTTTTAAGTCGTGTTAAGTTAAATGGTGCAAATTTACACCGTGCCAACCTGAGTTTTGCTAAAATGAACGAAGCCAAGCTGGTCGAAGCTGAGTTAACCAAAGCCACTTTAAACGGTGCTTTTTTAGTCAAAGCCAAACTACCTGGTGTCCAACTCAGTGGCGCAAGTTTGGCCGGTACTAATTTGCGTGGCGCTAGTCTCCCTAATTCTAACTTATGTGGTGCTAACCTGCAATTTGCTAATCTGCGGGGGGCTAATTTGACTGGCAGTGATTTGAGATATACTAATCTCAATGGTGTGCGACTCAGTGGCGCTAAGTTATTTGGAACCAGGCTCACTGATGTTAACTTGCAAAATGCTTATATGAATGGTGTTAATTTGAGTCGCCTAGATTTGAATGGTGTTAACTTGAGTAACGCTAGGCTTTGTGGTTCTAATTTGACCGGAACTAACTTGATTAGGGCTAATCTCAGTTCTGCTAAACTCCTAGGTTCCCAGTTAGAAAATGCCGATTTAAGAGGCGCTAATTTAGAAAATGCTTGCTTGAGTTATGCTGATCTGAATGGTTCTAAATTGTCGGGGGCTAATTTCCTAAATGCTGATTTGCGCGAGGCTAAATTACTGGGAGTCGAGGTAAAAGAGGCTAATTTCTGTGAGGCAATTTTACCATTGTCTTTTCGCTTATATCTAGATTTAGAACAGTTGTGCTGTTTAACACTTTCTCAGTCTCAAGTTTAGATGTTTGTGGTATAATTGATATGGTGGCTCAATATGGTATAGTATTAGTAACGGCAAGTTCCCGGACTGAAGCAGAGGCGATCGCCCATACTTTAGTCGAGGGAAAACTAGCCGCCTGTGTAGGTTTAATGCCCATCCATTCAGTTTACACCTGGAAAGGTGAGATCTGCTCATCCGATGAATGGCAATTAATTATTAAAACTGACCTGAATCAGTTTGACGCTTTGGCGGATAAGGTCGCCGAGGTTCATTCCTATGAAGTGCCGGAAATTATCGCCTTACCAATTGTCGCAGGTTCCCCCTCCTATTTAGAATGGATTTCACAACAAATAGACCCCACATGACAGGGGCGAAATATTTACGCCCCTACCTAGTGGTTAAAAATTCCTCTAAACTAATTGTCTAAAGGCTCAATACCAGCCTGTCGCAGTTGTTCCATGAAACGTTCAGCCCGTTGGCGTTCAGCATCAGCCCGTTGGCTTTCAACTTCAGCCCGTTGACTTTCAGTTTCAGCCCGTTGGCTTTCAACTTCAGCCCGTTGACTTTCTGCTTCAGCCCGTTGGCGTTCTTGGGCGACCAATTCAATACCCCAAAGCAGCAACTCTCCGGCTTCATTCCACCAGCGCAACCAGTAACCGTTACGGTTTTCGCGGGTTCCTTCCCAAACCCCTAAAAACAGTTCCATGGGAGCGATCGCATATCGTCCATTATCTAGTGGTTCTTGTATTTGATAGAATCCCTGTTCATCAAGGCGATAAAGTTCTAACTTACCAGTTTTGGGGTCAAAAATCCCATAGTAAGGCACCTCTAACACCCGTTCATAAAAAAACCATTTTCCTGGCGGATAGGTAGGCTTAATCGAATATTCCCCCCCGTCAGTATCACAGAGAAATTCCATAACTATAATCGGACGCGCCCCCTGCAACTCAGGAGTATAGCTGCGTTCAACCTGCGATCGCTCAACCCGAATTTCTGGAATAAACGCCCAGTCCGGCGCTTTCACCACAATTTTACCGTTCAGGGTAGCACAGATCCCATAATTGGTCGGCGTGATACTCAATGGGCTCAGTTTACCAGCCACAGCTAAACTATCAGTCAACGCTACAGCTAAAGCCGGTTGATTAATATTGTCCACAGGATCGTCCGGTAGAATAAAATCATCGGGAAGTTTTTCCCAAGTAATCTCCAACTCAACAATCTGGAGAGCCATAATAAATTAGGGATGATTAACATTATTGTTATTATAGCGATCGCCCCCATCAAAAAATTCGCCGCCAAATGCTAGACATCAAGAGCCTTAACCACTAGGGTCAAAAACTCCGAATATCTAACTTTTGGCAGCGACTGTCAATCCCACTTAACTAAGGATTAGATCCTATTAGCGCTGACGGTAAGGAACCATGGTGTCAAAATTGATGCTACCAAGGGCAACCCGAGTTACTGTGTTGGCAGGACGAGAAACCTGCTTCGCCATAGCCAGGAAGTTGGCGGGATCGCCAGCTTTCGGTTGCTTCTCTTGGGGAACAAAGCGACGGACAGAAGTTTGCCAGATAACTTGGGGGAATCCCAACTGGGTCCGGTGGTATTCATTGTACCGGGGAGTCTTCAGGTTAAAGGGTGTTTCGCCCACATTGCGCTGAGGCAGAACCCGACGACGTTGATAAGGAACCGTATCATATCCGAAGTTATCCAGGTATTCGTCGCTATTGAGTAGTTCCTCAATGAAGCCCTTCGGTCCTTTGTTAGCAATCACAATTGACCAAGCGATTTTTTCCCGTTCGTTGTAAACATCACGACCGAGAATTCGCTGAACGCACATTTCCGCAAAGCGGTAGTTGCTGTTGGTTTGGTAGTTCCTCTCCAAGAAAGGAGCCGAAGTCGCTAACCCACCAATAAAGTCACGGACGGTGATCTGACCAAACTTGAGTTGGGACTCCAGGAAGGTTTGGCGATTGCTTTTGAGCATTTGATGCTCACTAAAGATTTGCCGATAGGCCGCCCAGATCAGAGTGTCCCACTCAGAACCCGAAGGCATATTTTCAGCCGTATAAATTTGGGGCTGCTCATCACCTGGAACTTCATATCCAGCAACACGAGTATTGAAACTCGTGGTAGTGTAGCTTAATAATGGAAGGGGCACCATTAATCTCCTTATTCTAAAACGTCAGCATTGTTTATCAGTTATCGCCAATGAGCAATCCCAGGATGATTGGGATTTAGCATACTGGCATCAATATACCATGCTTACAGATTAGGGGATTGAGGCGATCGCAGTCTAACTTTTATGAAGCTCTGCAATAATATGTAACATTTTAGCAATCTTCCCCCAAACACTAATAGAGCCACTACCACCTACCGCCTAGCTTCAACCCTTTTTTTTTGGTAAACTTTTGTAAATATGCTCAAAGCCGCTGGCCCTATGAAAGGAACATTAACCCAAGGATCTGTTACATCTACCCTGATTAACCTCACTCTACCAATGATTTGGGGAGTGTTTGCCATTATTGCCTTTAGCCTAGCAGATACCTACTTCGTCGCTAAGTTGGGAACCCGACAACTAGCCGCGATGAGTTTTACCTTTCCAGTAGTCACCCTATTAGGAAGCGTATCTATGGGACTGGGGATAGGCGCTGCTTCTGTCATTGCTAGGGCTATTGGGGAGGGAGAACCCGATCGCGTCCGCCGCCTCACCACTAACTCTCTCAGTCTGTCTCTGCTTATGGTTAGTGTCTTGGTCGTCCTCGGTATCAGCACCATTAACCCCGTGTTTAAAGCCTTGGGAGCCAGTCCTGATATCTTGCCATTTATCCGCGAGTATATGACCATTTGGTATGGGGGTGTCATTTTTCTGGTGGTTCCTATGGTCGGGACTAGCGCTATTCGCGCGGCGGGTAATACCTTCGTTCCTAGTGTGATTATGACTGTCGCTGCTGTCGTTAATATTATCCTTGACCCCATATTTATCTTTGGCTTTGCTACTATACCAGCCATGGGACTGCGGGGAGCCGCGATCGCTACTGTTATCGGTCGCGCTACCACTTTAATCGCTTCCGTCTTCTTCCTGCATTTCCGCGAAAAAATGCTCCTCTGGAAACTTCCCACCCCCAAAGACCTATTGTCCGACTGGCGACAAATTCTTCATGTTGGTATTCCCGCTACCGGAACCAATATGATTACCCCTATTTCTACCGCCGTCGTTACAGGTTTGGTCGCTACAGAGGGGGCCGAAGCCGTCGCTGGTTTTGGTATTGCTACCCGAGTCGAGGCTTTCGCTTTAATTGTGATTATGGCACTCTCTGCTAGTATTGGTCCTTTTGTTGGTCAAAATTGGGGCGCTCAACTTTATCATCGCGTACACACTGCTATCCGACAGTCTTTCCTGTTTTGTATATTTTGGGGAGTCCTATTAACTCTTATTTTGGCTGCTAGTTCTGAACAAATCGCTACCGCTTTTGATCAAAATCCCAATGTAGTCGCGATCGCTGCTAGTTACCTCACCCTCGTTCCCGTTAGTTATGGAACTATGGGTCTCATGTTCATCGCTAGTTCTACTTTTAATGCTTTGGGTAAGCCTTTACCATCTTTGATGATGACTATTACCCGGATGTTATTACTTTATGTTCCTTTGGCTTATTTGGGTAGTCTCTGGTGGGGAGTTAAAGGCATTTTTGCCGCCGCTTGTATTGCTAATTTACTTGTCGGTATTGGCGCTTATTTTTGGACTTGCAAAACTTGGCAATTGCGATCGGCTGATCCAGTTGTCATAGAATAGCTTTTTTTTTAAATGGCCCGGCCGCCCAAGTGAAAAGGGGTTGACAGGGCGGCGCTACTCGGCTATGATAGGAGTATATTAAATAATGGAATTTGAGCAAAAATAATATTTTCGCAAATATTCCAATTATATTATAGTATAGCACGGACTCCCCCAAAAAGATAGGGTTTTCTGAAAAAAAAAGCGCGGGGGCGCGCCGAGAAAAATTTTTTTTTGGCCCAGCCGCTGAGTCCTAAAAATCAATTAACGACCAACTAATTTATCGCGTAAAATGCGAATGCGATCGCGAAATTTAGCCGCCTCCTCAAACTCCAACTGTTGCGCCGCCTCATTCATGCGAACCTCCAACTGTTCAATTAAAGTTGGTATTTCTTCCAGGGGTAAATCATCCACCTGTTGACAAGCGAGATCAATTTGTTGAGAATTTAAGCGTCTGGAGACATCCAAAAACGCCAAAATGGCATTACTGGAACTTTTGACAATAGATTTAGGGATAATCCCATATTTTTGATTATACTCCAACTGAATTGTTCGCCGTCGGTTAGTTTCGGCGATCGCCTTGCTCATGCTGTCCGTCATATTATCAGCATACAAAATCGCCTGACCGCGAACGTGACGCGCCGCCCTCCCAATAGTTTGAATCAGAGACCTTTCCGCGCGCAAAAATCCTTCCTTATCCGCATCCAAAATAGCCACCAGAGACACCTGTGGTAAATCCAAACCTTCCCGCAATAAATTAACCCCAATTAACACATCAAATTCACCTTCTTGTAAAGACTGAATAATCTCAATGCGCTGAATCGACTGTATTTCCGAATGTAGATATCTGACACGAATCCCCCTATCTTGGAAATACTCAGTTAAATCCTCCGCCATTCGCTTAGTTAAAGTCGTCACTAAAACCCGTTCATTTCTGGGGATTCTTTCCTTAATTTCAGCGATTAAATCATCCACCTGTCCTGTAGTCGGACGGACAAATATTTCTGGGTCAACTACCCCGGTTGGTCTAATAACTTGTTCAATAACCTGACCTTGAGATTGTGCAATTTCCCAATCTCCTGGTGTCGCCGAGACTAAAATACACTGTTTAACTTTTTGCCAAAATTCCTCAGATTTCAAAGGTCGATTATCCGCCGCACTAGGGAGACGAAAACCATGTTCAATTAGCACCTTTTTTCTAGCTTGGTCGCCATTATACATAGCCCGAATTTGAGGAACCGTCACATGAGACTCATCGACCACCAATAACCAATCATCAGGAAAATAGTCCACCAAACACTCAGGAGGGGAACCGGGAAGCCTTCCAGCGAGGTGACGAGAGTAGTTTTCCACACCATTACAATATCCCACTTCTCGCAGCATTTCCAAGTCATAGCGAGTGCGTTGATCTAGGCGTTGGGCTTCCCAAAGTTTACCAGCTTTTTCTAACTCGGCTAACTGTTGTTTAAGTTCAGCAGCAATAGCATCACAAGCAGCATCTAACCTATCTCCGGGAGTCACAAAGTGGCGCGCGGGGTATATGTTTAATGTTTCTAAACTCTGTAAGACTTCTCCGGTTACGGGGTCAATATAACGAATTGCATCAATTTCATCCCCGAAAAATTCCACCCTAATTATGCGGTCTTCATAGGCGGGTCCAATTTCTAAGACATCTCCGCGAACTCGGAAGCGTCCGCGAGTGATTTCGGTGTCATTGCGGCTATATTGAATAGAGGCTAGGTCTCGCAAAAGTTGGCGTTGGTCTCGGTCTTCTCCTACCCGTAGGGGAATGGCGGCGTTGAGGTATTCGGTGGGTATTCCTAACCCATAAATACAGCTAATGGAAGCTACGACGATTACATCTCGCCTTTCAAATAATGACCGAGTAGCTGAGTGTCTCAGCATATCAATTTCATCGTTAATTGAGGCTGTTTTTTCTATATAAGTGTCGGAAACGGGAATATAGGCTTCCGGTTGATAATAGTCGTAATAGCTGATAAAGTATTCAACGGCATTGTTAGGGAAAAATTCCCGCAGTTCATTGCAGAGTTGGGCGGCGAGGGTTTTGTTATGGGCGAGGACTAGGGTAGGGCGACCTAATTGGGCTATGGTGGCGGCAATGGTAAAGGTTTTTCCGGTTCCAGTTGCGCCTAATAGGGTGGTTTTAGGATGACCGGATTTGATGCTGTTAATTAATTGGGCGATCGCTAATGGTTGATCTCCTGTAGGTTGAAAGGGTGCTTTTAACTCAAATTTGACCATAGTTCAATTTGATATTATTTCAGATAATATTTGATAGTTGGTTGTGGCGGGAGTTAATTGCTGAACGGAGGGGGAAGGATTAATGATTTAAGCAAGATTCTATAGTTGCCACCACTGAATCCGCCAAAGATTTTAAATCATATCCCCCTTCTAATCCTAACACAATTTTGCTGGTTATTTGGCAGCAATAGTCGGTAAAAACCCCAAAATCTTCCGGCTGTAAGGAAATACTGGCTAAGGGGTCAGCTTGATTGGCATCATATCCAGCACTGACAATTAATAAATCTGGCTGAAAATTTTGTAAAAAAGGGATAACTTTATGTTCAAAAGCTGGCTGGTATAATGCCATGGTACTACCGGGAGACATCGGGATATTTAAAACATTATTATATTGACCTTTTTCTTGGGGGTAGCCAGTTCCGGGATAACAGGGGGACTGATGAAGGGAACAGTAAGCCATTTGGGGGTGATTTTCGACCAGGCTTTGGGTTCCGTTACCGTGGTGAACGTCCCAATCAAGAATAGCAACCCGGTTGATACCAGGCTGTTGAATGGCATAATGAGCAGCGATCGCCGCATTAGAAAACAAACAGAACCCCATACCCCGACCCGCTTCGGCATGATGTCCGGGGGGACGGGCTAAAATAAAACTAGGTCTGGCGGTAGTCAAAGTGCGATCGACACCATCTAACCAAGCACTGATCGCCAATAGCGCCACCTGGTAACTCTCCTCAGAAATGGGAGTATCGCCGTCAAGATGGCCGCCGCCAGCACTGGCAATATTTTTAATCCTGTCAATATGGGAGTCGGTGTGAACAGCCTTGAGGACTTGCATAATCAGGCTTTGGCGGTCTTGTACCGGAGTGGGTGACAGCCAAGTTAGTTGGTCACTCCAAGGGGCGGCCCGCAAACCTTGGACGATCGCTTTCAGGCGTTCGGGTCGTTCAGGATGAAATAAACCCGTTTTGTGTTCCAGAAATTCGTCAGAGTAGATAACAGTTAACATTGACCGTGCCGGGGCTAACAATAGGGGACAAAAAGGCAACAGGGCCGAGAGGGATTCCCCTCAAAAATGTGTGAAAACTATGCTATAATTTTATAGCCTAGTCGCGCGTTTTCAAATAATAATCGAAAATCAATTTATTTGATCTGATTATTTCACAAAAAAGCGACAGTTTTTGCAATACTAATGGAGTTTTAAATTCTATGAGCGCTTCCGAATCCCGAATTATCCCAACGGATTTGCGGAACGAGATGCAGCAATCCTATCTCGAATACGCCATGAGCGTCATTGTAGGTCGGGCGCTGCCAGATGCCAGGGATGGGTTTAAACCAGTCCATCGTCGCATCCTGTATGCCATGAATGAACTAGGCCTAATGCCCGATCGCCCCTTTCGGAAGTGCGCCCGGGTGGTAGGGGAGGTTCTGGGTAAATATCACCCCCACGGTGATACAGCCGTTTACGATGCCCTAGTGCGGATGGCTCAGGAATTTTCGATGCGATCGCCCCTAATTCAAGGTCACGGGAACTTTGGGTCCGTCGATAATGACCCCCCCGCCGCCATGCGATACACGGAATGTCGCCTACACTACCTCACCTCCGAAGCCATGTTGCGGGATATCGACTCGGATACCGTAGATTTTGGCGATAACTTTGACGGTTCCCAACAAGAACCCCTAGTGCTTCCGGCCCGCATTCCTCAACTGTTGCTCAACGGTTCCTCCGGTATCGCCGTCGGAATGGCAACTAACATCCCCCCCCATAACCTCAATGAGTTAGTCGATGGCTTAGTCGCGGTAATTCATAATCCCGAAATTACTGACATCGAACTAATGCGCTATATCCCTGGTCCTGACTTCCCCACCGGGGCGAAAATTCTCGGACGCTCTGGTATTCGGGAAGCCTACACCACCGGACGGGGTTCTATCACCATGCGGGGAGTTGCCCAAATTGAAACCATTGAACACCGAGGACGACCAGACCGCGAAGCTATTATCATCACCGAGTTACCCTACCAAACCAACAAAGCCGCTTTAATCGAAAAAATCGCCGAAATGGTGAATGAGAAGCGCCTGGAGGGGATCTCAGATATCCGAGATGAAAGCGATCGTGAAGGGATGCGGATCGTCGTGGAACTCCGACGAGATGCCTATCCTAGGGTGGTTCTCAACAACCTTTATAAACAAACTCCCCTTCAGGCTAACTTCGGCGCTAATATGTTAGCCCTAGTTAACGGAAAACCAGAATTACTTACCCTCAAGCGATATCTCCATGTTTTCCTAGACTTCCGCATCCACACTATCCGGCGGCGTACTGAATATGAAAAACGCAAAGCCGAAGAACGTGATCACCTCCTGCAAGGATTATTAATTGCTCTCGATAATCTGGATGCAATTATTGCCCTAATTCGCCATGCTGCTGATAGCCCTACAGCCAAACAAGAGCTAATCGAAAGGTTCGGACTTTCTGAACCACAAGCTGATGCGATTTTACAAATGCAACTGCGACGTTTAACCGCCTTGGAAGCTCAGAAAATTGACCAAGAACATCAAGAACTTTTGGAGAAAATTGCTGACCTCAACGATATTTTAAATCGCCGAGAACGGATTTTAGAAATTGTTGAGCAGGAAGCAATACAAATTAAAGAACGTCACGGCACACCCCGGCGGACGGAAATTGAACTCGAAGAAAGTGAGCTGGAAGATACGGATTTAATTGCCAATGAAAAGGCGATTATTCTCCTCACTGAACAAGGCTACATTAAACGGATGCCAGTTAATACTTTTGAGGCTCAAAATCGCGCGACTCGCGGTAAATCTGGTACCAAAATGAAGGAGGATGATGGGGTTAAACATTTCTTGAGTTGTCGCGACCATGACAGTATTCTATTCTTTACTGAACGGGGGGTAGCTTACTGTTTAAAAGCCTATCAAATACCTATCGGGTCTCGCATCGCTAGGGGGGTGCCGATTGTGCAAATGTTGCCAATTCCTCGGGATGAGAAAATTACCTCTTTGGTGGCGGTTGGGGAATTTACCAACGATGAATATTTGGTGATGCTAACTAAGGGTGGTTATATCAAAAAAACTGCCCTTTCCGCTTTTAGCAATATCCGTTCTAATGGATTAATTGCCATTTCCTTAAATGAAGGAGATGAGTTGCGCTGGGTACGCAGTGCCAGGGTAGATGATAGCATTATTATCGGTTCTCGCCTAGGTATGGCTATTCATTTCCATACTGATGACAAACAATTACGACCCCTCGGTCGCGCTACCCGTGGGGTTAAATCTATGAAACTAAAACCAAATGATGAACTCATTGGTATGGATATTCTCCCTAGTTTTATTGTGGCTACTATTCCTCAATTGGGGGGTGAAGAACCGGAAATAGAAGAGGAGGAAAATACTACTGCGGTTGAAGATGTGGAAGATATGGATTCCTCGGAAGAACTAGCTACTACTGAGGTTGAACCTGATGGGGTTTCGATTTTGGTGATTACTACTAGGGGTTATGGAAAACGGGTTCCTGTGTCTCAATTCCGCTTACAAAATCGCGCCGGAAAAGGAATTATTGCTACTAAGTTTAAACCCCATTTATCTGGTGATTGTGTGGTAGCGCTTCAGGTGGTACATAATACTGATGAATTGATGTTAATTACCAGCCGGGGAATTATTATTCGTCAGGTGATTAGTGCTATTTCTCGACAGTCCCGCAATGCTACCGGAGTGCGGGTACAACGCTTGGATAAGGAAGATGCGATCGCTGCTGTCGCTTTAGTCCCTTTATCTGGTGAAGGGGACGATACCGAAGTTGATATTGACCCTGATACTGAGGTTGAATTTGAACAAGTTAATAACTGAACCCTGACAACCTAAAAACCCTACTACCCCCCCCATTTCCCGCTAATAAGGTTAGGGGGGATTTTTTTATGTATCAATTCAATATATCAATTTCGAGGTTTCTACAGTCCATGAGCCTCAAAAAGTTGCACAAATCGGATAGAAAAATCTGGCAGTATAGGTTATAATCAGATCAGAAACCCAAGTAGTGCCCTTTCACATCGATATAACCAAAGTCATGGCAGCTTTATTCTGCCTGATTTTGGCTATATTTAATACATTTACTTAGGTTTGTAAAAACTAACTACTCTCCGGTTAATTGGCTTTTGTTGGGTTTCACACAACCTACTCTCTGTGGGCTTTTGTTGGGTTTCACCCAACCTACTCTCTGTGGGCTTTTGTTGGGTTTCACACAACCTACTCTCCGGTTAATTGACCTTTGTTGGGTTTCACACAACCTACTCTCCGGTTAATTGACCTTTGTTGGGTTTCACACAACCTACTCTCCGGTTAATTGACCTTTGTTGGGTTTCACACAACCTACTCTCTGTGGGCTTTTGTTGGGTTTCACACAACCTACTCTCCGGTTAATTGACCTTTGTTGGGTTTCACACAACCTACTCTCTGTGGGCTTGTGTTGGGTTTCACCCAACCTACTCTCCGGTTAATTGACCTTTGTTGGGTTTCACACAACCTACTCTCTGTGGGCTTGTGTTGGGTTTCACCCAACCTACTGGCTGGCTTTTGTTGGGTTTCACACAACCTACTGGCTGGCTTTTGTTGGGTTTCACCCAACCTACTGGCTGGCTTTTGTTGGGTTTCACACAACCTACTGGCTGGCTTTTGTTGGGTTTCACACAACCTACTGGCTGGCTTTTGTTGGGTTTCACACAACCTACTGGCTGGCTTTTGTTGGGTTTCACACAACCTACTCTCTGTGGGCTTGTGTTGGGTTTCACCCAACCTACTGGCTTGTGTTGGGTTTCACCCAACCTACTCTCTGTGGGCTTGTGTTGGGTTTCACCCAACCTACTGGCTTGTGTTGGGTTTTACTGTATTTTTGCACAGATTTCCATTATTTGATAATAAGTCAAGTTCCAGGATTTGTCAAGGGTAAATATATATATATTATGTGATTTTACCTAACTCTTAGCCTCTGGTCGGGAGTGGGTAATATCAAATGGATAGGATAAGCAGCATCACTGATATGGATAGTATATGCGGCTTGTAAATATTGCTGATATTCAGGATTATTAGTTATGTGGGTTTGGAAAAATGCCACACTTAGACTTTTGATATATCCCTGGGAAATTTCTGTAGCTGGACGGGTCAAACCTCCTAGGTTGGGTATGGCTTCAGCCGTATATTGATTCATATCAAAAAAGTGACTATCCTTTTCTTTCAACACTAAATATCGATGGGAATTATTTAACCAATTAAAAGCTGGTATTTGTTCTAATATGGCTGGTGCTAATATGTCTAAGCCACTGGCTACCATCATCACTGGAATGGCGATTTTATTGATACTTGCTTCTCCTAATATACTGCTATTGATGGGGTTAATCAGCAAAATCGCATTAACTCTTTCATCTCGCAAGTTGATGTCTGTTTGCGGTAATTCTAGGGCGCGACACTGGAGAAATAGGGAAGGATTAAGGGAAAAATTGTCTTGATTGCAGTCAATGTTGAGTTGTGCAAAATTCAGCGGCGCACCTCCTAAAACTAAAGCGGTATAACCTCCGAGAGAATGTCCGATTACTCCCACATTTTCCAGGTTTAGGCGATTGGTTAAATCTCCACTATTTAAGGCTTCCAGATAGTCTAATACTTGGGAAATGTCAAGGGGTCTGTCTATAAATTCTCGCGGATTAAACATATCTGAGACTTTCCCAATTAACAAGTCTTGGAATTGCTGAAAATCACTACCAGTGTGCTGAGGAATAGCTACCGCAAAACCATAGGAGGCTAAATGGCGGGCGAGGGATTCAAACCGACTGCGGTCTGAGGCTAAACCATGAGATATGATTAAAGTGGGTATATTACTATCAGTAGTTTCCGGAAGGTACAAATCAAAATCAAATTGGCGATCGCGACTTGAATCACTAATGGTAAAGGTGGATTTAGAACTTGGTATTTCTCCGATTTTTCGCAAGTCTCGCCATTGACTAAAATCAAGATTTCCAGCATTTTGAGCCTGAGAAGATGCCAGTTTTTTGATATCTGCAATTGTTATCTTAGTTGAATCAATTAAAATTGCCATATTAGTTAATGCTTGTAAAGCCTCATTGAGGTTCACATAAATACTAGGACTAGGAAACTCTCTGATCATATCAATGAGGGTAAATCCTTCAGGGAGACTACTCGCTGATACGAGAGCATTTCGGATCGCCTCTGCGCCATTAGCATCGGGTTCAGTTTCGACAATATCTCCCACCTGAATTAAAAAATCTGCCACCATAGGAGAACTCAATAAATGGCTGATTTCGGCATCACTAAACTGATAGCGTCTCCCCAATATTTCCCGGACTTGTGCCTGAATTTTAGGACTTAATAAATTGGCGACATTATCTAAACTTTGATTTTCGGAATTATTCGGCTTACTTTCGAGATAACTTTCTAAAACATCGACAGGGATAGAAAAATCTCTATTTCCGATGGAAAAACGTAAAAACTCAGCGGCTTGAGTGGGGGTGGCTGTCCAGACAAGGGTTGATAACCCTAGACTCAGCAAATTGAGACCAAGTATTATATAATTGGGCTGCATTAGTATTCTCAGTGTTTAACTTAGGATGAGATAGTTGTTCAGTTTTTGATAAAATCAAGACTCTGCAACTTGTAATCCCTAAACCTACAAACAATTATGGCAGTAACCACCCAACAATTAATCGATTGGAAACAGCAGGGACACCAAATTACCATGCTAACTGCTTATGAGTATGCGATCGCCAAAATTCTCGACCAAGCAGGTATTGATATTATTCTAGTAGGTGATTCCCTAGCCATGGTGGGTTTAGGCTACCAAACCACCCTACCACTAACCCTTGAGGAAATGTTGCACCACGCCAAAGCAGTGCGTCGGGCTGTGGTAAGATCCCTATTGGTAGTGGATTTACCATTTTTGACCTACCAGGAAAGTCCCCAACAGGCGATTCATTCAGCCGGACGGATATTGAAAGAAACAGGAGCATCGGCCGTAAAGTTAGAAGGGGGCTATGATGAAATGGCTAATACGGTCAGCGCCTTAGTTAAAGTGGGTATTCCCGTTATGGGTCATGTCGGCTTAACTCCCCAGTCTGTACATCAACTGGGAGGGTATCGCCAACAGGGGAAAACCATAGACGCAGCACAACGCATTTTATCAGAAGCGATCGCCTTACAACAAGCGGGGGCTTTTGCTATAGTCTTGGAACATATCCCCAAGGACTTGGCGGCGGAAATTACCCAACAACTAACCATTCCCACCATTGGTATTGGCGCGGGTCCCCACTGCGACGGACAAGTGCTGGTAACCTCTGATATATTGGGGTTAACCCCCTGGCAACCACCATTTGCCAAAAAATACGCCAACCTACACGATACCATTACCAACGCCGTGACACAATTCTGCACAGAAGTTCAAGAGGGGAAGTTTCCCTAATGACCACCCCAACCAGACCGTTGATTATTGGCGTTTCCGGTGCTTCAGGACTTATTTATGCCGTCCGCGCCTTAAAATACCTCCTGCAAGCCAACTATGCTATCGAATTGGTGGCTTCTAAGTCTTCCTACATGGTATGGCAAGCTGAGAATAATTTGCAAATGCCTGGAGATAGCGATCGCCAGGAATTATTTTGGCGACAGCAGGCTGGGGTGGAAACCGGGGGAAAACTGCGTTGTCATCCCTGGCAGGATGTAGGGGCTAATATTGCTAGTGGTTCCTTTCGGACTATCGGTATGATCGTGATTCCCTGTAGTATGAGTACAGTGGCTAAAATTGCCCAAGGTCTGAGTTCCGATTTACTCGAACGGGCGGCAGATGTACAATTAAAAGAAGGTAGAAAATTGGTAATTGTACCACGGGAAACTCCCCTAAGTCTTATCCATCTGCGAAATTTGACCACTTTAGCAGAAGCAGGTGCGCGCATTGTCCCGGCTATCCCGGCTTGGTATCATCATCCCCAAACTATTGAGGATTTGGTAGATTTTGTCGTAGCGCGAACCCTAGATCAATTTGAGATTGATTGTGTACCTTTGCGTAGGTGGAAACCCGATTAATTCTGAGGGGAGTTGCTAATTATTTATTGACATTTTCAATGGGGTTATTTAGGTGATGTCTGGAAAAAGTGCGATCGCTATTTTGATTATAGTCGGTGGTTTGGTATTGTTAACTATACAAAATCTTTCCCCCGCCATATCTTTAGTATTTTTGGGTATGCAATTACCCACCTTACCCCTGTCAGTATGGCTACTAATTTTTCTGTTCATCGGTATATTAACCTCTCTGATGATTGCCAGTTTATTCCAACTCTCTTACACCCCCTCTCCGTCACGTCCTAAAGCCAGTAAAAAACCTATACAACCATCCCCCCAATCTAACCCACCTGATGCACAAATCCCTCCGTCACCACAAGCCGATGATTCAGAGTGGGATAATTTGCAATCCGAACTAGAATTAGAACCCGAAAATCAACCGCCTATCCCTACCTCCAAAAATCAATCCCCCAAAACTCACAAAAATAGTGATGATTGGGAAACCGAAGTCCGCAAAGTTAGCGATAGTTGGGATGAAAATGATAGCGATCGGGAAAATGAACCGGAAACCCCACCCGTTAGCGAACCTACCCCCAAACCATCAGAATCAGAATCCTGGAATAAACGCAATATCAATCCCTTAAACTCTCCTAATACTGATGAAGATTGGGATAATTTACCTCCCCATAATGCACCAACCACCCCCACTCCTCCACCCCCAGAAAACACCCCCACCACCACTCCCACACCCCCAGAAACCACCGGAAAAACCTTTGAAGTACAGCAACAACCTCAAAAAGAATCCTGGTCAGGTTCCGTCTATTCCTTCAATTATAAAGACGGTCAAAATTCCGGTGCTGGTCGTACCGAATCGGTGTATGATGCAGACTATCGTCTAATTAACCCACCTTCTCCCCCTACCAAAATTCAATCTGATGAGGAAGATTGGGGTTTTGATGATGAGGATGAAATCGGTTAAAATTATCTGGCTAGTTATTATCAGTTGTGCGCTTTTTGATTGTCTTATGGTTTTAGAACAAATACAAGGAATTAACATCTATTTAATTGGTATGATGGGCGCTGGAAAATCTACCGTTGGGGAGATATTGGCTAATCGATTAAGCTATAAGTTTTTTGATACCGATGTTTTGATTAGTCAAGTTTCGGGACAAGCCATTCCAGAAATTTTTTCCACCCAGGGAGAGGAAGAATTTAGGAACTTAGAATCTCAAGTCCTATCTAGTCTCTGTGCTTATCAACATTTGGTGGTAGCTACTGGGGGAGGGGTTGTTATTAAAAGGATGAATTGGAGTTATTTAAGACATGGTATCATTGTCTGGTTAGATGTCCCAACTCATTGCTTATATGAACGTCTAAAAGGAGACACAACCCGACCTCTCCTACAACACCCAGACCCCCTAACTCGCCTCGATAATATCCTCGAAACTAGGCGACATCTTTATCAACAAGCTGATATTTCTATTACTATCAACGGGAATGAAAAACCCTCAGAAATTGCTGAACAAATTATTACTAAAATCCCTAATATCCTCAAGCAGACTCAACCCAACCTTAATTAATCATGGATAATTGATGATTAATTACCGGGTGGGGTCGGGCGGGTTTATTGATATAGCCGGTTATCCATTAATTGCCGGGTGGGGTCGGGCGGGTTTATTAATATTGTCAATTATCCATTAATTGCCGGGTGGGGTTGGGCGGGTTTATTAATATTGTCAATTATCCATTAATTGCCGGGTGGGGTCGGGCGGGTTTATTAATATTGTCGCTGAGTCCCATAACTAACTGCGGAACCCGCCCCTACAATTATCAATTATTCATCCCCGACGACTGTTTTTAAAAACCTTCCCCAGCCAGATAATGGATATATGCACAAAGTGGCGTTTTTGTCAAGATAGGTCAAAAAATGGATCGGACTTTAGCCAAAAACTCGTGTATCGTGAATTTAATTTTTTGGTGGGATAATAAATTGAAGTCCTATATAATCAGGGTTACAGCCTCTATTTTTGCATAACGACATAGCAACCCCTTGGGTGCGATTTATTTGAGTGTACCACAACCCCTATAATCTCGTCAACTTTTTGCGAGAGATTTTCAATAAAAATGTATTAATTCTTAACAATCTTTTGAAAATAAAATCCCTCTGGCTGTATGAATTAGCAAAACTTATCAAAATCTCACAGAGGAGTCGGGTAGTAGAATGATTAATGGTTGGTTATTTTAGTGATTAGTCTGGAGGAATTAAAACTCAATATCGGGGGAATTTTGCGATCGCCACAAAGCCTGAACTAATCGAATTTCTCCATAATTGTAGGCTTTTCCTAGATATTCATAAATTGGTGTGAGGGGTCCATCTCCCAAAACAGCGATCGCTTCTAAAATCACCTGTTTTCGTTCAGGAGATATCAAAGTATCAATATCGATATCGCCATAATTGTTAGCAATTAAATCCGCCAAATGACCATAAATTGTAGTAGATTTTAAGCCTCTCTGGTCGGCGATTTCCTGGACACTTAAACCCTGCTTAAATAACTCCCAAGTTTGGATAACAGTAGGCGAGACATGATACCACTTAGAGACAGATGATGATGATAAAGTAGTTAGTGGCGGTTTAGTAGACTTTAGGGGAATACCTTGTTCGAGACAATATTCATAAATAGCATTTAAGAACTGCTGACCATAAGATTGAGCTTTATAAGTAGTCACCCCAGAAAGTCTCAAGAGAGCCTCTTTAGTTTGGGGACGTTCTCGCGCCATTAACCCCAAAGTCGAATCAGAAAAAATCTTATAGGGAGCAATATCATTTTGGTCAGCGATTTGTTTACGGACTTGGCGAAGATGCTCTAATAACATTTTCACATCCGCCGCCATAGACCAAGTTTGTTGTGGAAGTTGACGATCGCGTACCACCGCAATTTTGACTTCCCGCTGTCTTTTCATCACCTCCCAACTGAGGTTATTTAACTTCAAAATAGAATAGCCATCATTAGTCTGGTCTAACAGTCCTTGATGCAAAAGCGATCGCGCTAACATTTTCCACTCATCAACAGTCCGGTCTCGTCCTATATTATAGGTGGAAAGTTTATCATGTCCCCTACTCACAACCCTTTGATTTTTAGAACCCCGTAACACATCAATAATATAACTCATCCCAAACCTTTCCCGACACCGCGCTACACAGGATAGAAACTTCATCGCTTCCAGCGTCCAATCTTCTATAGGTCGTTCATGGCAACAATTATCACAGCCGTCACAATTACCGGGAAATTCCTCTCCAAAATAGCGAAGTTGAATGCGGTGGCGACACTCAGTAGACTCCGCATAATCAATCACCTGTCGCAACTGTTGGCGCGCAATTCTTTGTTCATCAACATCAGGTTTTTGCTCAATCAAATATTCAATAGTTTTCATATCCCCATAACTAAAAAATAGCAGACATTGAGCCGGTTGTCCATCCCGTCCAGCGCGTCCTGACTCTTGATAATAGTTTTCCAAACTTTTCGGCAAATCGTAGTGTATAACAAACCGAACATCTGGCTTATCTATACCCATACCGAAGGCGATAGTAGCCACGATAATTCGCACATCATCTCGAATAAAACGGGTATGACTTTCTAGGCGATCGCTATCCGCCATTCCCGCATGATAGGGGAGGGCGGGGATATTATTATGTTGTAATTGTAATGCGACTTCTTCCACCCTTTTCCGACTGGAACAGTAAATAATTCCTGAACCGGACATAGATTCAATGGCTTTTAATAGTTGAGTGAACCGTTTTTTAGGTTGTTTAGGAATCACCTGATAGTAGAGATTTGAACGGTAGAAACTCGCCACATGAACATAAGGTTGTTTGAGGACAATTTGTCGAATTATATCAAATCTGACCCGTTCGGTAGCCGTAGCAGTGAGAGCGATCGCCGGGACGTGGGGATAACGCGATCGCACCTGTTGAATTTGTCGATATTCTGGTCTAAAATCGTGACCCCAATCCGAGACACAATGGGCTTCATCAATTACCAGAGTTGATATTCCCAATTCCGCATCAATGCGATCTAAAAACCCTAAAAACTGAGGAGATAGTAACCTTTCTGGTGCTACATAAAGCAGCTTAATTTTACCTTGTAGAATAGCAAACTCTCGCTGACGCGCTTGATTCAAATCAACCGTACTATTCAGAAATGTCGCCTCAATACCATTATTTTTTAGCGCTTCTACCTGGTCTTGCATTAACGCGATTAAAGGTGAAACCACCACTGTCAGACCGGGTTTCAGCAGGGCGGGAAGTTGAAAGCACAGGGATTTCCCCCCCCCTGTAGGCATAATTGCCAGTACATCGCGCTTTTGCAGCACTTGTTCTATAATCTCCCGTTGTCCTGGTCTAAAGCTATCATAGCCAAAATACTGTTTAAGGCATTGTTGCAGGGATTGAGGTTGGGCTAGATGCGGCGGAAAACCTGACATAACTTGCTGATTCCGTTGACTGCTAAGGTGGACTTATAAGATGGGTTACGGATAATCCTTTAGTTTATCTCATTTTCTGATCACTTGCAGTTGATGATAGGCTGGTGCTTAATTCCCGCCTCCTATTGAGAAACCCGGTTTCTTATGATTTATGATTAATTATAAGGTAGAATAGCATCATCTAAATTCACCTTCTTTAAAATAGCGCCGTTAAGGTTAGCGCCTCGCAAATTCGCACCCCGTAAATCAACCGAGTGTAAAATAGAGCCTTTCAGGTCAGCACCTCGCAAATTCGCACCTCTTGCGTCGGTATTTTCCCAAGCAGATTTTCTGAGATTAGCGAATCGTAAATCAGCCCCCATTAGTTGGCAATTATTAAACTTAATCCCCCATAAATAAGACCCATTTAAATGGCTGTTAACCAAGTTAGTATAATGAAAATTCGCTTGATAGCCGATCGCATTTATCAAAACCGCCTCATGGAAATTAGCGTAACTCAAATTAGCCTGATTTAAACTCACCGCCGATAAATTCGCCCTGGTAAAATTCCCCCGTCTTAGGTTTGCGCCATTCAGATTAATCCGACGGGCGATCGCCTCTCGAAATTCCACCCCAATTAAATTAGCATTTCCCAAATCCGCATCAGTCAAATTCCCATCACATAAATTAGCCCCCAGTAAAACCGCCCCTTGTAAATTCGCCCCTTCCAAATCACAACCTTCCAGGTTTGCACCTGCTAAATCAGCCCCCATTAAATTAGCCAACCTCAACTTAGCACCCCTTAAATTAGCGCCATGAAGATTAGCCCCAGCCAAATTAACCCCTTCCAGGTGGAAACCAGAGAAATTAGCCTCCTGTAAATCCGGTGCGATCGCCGCATTTTGCCGTCGCCAAAACTCCCATTTCACCACACCCCGCCTCAAGATTGCTAATTGTTCAATATTAGCCATAATAACCCCCTATTCCTTACTCCTTACTTTCAACAAATAAGGTATCGCGACCATAAACATTAGCGATCGCATTTAAAGCCGCCGCCGACCCTGCCAAAATATCCTGTTCATTTCCACCCAGATACAAACGTCCAAAACTCCCCACCGCTTGCACCTGTAGAATATTAATTAAAGCCGCCTTTTCCGCTTCATTCGCAGCCAAAGCAGCATAAGCCGCTGGTTGCACCTCTAAAACATATAAAGTTTGTTTAGCCAGCAACAACTGTCCCCGGCGAGTCCGATTAATCAATTGTGCCTGGTGAGGGTCAATATTGCGAATAATTTGACTAGAGACCACACGCGGCTTGAGGCGATCGCTTTCTTGTACCCCCAAAGCATCCAAAATCGCCCTACCCGCCGTTAACGTATCTCCCTGGCGGCTAGAGTGAATTTCCAACAAACCATACAACCTTTCCACAAACTGAACACCAGGACGCACAGCCGTAGACTTCAAAGCCACATCAGTAATGCGGTTAATCTCAATTCCCGGTGAAATTTCAATCCACAGCGACGCATCCCCAGGTAACGGCAAAAACCCCAACGATACCGTCCCAATATAGGCAGCGTGTTGGGGCTGTAAATTGTCCAGATAAACATAACTTCGCAGTTCTACACCCAAAGTCAAACCTCTTTCCGAGTTCCTCCCCACATCAAGAATAGGAAAACCCCCTGATGTGAAGATGTCAAGCCTAACCATTGTACCCCTTCGCGTCACACAAAAGTTAGGCTCACAACCATCTACCTGAGAATATCCATGTTGCTAATCAGTAATTCCTGGCGGGTTTTTCCACAGGGTTCAATGCTTTCGCAGTCGTTAACATTTTGCAGTGAATATTTTAGGGAAACCTGACGATTGATGAATTGATTAGCCTTAGCACAAATATCGAAAGTTGCCCCTAAGTGGTGTTCCCGGTTCATCTGATCTTTAAGGGTCACATAGCACATAATGTCCCCCTGAACCATATTAGTCACTTGTCCCACTTGGAGTTGATCATTGCTGGCTCGTTGTGCTATATATCCCTGTAATTCAGCCGTGCGATTCGTGGTCATCTTAGTGAGACAGTTGGTGAACAGCAGACCCTCTAAAGTCCCCCCCAACGCTTCCGCAGATTCAAATCTACAATTCGTGTCGCGGAATTGAATCCAAGCCCGTTGTGCTGCAATCAGGCGCTGTCTTTCCTCCCCTTGCACTTTTGGGGTCAGTTGTTGGTAAACTTCATTCAGTTTGCGATCGGCTGCTCGATAGTCATCATCAGCACATTTTTTCATTTCCATCATTGAACCATTACGGTTACACTGTATCCCCTGTGCTACATGAGTTTCCGCAACTTCTGAGTTAGTAGCGCCAGGGAAAGCCAGGAAAGCAGCAAAGATAGCGGTAGCAATTTTGTCAAGCATAGTAGGTAGGTGCTAGTGAATTGGTGAACTTGTATGTAAACTATCCTTTCTGACTACAGATATCAGCTTCAAAAGTGCCACCTTCTTAACTGGTGGCATTTTTCCTGACCTTTCCCCCTTCTTGGCGCTGAAATTCTCTCTGTAGTCATAACAACTTCTGAAACTGCCACATCGGTGGTAGGAATTATCTATAATCAATGCCCCTCACCGGATCATAGTTGATATGCTATCTTAGCTGTCAACGTGCTTTCTACTTACTCCATCGATCTCCACGATATGAATATATGTAAAGTTTTGCCTCAAAAATTGCTCACCCTGATTTCTGGTAGTTTGTTTCTCTTGGTTATCGGCTGCGATATCCTACCCAGCGCTAGGGTTGAACCCATAGACCCAGAGAAACTAACCGCTTTAACCAAACCCCCCAAACCCTATACCCAGTCAGCTTTATTAATTGCCGTTGGCGATATTATGATGCACGGACCACAAATTAGGTCCGGTTATAATCCCAGCACAAATACTTATAATTATGACCCTTTTTTTACGGAAGTTAGCGACATTCTCCAAACCGGAGATTGGGTAATTGGGAACTTAGAAACTACCCTAGCAGGTTCAGCAACCGGATATACAGGTTATCCCTTATTTAATGCACCGGATACCCTCGCAGATGCCCTGAAAAATGCCGGATTTAATATTTTAACCACAGCTAACAATCACTCCCTAGACCGTCGGGAAGCTGGTTTATTAAAAACTCTGGAAAATGTCAGAAGTAGAGGTTTGGTTCCCGTCGGTACAGCCGCCTCCCTGGAGGAAGCAGACACCATTACTGTGATTGAAAAGAATGATATATCAATGGCGTTTTTTGCCTATACCTACGGCACTAATGGCATTCCTATCCCTAGGGGAAAGGATTATTTAGTTAACTTAATTGATGAAGCGAAAATCATCCAAGATATTCAGAAAGCGCGAGAATTAGGAGTTGATATAGTTACTGTAGCCTTGCATTTTGGCACGGAATATCAACGCCAGCCGAATGCTGAACAAAAACGACTGGTCGCCAGTTTGGTTAATGCGGGTGCGGATATTATTTTAGGGAGTCATCCCCATGTGGTTCAACCCTATCAAATTTTTGATATCACTGAGGAAGATGGTACTATCCGCCAAGCTGTGGCTATTTACTCAATGGGTAATTTTATTTCTAATCAGCGGGGAAATTATCGGGATGTGGGAGTTATTTTTAAGGTGAGAATTAACAAGAATTTTCCTGATGAAACCATAGAAATTGCTGAGGTGATAGCTTTACCCACTTGGGTACATCGATATTCACTTCATGGGAAACTGAATTATCGTATTTTGCCTTTAGAATCGTTGTTAAATACTCAGGACGACCCTCTACTAACTAGCCGTGATTATTCTCAACTAGCCAGATATTTGGAGGAAATGAATCGCCATCTTGCTTCGTTACTACCGACATCTTCTCTGGTGGGTCAGAACCGTTAAACAGGGATAATCACGGGATAAATGACTATCAAAACTTGGCGCGAATGGTAAAAGAATAATCGCCGCCTGGTTCAAGTTTATAGTCCCACTTTTCCAGAAATCGCCCTAGGGGTTCTTGGATTAAGGCGCGACCCTGGGAGGGTCGAATTACTAAGGTTTTACGTTGTCTAAATCGCCATTGAAACTGCCATACATAGTCGCCGGCGCTGACATCTCCTTCGAGAATACCAGACTGCCAGGACTGACGGGTAATGCGGATATGGGCATTGGTTTCGGGTAAAGGACCTCTAGCATGAGTCACTAGCAACCTGCTGCTCTATAAAACTTAAACAAAACCGGACATAGCCGGATATTGATGTTTATTTCTTGCTTCGTCCGGGACTGTCGGCAGCACCCCGTCCACAAGTGTAATCGTCGGAACCCGGCGATTTTTCTAAATTTATACTGGCGTTCAAATCTCTATCAATCTTCAGGCCACAGTTCTGACATTCAAAAGTCCGACGGACTAGGGGCATTTTTTGACGATAACCGCAATTAGAACACAGTTGACTGGATGGATAAAATCTATCGGCAATAATCAACTTTGAACCATAACGTTCTGCCTTGTAACCGAGTTGACGACGGAACTGATAAAATGAAGCATCAGCGATAGAACCCGCCAAACAATGATTTTTCAGCATTCCAGACACATTCAAATCTTCAATGACTACTTGGCTGTGGTTTTTAGCCAAAAAAGTAGTTATTTTATGAATCGTGTCACCGCGAATATTAGGGACTCTTTGATGTAGCTTTTGAACTTTTAAGAGACATTTGGCCCGATTTTTTGAGCCTTTGACTTTGCGACTTAAATGGCGTTGTAATCTGGCTAGTTTTTTGGTCGCTGCTTTATAAGCCTTGGGATTAGAGAATTGGGTCCCATCGGAGCAAGTCGCCAAATTGTTAATTCCTAGGTCAACCCCGATTCTCTCTCGGAATTTCGGTGTGATTTCTGGTGTGGTTTCTACAAAAAAGCTCATATACCAGTCACCTGCTTGGCGCGTTATAGTGACTTTCTTAACTAGACTGGGTGGTAGAGCCTCAAATGTAGAAACCCAGCCCACAAAAGGCAGCTTATGGCGAGTTCCTGACAGATTGAATGGCTTTCCGGAATTGTCAAGCGTCAAACTATCATGGTAGCCTTTCTTCTTAAATTTAGGATAACTGCTTATTCCCTTGAAGAAGCGCTTAAAGGCATCCCCTAGATTAATGAAGCCATATTGATAAACTTTAGAAGACAATTCAGACATCCAAGGATATTGAGGTTTCACATAATTCGTAAAAACCTTTTTAATGGAGTTGATATTAGGCTTGAGTCCCTCTTCATAAGCTGACATCCATAAGTGTAATCCCCAATTAAACACGAACCGAGCATACCCCGCGTGTTTGGCCATCAAGGTAGCTTGACGGTCATTGAGTTTTAGTTTTGTCCGGAAAGCTTTGTAAGGCATGATTTGATTTTACCATGAATCCGACTTTATGAGTATGTCGTCAGGGAAATTTGGCATGGTCTGGGGTTTGACCGTATATTCATTATTGAGTTGCGAATCTTTTTGGGTATTGTACCTTATTGTCCTAAGATGTAAAGCAAATCTTGGATTAAATTCTTGCTCCTGGGATAATGCAGGAAATTCAGATTCTGGACATTAGTCAACACTGCGACTATTGTAGAGGCTCATAGCTTTTTCTACTCCATCTTCTAGGGCTAATTCTATGGCTTCTAATACCTGTTGTAACAGTTTATCCATAGTCTGGCGCTCATTAGGGGGAAATTTACCCAGGACGTGGGAGATGGTTTCTCGATCGCTGCTACTGGCTGGGGGTTGGGGTTTATCAATTCCTAGGCGGAGGCGAGGGAAATTTTGAGTCCCTAAATGAGCGATCGCCGATTTCATGCCATTATGTCCCCCAGCGGAACCGGACAGCCGCAGGCGCAGCCGTCCTACTGGTAAATCCATGTCATCATAAATCACTAACACGGATTCCGGGGGGAGTTTGTACCAGTCCACCACAGACCGAATAGCTTGACCTGACCGATTCATGTAAGTTAAGGGTTTCAGGAGGTACAGCTTGTTATGCGATCGCATCTTAGCCTCACCAAATACCCCCTGAAATCGACGGTTTTCCGATAGGTTAGCCCCCCACTTGTCAGCCAAGAAATCGACGGCTTCAAAGCCAATATTGTGGCGGGTACGGTCATATTTTGACCCCGGATTACCTAAACCTACAATTAGTTGTGGTATTAAAGCCATTGCAGAGGACAAAATTGCTGCTAAGAATTATCACTTTCGGAGTTAGTATTTTGGGGGCGAGTAGCAGCTTGGATCTGTTCTGCTTCCCGATTAAACTCGGTCTTAAATTCCTGGGAGGCTTCTTGAAACTTGCGGATCGCCTCTCCTAAACTGCGACCCATTTCGGGTAATTTTTTCGGACCAAAAATCAAAAGTGCTAATACCAGGATGACAGCCATCTCTGGTAAACCCATGCCAAAAATATTCATTTAATGTCTCCAGTAGTTGGGAAGTCGCCTAGGGTATAGTCCCTGTTAACAGGGAACTTGGGGCTAAAAATATGGCGATCGCTAGTTCAATATGATTCCCAGGGAGAGCCGCACATAGCCATTAAACAAACCTGACCAGAAATCCATAGCGATCGCCAATTTAGCCAGTTAGTAGATTTGCGCCTCTCCCGGACCCTCAACTTAGCGAGTTAGGTTAGCCCAGTCCACGCTGACATTTTCGAGAATCAGTGAGGAGTTATAGATCTGTAGGATAATCAACAGAAACACGAAGAATAACCCCATAAAAACTCCCATCAGGGGAGTAGTACCCCAACCGGGGGCAACCTTACCATATTCTGAGTTGAGGGGTCTGAGTCGATCGCCTAACCAAGTCCTTTGTGCCATAAGTCACCTTTAAATGGGTTGAACAGCAAATTTTAATGTTTCGTAATATTATATAAGAACAAGGCTCATAATTGAATCAAATATCATGGAACCTGCAATAGCTCTTAACATTTCCCTCGCTGCCACCGTGGTAGCGATCGCTGCCTATGCCATTTATACCGCCTTCGGTCCTCCCTCGGAAGAACTCAGTGACCCCTTTGAGGATCACGAAGACTAATGGCAGCAGCAGTATTTCAAGCATAACCGACTGTAGCCCGGTCCGTTGATAGTGCAAGATCTGATAGGATCGAGACTCTACAACCTTTTAGACAAGACCAGCATGGGCAACACATTTGGGCATTTATTTAGGATCACCACCTTCGGTGAATCCCACGGTGGGGGGGTTGGAGTCATCATCGATGGCTGTCCTCCCCGCCTCCCCCTAGACATCTCAGAAATCCAACAGGAATTAGATCGTCGCCGACCCGGACAAAGCAAAATTACCACCCCTCGCAAAGAAAGCGACACCTGCGAAATCCTCAGTGGGGTATTTGAAGGGCACACCCTAGGAACCCCGATCATGATCATAGTCAAAAATAAAGACACCCGCCCCCAAGATTATGATGAAATGGCGAAAAAATATCGCCCCTCCCATGCCGATGCTACCTATGATGCTAAATATGGGATTCGCAATTGGCAAGGTGGCGGTAGGTCTTCCGCTCGTGAAACTATTGGTAGGGTAGCAGCAGGTGCTATAGCCAAAAAAATCCTTAAACAGGTCGCCAACGTGGAAATCATCGGTTATGTCAAACGCATCAAAGACCTAGAAGCAGCGATCGATCCGGCAACCGTTACCCTTGAACAAGTCGAAAGCAATATAGTCCGCTGTCCTAACCCCGACAGCGCCAAACAGATGATTCAACTAATTGAAGACATTAGAGACCAGGGGGACTCCATTGGCGGCGTAGTCGAATGCGTAGTTCGTAACGCTCCTACTGGACTAGGTTCGCCAGTATTCGATAAACTAGAAGCAGACCTAGCCAAAGCCGTCATGTCCCTACCCGCTAGTAAGGGTTTTGAAATCGGCTCTGGTTTCGCTGGCACTATGCTCACAGGTAGTCAACATAATGATGAATTTTATATTGATGACACTGGAGCCGTCCGCACCCTGAGCAATCGTTCCGGCGGTGTCCAGGGGGGAATTTCTAACGGAGAACCCATAATTTTGCGAGTTGCCTTCAAGCCAACTGCTACAATTCGTAAAGAACAGAAAACTGTCACCCGTGAGGGCGAGGAAACCACTCTGGCAGCAAAAGGACGACATGATCCTTGTGTTTTGCCCAGAGCGGTTCCTATGGTAGAAGCAATGGTTGCCTTGGTACTCTGTGACCATCTATTGCGCGATCACGGTCAGTGTAGAACTTTAAATCCTCAAGATTAAAACATGGAAACCATCACCCCATCTTCTGTGTTGGCAACTGGTCGAGATAACCCAGACTTCTGTGATCAAAATCCCGATGATTTTGTGGTGGAGTTTTGGGGAGTTCGCGGCAGTATCCCCACCCCAGGAAAAGATACCATCCGCTATGGTGGTAATACCTCTTGTTTGGAAATGCGTATTGCCGGAAAAAGGCTGATTTTTGACGGTGGTACTGGGTTACGCTCCCTGGGTGATTCCCTAATACCACAAATGCCTATGGAAGCCTATATGTTTTTTACCCATTACCACTGGGATCATATCCAGGGTTTCCCCCTGTTTACCCCGGCTTTTACCCCGGGGAACTGCTTTCATATCTATGGCACTATCCCCCCAGATGGAGAATCGATGAAAAAGCATTTCATCGATCGCGTACTTCATCCTAACTCCCCCATTCCCCTGAGTGGATTACAAGCAGATCTGAGGTTTTATGAATTGAAACCGGGGGACACTATGATGCTTGATGATATCAAGATTGAAACCGGACAACTGAATCACCCCAATACTGCTATGGGGTATCGTGTCACTTGGCAAGGACGAACTGTGGTCTACTGTTCCGATACAGAGCATCTGCCTGATGGCTTGGATGAGAATGTGGTAGAATTGGCTCAGGGGGCTGATATCCTTATTTATGATGCTATGTATACTGATGAGGAATATCATAATCCTAAGTCTCCCAAGGTGGGTTGGGGACATTCAACCTGGCAAGAAGCAGTGAAAATTGCGGAGGCGGCGGATGTGAAACGGGTGGTGATTTTTCATCATGACCCTAGCCACTCAGATGATTTCCTTGACCAAATTAGCCATGAAGTCCAGGCGGTTTTTCCCAAGGCAATTATGGCTCGTGAAAGGTTGATTTTGCCGGTGCATAGTTAGCGATCGCTCTCCATGGTATCGGAATTCAACATTTCCAACAATCGCTCAAATTGGAAGTTTTCCACAATACTGGTTAAAGTCTTGGCTAAATCTGAATGCTCTGGGGGAATTTGTTTGATCAAAGATAAGATCATCATATCATTTCCTAATTGAGCAGCATAGTGGATTTGCTCTAACCATTCTGCTGGCATCATCGCCAAGGTGTCGGTATTTATGGCTACATGGTCATGGTTTTGAGGTTCGGAAGTGGCTACGGCGGCAGAGGCGATCGCATTTGGTTCATCAACTTGGTATTTGACCCCCAAATATTTAGTCAGGGTTTCTAAAACTTGTTCCCGCCGAAATGGCTTACTAATAAAGTCATCACACCCGGCATCAATACAGTTTTGTCTTTGTTCAGTAAAGGCACTGGCTGTAATGGCCACAACTACCGGAATAGCATCAACTTCAGACTGTTTAATATATTGGGTGGCTTCAAACCCATCTATCACTGGCATATGCATATCCATAAAAATTAAGTGGGGATGCCACTGTTGCCAAAGTGCGATCGCTTCCTGTCCATTTTCAGCTTCCCGAACCTCAAAACCCACATCCTGCAATAATGTAGTGAGTAATAACCGATTAACTGGGTTATCTTCCACCACCAAAATTCGATAGTCTTGCTGTCCCGGTGCTAACCGACAAGCCTGATTTAATGCATTCTCAGATTCATTAACCATCTGGTCTGCCACACCCACGGGAATTTGGAAACTAAAACAACTACCATGACCCAGTTCACTACTTACCTGAATTTCACCCCCCATTAAATTCACAAATCTTTGAGATATCACTAATCCCAGACCCGTCCCCTGTTGCGATTCTCGACCCGATTGGGTTTGCTTAAATGCTTGGAATAAGTCATTAATTTCTTCCGTTGCAATACCGCATCCACTATCTATAATCTCAAACCTCAAGTAGGTATTACTCACCCCATTATCCTCAAATAACCCTAGGTCTTCATCAACTTGACCAACCGACACCTTTAAAGTCACTTCCCCTTCCCGGGTAAACTTAATAGCATTACTAATTAAATTCACCAATACTTGGCGCAATTTACTTTCATCAGTTCTCACGAATTTCGGCACCGACTCTTCTACCTGGAAATTGAGAGTTAATCCCTTCGACTCAGCCTTGAGTTGCAACATGACTTGAATAGCTTGTAAACAGCGTTTAATTGCAAACTCAGTCGGGTTACAAGTAATCCGTCCCGCCTCGATTTTTGACATCTCCAAGACATCATTAATTAACCCTAGTAAATGTTGCCCACTTTGATTAACAATTTTAATATATTCTTGATGTTTGGCTGCTAAAGTGCGATCGCGTTGTAGCAATTGAGTAAAGCCTAAAATAGCATTAAGAGGAGTGCGAAGTTCATGACTCATATTAGCCAAAAACTCACTTTTAGCCCGGTTAGCAACATTAGCAGCATCAGCAACCCGTTTTAACTCCGCCGCCTGTTTCTGAGTTTGTGCGAACAATTCCGCCTGTTTCACAGCCACTCCTAGCTGATTAGCAATTTGAGTAACCACCTTAGATTCTGCCGTTTTCCACTCTCGCGGACCATCATTTTGATACACACATAATAATCCCCAAAGTTGATATCCTTGAAAAATTGGACTAATGATATATGCTCGGATTTGAAATTGTTCTAAAAATTTCAGGTAGCAATCCGAAAAACCCGAATTGTAAATATCTTGAACACAACAACAACTTTTCTCTCGTGAGTAAAACCCTCCCTGAGTTTCTTTTAAGTAAGTATCCTCAATTAATTCGTGAGAAGAGCCTAGTTTTTTGACAATACAATGATCTTCATCTACTGTATTCTGTGTAGTCGCTTCTTCTCCCTGATTTTCGCTCAGAATTTTCTGCCATCCCGGACTCACAGACTCTTTGATTATCACCCCACTCCAGTCAGCATTAAACCGATAAATTAGGGCACGATCTACTTCAATTGCCGTCCGCAACTCATTAACAGTTGCCTGAAAAATTACCTCCAAATTCAAACTTTGTCGCATTTGTGAAATCACCCGATTAATGGCTCTCTCCTGGTCTGCCATAAGTTGCATAGCTATTTCTGTAGCCATGCGCTCTTGAATTTGATTTTCCAGGGCAATATTAATATTTTTGAGGGCTGATGTTCGTTCCTCAACCCTTATTTCTAGGTCTTCATAGGCTTGATTTTTAGCTTCTTCTGCCCATTTTCTTTGTAGTTCTGTAGCTGCCCTGGATGCGAAAATATTGAGGACAGCTTGCGCTAGTTCATCTTGGACTAAAGGCTTCACATCTAAGATAGATAAAATCCCGATCGCTTTCTGATTTTGAGCCATCAATGGAATGCCCAAATAACTGTGAACATTCAGTTGTTTAAAATATTGATTTTCTGGAAAAATTTGTTGTAAATTGTCTGCATATAAACAAACTTTTTGAGTCTCTAAAACTACCGCACAAGGGCTATATTCTAATTCATATTCATGATTTTCGGCGAAATCATCTTGAGACCAAAAAGCCTTCGTAATTTTAGCGGTTGCTCATCGCTGACAACTTCGGTAACAAATACATAGGGAATATCTAAACATCTAGCCAGGTTCTGCACTAAAGCCGGGAAAAAATCCGCCCCAGTTACTGATGCCGTCCCCATGACAATTGCCCGCAAAATTTCTTCGGTTTTTTGCCGTTCTTGAATTTGCTTGTGCAGTTCCTGATTAACTGCTTCTAATTTTTCGGGGGTTTTTAATGACAAAAAATAGGGTAATATCTCCAGTAATACTATGGCTGTATATACGGAAATTGCCGCCGTGATTGCTCCTTCAAATCCCGACAACCAATAATTAGGAAACCACAGAGTCCAAATATCGAAACCATGACCAATACCACAGAGAATAATAAAAGCACCAAATAGCTTAAAAATATTTAAAAATGGCAGGTCTTGGCGTTGACGGAAGAAGTAAATTAGCATCGCCGGAATTGAAAAATAGGCGAACACAATTAACCCGTTACTAATGACATGAAGTGCAACCAAGGAAGGTTGCCACAGATAACAATGACCGTGGGGTATATAGAAATTGGATGCCAAAAAATGATCTAATAACTGTGGCACTGTTCTCTTCTCCGAAACCAACGGATCAAACTAGATGACAAAACTTGAGAGTATGCCGATACTACCTTTAATCTGTACCTAATCTGTACCTAATATGTACCTAATATGTACCTTGAATATTGTAGCGTTGATGAACCCCCAGCCTTGATAGATCATCTTTAAACTACTAATTTTCCGAGCAGCTAATATCAAAAAACACTTTGATTGAGAAATTCCAGATAAGACTGGCTAAGTTCCTTTACCGCTAACTCATAGAGTTTCTGACCATGCTCCGGGGTAGCTAGACTAGGGTCTGAACCCATGCGACCGTCGGGATAGTTATGGCGAAAGTTAGCCGCACCATAGATAGGATGACCTTTAGCAACATTAGGGTTGAGGGGTGCTTTTTTAATGGACTCTGGGTAGAGGTACTGGGTAACTGCTACCTCGCTGGGGGTAGCGTGGGAACCTTCACTATCCCCATAAAGTTCTTTAGCTAGTCTATAGACTGATGGACACATAAACCAGTTACCAACCCGGCAACGAATGCGATCGCTATTTGCTAAGTTAAGATCAGCTAGGTGGGCATAGGTTTCGGAAAAGGCAGCTTTGAGAGTCGCAATATTACCCCCATGACCGTTAATAAAGAAAAATGTCGTAAACCCACTTTTAGCCAAGAATGTGATATAATCCTTGATTACCCTAATCAAGGTACTAGGTTGTAAACTGATGGATCCTGGAAAAGCAGTATGGTGGAGCGCCATACCCACATTTAAGGTAGGACCCACTAAGGCTTGGGTAGCCTCTCCTACTCCCTTAGCGATCGCTTCCGCACAAATGGCATCAGTGCCAATTAACCCCGTCGGTCCGTGTTGTTCCGTTGATCCAATCGGTAGGATAATCCCTGTAGACTTCTGGAGGTAAGCCTCCACTTCCGGCCATGTGCTTAGGTGTAACAACATTATATTTGTATATTTTTATCAACTTATTAGACATTCACAACAATATTTTAATCTAATCCCATAGCTTAACCAAAACATTACTTTTCCTTTACCTAAAGTTAACCCATCTCAAATACGATGGAAGGTAGCTCCACTAATGATCCACGAACATTTAACAACACCGGGCAGATTGGGGGTGGAAACTAATGTTGAACAACCTGGCCATTAAGCCAGAGTCAGAGACAACTGAGGTGCTTGCGGGTCGGGTCAATCCCGATCAAATGTTTGTCATTGTCAGACACTCACAACTCCTCGAACTCATAAATAATGGAGAACATACCTTTGTCGGATGGATGGTGATAGATTAATTTTCCTCATAACTAACCCACTTGGGGTTGAATTCTCTAAGTTTTGACAAACACCATCATCCATCCAGGAATAAATACTTATGTTTTCCCCAGATTTGAGTAAGAAGTCTTACCGCTCAGATGTCATAGATACTGGACATATCTTGTTGCTGGAAAATGAGGAGCCGTGGCGGGATATATTATCCATTGCTCTGGAAGAACAAGGCTATAAAATCGTGATTGCCCAAGACAGCCGGGATGCCCTGCCTTCGATTTCCAATACGGGAGCAATTACCGCAGAGTTTCCCTTTAACCTTCTCATTTTGGATGCAACCAATGGTTTAGATCTGTGTCGTATGTTACGGCATCATGGTCAATCTGTGCCAATTTTAATTATTGGTAACAAAGAAAACGCCAACAATTGTGCATTTTATTTAGAAGCCGGGGCGGATGATTACCTGACCAAACCCTTCAGTATCCGTGAGTTTATAGCTCGGTGTCGTGCGTTAATCCGTCGCCAAAGAATAGGGAAATTTCCAGGACCTGTGATGCTTCAATATAAAGATATCATCCTATATCAAGAAGAATGTCGGGTGATAATTCGGGGTGAGGAAGTTCAACTCTCACCCAAACAGTTTCGTTTGCTAGAATTATTTTTGAGTTATCCCCGTCGGGTTTGGTCTCGTGAACAACTTTTAGATGTAATTTGGGGTACAGATTTTGTAGGGGATAGTAAAACTGTGGATGTTCATATTCGCTGGTTACGAGAAAAGTTAGAAGTTGAACCGAGTAAACCAGAATATATCATTACAGTCAGAGGATTTGGGTATCGGTTTGGGTAAAATTATCAAAGGTTTTATAAATAGGCAGATTTATGGCTTCTTATAAGCGTCGAGATTTTTTGCTGTTTATTAGTGCGGGTATGGGGGCGGTGGCTCTCAAGGGCTGTCAGCCATCAGAGCCGGGTAATGTGCTGAGTAGTTCATCAACTACGGAAATATCGTCATTTTCCCCAAGTTTTAAACCGGTCAAAGGTCCTATGCCTTTGCCCACCTACGAGACGATAACCGTTGCCGATCATCAAGCTATATCAGGAAAATATAGTCAGTACGAGGTAATTGATGATTTGGTACTTCCGGAAGGGTTCACCTATGATGTCATCGCCACTTGGGGGGAGGCGGTGGGTGATTCTCGTTGTGGGTATAACAATGATTATTTGTCATTTATACAGACTGATAAAAATCAGGGTTTTTTAACTGTTAACTTTGAGTACGTTAGCGCTAAACCATGGTTGGAAACTTACGAGGAAGTGATAGGGCGATCGCTACCAATGGCGGTAGTTAAACAGGCTTTTGAAGCTGCCCAAAGCCAGAGTATTGATGCTTTTTCTTTGCCCGCACAAGACCCTCTCAGACAAGCAATTCTGGAGATTTCTAAAGAAGGGTTAATCGACATGGGAATGGGGGTAATTTCCCTAGGTCGAGATAGTGAGGGTAAATGGGTACGGACTTACTCATCTGTCGATCGCCGCATTACTGGAATTTCCGGTTGGACTGATGGACGGTATCTCAAGGCTACAGGTCCAGCGGTGGGAGTTTTTCGCCAGGGGGGAAGGGGTTATAACGATCGCCTCGGAGATAAAATCATTGGCACTTTCGCCAACTGTGCCGGGGGAACAACCCCTTGGGGAACAGTATTAAGTGCTGAGGAAAACTTCCAGAGTTATGTCACCGAGTCGGTACATCCCGATGGTACATCTTTCTCCCCTTCGGATACTCCCTTTTCCACCACTAGGGGTCTCGGTAACGTCTTAGGACTAGCCGGGAACAAATATGGTTGGATTGTAGAAGTAAATCCAGCCGACCCAGAAGATTATGGCACTAAACATACTTGGCTGGGTCGTTATCGCCATGAAGCCGTTGGTGTCAGGGTAAAAGCCGGAAAACCTCTAGCTTTTTATTCGGGATGCGATCGCCGTAGCGGACACTTATATAAATTTGTCAGTAGTGACCCGGTAGTTGACCCAAGCGATCGCCAAAATTCTCGCCTCTTGACCAGCGGAATGCTATACGCCGCCAAATTCTACCCAGATGGCAGCGGAAAATGGATTCCTATGGCCCCTAATACAGCCGTTAACCCCGACCCAGCCAGTGTTCATATAGGGGGAGCCTTAGCCTTACCATTGCGCCCAGAAGGGGGCAGTTTTGTGGCTACCACAGATGAAGAGGTGGAAACCTTTAAGAAACAGTACAAAACCTTGGGGGATTTGTATTCAGGAGACCCACCAACCAAACAGGGTGCGATTCTAATTGATGCTCATTTAGCAGCCAGTGCCGCCGGAGCCACTTGTTGCGCCCGTCCTGAAGATACTATGATTGCTCCTGATGGTTCCTTATATATAGCATTTACCTCTGGAGGTGGCGATCCGGGTGGTGAGGGACCAGATGGGCGGATTTTTCAAGGTCCAGGGGGAGTTATTCCCCATGAACCAGGATGGATAGTCCGCCTGATTGAAAATCATGGAGATCCGGAGGCGCTCAGATTTCGGTGGGAAATGTGGGCAGCAGGTGGCGAAATTTCCGAAGGTGGGTTAGGATTTTCCAATCCAGATAATTTGGAGTTTGATAGCCAAGGTAATTTGTGGATGGTCACAGATATTAGCACTGGCTCTCAAAACAAACCCGTCCCCCCAGGTCGGGTAAATCAAGCCGGAGATCCTTTAGCATCGAGAGATCTAATCGGTCTATATGGTAATAACTCCCTGTGGTGTTTGCCAACTTCCGAACCAGATGCGGGTCAGGCTTATCTGTTTGCGATCGGACCCATGGAATGTGAATTGTGCGGACCATTTTTTAGCCCCGATCAGCAAACTCTATTTTTAGCCGTCCAACATCCGGGAGAGTATAATGGTAAACGCCGAAATATGGCATCCCAAGTTCGTGAGTTTGCCATGACTGGTCTGGATGGTCAGGAGTTTATCCAAACCCGTGGGGTTCCCATCGGCTCTAACTGGCCAGGCAAAAACCCCACAGACCCCCCCAAGCCCTCGATTGTGGCAATCCGTAGACAAAATTTGGGTGCGATCGTTTAATGTGAAATCGTAATCACCTACTGTTAGGATGTGATACTATTGGTTCATTCGAGCTGGGGACATCCTCGCTTAGGTCTTTTTAAGTCGGTGTGAGATTTGAGATGATGAACAAAATTCTATGGAACACTCTCAAGCAGAGTCCAGGCGTTCTGGGTGCTGCTCTTCTGTTAAGCACAAGTGCTGCATTAGCAACAGAAAGCCCTTCAGCCAAGCTGGTTACTACTTCCGAAGTGGCATCCCTAGCTTCAGATGCAGCCGAAGGAGTTAATCAATTTAGCCCGGATGCCGATTTCACCTTAACCATGGCAGTTACGCCAGAGGTCGAGAACACGGCTCCTCTGTCTCAGGATGTAATCGATTTAGGTTTTGAGTCCTCTACAGAAACCCAACAGGTGGCTCAGGTACAACCTGAGATGGAACAGGAACTCAGAATTGCCGACCTAGAACAAATCAATCTATACAGTGAAGTTGCTGACTCTATGGAGCAGGTGACTTCTGTATCTCAACTGTCTGACGTTCAACCTACAGATTGGGCATTCCAAGCCCTTCAGTCTTTGGTAGAACGTTATGGCTGTATTGCAGGTTATCCAGACGGAACCTTTAGAGGTAACCGGGCGATGACTCGTTTTGAGTTTGCCGCTGGTTTAAATGCCTGTTTGGAACGGGTTAACGAATTGATTGCTGCTTCTGTGGCTAATTTGGTAACTCGCGAGGATTTGGCGGTTCTGCAACGGCTACAGGAAGAGTTCGCGGCGGAATTGGCAACCTTGCGCGGCCGTGTGTACGCTTTGGAAGCACGGACGGCTGAATTGGAGGCTAATCAGTTCTCCACTACTACCAAACTGCGCGGGGAAGTAGTATTCTGGCCTGGGGATAGCTTCGGCGATCGCGCTAGACATAACGTGGCTGGAGGTCCCTTTAGCCGAGCCAGTGATGACCCCACCGAAACCTATCTCGGCTACCGGGTTCGTCTGAACTTTGATACTAGCTTCACCGGCGAAGACCTATTGAGGACCCGTCTGCAAGCGAGAGATATCCCCAACCTCAGCAATTTTGACCTGACCAATAGCTTAATGTCTCGGACTGCTATTGATGGCAATTCCAATGGGATAGAGCTGGATGATTTGTACTACCGTTTCCCCGCCTTCAATCGTCGGGCGCACATCTTTATCGGTGCTAACAGCCTTGATTTAGATGACGTAATGGATGTGATCACCCCCTTTAACAGCGGTTCTAATGCCTCAATTTCTCGGTTTGGTCAGCGTAACCCTGCCATTTTCCGGGGCCCAGAAGGTGCAGGGGCGGCGGCTAAGTTCGCCTTTGGTAATGATCGTCAGTTCAAACTGAATCTGGGTTATTTGGCAGGTAACGCCTCCGATGCTACTGCTGGTAATGGCTTATTCAATGGTAGCAATACTGGGTCGGCTCAGTTGGTATATCAACCCACAGAGCGCCTGGGTTTTGCGGTAGAGTACGCCCGTAAATATTTCACCAACGGCGATGTCAATATGGCCGGTGGGACCGGAAGCTGGATCGCCGATCGCCCCTTTGGGGATAATGCCAGCACCAGCGATAACCTAGGCTTCCAGTTTAACTGGCGGGTAGTTGAGAAGTTCGAGTTGGGTGGCTGGTTTGGCGCTACCTGGGCTAGTCAACAAAGAAATGGCAGTGACAGCGCCACAGTTCTTAACTGGGCTGTGACTATGGGCTTCCCAGATGCTTTCAGTGAAGGAGATTTGGGTGGTATTGTGATCGGAATGCCTCCGAAAGTTACCTCTCACGACACCACCGCTTTGGAAGATCGCGATACTTCCTTCCATATTGAAGCCTTCTATCGCTATGCTTTCAACGACTACATTTCCATCACTCCTGGCTTCTATGTTTTGACCAATCCTGAGCACAATGCCCGCAATGCTAATATTGTGGTAGGAACCCTGCGGACTACTTTCCGCTTCTAAAATAGGGGCATGAAAGCTAAGAGTTTCCTGGAGGGAGGAGTAGGGGCGGGTTGAGGCAATATGGCGATCGCCTGGTTAATTCCCAAATGACCACCGCGCGGAGCCAACCTACACCCCCCATATAACTCCCCTCTGGGTCTACAGCTTTAGCTGCCAGATTTTAATGGTTTTATCCTCACTACCACTGGTGAGGATTTTGCCGTCTGGGGTGAGGGCTAGGGCTGTGATCAGGTCTCCGTGACCCCAAAGGGTAGTGATTATTTCCCCGGTGTTGAGATTCCATAAAACAATGTGATCGCCTCCAGCAATTAAAGTTTGGCCATCTGGGGTAATCACTAGGGATTTCACCGGGCCTCTGTGTCCCTCAAAAACCCGCAGTTGTGCCCCTGTATTCGCATTCCACAAGCGCACGGTTCCATCATCACTAGCGCTGGCGATGGTTTCACCGTCGGGGCTATAGGCGATCGCATTAATACTATCTCCATGGCCAGTAATTGTCAGTCGGCGACTACTACCACTGACATTCCATAATCTGATACTGGCATCTGCACTAGCACTAGCGAGAACATTACCCTGGGGATTGAAAGCCAAAGCATTAACCGGGAGGTCATGGGCGAGAATAGTTGATAATCGCCGACCATTGGTATCCCACAGAATAATAGTCCTGTCTTCGCTAGCACTAGCTAAAATTTGACCGTTGGGACTAAAAACCAAAGCATGGACACTTCCTGTATGTCCTTCAATAGTACGTTGACGCGATCCCCACCACATACGGATAGTTTTATCATTACTACCACTGACCATAATCTCTCCATTGGGGGAGAATGCTAGCGCCCTTACCCAACTCGAATGGACGCTTTCGGGATTAACAACCTCTCCAGAATGGATACCCCAGCGTCGAATTGTGCCAAAAGTTCCCGCAACCAGAGTTTCACCGTCAGGGGCGATCGCCAAAGCATAAACGTGCCCTAAAGCCTCCTTATGCCCCAGTAGCCACATACGATTAGGCCACCCTCTAATCACCAACAGAGGGTTAGCCGGAATTAAGCCATAGCGCCGATAACCGTCTACCTGGGTATAAATCAACCCCCCCATGGTCACAATCACACTCAGAATACCAATAGCCTTGAAGGGAATCTTAATTTTCAGTTCACTGAGGCGGATTTTCGCCTTCAGCTGTTCTTTCTTTTTACCTTTGGTATCTGATTTGGGATCTTCTCTTTCATCACTATCGCGGGGTGGCGGATTAAGTTCCACTTCAGCTAAACACTGGAGAACTACCCCAGGGTTCTGGGGGCGATTTCCCGGAAATGGTGCCATCAGATAATCAAGAACATCCGCCAATTGTTTCGGGATATTTGGCGCACCCTTACGCCACAAAAGTTTCCCAGTGCGAGGATTTTCTGGGTAAGCCGTGGGGGGTTTTCCCGTCAACAGATAAACAAAAGTCCGACCCAGGGCAAAAAAGTCCGACTGAGGTACTGCTTTCCCGTTCGTTTGTTCTGGCGGCGTATAACCAGGAGAGACAATTCCTGTGGCGCGTTTCTTATCATTATCCTGTTCGCCGGGGCCATCTGAACTAAACCCCATAATTGTCTCGGTCACTTCCCGCGCTGTGCCAAAATCAATTAACACCAGTTGGCCATCAGGCTTTCGCATGATGTTTTGAGGTTTAATATCTCGGTGAAAATACTGTAAGCTGTGGACGCGATCGAGAATTTCCACCAGTTGTTTTAGCCAATCCATGGCTAATTCTGGGCTAATCGGTTCTTTTTTGCGCTCCTTCATCCACTCCTGAAGGTCTAACCCTTCGATTTTCTCCATGACTAAACAATGCAGCGGCGACTCATCTTTCGGCATAAAGGTAAAGTAGCCATCTTTATCTACTTTAGGGATGCCAGGATGACTAAGTTCGCTCAAAACTTTCGCCTCTTGTTTAAACAGAGCGATCGCCTTGGGATGTTCTTTGAGGAGAACTTTTAAAACTTTGCGAGTCTTATCTTTTTGGTCGAGAATCTCAAAAGTCTGACCAAATCCTCCCCCACCCATCTTTTTGAGAACACGATAACGACTCTGTATAAACAGATCAGAGCCACACTGAGCGCAAATGCGTCGTTTGGCATTCGACTCATCATCAGGTTTAGGGCATTTGGGATTGAGGCAATAACTCACGGAAACACCTTAAAACTTGCAAGCCCTGCCTGTTCAAAGCAGGGAGGAAAAGCCCAGCTCGGCTTTAGCCACCTACCGTCAAAATCTATCCTATAAGGACTGCTGTTATTTTTGATAATATTAGCCCATAGCGCTGCAACCCAGTATAACATTTTGGTTCGGCCGACACGATAAAAACTCGGAAGCTTGGTAGCCCCGTCTCTTTAGAGCGGGGCAGAAAAGCGACTCGGCGGCTTTAGCCGCCGTCAGGTATGGTGAGGGTCGTTGATGTAGGCCATGATTCTAGCTGTACTCACTTTTCCTGTCGTATCATAGAAATACGCTCTAGTCCACAGAGAGGGCAGCTTGCACAGGTGGGGGAACTCCTGCCTGAGCAG
>Ga0213835_100256_pt1 | contig 61088 bp, 62 predicted proteins | sample SWPATP01_FD_160576 | JGI IMG/M metagenome (GOLD analysis project Ga0213835, IMG submission 160576) | Coastal seawater microbial communities from Marineland, Florida, United States - SWPA TP0 #1 | ecosystem: Environmental > Aquatic > Marine > Coastal | place: USA: Florida | collected 2016-08-05
GGGTGTCGCATCACAGCATCTGGCGCTGGCGGATGGCGATCATCGGCGCCCTGACGCCGGAGGCTGACAACAGCCTTGCGGGCATCGTCGAAGCCGACGAAGCCCATCAACGCGAGAGCCGAAAGGGGTCGCGCGAATGGGTCCGGCACCGGCGCGACCCTGACAACCACCCGGCGCCGCCGCGTCTGAGGTGGCGGGCCTATCGGCGGCGGAGTGGCTCGGCGACAGCGCCTCCGGGAGGCTGGCGGGCCTGGGAGAAGAAGCTCCTCGCGGCAACCGATCGCGCCGGCCACCGGGCCTTCGAGGCCATCGCCGACGCGGGTCAGGCGGCAATCTCCGGCGCCCTGCTGCCCGTGATGGCGCCCGATGCGGTGCTCTGCACGGACGGGTTCGTCACCTGCGAGCGGATCGCCAAGGACGAGCGTATCCCGCATTTCGCACTGAACGCCGGCCGGCGCTCGAAGCGCACCCCGCGCAGCCACCACATCAACACCGTGAACGCCCTGATCAGCCGGTTCCGCGCCTTCATGCAGCCCTTCTGCGGCCCCGCGTCCAGGAACCTTGCCGCCTACGGCCGCTGGCACGCCGCCCGGAGCAACGCGGACCGCTCCTACCTCGATGCGCTCAGGCCGCTGCTCGCACCCCCGCCACACCCTCACGCCAACACGATTTGCTGACACCGCCAGGCTCCATGTGTGCAGCAGCGGATTTTCTTCGGCCGCTGGCGCAAAGTAGTCTGTTTGCCTCCAGAACAGGATGTTCGATGCAAACAGGCTGACGGCGATCAGTCCCTGTGAAAAATCCCTGAATTGCGACGGCAACATCCACGCCCAAGCGAAAGGCAGGCAGCACATCATCATGAAGAACAACGCAGGCAGGATACGCCGCATGCGACGTTCGTAAAAGCGGACGATCGAGAACCGGCCCGCCTCTAGGTCGTTGCTCAGGATCGTCGTGATCAGATAACCGCTGATCACGAAGAACACATCAACACCGACATAGCCGCCGGCAAAGGGCATGAAGCCCGCGTGAAACAAGATCACCGGCACGACAGCGACGGCCCGCAGACCGTCGATTTCTCGACGATACTTCAAAGCAATCGATCCTGAGCGTCTATTGCTTGTCGCCTAACGTCAGAGTCCCATGTGCGGGTGGCTGTGGCGCTCTCGAAGCTCCACATCCGATCCTCGCCAGAGTGCCTGCCGGCCTGATCTGCACGTGCGCCCGGCGTCACGTTGTGCCGTGCTGATTCTTCGAACTGACCGCCACGTCCGGACTTTGTGACGCTCTGAACGTGCCCCACAGGAGTTCCTTGTCGCCTGCCCTTATGATGGCAGATCGGCGTGGTCAGCTCGCGCAAGAGCAGCAGTTGGCAGAGCCTCGCCCAGCCGGGCGATGCGCTGGAAGGCGGGGTTGGTGGCCATCAGCGCGTCCCAGCCGTCGCAGCCGACGATGCGACCGCGGTCCATCACCACGATGCGGTCGCAGCGGCGCACGGTGCTGAGGCGGTGGGCGATCATCACCACCGTCTTGTCGCCGGGAAGCGCGTCGATGGCAGCCATGACCTCGGCCTCGGTGGCGTTGTCGAGCGCGCTGGTGGCCTCGTCGAAGACGATCAGGTCGGCGTCGTGATAGAGCGCGCGGGCGATGCCGATGCGCTGGCGCTGCCCGCCGGAGAGACGCACGCCGCGCTCGCCGACGAAGGTGTCGTAGCCCCGGGGCAGCTCGTCGCGGATGAAGGTGTCGATGCGGGCGATGCGGGCGGCGCGGGCGAGGCGGTCGGGGTCGATCTCGTGCGGGGGGAGGCCGAGGGCGATGTTCTCGGCCACGCTGGCGTCGGTGAGGAAGATCTCCTGCGGGACATAGCCGACGCTGCGCTGCCAGGCGCGGAGGGTCTCGGCGGTGACGGGGGTGTCGTCGGCGAGGATCGTCCCTGACTGGGGCTGCAGCAGGCCGAGGATCAGGTCGGCCAGCGTGGACTTGCCGGCGCCGGTGCCGCCGACGATGCCGATCTTCTCGCCGGCGCGGATGGTCAGGGTGATGTCGCTGACGCCGGCGACATCGGCCTTGGGGTAGCGGTAGGTGACGGCGTCCAGCCGGAGCTGCTGACGGAGGCCAAGGACCGTGGCATGGCGGTTCGGCAGGGGCGCGGCGGGGGTGCCGACGAGATCGGCATGGACCATCTCGACCGCGGCGCGGCCGGACTGGATGGCGGCGGCGGCGGCGTAGACGCGGCCGAGTTCGGGCATCAGCCGCTGGCCGGCGAGGGCGAAGACGCCGAGGAGCGGCAGGATCTGTGCCACGGCGCTGCCGCCGGTGCCGTCTGCACGGGTTACAAGGGCAAGACAGAGCAGGATCACGCCGCCCAGACCCACCGCCTGGATGATGTAATAGGGCAGCTGCGAGAGGAGTTGCACCTGCAGCTGCGCCTGCACCATGCGCAGCGAGGGTGCGCGGAAGCGTGCCGCATAGGCGGCCTCGCGGCCGAGGAGCTTGATGTCCTTGACGCCCCCCAGCGCCTCGGTGGCCAGCCGATAGCGCTCGGCATTGGCAGCGACCCGCTGCTTACCGAAGTGCCGCAGCCGCCGCCGGCTGAGGGCATAGGCGGCCCAGTAGGCGCCCCCGAGGACCGCGAAGGCCGCGAGCGTGACCAGCGGCTCGACCCAGAACAGGAAACCGACCAGCGCGAGGATGCTCAGCGAGGCGGTCACCAGCTCTGCGGCGGGATTGAGGAAGCGGCTCACCACCTCCTGCGCTTCGGCCAGCACCCGGGTGCCCATCTCGCCCGAGTGATGGTCGAGGAAATACTCGTAGGGCTGCCCGAGGTAGGAGGCAATCAGCCGGCAGCTGAGCGAGTGCACCCGCATGAGGGAGAAGCGCGCCACGGCATAGACCCGCAGCACCTGCACCGCCATGGCCAGCACGATCACCATCAGCGAGCCCAGCCCGAGGGCCACGAGGAACGCCCGGTCCGAGGTGAAGCCGAAGGTTCCGTAGGCCCAGGCCAGTTGCGGGACGGCCCGGATGCGCTCGGGATCGGCCAAGACGGTGAGGAACGGCATGATCGAGCCGACCATGACCACCGAGCTCAGCGCCGCCAGCAGCGCGATGGCCAGCACCACCAGCGCGGTGCGCCGCTCGCGCGGCTCCAGCAGGTGCCAGGCCTCCTGAAACGGCTTCAGGTCGATCGGTTTGGGAAGGGGCATGTGGGTGCCAGTCGCTCCAGGTCAGGGATGCGCCGGGACGACAGGACCGAGTCGGATCGGCCGCATGTCCGGCTCACGCGCCGGCCCCGGCCTGCAGGACCGCCAGGAAACCCGGCCGGTCCGCCAGGAAACGGTCGCGGGAACAGGTGAAGTAAAGGTTGAGGTCGTCACGTCCGCGTTCCGTCAACCCGAAGCGGCGATAGAAGGCGATCGCGCGCAGGTTCTGCTGACGCACGTCGATCAGGGCCTCGGCCAGTCGCCGTGTCTCGAAGCCGAAGCCGAAGGACAGCACGACACTCTCCAGCGCCGCCCTGGGCGGCTTGTTCCCGTCGAGAATCCAGCTGCCCCAGGTGAAGCGCTCCCCCTCGATGCCATAGAGGCGCACCGTGCCGCAGGAAACGCCATCGCGGCGCTCGATGATGAAATACGCCTCGCTCCCCTCGGTCTCCCGCGCCTTGTACCCCTCGATCCAGCGCCGCTGATCCTCGACCGTTCCGGTCACGGGCGAGAGATGGGCGTTGTAACGGGGATCGGTGCGCAGGCGATGGATGAACCCCGCGTCCTGCGGCAGCACCGGCCGCAGCCGCAGAGTCGGACCCTCGACAACCGGCAGCGCCATCACAGCCTCAGATCGCTGTCCGCAGCCGGGAACAGGTGCTTGAGATCGTAGAGCACATGCCCCGGACGCCCGAGGGCGCGGATGGCTGCGGCGCCCGCCTCGCGGAACTGCGCATGCGCGACGGCCAGAACGATGCCGTCATAGGCGCCGCCGGCGGGATCGGCCACGAGGTCGAGGCCGTATTCCGCCCGCGCCTCCTCGGGGTCGGCCCAGGGGTCGTGCACCTCCACCGCGACGCCGTAGTCGCGCAGTTCCTCCACCACATCCACCACCCGGGTATTGCGCAGGTCTGGGCAGTTCTCCTTGAAGGTCAGCCCCATCACCAGCACCCGCGCCCCGTCCACCTGAATCCGCCGGCGCAGCATCGCCTTGACCATCTGCCCCGCCACCCAGGCGCCCATCCCGTCGTTGATCCGCCGCCCGGCCAGGATCACCTGCGGGTGATACCCCAGCGCCTCGGCCTTGTGCGTCAGGTAATAGGGATCGACCCCGATGCAGTGCCCGCCCACCAGCCCGGGGCGGAAGGGCAGGAAGTTCCACTTGGTCCCCGCCGCCTCCAGCACCGCCTGGGTGTCGATCCCCATGCGGTTGAAGATGATGGCAAGCTCGTTGATCAGCGCGATGTTGAGGTCGCGCTGGGTATTCTCGATCACCTTGGCGGCCTCGGCCACCCGGATCGAGGGCGCCCTGTAGGTGCCGGCGGTGATGATCGAGGCATAGAGCGCGTCGATGGTCTCGGCCGCCTCGGGGGTCGAGCCGGCGGTGACCTTGCGGATGGTGGTCAGCCGATGCGCCTTGTCGCCGGGGTTGATCCGCTCGGGGCTGTAGCCGCAGAAGAAATCGCGGTTGAAGGTCAGCCCCGAGACCCGCTCCAGCACCGGCACGCAGTCGTCCTCGGTGCAGCCGGGATAGACGGTCGACTCGTAGATCACGATGTCGCCGCGTTTGAGCACCCGCCCCACCGTCTCGGAGGCACGCCGGAGCGGCGTCAGATCGGGCTGCTTGTGCGCGTCGATGGGGGTGGGGACGGTGACGATGTAGACCGTCGCCGCCGCCAGCGCCTCCGGATCGTCCGTGACCGTCAGATGCCGTGCCTCGGCCAGCTCCTCGGGCGAGACCTCGCGGGTGGAGTCGCGCCCGGCCCGCAACTCGTCGATCCGCTCGGGCTTGATGTCGAAGCCGATGACGGGGCGATGCTTGCCGAACTCTGCCGCGAGGGGGAGGCCGACGTAGCCGAGGCCGATCACTGCCAACATGATACCGCTCTTCCGAAATCTCTGCTGCGTCGTGCGCCCTTCGGGACGCGGGTCATCGGGATCGTGCCAGCATGGCCACCGTGAGGTTGAGGGACGGCGGCAGGCGCCGGAACGGCAGGCCGGTCACCGCAACCATGTCGAAGTGTCGTTCGATCCGGGCGGCAAGCTTCGCATGGTCGAACCCCTTGTGATCGTGCCGACGCACGCGATCCATCCGCCCCAGCGTGGCATTGACGAATTCGGCGAAGGTGTAGGCTTCGCCCCCGCCGAACAGCAGGCGCTTGGCAAGGAACTTCAGGAAGAACACCAGACCCTTCTCGTTCGGGACAGTGACGAGGAAATACCCGTCCGTCAGCCGCGCGATCTGAGAGAGATAGTCCTCGACGCGGTCTTCCGGGAGATGCTCGAGTGTTTCCAGCGCGGCGGCGACATCGAACCCCCCGGACGGCAAGTCCGAGAGATCCCCCGGATCGCGCGATTCGATCAGGATCACGCCGGGCGCGTCGCGGAACCGGTCCCTCGCCATGTCGAGACCGCCCTCCCAGTTGGCGTCGACCCCGACGTAACGCTCGGGTCTGGTGGGACAATGATCGAGCAGACGGCCATCGAAACAGCCGAGCTCGAAAAGCGATCGGCACGGCATGCCATGCTTCGCCACGGCGTCCCGGAACCAGACGAAACGCGCTTCATGGTAGGAGCGCCGAAGCCGGGAGCCCCCGAACAGCCGCTCGTTGTACCCGACCTTCATCGCGCCCACTCCCCCGCATACCACTCCACGAACCGCCGCACCCCCTCGCGGAATTCCGTCTGCGGGCGGTAGCCGGTCAGCCGCTGCAAGAGCCCCGCATCGGCCCAGGTGGCGGGCACGTCGCCGGTCTGCATGTCCATGTAATTGCGGATCGCGCGGCGGCCTGTCTCGGCCTCGATGGCCTCGATGAAGTCGAGCAGACGCACCTTGTCCGAATTGCCGATGTTGACCACCCGAAAGGGCGCCACCGGCGAGAGGCTGTCACCCTCGACCGCCGTCTCGGGACCCCCGGGCACCGCGTCGATCAAGAGCCGGATGCCGCGCACCAGATCCTCGACATAGGTGAAGTCCCGCCACATCTCGCCGTGGTTGTAGATGTCGATGGGCGTGCCCTCGAGGATCCCCTTCGTGAACCTGAACAGCGCCATATCCGGCCGGCCCCAGGGCCCGTAGACGGTGAAGAAGCGGAACATCGTGACGGGCAGGCCATGCACATGCGCCCAGGCATGGGCCATGCTCTCGTTCGCCTTCTTGGTCGCAGCGTAGATGGTGAGCTGCGTGTCGGCCTTCTGCGTCTCGGCAAAGGGCATGTCCTCGTTCGCGCCATAGACCGAGGAGGTGGAGGCCATCAGCAGATGCCCCACCCGCAGCCGCCGTGCGGCCTCCATCACGTTGAAGGTGCCGAGGATGTTGGCGTCGATGTAGGCGCGCGGGTTCTCGAGGCTGTAGCGGACGCCGGCCTGGGCGGCGAGATGGACGATGACCTCGGGCGCGAAGGCGTCGGCCACGGCGTCGAAGGCCGCCTGATCCTCCAGCATGCCCTCGGTGGCGGCGAAGCCGGGGGTCTGCAGCAGCATGGCATGGCGCCGGCGCTTCAGGGCGACGTCGTAGTAATCCGTCATCCCGTCATAGCCGTGCACCTGCCATCCCTCGGCCAGCATCAGCCGCGCGAGATGAAAGCCGATGAAGCCGGCGGTGCCGGTGATCAGGACGCGGGACATCACGGGCTCCTCACCAATAGGACCAATGCCCCAGCGCCAGCACATGCACGGCGATCAGGAAGTTCGTGACCGCATGGGCGACGATAGCGTCGCCCGCCCGGCCGCGCCAGGCCGCGAGGACGCCATAGGCGAGGCCGGCCAGCGTCGCGGCCAGCACATCGGCGTGCATCAGACCGAAGGCCACCGAGGTCAGCCCGACCGAGGCCACCACCGCCATCGGCGCCCCGATCTGCGGCGCCGCGATCCGCTCGATCAGACGCATCAGCCCGGCACGGAAGGCGAGCTCCTCCAGCACCGGCACGACGATGCTGGAGCCGAGCACGCGGATCACCACCCAGGCGATCACCACGGGCAGGGCGGCGGCGCCCAGGGTCTCCTCGAACAGGGCGATGCGCTCGGGGTCGGTCGGGATCATCGCGATCCAGAGGACATAGACCGCCACACCGCAGACCAGCGCCGCCAGGGTCGGGGCGCCGCGCATCTCGGCGCGGATGCGGTCGCGCACCGCCCACATCAGCCCCGCGCCGGTGAAGGCGCCGACGAAGTAGAGCCAGTTGAACTCGCCCTGCACCGAGCCGGCGACGAAGGAGACCGCCAGCATGATCGCAAGCGGCAGGATCAGCGGCACCAGATCGGCATGCCCGGACAGCGGCGCGGGGCGGGCCTGCGCGACGCTCCGCCCCCCCGCCGCGCGGCGGTCGAAAACCGGGTGCTGCAGGATCACCAGCGCCACGCCGACGATGACCAGCAGGCTGATGGTGCCGAAATGCGAGTGGAAGCCGTTCACCGCGATCTCGGGCGAAAGATGGACGCCGATGTAGAACAGCGCCGCCACCCGCACGGCATTCATCAGGAACACCACGCCGACCGTCGCCAGCGCCAGAAGCGCGGCCCGCGGCAGATGCAGCCGCCGCCAGTCGAGCGCAATGAAGGCCAGCATGGCGACGATGGAGGTGAGCATGCCCTGATAGCCCGAGCACTCCGGCGCCATCTGGATGGCGAACCCCGCCTTCTTCAGGATGGCATCCCCGTTTTCGGCGAAGGAGATGTCGGGAAGGGCCAGCCCGGGCAGGGTATAGAGGAACAGGCTGAGACGCAGGGTGGTCGCCTCGATCGCGTCGGTGACCGCCGGCGGGATGAGCGACCCGCTCCACAGCAGCCCGGCCCGGCCGTCGATGATGTAGGCATCCGCCACCAGGAGCCCACCCAGCACGAGGGCGATGGCCCCGGGCAGCACCGCATAGCCCCGCCCCATGGCCCTGCGCTCGGCCGGGGCCAGGCGATGGAGCGGCGAGACGATCAGCGCGGCCGACAGCGCCGCGAGGTTCATCAGCGCGATCGCCCCGAGATAGACCCAGCCCAGCCCCTCCGGCGGACCCGCCACACGGCCCTGCGGCAGCAGCAGGAGCAGGCCGACGAGCCCGGCCACGCACAGCACATGCAGGGCAATCATCCCCGCCCCGGGCGTGTGGTGCGCCAGCAGCGCGCGGTTGGCCGCGCTCAGCCGCACCGCCGCGCCCAGGATCAGCAAGAGCGGGACCGAGAGCTTGGTGGCGTTGTAGACCGACACGAGCGCGCCCCAGCCGCCGTCCAGATCCTGCAGCGTCGCATAGCGCCCCGGGCTGAGCAGGAGCACGAGGCCGACCTCGGCGGCGAAGACCAGCGCCATCACCACGGCCCCGCGCCGCGGTTTCGCCCCCGGCATGGTCAGCGTCGTCACGCGCATGGGCGGTCTTGCCGACCTGCGGTCCGGCGCTGAGGACCGCCCGCCGTGACGCAGGGCGCAACCGGCAAGGCGGCGATGCCGACACGGCGTGCGGGATCTGCTGCCAGCACCGGGGTCATATCTTCAGCCTCTTGAACACCCGCTCCGGAATGTTCCGGATGACCGCCATGACCAGGCGCCAGATCGGGCGGACGTAGATCACGTCGCGCCTGCATTCGACGGCGCGCAGGATGGCTCCGGCCACCTCATCCGGCTGCGCGGTCAGCCGCGCGGGCAGGTCCATGCCCTCGGTCATCCGGGTGGCGACGAAGCCGGGCAGGACGGTCACGACATGGACCCCGCGCCCCGCCAGCCGGTTGCGCAGGCCCGAGAGGAAGGCGGTGAAGCCGGCCTTGGCCGAGCCGTAGACATAGTTCGTGGCGCGCCCGCGCTCGCCCGCCACCGAGCTGATGCCGACGAGGGTGCCGCTGCCGCGCGCCTCGAAACGGTTCGCGAGCACGGCAAGGATGCTGGCCGGCCCCTCGAAGTTGCTCCGCATGACCCGGACCGCCGCCGCGGGATCGCGCTCGTTCTCGTCCTGGCGCCCCAGCAGGCCGACGGCGCAGACCGCCACCTGCGGCAGCTCCGGCAGCGCCTCGACGAAGGCGTCATGGGTCCCGATGTCCAGCGCGTCGAACTCCTGCAGGCTGACCGCCACGCCGTGGCGCAGCGCGATGTCGGCCCTGTCGTCGGCGAGGCTGCCCGCATCGCGCGCCGCCAGCTGCACGGGATGGCCGCGCGCGGCAAAGCCATGCGCCACCGCCCGGCCGATGTCGGAGCGGGCGCCGAGGACGAGGACGGGGCCCCCGGTCACAGCGCCAGCCTCTCCGCCTGGGCCGAACGGAAGCGGGCGGTGAGGCCGCGGGCGTCGCGATGGGCCCGGAAGCCCTCGACCCGCGCATCCGAGGCGCGCAGCGTGGCCGCACTCATGCGGCTGTCCTTGGCCAGATAGAAACGGCCGCCATGGGCGAGCGCGATGCGGTCGAGCCGGTCGAGCAGCGCCAGCGTGCCGGCCCCCATCGGGAAGTCGAGCGCCAGCGTCCAGCCCTCCATCGGAAAGGAAAACGCACTCTCCTGCGGGCCGAAGCGCTTGAGAACGGCCAGGAACGAGCCGGTGCCGGCCTGCGCGGTCTCGGCCAGCAGGGCCGCGAGCCCGGCCTCGGTCCGGTCGGGAGGCAGCACGCACTGGAACTGCGCAAAGCCCCGGCGCCCATAGATCCGGTTCCAGCCCAGGATAGCGTCAAGGGGATAGAAATAGCCCTCCCAGTCCACCAGCCGTTCGCCGGCCCGGCGCGCGCCGGAGCGGTAGTATAGGGCGTTGAAGGCCCGCATGCCGGCACCATTCAGCGCCAGCGCCGGAAGGTCCAGCGGCACCGAGAGCCGGCGCCGGCGCGGCGTGTCGAAGGGCGCCGCGGCCCGCTCCCGGGGCAGCTCGGCGCGCGTGGCGTGCTCGCCCAGCATCACCAGCGACCGGCCCAGGGCAGGCCCGCGCGCGAGGCAGTCGATCCAGGCCACCGAATAGCTCGCCCCCTGCCCGGCCTCGAGCGCGGCCAGCGCGGCCTCCAGGTCCGGCGCGGCCAGCGTGGTCTGGCGGATCCAGGCGGTCTCGACCGGGCGCAGGCGGATGGCGGCGCGCAGCACGATGCCGGTCAGGCCCATGCCGCCCAGCGTGTGGTCGAAGAGGGTGGCCTCCTGTTGCGGCGAGCAGCGGCGCAGCGTGCCGTCCGGCCCCATCACCTCGATCCAGTCGACGCAGGCGCGGAAGCTGCCGTCGCGGTGGTGGTTCTTGCCATGGACATCGGCCGCGATGGCGCCGCCGAGGGTGACGAACCTTGTGCCGGGCGTGACCAGCGGGAACCAGCCGCACGGCAGGAAGGCGGCGATGATGTCCCCCAGCAGCACCCCCGCCTCGGCCACGAGCCGGCCCGAGGCCGGGTCGAAGGCGAGCATGCGGTCGAAATGCTCCATCCGGACCGTGGCGGCGGGGTTGATGGCGCTGTCGCCATAGGCGCGGCCGTTGCCCCGGGCGATGAGGCTCGGCTCGGACCCGACCAGCCGCTGCAGCGCCGCGAGGCTGCGCGGCGCATGGGTCCGAGCCTCCAGCACCGGGTATCGTCCCCAGCCCGACAGCCTCATGTCGGCGCCGCCAGCTGCCGCTCGGCGAAGACGAAGCGCCGGTCGAGCCGATACCTGATCACGAGGCCGACGAGGGTGCCGGCGCCGACCGCCGCCGCGAAATGAAGGCCCGAGTCGCCGGACTGCAGGACCGCCCGCTGGGTTGCGAGATTGGCCAGCGTGGCGATCACGGCAAAGGCCGCATAGCGCAGCACGAGCGTCTGCAGCGTCATGCCAGCGCCCCCGCCACCAGCAGGACCAGAACGACCGCGACGCAGACCTGGCTGATCCTGTCCCGGGCGGCGTAGACGACCGGGTCGTCGTGCATCTGGCCGCGGTGCGCGACCATGACCGTGCGGGTGATCCAGTAGAGCAGGACGGCACAGACGCCCCAGAGCACCTGCGGATAGGTGTAGAGCTTCACCACCTCGGGAGAGTTGACGTAAAGCGTCATCACCAGCACCGAGACATAGCCGGCGGCGAGCGCCACCGTCGAGATGATCGGCAGATCGTCGACGTGATAGCCCCGCCCGCTGGCCGTCAGCGCGCCGCGCCCGGCGCTGTCGATCAGCTCGGCCTGCCGCTTGACCGCGGCCAGCGACAGAAAGAAGAACACCGAAAAGGCCAGCAACCAGCCCGACAGCGGAATCCCGGTTGCCACGCCCCCGGCGAGGATCCGGGCGGTGTAGAGACCCGCCAGCATGCAGATGTCAATCACGATGCGGCGCTTGAGGTCCAGCGAATAGGCCGCGGTCAGCAGGAAGTATCCGGCCATCGCCAGCAGGAAGGCGGGGCCGATGGCCAGCGCGACCAGACCGCCCAGGAGAAGAAGGCCGCCGGCCATCCAGGTGCCATGGGCGAGCGGGATTCGGCCGGCGGCGAAGGGCCGGCTCTTCTTGCGCGGATGGGCGCGGTCGGCCTCGAGGTCGAGCAGATCGTTGAGGACATAGACGCTCGAGGCCACCAGGCTGAAGGCGGCGAAAGCCATGAGCGACAGCAGCAGCGTCGGGCCGTCGAGCCGGTGCGCGGCCAGCATCGGCAGGAAGACGAGCAGGTTCTTCAGCCACTGGTGCGGCCGCAGCGCCCGGATGTAGGGCCTCGCCGACCGGGTCTCGGTCGCCAGATGCTCGGTGGCCTCGCAGACCTCGTCGGCCCGGCGCCGCAGCGCCGCCGGCGCGTTGACGGTGATGGCCTTCGCCGCGCGCCTCCAGACCGGCAGGTCGGCCGCGGAATCGCCCATGTAGGCGAACCCCCCGGCGCCGAAGCGGTCCTCCAGGAAGCGCCCCTTGTGCTCGCCCTTGAGGTTGAGCCTGCCGTCCGAGCCATGCACCTCGTCGAACAGACCAAGCTGGCGCGCGATCGCGTCTGCAAGGACCTGATCGCTGGCGGTGACGAGCGCCGTGCGACCGCCCGAGCGGCGCCAGTCCTCGACGAAGGCGATGACCTGCGCATCATAGGGCAGCAACGCCGGCTCGATGGCGGAGGCCCCGACGAGATGGCGCTTGAGCGCCGCGCGGCCGCCGGACAGAGCGACGAGAGCGTGGAAAGGACTACGCCAGTCGCGCGCGAAGGCCGACCAGAAACTCTCGAACAGCATGTCGCTGCGCAGCAGGGTGCCGTCGAGGTCGACGACAAGGACCTTGCACGACTGTGCAGCCGGAGCGATGCTGCCCGTCATCCTGCATGCCCCACGAACGGAGAGCGCGCCGGGGCAGGCCCCAGGGCCCGGCTGTGGCAGTTCGAGGGGCAGTGGCGCGAGGGTGTCTCGGCGCCCCCGCCCGACCGTCCAGTCCCGCGGCGGCCCGGTCTCCTTGCGCCGGACACACACGCCGGTTCCACCCACCACCACAGGCGGCATGGAGCACCGAACCCAGCCCGCGCCCTGCCCCGGGCGCGGTCGTCGCACGCCCCCTCCGAACCGACGGCGGTCATGGGTCAGATGTCCGGCGACGCTCCGGCCGCGGGGCCTGCACCGACAGGCGGGGCACGGCCCACGCCCTCGTGCTGCGCGAACCCGGCCGCGAGCACATCGGCCGGGTCGTAGACGTTGCGCAGATCGGCCATGCGGGGGGTGGCCATGGCCTGCGCCAGACGGCCCAGGTCGAGCGCGCGGAACTGGTTCCACTCGGTCAGGATCACGAGGCAGTCGGCGCCCTCGGCGGCCGCATAGGGGTCGTCGCACCACGCCACCCCGGGCAGCAGCGCCTCGCCCTCGCGCCGGCCGTGCGGGTCGACCACGCGCACCCGCGCGCCCCCCCCCACCAGCGCCGGCACGATGGTCAGCGAGGGCGCCTCGCGCATGTCGTCGGTCTCGGGCTTGAAGGTCACGCCCAGCACCGCCACCGTCCGGCCGTTGACCGTGCCGCCACAGAGGTCGAGCACCTTCTCGACCATCCGCCGCTTCACCCCCTCGTTGACCGCGATCACCGTCTCGGTGATCCGCTGCGGCACGCCATGCTCCTGCCCGATGCGCGCCAGCGCCGAGGTGTCCTTGGGAAAGCACGACCCGCCATAGCCGGGGCCCGCATGCAGGAACTTGTTGCCGATCCGCCCGTCGAGGCCCATGCCGCGCGCCACCGCCTTCACATCGGCCCCCACCCGCTCGCACAGCGCGGCGATCTCGTTGATGAAGGTGATCTTGGTCGCGAGAAAGGCGTTGGCGGCGTACTTGATCATCTCGGCCGTCTCGAGGCCGGTATAGACGACGGGAAAGTCGCGCAGATAGAGCGGGCGGTAGATGTCGCCCAGGATCTCGCGGGCGCGGTCGCTCTCGACCCCGACGACCACGCGGTCGGGCTTCATGAAATCCTCCACCGCCGCGCCCTCGCGCAGGAATTCGGGGTTGGAGGCGACGTCGAACTCCGCGTCGGGCCGGGTGCTGCGGATCACCTCGGCGACCTTGCGGTTGGTGCCCACCGGGACGGTGGATTTCGTCACCACCACGGTGTGGCCGGTCAGGGCGCGGGCGATCTCCTCGGCGGCGGCCATGACATGGGTGAGGTCGGCATGCCCGTCGCCGCGCCGCGTGGGGGTGCCGACGGCGATGAACACCGCCTCGGCCCCGTCCACCGCGGCGGCGAGATCGGTGGTGAAGGTCAGCCGCCCGGCCGCGACGTTGCGCGCCATCACCGCCTCGAGCCCCGGCTCGTAGATCGGCACCTCGCCGCGCCGCAGCCGGTCGATCTTGGCCGCGTCCCGGTCGACGCAGACGACGTCATGGCCGAAGTCCGAGAGACACACCCCCGAGACGAGGCCGACATAGCCCGTCCCGATCATCGCGAGTTTCATGTGCGGTCTTCCCTTGCCTTCACCGCCACCGGTGCGGCGATTTCCCCCCGGCCGTCGTCGAGTTCGGCGCTCAGCGCCGCGATCTCGTCGCGCAGGGCCTCGTATTCGGCCCGCTTGCGGCGCAGGAAGGCATGCGCCAGCCGCGCCTTCTCGCTCAGCCCCTGCGGCGTGAGCACATAGGCATAGCGGCGCCGGTCCGGCGCGGCGGTGAAGTTCCCCAGCTTCACCAGACCCTTGTCCACCAGCGCCGCGAGCACGTAGTGCATGCCCCCGGTGCTGATCCCGACCGCACGCGCAAGATCGCGCTGCGACATCTCGGGATCGTCCTGAAGCAGGCGCAGGACACGGAACCGGACCTCTTCCTGCAGCTTGTCGCGCTGGCTCGTCTTCACCAAATAGCCGTCGCGCAGGCTACCGCACAAGGACTGGCTTGCCAGAACCTCGGGGGGCAGGGTATCTCGAAAGAGAGCATCGGTCTCATTTGCGCTCAGATTCGAGCGATAGAGCGCCGGCAGCCACCGCTCAACCCCTCCTGGGCCATCATCGTTAAAGTTCCCGTGTAGCGGCGGCACGGCGCCCAACCCCTGGGCATCCGACCCTGCCGCCATGTCCGGACAAACTCCCTCGAGAGGCGGCACGGAGAGCCCCCGCGCCGACGATGCCGTCCGGGTGATCGAAACGCGCATCGCGCATGCCCCCGCCGGCCAGCTCCCGACTCGCGGATCGGCCCGTCGCCCCGCCGCATCCGCTGCATCCCACCGATGTCTTCGCGGCCTTCGCGCCCCGCACCGGATGCCAGCCGGGGATCGCCGCGACAGGCCTCGGGAAGCGCCCGGAAGGAGAGCGTCCCGGCTCCGGGAGACAGGCGGGCGACGCGCGCCCACTCCCGGACCGCGATCTCGCCGACAGGCCGCACAATCCCCGGATGCAAATGCACGGACAAATCGGAAAACCTTTGACAAACAACGCCGTGAGGCTCATGGCTCAAAGGATATCCCACGCTCTGCATATGAGCGTCAAAGGACATGCTTCCATGAAGAACGCCGTTGCCCCCTTCGCCCTCGCCCTCCCCCTCTGCGCCGCGATGGCCGTGCCGGCGGCGGCATCCCAGTTCTGGGACTTCACTCTGTCTTGGGGCAACGCACAGTTGACTGGTGTGACCGGCCCCACATCAGCGCCCTTCTCCAATACCTTCAATCTTACAACGCAACTGAGTGGCGTGTTCTTCGACGACGGCAGCAACCTCGCAGGGCGCTCGGGCCAAGTGTTCTGGTATAGCGGAGATATCCGGACAGGGCAGACGGGTCAGGGTCAGCCAGGCTTTTCCAATCTGAATGTGCCGACCGACACGCGAACCTTGAACTTTTCCAGTACCGTCTCGAGTCCTGATTCCGCTGATTCAGCCACCATAAGTGGTTCCTTTCTTTTTACGGTAGGCTCGCCCTGGAGTGGTCAGAATCAGAATCAGAACTTCTGGTATTCCACGAATGGTTCTGATCTGAGGTTTGGGACTTTACAGAACAATAGCTTGCCGGATGACAGGTCTCCGGGTGGAAACCGACAAACAACCCAGATCGCGCCATCGTTCGGAGCAAGTGCCACCCTCGTCCCCGAGATCAACGGCAGCGGCTTCGCCTACATCGCCTTCATCCTCGGCGCCCTCGGCCTCTGGATCTACAGCGGCGGCGCGGCCGCGCTGACCCGCCCCCGCGAAGAGGCCGTGACGGCCTGACGCGCATCGCGGATCGCCCCCCTGTCCCGAAATGCCGATGGCGACGAGGCGGAACGGCGCGAACGGCTGTCCCCCTCCACCATCGTCTCGAGACCGCGCAGCCCGCGCCCACCCCGAGCCGGGACCAGGGTTAACGAAAAAGGCATCGCGGGAACAGAGGCTTGGCCCCTGCATGCAGGCCAGGCGCCGGGGCGGCCGGGGACCGGCCCACCGAAGCGCTTGCCGCAGCCTGCCCCATGCGGCATACGCTCAGGCGTGAGCGGAGGTGCTGCATGACGAGTGACGACGGCGCACGGTGGTTTCTGGCGCAGCTCAAGCCCAACGCGGCCCGCATCGCCGAGCGCAACCTGCTCCGCCAGGGGTTCCGCACCTTCCTCCCGCTCGAGGATGTCACCCGGCGCCTGCAGGGCCGCTTCGTCAGCACCCCGCGGCCGCTCTTTCCCGGCTATGTCTTCGTGGCTTTCGACCCCCTCGCGGGCCTGTGGCGGACGATCAACGCGACCAGCGGCATCACCCGGATCGTCAGCTTCGGCGGCGTGCCCGCGCCGGTGCCCGAGGCGATCGTCGCCGGGCTGATGGAGCGCTGCGACGCCACGGGCCGCCTGCTCCCCCCGGACGTGCCGAGCCCCGGCGACCCGGTGCGCATGGCCTCGGGCCCCTTCGCCGAGTTCGTGGGCCGGGTCGAGTCCCTCGCGCCCGAGCGCCGGGTCTGGGTGCTGATCGAGCTCATGGGCCGGCAGACCCGCGTGGCCGTCGGCGCAGACCAGCTGCGCCGGGCCTGACCGGCGCGCGCGCGCCCGCCCATCGCGCCACCCGGCCCGGAGCCGCGCGGCCGACCAGCCCGACGACCAGCCCGGTCGAGAGCGCGGCCAACAGGATCAGGCCGACCGGCACCCGGGCCATCCTTGTCTCGGCGGTCTGCCAGAGCTGCGCCGCGAGGCTCTGCGGGGCCGGGGCCTGCGCGCCCGGCATCAACAGCGGCACGGTGCAGGCGCGCTGGCCAGAGGGCAGGACCCGGGCCTGCTCTCCGCCCTCGCCGCAGTGCCGCTGCAGCTGCCTGTCGAGGCTGAAGGGGTTGGCCGCGATCAGGCTGGCCCAGCTGTCGGCATCCGGCCGGACGGCGAGCATGTCGGTCAGCGGCACCTGGCGCGCCAGCAGGCGCTGCTCGCCGATCAGCATGCCGGCGCCGAGGCAGAGCAGGGCACCGGCGACGAGCCCCAGGGCGCTGCGCCGCCCCACCGCCAGCACGCTGCGCCGCCCCATGGCCTCCAGGGCGGGCGCCAGCCGGGACTGCACCCCGGCGACCACGGCCTCGGCATGCGCCGCCGCCTGCCGCTGGCCGGCGCTGTCCAGCTCCTGTGCGATCACGGCGGGCAGGCCCCGGACCTGCGCCAGCTTCTCTTCCAGCGAAACCTCCAGCACGACGAGGACGGCGAGCGGATCGTCCCGCCCCATGCCGGCCTCGAGCAGGCGCCGGTCGACGCGCCCGCGCGCCCCCGGCGACAGGCGGCGACTTTCACGCATGGCATCGATCCGGTCCATCAGGCCGGCACCGTCTCGCCCAGCCCCATGCGGGCCAGCATCTCGGGGGTCAGCTGCCCATCGAACCGGCGCAGGAAGATCCGGATGCGCTGGCGGTGCGCGAGGCTGATGTCGCGCCGCTCCAGCAGGGCATGGAAGGGGGCGCGGGCGGCGCGGACAAGCGACATCGTGGTCTCGGCGAGGGCCGGAAGCTCGATCTCGCCGCCGCCCCCGGCCAGCAGCCGGGCCCGCGTCCGGCCCCCCTTCCGCCCGTCCGGGCTGCCGAGCCAGGCCGGGAACCCGGCGTCATCCCGGGCGCTGTGCCGGTTGATCACGGCGATGTGGCCGAAGCGCTGCGGCGCAGACTCGCACAGCTGCAGATAGCGGGCGCAGGAGGCGACGGAGGCGTCGTCCCGGGTGATCAGGTGCAGCCAGACGATCCGGGCATCGACATCGCGGAGCACGTCGGCGAGCCCCTCGAAACCGCCGTCGAAGAGCTCGACGAGCGCCCCCAGCGCACCGCCCGCGATGTCGTGCAGGATCGCATCCGCCCCCGCCCCGGCCTCCAGGCTGTCGACGAAGCTGTCGTCCTGCCGGTCGCGGCCGTCATAGGTCACGACGCCGCTGTGCGGATCCTGCGGCGCGACGAGACGGTGGTCGTCCGGGGTCCGGGTTGCGTGCATGTCGCTGAGCCCGCGGTTGGCGCCGTCGCCGTCATAGGCGGCGATGGTGAAGCCGCGGCGACGCAGGCAGTCGAGCAAGGCGCAACTGGCGATGGTCTTGCCGACGCCGCCCTTCTGGGATGTTGCGGCGAGGATCGTGAGGGGCATGGAAGATCTCCTTTCGAGGTCAGAGGTTCGGGTCGTCGTCGCGGATGAGCTCGCCGGCTGCCCATGTCGCGGTGGGCCCGGCCGGGTCGGGCCTGTTCCGCTCGGGCCAATGCTGCTCGGGCCAATGCTGCTGGGGCCTGTGCTGCTCGGGACTGTGCTGCTCGGGACTGTGCCGGGGGCGCGGCGGGGCGGGCGCGGCGGGGGGCGCGGCCGTACGGGCAAGGCGCCGGCACAGCGCGTCGATGTCCTCCGGGCTCGGCGGGGTCCCGGGCGTCTCGGCGGCGAGACAGGCCACGGCACGGTCGATGCGCGCCTGATAGTTGCGCAGGGTTCCCGGCGAGATCCGGATGCCGACATCCGCAAGAAGGCTGGCGATGCCGGGCCAGTCGGCCCCGCGGCGGCGCAGATCGGCGATCGTCTCGCGGCAGCGGATGATGCTGGGCAGGAGCCGCGCCGGCGTGCGGATCTCGGCCGTGCGCGCCAGTTCGCGGAAGCGCTCGGCGGTCGTGTCGCGGTCATCGGTGGGCGGCATGTCGGTCTCTCCCGGGTCTGTGCCACAGGATGCGGAGCCGGCGTGAAAACCCGAAGGCCCGGGATACGGAGACCTGACATCACGATGCCGTGAGGCTTTCGGGACCGAAACGGCGCGGGTGCAGCCCCGGGTTTCGGCCCGGGTTTCGGCCAGAGTTTCGGCCCGGGTTTCGGACGGTGCGCCCCCATGCCGCGACAGCTGCGGGTACGGTGGTGCACAGGTGGTGAAGCCTGGCCGGATGGGTGCGGCACCGGTGCCGCGCGCACAGCGCCACCGGTGAGGATGGAGTGCGGCACCGGTTCCGCAGGGCCTGCCCTCCGAACTTAGGATTTGCCGCAAACACCTCCCGGGGCCTTGCGTCCGGCGCCGATCCCGGCCGGCGGCGGCGCGTTCGGCACTTTCAGCCGCGCAGGATATCCTGCGGACCGAGAGAGGACGGAGGGTGCCACGATGGGACGGAACGGAGGCGGACAGCAGGGGGCAGGAGGCGAGGAGCGCTTCGAGGTGCGTCTGTCGGGCGAGGACCTGATCCAGGCCCGTCGGAGCATGGCCGCGACCGGCCTGCGCAAGAAGTCGGACTTCGTGCGCATGATGCTGACCCGCACCGACCTCCGCGACCGGGACGGCATCGGAGGCCTGTGCCTGCAGGTCAATGAACTGATCCTCCGCCTGCAGGAGCACGGGGTCGATGCCGGGACCGCTCCGGCGATCGAGGACATCCGCCGACAGCTGCGGCTGCTGCTGCTTGCCGATGCCGGCCTGCGACCCGGGCGGAGGGGATGAGCGATGGCCCGGCCCTACATCAGCTCCCATGCCCGCGTCGAGACGGCGCTGCGCTATGCCCGCGCGCCGGAGGCGGACAAGGGCGCCGAGCCGATGGCGGCGACGGTGCCGCTCCTGCCGCTGCCGCAGGCGGTGGCGCTGTTCGAGGGGCTTGCCCGCCGCACCGAACGGCCGGTGGAATGGGTGATGGTCACCCTCTCGCTGCCGCCGGAAATGGGCCTGGATCGCCGTCTGTGCCGCGCGCTCCTCGAGCGGATGTTCGAGACCTTCGGGCTGCCGGGCGCGGACATGCCCTGGGAATGCTGGGCGCACCGCAACACCCGCTGCTTGCATTTTCACCTCGTCGGCGGGCTGTTCCGCTTCGACGGGGCGCTGCTGCCGCTGAAGAACCGCGAGCCGCTGTGCGACCGGGCCGACGTGGCCCTGAGCCGGTTCCTCGGCGTGCCGCACTTCGCCTGTCCGGAGATGGTGCCGATCGGTCGCGACATCCCGGTGCCGCGGCGGCGCGCCCGGCTCTGGGCCCTCGAAGGGCTGGAAGCGGACCTCGCCCGGATGATGCGGGACGAGATGCCCGGCGACGCCGCGGCCTTCGTCGCGGCGGCGGCCCGGCACCGGCCCGGGGGCTGCACCTTCGACATGGCGCACACCGCCGACGGCGTGATGGCCTGGCGGGTGCTCCAGCCGACCGGGGCGGGTCTGCGGACGATCTGGGCCGGACGCGTGAGCCCGCATCTGCGGCCCGCGCAGATGCAGGCCCGCTTCGCCCATGTGCGCCGGCTGGCCGCCGCCCGGCAGCGGCACGCGCAACGCCGGCTGTGCCGGGCCCTGGGCCTGACCGACCCGGACACCCCCGATCGCCTGAGGAGGATCTGCGATGACCATCTCGATGCCGCCCGCACCCGGCTCGCCGCATCCGGCGCTGCTGCAGGAACTCCGGGGACCGCTCGACCTGATCCTGCGGCGCCTGGACGGGCTGAGCCGGCTGGAAGAGATACTCGATCCCCCGCCGGGGTCGGAGACCGGACCCGATCCGCAGGCGGTGCTGGCGGCGCTGGAGCGGGCGGCGCATCAGCTCGAGGCGCTGTCGCGGCAGCTGCCGGAGCGGCTGAGCGGGATCGAGGCGCGGCTGGCGGAGCTGGAACGGCTGGGCGCGGAGCGTCACGCCGCGCAGATGGCGGTGCTGCAGCATCTCGCGAGCGTCTTCGAGGAGCTGGCCTAGGCGGTTTCCTGGCCCGGCGCCGGCTGGTCACACAGCTTCTGCGCGACACCGGCATGGCCCTGCGGGTCAAGGGCATGGCCCTGCGGGTCGGACGCTCCCCCGGCTCGGACATGATCGTGCTGACGCTGGACGATGGCAGGGGGCTGGCATTCGGTCCGGGCGCGCTGCACCTGTCCGGCGCGGCCAGGCTGCCCGACTGGCTGGCGCCGCTGGCCGCGCAGCTGGCGACGGGCGCGGGCATGATCTGTGCCGATGCGCTGGCGCCGGGCGACCCGGCACGGCTGTGGATGGAGGCCGCACGCGGTCTGGCGCTGGCCCCCGGAGCGCTGGCGCAGGCCCGTCGGCGCGGCTTGCGCACCCAGGCGCTCGTCTCGCCGGCGGACGGTGCAGAGGCTGCGGATCTCCGCCGGGAGCTCGGCGCGCTCTGGGGGCTCGATGCGGCCGGGATCCCGCTCCTGCCGGAACCGCCGAGCCCCTTGACGGCGGCCTCCCCGCCGCGGGTGGTGCTGGGCACCGCCTGCCGCGCGCGCCTGCAGGCCGGCGACGTCGCCCTGCGGGACAGGCTCCGCAGCTGGTGCCGCGACTGGCCGGAGCTGACGCTGCTCGATCCGTCGACCGGCCAGGTGACCGCCCTGGCGGCCTGGCTGGCAGCGGACCCGCCCGCCGCGGAAAGACCGGCGCCCGAGGAGGACGAGGACCGGCCCGCCCCCGGCCCATGAGCGCCCCGCCCCGGCGCGCCGCGATCTCCATGATGCAGTCTTTGCCCGGAACGCGCGATGCTGTGGAGCCCCCCATGGGCCGGGTCCGTCCCGGCCGGCGCCGGGACAGGCGACAGAGCGCCCGGGCGCTCGCCCCGGTGCCACGGAGCCGATCCCCGGACCGATGTGCAGCTCCGCACCGCCGAGGCGGCCCGGACGCAGGCCGCAGGCTTTGCCACGGCACTCGGCAGCGGCGTTCCGGCCACGCCCGGGTGCGCAGGGCTGGCGGCCCTCGCACGACCGATCGGCCGCATCATCGAACTGCGCGACGAGGACGCCGGCGCGACGGGCCTCGCAGGGCTGCTGCGGCAGCCGGGCACGCTCGAGACCCCGATACCCCTGCCCCGTTCGACATCGTCAGCGGTCCGTCGCGGCCGATCCATGTGCCGCGGCGGTCGCGCCATGTCGCGGCCAGCGCATGGCAGCATGTCCTGCCCGATCCCATCCCCGCGGACTGGTCGCGGATCGCCCGCGCAAAGGGGTTCCGCATCCACAGCCGCATCCGTGATCGCCATCACGTCGCGCTCGAATGCAACGCCTGCGGCGCGCTGACGGCCCAGAAGGTGTTCACGCTCCGCACCGCCCGGCCGGCCTGTGGAGGCTGTGCCGAGGGCGCGCATGTCGCCCATGCCCGGAAGGCCGGTCTGGTCCTCCTCGGGCGGGATCCGGACGACCGCCACTACGGCCTCTACCGCGCGCCCTGCGGGCACGAGATCCGGCGCCAGTTCGGCCTGGTGGAGCGGGCGGCCAGCGGCCGGGCCGGCATTCGCTGCGAGACCTGCCTGCGGGAGCGCGAGGAGGCGGAGGCCGAGAGGATCGGATGGCGCAGACCAGGCGCCGATCCCGCCGGCAATCCGAACTACCGGCTCTACCGGCACAGCTGCGGGCACGCACAGCGGATCGCGCGGAGCAACATGCTCTGGGGACAGGTCGATTGCGCCGGGTGCGGCCGGACATGGACCGCGCGGCCGTCACAGATCCATCTGGTGGAGATCACCCTCCCGGAGGCCGGTCTGCGCCTCGTCAGGCTCGGCTACAGCAACACTCCGCAGAAACGCTTCAGGCATCAGCTCGGCCTGCCGCGTGGAGCCCGGGTCGATCTGATCCGCACCGTGGCGATGGCGAGCGGCCACGCAGCCTGCGCCCGGGAAAAGCACGCCCATGCAGAGCTGCGCCGGCGCCGGCCCGAGACGGTCGTGCCCCAGGCGGACGACGCGGGTCTGGTACGGACCCGGACCGAGATCTGCCGGCCGACGGCGCTGGCAGATCTCCATGCCCTGCTCGACCGGCTCGACGCCGAGCTGGCGCGCACGGCCGCGGCGACCCCGCCCGTCGACGTCTGAGCCCGCAGGGCCCGAACCCGGTCGCAGGCCCGATCGCGAACCCGGCCGCGAACCCGGTCACGGGACGGGCCCTGTTCCACGCCGTTTCTTCGCAGGAGGCTTCATGCCGACGCATCGCCCCTCCCCTCCCGACAACACTCTGCCTCGCCAGGACGGCGGCACCCCAACCGCCCGAGGCGGCTGGCGTGAGTTCGCAGATCTGATCATCGGCAGCCTGACCGCATCGCCGACCGCGCAGGTCTGGGCCTGCCGCACCCTGCCGCGGCCCTGGTCGAGAACCGACACGACGGTGGCACATGAGATCACCAGCCTGGGTGCCGACGACAACCTGCCCGCAAGCCCGCCCGCGGCGGTCGCGCCGCACCAGCTGCGGCCGGTCGTCCTGTTGGCCGCGCTGCGGCTGGCCCGGAGTTTCGGCTCGCGCGAGGCGCTCGCCCAGGCCATTGCCAAACCGGGCTGCATCAGCTTGCTGACCACCGCGGAGGAAGCGCTGGCCGAGGTGGTCGCACAGGTGCTGCAGCACCTGTGCGGCGACCCCGGGGTCTGGCCCGCCGGCCCCCACACCATGCGTCCGGCGGTCTTCGCGGCCGAGGCTGCCGTGCACCAGAACGCGCGTGACGGCGATCTTTTCGGCGGACTCGCCGAACAGCTCCGCAACGCCCTCGAGCAGCGCGTGCCGGTGGTGCTCGTCAGCGCCATCCCCGCCACCCTCGACAGGGCGTTGCGCGCGCTGGAGCCGGAGGTGCGGGTGCTGGCACGGCCCGACCCGGACCTCGTCGCGGCGCTGCTGATGCGCGCCTATCCCGGGCGCGGGTTGCGGATCGCGGGCGCGATGCCGCAGCTGACCGAAGACGGAGCGCTGACGCGCTTGACCGCCGAGCAGCTGACCCTCGCCCTCCGGGCGCCGGAGCCGGTCGCGGCCGTGGAGGTGCTTGCGCGCCGGCTCGCGCCGCCTGCAGGGGGACGGAGCCTGGCCAGTTTCCCGGTGCCCGCAGAGGTCCGGGACGCCATCGCGCAGATGGTCCGGGATCTGCGGATCTGGTCAGCGGGCAGCCTGCCCTGGCGTGACGTCGTGCGCGGCGCCCTGCTGGTGGGAGAGCCAGGGTCGGGCAAGACCGGGATCGCCCGGCTCCTCGCCCGCGAGGCCGGCGTCACCCTCGTCGCCGGCTCGCTCGCGCGCTGGTCGAGCAGCGGCAGCCGCTCGAGCGATGTCGTCCGAGAGATGCGGCGGTTCCTTGCCCGGGCGGCGGCGCAGGCACCCTGCATCGCGTTCCTCGACGAGCTCGACGCGATCGGCGACCGCGCCCGGCCGCAAGACCACAACTCTGCCTGGACGGATCTTGTTGTCGGGGCGCTGCTCGAGTGCCTGGACGGCGCCGACACCGCCGAGGGTGTCCTCGTGCTCGGTGCGACCAATCACCTGCACAAGATCGACGCCGCGTTGCAGCGGCCCGGGCGGTTCGACCGGGTGCTGAGGCTCTCCGGACCTCGTCCGGAGGCGCTGGTCGACGCGCTCCGCTGGCAGCTCGACGGCGACCTCGCCGGGGCGGATCTCTCCCGGGTCGCCGGTGCCGCGATCGGGCTCTGCGGCGCCGACCTCGCCGCCCTGGTCCGCGCGGCCAGGGCACGGGCCCGCACGGCGGGGCGGGCACTCGAGGTTGCAGACATCGAGGCCGGCCACGCGGTCGTCGGCCACGCGACCGGCTGTGCCGAGCCGCGGCTTCTGGCCCTGCAGGGGTGGCCGCCTGTCCGGAGAGCCGGGGCGCAGGCCTCTCAGCCGGGGGCGACCGCCTCGGCGAGCCGGGCCTTCAGCACCTTGCCGGCCGAGTTGCGCGGCAGCTCGTCGACGAAGCGGACATGGCGCGGCACCTTGTAGGCCGCCAGCCGGGCGCGGCATTCGGCGACGACCGCCTCGGCCGTCAGGCCGGCATCGGCCACCAGCACGGCGCAGACCTCCTCGCCGAATTCGGCATGTGCGAGGCCCACCACCGCCACGTCGCGCACGCCCGGAACCTGCGCGATGACCTGCTCGATCTCGACCGGATAGATGTTGGCGCCGCCGCGGATGATCATGTCCCGGGAGCGGCCGCGCAGCGACAGGAAGCCCTCCGCATCCAGCACCCCCAGATCGCCGGGATAGAACCAGCCGTCGCGGAACGCCTCGGCATCGGCCTCGGGGTCGCGGAAGAAGCCGGTGGCGACGCCGGGCCCGCGATAGCGGATGCGCCCGACCTCGCCCGGGGGCAGCGGCGCGTGGTCCTCGCCGACGACCTCGAGCTCGACCCGGAAGGCCATGCGCCCGACGCTGTCGCCATGGGCGGCGCGGTCGGACGGCGCCAGGACGGTGATGCCGCCGCCCTCGGTCGAGGCGTAGTATTCGAAATACTGCGGGCTCAGCCGCGCACAGACCGCCTCGCGTTCGCGCGGATGCAGCGGCGCCCCCGAGGAGATCAGCAGCCGCAGCGCACGGAACGGCGCCAGCGCGGCATCGGGCAGGGCCAGCATCCGGCGCAGCAGCGTGGGCACCAGAAACAGCGCCGTCGGCCGGTGCCGCGCCATGGTGGCGATCAGCTCCTCGGGTTTCCACGGCGGTGGCAGCAGCACGATGGTGGCGCCGAGATAGAGGAACGACAGCGCAAAGGTCCGGCCGCCGCCGAAATAGAGCGGGGTGGCGACGACGAAGCGGTCGTACCAGTTGAAGGTCAGGCTGACGGTCTGGTTGACGAAGCGGTGCAGCATCTGGGCGTGGGTGATGGCCGGGCCCTTGGGCCGCCCGGTGGTGCCCGAGGACAGCGAGATCAGCAGCGGCCGGTCGCCGCCCGGGGCGGGCGCGGCCGCGGCGGCGGGATCGGCGGCATCGGCAAGCGCGCGCAGCCGCGCGGTGGCGAGCACGCGGATGTGCCCGGCCTGAAGACCGGCGGGAGCCGGGTCGGCGGGGGCAGCATCGCCGGGCCCGGCCCGGGACGGCCCGATCTCGATCGGGGCCGGATCGTCGCGCAGGATCAGCCGGGGGCGGAAATGCACCGCCAGCGAACGGGTCTCCTGCGGGCCCCAGCGACAGTCCATCGGCAGCAGGATCGCCCCCAGCCGCGCCAGCGCGAACATCGCCGCCACATGCTCGGCCCCGTCGGACATGCCCAGCCCGACCAGATCGCCCTCGGCCACCCCCTCGGCCGCCAGCGCGACGGCCAGCTGGCGCACCCGGGCGGCCAGTTCGCGGTGGGTCCAGACCCCGTCGCCGGCGATGACGGCGGGATGTGCGCCGCGCGTGGCGGCGTGGACATCCAGCACCGCGGCGAGATTCTGCGTGTCGGGAGAGGACTGCATGCGTGTTTCCCAGCCTGGTCCGGGGGCCGCCGGAGGCGGGCGGCGGCGCCCCACATGATGAATTGACATAGCAATAGAACATCCAAATAGTCGAGGTCCGGCAGCCGCATCCGGACAGGTGCGGCGGCCCGAGGCAGATGGCGGCCGCGCCCCGGACCGCCACACGGACCGACATGGAGGACACGCATGGCCCAGGGCACCCACTCCCCTTCCCGCTCCCGCCGCAGGATCGCCGCCGCCTCGGCACTGGCGCTGACGGTCATGGCCGGTGCGGCCTCGGCCGACACCTTCATCCGGATCGGCTCGGGCCTTGCCGGCACCTATCCGATCGTCGGGGCCAAGATGGCCGAGCTGATCAACACCCACATCGACGGGGTGGTCGCGACCACCGTCGCGGGCGGCACCGAGGCCAATTTCGTCCGCCTGCAGGAGGGCGAGATCGAGATGCTGCTGACCTACAGCTTCCTCTCCGGCATCCTGGCCGAGCGCGAGGGCTCGCTCGGGGTCATGGTGCCCGAGGCCCGCCACCTGATGACGCTCTACGGCGCCTTCTTCCAGCCGGCCGCGCGGGTCGGCAGCGGGGTGGAGAGCCTCGCGCAGGTCGGCGAGGGGCCGCAGCGGGTCTGGGGGGCGTCGCGCGCCTCGATCTTCTTTCCGATGATCGAGGCGGCGCTGGCGGCCCATGACCGCAGCCTCGACGACGTGACGGCGGCGGGCGGCGTGGTCGAGAGCATCGGCTATGGCGACACCACCCAGGCGATGCAGGACGGCCGGCTGGACGTGGGCTTCTTCGCCGGCCCCGCGCCCTATTCGCTGCTGGTGCAGATCGAGCGCTCGCCGGGCTTCACGCTCCTGGGCTTCGACGCGGAGGCCGGCGCGCGCTTCGAGGAGCTGCTGCCCGGCTCGCGGATGGAGGTGATCCCGGCCGGGACCTATCAGGGCCAGGACAGCGACATGTCGGTGCCCTATGTGGTCAACCAGCTGGTGGTGTCGGCGTCGGTGCCCGACGACCTCGTCCACGAGATCACCCGGGTGCTGATCGAGCATCACGCCGAGTTCCACGGGCTGTTCGCCGGCGCCGAGGAGATCGTGCCGGAGATCGCCCTCGACAACAACCCGATCCAGGTCCATCCCGGGGCGGCGCGCTTCTACGAGGAGGCCGGCATCACCGCCCGCCAGTAGGGCCCCGCCCGCGCCCGGCCCGCCCGCGCCCGACCCGCCGCGCCCGACCACCCGCGCGCGGCCCGACCGCGCCCGCCCACCCGGCCAGGGCCGTGCCGGCCGGGGGCGGGCCGCGGCACCGGGGGCCGCCGCCCGCGGGCGCCGCTCCGGGATCGGGGGGGCGGCCATGGGGCGGCGCCCTCCCGCAGCCCCACCCCACAACCTGCCCGCAGCCGTCCCCTGCGCCCGGCCCGGGCGCCCAGCCACCGGAGGGTGATCTTGGACATCCGCAGCCTTGGCCTCGGGGCCGACCGGGACGCCTTTGCCGGCGCCCGCCGCTGGGTGGCGCTGGTGCTGGCGGTGTTCTTCGTGCTGATCCACCTCTATGCGGGCTTCTACGGCGCGCCCTCGAGCATGCTCTATCGCATGCTGCACCTGACGCTGGCGCTGGCGCTGGTGATCGTGATGTTTCCGCTGCGGGTGCCGCCGGGGTGGCACTGGCCGGGGCGGCTGCTGGATCTGGTGCTGTTCGCCGCCACGCTCTGGCTGATCTGGTACTACCTCGCCACCTTCGACCGCTGGGAGCTGCGCACGGTGCGCATGTCGCCCACCGACAGCTTCGCGGCCTGGCTGACGCTGGGGCTGATCTTCGAGGCGGTGCGGCGCACGGTCGGCACGATCATCCTCGCGGTCGCGGTCTTCTTCTGCGTGCACGCGCTCTATGCCAACCACTTTCCGGGGGTGTTCTACGGGCCGCCGACCACGGTCCGCGGGCTTCTGCGCACGCTGCTGGTGGGCGACAACGGGGTGTTCGGCATCCCGCTGCTGGTGATGGCGCAATATGTGGTGCTGTTCATCTTCTTCGGGCAGATGCTCGGCGTGGTCGGGGTGGGCGGGTTCTTCCTGCGGCTGGCCTTTGCGCTGTTCGGACACCGCACCGGCGGGCCGGCGAAGGCGGCGGTGGTGTCCTCGGCCTTCATGGGCAGCCTGTCGGGCAGCGCCATCGGCAATGTGCTGACCACCGGCTCCTTCACCATCCCGCTGATGCGGCGGCTGGGCTATCGCGGCAGCTTCGCCGGCGGGGTGGAAGCGGCGGCCTCGACCGGGGGGATGATCATGCCGCCGGTGATGGGCGCGATCGCCTTCATCATGGCCGAGTTCATGGGCCGGCCCTATGCCGAGGTGGCGCTGGCGGCGCTGGTGCCGGCGCTGCTCTATTTCCTGGCGATCTTCGTCGCCGTGCATCTGGAGGCGAAGCGCACCGGGCTGCAGACGGTCTCGCGCGCGCTGCTGCCGCGGGTGGGGGCGGTGCTGTGGCAACAGGGCTATCTGCTGATCCCGGTGGTGCTGGTCGTCGGCACGCTGGTGGCGGGGTATTCGATCATCTTCGTGGCGGTGGTGGCGATCGCGGGGACGTTCCTCGTGGGGTTCCTGCGCCGCGCCACCTGGCCCACGGCGCCGAAGATGCTGCTGGCGGCCGAGGCGACGGCGCGCTCCACCGTGGGGCTGTCGGCGACGGCGGCCTGCGCCGGCATCATCATCGGCGCGATCTTCGCCACCGGCCTCAGCTTTCGGCTCAGCCAGGCGGCGCTGTCGGCGGCGGACGGGCAGCTGTGGCTGGTGCTGCTGATCTCGGGGGCGATGGCGCTGGTGCTGGGGATGGGGATGACCGCCTCGGCGGTCTACATCACCATGGTCGCCACCGTCATCCCGATCCTGCGCGCGGCCGGGGTGCCGGAGATGGCGGCGCACATGTTCGCGCTCTATTTCGGCGTGGTCTCGAACATCACCCCGCCGGTGGCGCTGGCCGCCTTCGCCGCCGCCCCGCTGGCGCGCGCAGATCCCATGCGCACCGGGCTCGAGGCCGCCAAGCTGGGCATCGCCGCCTTCCTGATCCCGGTGATGTTCGTCTACCAGCCCGCGCTGGTGCTCGAGGGCACGCCGCTGCAGACCGCGCAATCGGCCGCCAGCGCCGCGATCGGGCTGACCGCGATCTCGGCGGCCTTCGTCGGCTATCTGTTCACGCCGCTGGGCACGCTGTGGCGGCTGGGGCTGCTGGCCGGGGGGCTCGCGATGGTGGTGCCGCAGGGGGTGACCGACCTCGCCGGACTGGCGGCGGTGCTCGGGCTCGGGGCGCTGAACTGGCGCGGCTTCGGCGCCGGCCGGGCGGTCGCGGCCGAGGAGCGCGCGGCCGCGGCGCCCGCCGCCACCGGGCTGCTGGCCCGGCTGGCCGAGGCGCGGCTGCGCCGGGCCCGCCGCGAGGAGGGGCTGGGAACCGGCCCGGGCATCGCTTCCGACCGCGACGCGGCCGGGCCCGACCTGCGCAGCCTCGCCGACCCGGCCGCCGCCGAGGCCGAGACCCGCCCGCTGCGCCGCGAGCTCGCCTGGCCGCTGTGGGTGCTCCTGGCCGCCTCGGCGCTGGCGGTGGAGCTGATGGGCCAGGCCCTCCTGCACAACCGCCAGCCGATGATGTGGCTCGCCGGCCTGATGGCCGTGAGCGTCGTCTTCACCGTGGGCGTGCGGCTCCTGCTGGGCCGCGCCGACCGTCTCGAACCGAAGGAGGCCCCCGCCTGATGGATTTCGCCCCCAGCGAGGACCAGCGCCGGATCCTCGACAGCGTCGCCCGCTTTCTCGACCGTCACCTGCCCCCCGCCGAGGCCGCCCGGCGCGACCGCGAGCATGCGCCGCCCTATCACCTGTTGCGCGTGATGGCCGAGGACGGGCTGCTGGCGCTGCCCTTTCCGGCCGACTACGGCGGGCTGGCCCAGGGCTGGGACACCGTGGCGCTGGTGCAGGAGGCGATGGGCCGGCAGGGCTGGATGGCGGGCTCGCTGTTCAACCGCGCCGTCGGCTTCGGCGGCATGTCGCTGCTGACCTACGGCAGCCCGGAACAGCGCCGGACGCTGCTGCCGCGGCTGATCTCGGAGGGGCTCCTGTTCGCGCTCGGCCTGACCGAGCCGCAGGCCGGCAGCGACGCCGCCGCCGTGCGCACCCGCGCCCGGCGCCGCGGCGACGGCTGGGCGATCACCGGCCGCAAGAGCTGGATCAGCGACGCCGCCGAGGCCGACTACATCGTCACCGTGGTGCGCACGGGCGAGGGCAGCACGGGCGCCGAGGGGCTGTCGATCCTGCTGGTGCCCAAGGGCACGCCGGGGGTGTCCTTCACCCCGCTGGAAAAGGTCGGCAACAACGCCCTGCCCAGCTACGAGGTCGCCTTCGACGACGCCGAGGTGCCCGCCGGGGCGCTGATGGGCGAGGAGGGGCGCGGCTTTGCCCATCTGATGTCGACGCTGCACTATGCCCGCGCGGGCATGGCCGCGGCCGTCACCGGGGCGGCACAGCGGGCGGTGGACATCACCCTGGCCCATGTGCGCGAGCGCGAGCAGTTCGGCCGGCCGATCGGCCGCTTCCAGGCGATCGCGCACCGGCTGGCCGACATGCAGATGCGGGTGGACCAGTCGCGGCTGACCGCCTGGCACCTCGCCTGGCTGATCCGCGAGGGGCTGCCGTCGCGCCGCCAGGCCGCCCAGGCCAAGGTCATCGCCACCGAGGCGCTGCAATACGTCACCGACAAGGGCATGCAGACGCTGGCCAGCGCCGGCTATTCCGCCGACAGCGAGATGCAGCGGCTCTGGCGCGACGCCCGCCTCTACAGCTTCGGCGAGGGCAGCAACGAGATCCAGCGCAACATCATCGCCCGGGAGCTGGGGCTGTGACCCCCGCCGTCACCCCCACCCCCATCCCCGCCCCCGCCCCGATCCGGCGCGGCTTCGTGAGCATCGCCGAGGGCCAGGTGCATTACCGCGAGGCCGGGGCCGGGGCGCCGGGCCTGCCGCTGGTGATGTTCCACCCCTCGCCGACCTCGTCCTGGATCCTGCAGCCGCTGATGGGCCGCTTCGGCCGCAGCCGCCGGGTGGTGGCCCCGGACACGCTGGGCAACGGCGATTCCTGCCCGCCGGCGCAGCCCGCCCCCGACATCGCCGATCTGGCCGACGCCCATCTGCGCGCCCTCGACGCGCTGGGGATCTCCCGCTTCGACGCCTACGGCAGCCACACCGGCGGCAACATCGCCGCCGAGGTCGCGATCCGCGCGCCCGACCGGGTGCGGGCGCTGATCCTCGACGGCATGGCGGTCTATGGCGCCGGGGAACAGGCCGACATGCTGGCCAACTACGCCCCCGCCATCACCCTCGACCACACCGGCAGCCAGCTCAACTGGGTCTGGCACTTCGTCCGCGACAACGCGCTGTTCTGGCCCTGGTACCGGCGCGACGCCGCGCATGTGCGGCGGGTCGGCCTGCCGCCGCCGGGGGTGCTGCACGACAAGGTGGTCGAGGTGCTCAAGGCCGCGCGCACCTATCACCTGTCCTATCGCGCCGCGCTGGCCTACGACAAGCGGGCGCGCCTGCCGCTCGTTGACCGGCCGACGCTGCTGACCTGCGCCGAGGACGACATGCTGCTGGAATACTTCGAGGCCGTGGCCGCGCTGATGCCCGCCGCCCGGCGCCGGATCACCCCCGGCACCGCCACCCCCGAACGCGCCGAGGCGACCGCCGCCGCCATGCTCGACTTCCTGGCATCGCCCGGCTGATCCGGGATCAGCCCAGTTCGGGATGCCACAGCCGGTCCGGCCCGCCCAGCGACATCGACAGGTGAAAGGCATAGCGGTCGGGGCGATAGAGGGCGCGGATGTATTCCACCGGCCGGTCCTGCTGATCGCGCAGCACGCGGCTGATGGACAAAAGCGGCGCCCCGATCTCGACGTCGAGACAGGGCGCGACCACGGCATCGGCGAGGCAGGCGGTGATGGTCTGCTCGGCGGCCCGCACCCGGATGCCCGACCGCTCGAGCAGCGACAACAGCGGCTCGGCCTCCATGTCGGCGGCGGAAAAGCCGCGCCCGACCGCCTCGGGCAGCCAGGTCACGAGATGGGACATCGGCTGCCCCTCGTGGCTGCGCACCCGCACCGCCCGCTGCACGATGGCGCCGGGGGCGAGCTGCAGCCGGCCGGCGACCTCGTCGCTGGCCTGGACATAGTCGAAGTCGAGCAGCCGCACCCGCGTGGTCAGCCCCATCGCCAGCAGGTTTTCGAGCAGCCCGCTCAGCCCCGCCTGCAGCGGGCGGGCGGGGGCGCGTTCGGTGGGAAAGGTGCCGCGGCCGCGCTGGCGGTCGATCATGCCCTCGCGCACCAGCATCTCCAGCGCCCGCCGCATGGTGATCCGCGACACGCCGAAGCGCTCGGCCAGTTCCAGCTCGCCCGGCATCGGCGTGTCGGGGGAAAAGGCGCCCTCCATGATCTGCTGGTGCAGGACCATGTAGATCCGGTGATAGAGCGGAAGCGGCGAGGACGAGGCGAGCTGTGTCATGCGGGCCCTGCGATGGGTCGGGGTGCGGCTGCGGCCGGAGATCGCGGGCGGCACGCAGCGGGGCGCCGAAGGTTCGAGCGCCCGGGCAGAGAGGTCAAGGGCCATGGCCGCGCGAAGCCCGCCCCCTGTGCTCAGGCCGCGGAGGCCAGCGGCAGATCCAGCTTGTAGACCCGGATGGTATTGTCGCGCAGGAACAGCCGCCGGGCCTCGTCGCGCAGGCCCAGCTCCTCGACCTCGCGGCGGACCCTCTCGAAGGTCAGGACCGGAAAATCGGTGCCGAACATCACCTTGTGACGGCCGTAGCTGTTGATGTAGTTGACGAAACTCGCGGGCCAGTATTTCGGCGCATGGGCGTCCGAGATGATGAAGACGTTCTTGTGCTTCCAGGCCATGGCGATCATCTCGTCGGTCCAGGGGATGCCGACGTGGATGCCGATGAGCCTGAGCTCGGGAAAGTCGCAGGCCACCCCGTCCAGCGTGATCGGCCGGCCGACGCTGCGCAGCGGGCGTTCCTCGGTATAGACCAGCGACTGGCCCACCTGCAGCTGGATGGGGATGTCGAGCTCGACGCATTTGGCATAGAGCGGGTACCAGCGGGCATGGTCGGGCGCGAGCTCGAACCAGTGCGGGTATCCGTGCGCGCCGACGAAGCCGTATTCGCGCACCGCCCGCTCCAGCGCGCGCACGCCGGCCATGCCCTCGGTCGGGTCGACGCCGGCGAGGCCGAAGAAGCGGTCGGGATGGGCCTGCACCGCATCCGCCACCACCTCGTAGGGCAGCTGCCAGCTGCCCGGCAGCCCCATCTGCCCGACCTTGCAGGCCACCAGAAAGGCATGCGAGATGCCGGCCTCGTCCATCATCTCGAGCATGCGCGCATGGGACCAGCCCTCCCACACGCTGGCGTCGCGGCCGAACTTCTCCTGCTGAAAGCGGGGGCCGAAATCGGGGCGCATCCGCAGGATCTCGGGTGTCTGCGGGTTCACCACCGTGTCGATGGCAAGGATGTCATAGCTGTCGGCCAAGCTGTTCTCCCAGGCGGCGAGCCGGCCCGCAGGTCGCGGGCACGGCCGGGAAATGTCTTCATGACATACTTTTATGTCTCCCCGGCGCCGTGTCCAGCCTCTGCCGGGGCGAGCCGCGCCGATCCGCCGCCGTGCAGGGGGGGGGCGAAATTCCTCCGGCCGCGGTTTCGGGACTGGCGCCCTGGTGGCGAATGGCGCAGTCAGGGGCAGGCGGGCCGCCGCGCGACGCCGCACCGGCCCGCTCCGCAACGAGGCCTCCGATGGGGGGCCGCCAACCAGGCTCCACAGCAGGAGGAGATGCGCCATGCTGGTCTTCGTCCTCGGCATCGCGGGTGCGGCGGCGCTTCTGATCTATGCCGTGCGGATGGTGCGCACCGGGGTCGAGCGGGCCTTTGCGGTGCAGCTGCGCCGGCTGCTGCGCGCCTCGGCCGGCAACCGCGCGACCGCGGCGCTGACCGGGGCGGCGGTGGCGCTGTGCCTGCAGAGCGCCACCGCCGTCGCCATGCTGACCGCGGGCTTCGTCGCCGCCGGGACGCTCTCGGGCGTGGTGGCGCTGGCGATCCTGCTCGGCGCCGATGTCGGCTCGGCGCTGGTGGTGCAGGTGCTGACGCTGCGGCCGGACTGGCTGGCGCCGCTCTTGCTGGTGGTGGGCGTGGCGCTCTTCGTCCGCTCCGAGGCCAAGCCCGCGCGCCAGGCCGGGCGCATCGTCATCGGGCTGGCGCTGATCTTCGTCGCGCTCGACATGATCGCCGCGGCGACCGGGCCGCTGCGCGACAGCGAGGGCCTGGGCGCGGCGATGCGCTATCTCGAGGGCGACCTGATCACCGCCTTCGCCATCGGCGCGATCTTTGCCTGGGCGGTGCATTCCTCGGTGGCGGCGGTGCTGTTGCTGGTGACGCTGGCGGGGCAGGGGCTGATGCCGGTCGGCACGGCGATGGCCATGGTGCTGGGCGCGAACCTGGGCGGCAGCTTCATCGCCGTGGCGCTGACGCTGGCGGCCGAGGTGGGGGCGCGGCGGGTGATCTGGGCCAATCTGGCGATGCGGGGCGGCGGGGCGGCGGCGGCGCTGGCGGCGATGATCCTGCTGTCGCCCGAGCTGTCCTGGCTGGGCGCGACGGTCGAGCGGCAGGTGATCAACCTCCATCTCGTCTTCAACCTCGCCGTCGCGGTGCTGGGGCTGCCGCTGGTGCCGCTCCTGATGGCGGGGGCCGGGCGTGTGCTGCCCGCACCACCCGCCGCGCCCGCGGTGCTGGAGCGGCAGAGCGCGCTCGATCCGGCCGCGCGGGCGGTGCCCGAGCGCGCGCTCGCCAGCGCCGCCCGCGAGGTGCTGCACATGGGCGAGGCGGTGGAGGCGATGCTGCGCCCCGCGCTGCGGCTCTACGAGAGCTGGGACGAGGCCACGGCCCGCTCGATCCGCCAGGCCGAGGCCCGGCTCGACGCGATGCATTTCGACACCAAGCGCTATCTCGCCGGCCTCGACGGGCGGGCGATGGACGAGGCGCAGACCCGCCGCAGCGCCGAGCTGGTCGATCTCGCGGCGCATCTGGAGGCCGCCGGCGACGCGATCGCCCGGGACATGCTGGGGCTCGCGCGCAAGATGCATGCCGAGAATCTGCGCTTCTCGCCCGCCGGGCGGCGCGAGCTGCAGGATTTTCACGACCGGGTGCTGGCGAATGTGCAGGCCTCGCTCAACGTGCAGATGTCGCAGGACCCGGAGGCCGCGCGCGCGCTGGTGGCCGAAAAGGAGCGGGTGCGCGACGCCGAGCAGGGCCTGCAGCGCGCCCATCTCGAGCGGCTGCGCCAGGGCAACCCCGACAGTTTCGCCACCTCGAACATCCATCAGGAGACGCTGCGCGCGCTCAAGCAGATCAACACCGCCCTGACCATGGCGGCCTATCCCATCCTGACCGAGACCGGCGACCTGCTGGCCAGCCGGCTGACCGGCACCGGCCGCGAGGACGGCCAGCCCTGAACGAACCGCCCTGAGCGGCCAACCCTGGGCGGGCCGTCCCGCCCGGACAGGCCATCGCGTCGGGACGCAGGCCGCTCAGGGCAGCCGGTAGCCTCGCCGCGCCTTGGCCCGCGCGCGGGCGAGCAGCGCCTCCAGGGCCTGGCCCTCGTCGCGGTGAACCTCGCGACGGACCTTTCCGGGGCTGCCGATGCGGCCCCATTCGCAGAGCAGCGCCGCCCCGCCGAGGAGGTCGCGCTGCACCGCCATCTCGTAGAAACGCTGCATCCGGCGGGCCGGATCGACCCGGCGCAGATGCAGCCGGTCCGGGAACACCTCGGGTTGCATGGCCCCCCCGCTTGCCTCCCCGCAAGATGCTGCGGATGCGGCAAGAGTCTGCACCAGATGTGCCGTCTCTTCAAGGCCGGACGTGGAGATCGGCCCGGCGGGCGGGCGCCCCGCCGCGCCCGGGAACCCCGCGATGCAGGCCGCTCTCCAGAGGCCCCGGATCGACGTTGGACGCAATCCGGTACGCCGCGGACAGGGTCAATCCACCTTTGGCGATGCCGGTGCTGGCACTGGACATGTGCGGCGATGACGCGGCACCAGCCGTCATCACGGCTCCGACAATGCAGCAGGCCAGTCGCTTCATCGCGTCCTGCCTCATTGCCCACCTGTGCGGCGGATCGAGTTTCGGATGGAGGTCACCTGTGCCCCGTGCGGCCGCCACGCCCGCCCGTCATCCCGTGCCGCCGCCGAGGCTCTGGCGCCAGGCGGCGGCTGCGCCCTCGACCGCCAGGGCGGCGCCCACATCGAGCACCGGGTGAAGCGCGAACTCGAACACCGCGAAGGTGGAGGTCAGCCGGTGCACCGCCTCCAGGTCGTCGGTCTCCAGCACCGCAAAGCCGCCGTACTCGCCCACCCGCACCAGAAACTGGTGAAAGGTGATCCCCTCGGGCGGACTCCAGTGCTGCATCAGCCCCAGAACCCGATCCTGCGCCGCCTCGGCATCGGCCGCGCTGCCCCAGGGCCGCTCGCGCCAGACCAGAACGTATTTCACCGCCACTCCCTCCGGTTTTCCATGCCGGAGCAGGGTGACGGGGAATCCCTTTGGCGAAATCACCCGTTCGGGTGTAGATTTTCGCGAAAGCGGGGGGGCGAGGGATGGACGAGGCGCGGCTGCACCGGGCCATCGCCGAGATCTACGACCGCTGCCTGGACCCCGGGCGCATGTCCGGGGTGGGCGGGGTCATCGAGGGCGCCCTCGGCATCGGCAGCTCCATCCATTTCGTCTCGGAGCAGGCGGAGGGGCGGATGGTGCGGCTGCTGTCGGCCTCGGCCAATTTCGACGAGGATGCCCGGCGCGACTATGCGCTGCATTACCACGACCGCAATGTCTGGTTCCAGCGGGCCCGCCCCCGGCCGCCTCCGGTGGTGGCCCGCGGCGAGGAGCTGATCGAGGAAACCGACTTCCTGCGCAGCGAGTTCGGCGCCGACTGGTGCCCGCGGGTGGGCATCTTTCACATGATGGGCTGCACCTATCCGCTGCCCGGCGGGCTGATCGGCGGCAGCGGCGTGCACCGCACCCGCCGACAGGGCCCGTTCGACGCCGAGGGGATGCGGATCTACGGCCTGTTGATGCAGCACTTCGCCAATGCGGTCGGCCTGCTGATCCGCCTGGAGCTGCAGCCGGGCCGCGAGAGGGTGGCGCAGGCGCTGGTCGAGTCGCTGGAGCTGGGCGCGATCCTGGTGCAGGGCGACCGCCGGGTGGTCCACGCCAACCGCGTGGCCGAGGCGGTGCTGCGCCGCGGCCGCTGGCTGACCACCGTGGATGGCCGGCTGCGCACGGTCCACCACGGCAGCCTGGGGGCGCTGTCGCTGCGGATCGCGGCGGCGGCGCGGACGGCGCTCGGCCAGGGCACCGATCCCGGCGCGGTGCTGCGGCTGCCGGCGCCCGGGGAGGCGCCGCTCCCCCTGCTGATCGCGCCGTTCCGCGGCGGCGACGGGCAATGGGGCCCGCTGCAGCCCACGGTGATCCTGCTGTTCCGCGACCCCGAGTGCCGCGTCCTGCCCTGCCGCAGCGCCATCGCCGAGGCCTATGGCCTGAGCCCCGCCGAGAGCCGCCTGGTGGCGCTGCTGATGGATGGCAACTCGCTGACCGAGGCGGCCGGGCGGGCCGGGATCAGCCTGAACACCGCCAAGTCGCAGCTGCGCTCGATCTTCGTCCGCACGGGCTTTTCCCGCCAGGCCGAGCTGGTGGCGGAGATCCGCGGCAACCCCCTGCTGCAGGTCATGGCCCCCCGCCCGGAGTGACGTCCCTGCCCCTGCGGCCGGGGACAGGCGCTGCACGGCCCGCAGGGCCATGGCGGCCGCCAGCGCGGCGCCTCACGGGGAAGCGTCGGGCGGGGGCGGCTCGGGCAGGTCCTGCAGGCTCTCCAGCCCGAAACGGTCGAGGAAGGCCTCGGTCGTCACAAAGGCGCGCGGCGCGCCCGGGGTGGGGCTGCGGGGGCCGTGGGCGATCAGCCCCTCGGCGCGGAGGCGGGCCAGCAGCTCGCGACCGACCGGGGCGCCGAACAGATCGGCCAGCCCCGCGCGGGTGATCGGCTGATGGTACGCGATGGCGGCCAGCACCGCGAGCTCGCGCTCGCCCAGCGGCGTCGCCTGCGGGCCCGGGGCGAGGGCGGCGCGGATCGCCGGGCCAAGGCCGGGCCGCGTGCGCAGCGCCCAGGCCTGCCCGATGCGGCGCAGCTCGACCGGCCGGTCGGCGAGCTCGGCGCGCAGATCGGCCAGCAGGAGGTCGAGGTTCGCCCCCTGCCCCACCACCCGCGCCAGCCGCTCGCGCCCCACCGGCTCGGCGCTGGCGAACAGCACCGCCTCGATCCGCCGCAACCACTCCCGCCAGCGCAGCGCCTCGGGGAGGTCGGCCAGCTCGCGGTCGAAGGTCTCGCCGTCCCGCGCCATGGTCAGGGCCGGAAGGGCCGCCGGCCCTCTGCCGGGAGGCGCGGGTCCGGGCTCGGCCGCGACGCCTTCGGCGGCATGCACATCGGGAACGAAACCGGCTCTCCCGTCGCGTTCAGACACCGCGACGCCGCGCAGGCAGCCTCGGCGCGACGGGTCGGTTTCAGATGCGGCTCCCCCGATCCCGCCCCCGGGCGGGACAGCGGCTCTGCCCCGGCGTCATCAGAGCCCGTAGACAACATTGCCCATCCGCACCGAAACCTTCCGGGCCACCTCGTGCAACGCGCCGATCAGGCTGGCATTCTCGCCGTCGGAAACGGTTCCGTGAGGAAAGGCAAGGCTGATCGCTCCCACGACCTGATTGCAGGCGCCGAAGACGGGCACTGAAATCGTGCACAGGCCCGTCGATATCTCGCCGTTCTGCGTGTCGTATCCGCGCTCGCGCGCCTGCCGAATCCGGTCCGCGAGCTCCTCGCGGCTGCGCGTCGTCTGCGGTGTGAGCGGCACGAAGTCGATCCCGTCGAGGATGCGGCTTGTCCGGGCCTCGTCAAAATAGGCCAGCATGATCCGCGCCGCCGAGGAGGCGTGCCACGGCAGCCACCGGCCTGCCCGCCAGCCGGTATCCTGCAGATGCGGGCCTTCGACGGCGACGAGAAAGATCGCCCGGTCGTTGCTGACCACGCTCAGGCGCGCGGAATGGCCGGTCGCGCGGACCAGCTTGTAGAGTTGCGGGATGGCCTCATGGCAGAGCCGGTCGAAGGACAGGAACTTGGCGCCGAGGACGAAGGACTGCACCCCGACGCCATAGCGCCTGTTCGTCGGGTCCTGCACCAGGAACTGCCGGTCCCGCAGGGTGGCGAGGATCTTGGAGACCTGGCTGCGCGGCATCTTCAGCTGCTCGGACAGTTCGACGACGCCGAAATCCTTCTGGTCCTCGGTGAAGGCGGCGAGGATCGCGAGAGCCTTTTCCAGAGACTTCAATGGACACCTCCCCCTCCGGAGCCGTCGCGTCGGACCGGGTCGATCTGCCCGGTCTGCGGGGGGCAGGAAACGGCGGGGCGCGGCGGCGCTTGCCGCGCGGCGGTCGCGCGGCCGATCGTCCCGAGGCCGAACCGGCCCCGGCTCTCAAGCGGCACGCGCCCGCAACGGCAACGCCACCTCGGCACGGCCCGAGGCGGTCACCTCGCCCAGCTGGTTCTCGGCCCGGAGCCTGATCTCGACCAGCCCGCGACCGTCGACCGTCCTCTTGCCGATGACCGTGCCGCGGGTGATCGTGCAGTCGCCGAAAATCACGGGCCGGTGCAGCCGCACGTCGTACTCGCACAGCAAACCGTCGTCGCCCATCCAGTTGGTCACACAGGTCGCCATCATGCCCATGCGTTGCGGTCCGTTGTCGTAGGGGCCGGGCATCCCGAGTTCGGACACGGCGACCTGCTTGTCCTGGTGGCCGATCGACGGCAGCACCCGCGCGCCAAAGTAGCTCCGGTCGTAGTTGTTGGGAAGCCGTTCCGGCGCCGTGTGGGCCCAGTGGTGGTATTTCCACTTGAGCTTGGTCGACTTGTAACCGGAGGTGCCGACCGCCCCCGCGTAATAGGCCGTCATGTCCATCTGCACCAACGGACCGCGGACGGTTTCGGGCAGCTCTGTCCCGCGCTCGACATCCTCGAAGAAGAGCGTATCGGCGCCGCGGACGAATTCGTTGACCTGCCGCATCCGGATGTCGTCGAGTTCGGCCGGCGAATAGGCGTGTTCCGCGCGCGGGGCATAACGCAGGCCGCCCCGGGCGTTCGAGCGGGGCACCCGAAAGCAGTGCGACAGCACACTGGCCTGAAGATCGCCGGTCTGGTCGAAGTACTCGACACGTCCGGTCTGCAGGATCATGCGCCGGACCTGCTCGCCCGCAACGGAGCGGGCGTCGACACAGGACGCGCGCACGTCGAAGGCATCGCCGCGCCGCGCCGGCTTGAAGAAGCGCCAGTTCGCGCCGGCATAGAACCACTGCACATCGGGCAGTCCGGGCGCGACCACCGCGTCGAACACGGCGTAATAGAACGTCGGCGGCGCGATGATCGTTCCCCATCGCGAGCGGGCGGCATGGTCGGGGTCGCAATAGAGCGGATTGTCGTCGCCGATCCCCCAGGCGTAGCGACGGATGGTGTCGCGGGTGGCCTCATGGCACCACAACTCGATCCGGATGTCCGATCCGATCAGCCTCCTGGCTGCCTCCAGATCGTCGTCGCTCAGGTCGACCTGTTCGAGTACGCTCATCTTTCAGGCTCCTCTCGCCAACCGGCTGCGCAGCCCGGCAGCATGGCCGTCCGCCTCACCAGGCGCTTTCGAGAAGCGGCAGGATCTCGTCGCGTTGCGACACCCGCCGCGGGTTGAAGAAGAGGCCGCGGTCGTGCAGCGTCGCCTCGGCGATCTCGGGCAGACGGTCGCGGGTGAGCCGCGTGTCGCGCAGCCGCCGCGTCACCCCGGCGGCTTGCTGCAGCGCCTCGACCTCGGCGATTGCGGCTTCGGGCGTGGCCCCGAGCGGCGCCGAGCCGGCGGAAGGGCCGATCGCCAGGGCCATTCGCGCCAGTTCGACGCCGGAGACCCCGGCGTTGAAGCGCATGGCATGCGGCAGCATGATCGAATTGCTCTCGCCATGGGAAAGCCCGCCGACCGAGCCGAGGCAGTGGCAGACGGCATGATGGATGCCGACCCGGGAGTTGGAGATGACCATCCCGGAGATATGGGCACCGACCAGCGCCTTCATGCGAGGCCCCGCGGCCTCGGGTGCGGCGGCGATCTCGCGCATCGCCTCGGCGATCTGGCGCGCGCCCTCCAGCGCGAGCCCCTGCGAGACGGGGTTGCGGATCCGCGAATACATCCCCTCGACACAGTGTGCCAACGCGTTCATCAGCGTGGCCTGCATGATCTGCGCCGGCACTGCGACATTCACCTGCGGGTCGAGAAAGATCGCCCGCGGACAGAGCTTCACGTCCCAGAACAGGAGCTTGAGGCCCGTCTCGTCGGAGCGGATGCCGAGCCCGGGCGTCACCTCGGCGGCCGAGGCCGAGATCGGGACCGCGAAGATCGGCAGCTTCGGCGCCGCGAGCACGGGCGAGACGAAGTGGTCCGGCGGGCGGAAGGACGAGGCATGCCGCTGCAGCGGCCCTCCCTCGGCGAGGCAGATGGCAATGGCCTTTGCGCTGTCCGACACGCTGCCGCCGCCGAACGCGACAAGGCCGTCGATCCCGAGCGCCCCTGCCTCGGCGGCAGTGCGCTCGACCAGCCCGTCGGAGGAGTGGTTCGGGATCGTCGTGAGCCGCCCCACCACCCGCTCGCCCAGCAGGTTCTCCACCCGCGCGAAGGCTGCGCTGCGGGCGCCGCTGGGGCTGGCCAGCAGCATCAGGCGCCGGCAACCGGCCTCCGCCACCTCGTCCGGCAGGGCAGCGATCGCGTCCGGACCGGCGATCAGCCTGGTGGCGCTGTTGTGATAGCGGAACGCATCGGCGGGCGACATCGGTCTCTCCAGTCTGCATCGGGCCCGCCGCCACGGCATCCGGGCCGGATGTGTCCCGGGCCGACGACGGCCCGGGACGTCGCGGCGTCAGTCCGGGAGCTTCGAGACGAAGGTCTCGAACACCTCGGTCCCCGGCAGGCCGCGGCGGTTCATCTGCTCGGCCCATGCCTCGCCGACCGGCGCGAGGAGTTCCTCGATCCGGGCGCGGTCCTCGTCGCTGAAGTCGACGAACTCGATTCCCGCCGCCGCCAGCCGCTCCATCGCCGGCTCGATGTCGTTGGCCATCCGCTCGCAGGCATGCATGCTGGTCTCGGCGCCGACCTCGGCCATGATCTCGCGGATGTCCTCGGGCAGTTCGTTCCAGCGTCGCTCGCTGATCACGTAGGACGACATGAAGCTGCCGAAGTTCATGCCCCGGGTGGAGTAGCGCAGCAGTTCCTCGAGGCTGTATTGCTCGAGCGACGGCAGCGGAAACACCAGCCCGTCGAGCGTGCCGCGATGCAGCGACTCGTAGATGTCGGGGCCGGCCATGCGCACCGGCACGGCGCCGACCTGCTCCATCGACATGTCCTGCGCGCCGCCGCCGGTGCGCAGGCGCTTGCCGGCCATGTCCGGCAGCCCCCGCAGTTCGTCCTTGGTCAGCACCTGATAGGGCGGCAGGGCGAGGGCGATCAGCAGGCGGATACCGTTCGGCTGGTATTCCCGCTCCAGCAGGATGCCGTCGGTCGCCATCTCGTAGAAGGCCCGGGTTCCGTCACAGGGGTGCAGGAAGGTGCCGGGCAACTCGACCACCCCCCCCAGCGGCAGCGTGTCCGAAACATAGGCCGGGGCGGCAAAACCGATATCGGTGACACCCGTCAGGGTCAGGGTCAGCATGTCCCTTGCGCGCCCCAGCTGCTCGGTCGGAAAGTACTCGAAGGTCACGCGGCCGTCCGTGCGGCGCGTGACCTCGCGCATGAAGTGGCCTGCGGTCATGTCGGCGCTCGCCGAGCCGGCCGGGTAATGGTCGGCGACGCGCAGGGTGATCTGCTGCGCGGAGCCTTCGCCGGGCGCAAGCAGGCCCGACATGCCCACAGCGAGGGCGAGCCCGAAAGCGCTCCGGGCGACGACGGTCTTCGGTTGGTCGTTCATGGTTTCCTCCTCCTCCTCCTCTTTCTGGGTCGTGGCGGACCGGGCTACATCTGGCTCGGCAGCCAGAGCACGAGCGCCGGATAGGCGACGAGCAGCACCACGACGGCGATATGGGCCACGAGATGCGGGGCCACGCCGGCAAAGATCTCGCCTGCCCGGCGTCCGGTGTATTTCGAGACGACGAACACGTTCAGCCCGAAGGGTGGCGTGACCAACCCCAGCTCGGCGATGACGATGATCACCACACCGAACCAGACCGGGTCATGGCCCAGCGACACCACGACCGGCAGCGTGACCGGAACGGTCAGGACCAGGATGGCGATCTGGTCCATGAAGAAACCGAGCAGGAAGTAGACGATCAGGATGAGCGCGAGAATGTAGATGCCGGGCACCTCCAGCCCGCCGATGAACTGCAGGAGATCATGCGTCATCCGCGACAGCGAGATGAAATAGCCGAAGATCTTGGCCCCCAGGATCATCAGGAAGATCATGCAGGTGATCGCCGCCGTCCGGGCCAGTGCCGCAAGCAGGTTCGACAGGGTCAACCGGCGCATCAGGAGACAGAGCAGCATCGCCCCGAGCGCCCCCAGCGAGGACGCCTCGGTCGGGGTGGCAAAGCCGAAATAGATCGACCCGGTCACGAAGAAGAGCAGCACCAGCGCCGGCCCGGTCTCGCGCAGCACCACGATCTTCTGCCACATGGTGAAGGCCTCGCCGCGCGGCGCCAGCTTCGGATCGAGCGCGATCAGGACGAGCACGGTGGCGATGATGGCCACGGTCACCATCAGTCCCGGCACCACGCCGCCGATCAGCAGCCGGCCGATGTTGACGTCGGCGATGATGCCGTAAAGCACCAGCGCGATGCTGGGCGGGATCAGCATCGCCAGGGTGCCGGAGATGGCGACGACCCCGGTGGCGAGCTTCGGCTCGTACCCCTTTTCCAGCATCGCCGGGATCGAGGTCGCCGACAGCGTCGCCGCCGAGGCGGTGCTCGATCCCGACAGTGCCCCCAGCCCCGCCCCGGCCAGCGCGGTCGAGACGGCCAGCCCCCCCGGCACCCGGCCGACCCATGTCGCCGCCGTCCGGAAGATCGAGGCGGCGATGCCGCTCATGACCATGAACTCGGCCATCAGGATGAACATCGGCACGGTGATCAGCTCGTAGGACTGCAGGCCCGACCCCGAGACCGACAGCGTGATGCCGTAAAGGACCTGATGGCCGCCCAGCCAGTAGAGCCCGAGCGCGCCGGCCAGCGCCATGGAGAATCCGATCGGCACGCCGATCAGCAGCAGCGCGACCAGGACGAGGACGACGGTTGCGACGATCATGGCCGTCCCGCGCGGCCGGAGGGCGGTCGCGGCACGAGCTCCGCCACGTTCCGGACCAGATCGAAGAGCATCCTGATCCCGAGGAGCCCGAAACCGGTGCCGACCATGGCCCGCACCGGCCATGTCGGCCAGGCGAAGCGTCCGCTCTGCGCCAGCCCCAGCCGATGGGCCCGCAGCGCCTCCTCGCCGTTGATCCACGCCAGCCACAGGATCAGCGGCAGGGTGACAAGCAGTCCGAAGATGTTGACGAGCGTCTGCACCCGCGCCGGATAGCGGTTGTAGAAGACGTCGAGGCGCAGGTGATAATTCTCGCGATACGCCCGCGAGACGCTGAAATAGAACACCGCCACCAGCGCATACAGCGAGATGCTGTCATAGCTCCACCGCAACGGCGAATTCAGCGCATAGCGCATGAAGACGTCGACCGAGACGATGCCCATGACCGAGATCAGCACGACCGAGGACAGCAGGCTGACAGCCTTCTCGAGCGCGTCGAACAGGCCGCGCGCGGTCATTGCTCGGGCTCCCGCACCGCGGTGAGCAGCGCCCGCGACTGCGCCAGATCCACCTTGCCGCTGCCCAGCCGCGGCAGTTCGTCGACAAAGCGGATGCGGCGCGGGATCTTGTAGCCCGCCAGCCGATCGCGCAGACGCCCGCGGAGGCCCTCGCTGTCCAGGCCCGGGCCCTTGGGCACCACCAGCGCGCTGACCACCTCACCGAAGCGGGGGTCCGGCGTGCCGACCACCACCACGTTCCCCACCTCGGGCAGGGCGATGATCGCCTGCTCGACCTCTGCGGGAAACACGTTCTCGCCGCCCGACTTGATCATGTGGTCGATCCGGCCTCGGAAGTGCAGCGCGCCGGTATCGTCCAGAAAGCCCGCATCGCCGGTGCGGACCCAGCCGCCGGACAGCGTCTCGGGTCGGCGGATGCCGGTCGGCTCCCAGTAGCCGGGGCTGACGCCATCCCCCCGCACCACGATTTCGCCGGCGACGCCCGGGGGGCAGAACCCACCCGAGACGGCATCGTGGATCGCCAGCTCCGAGCTGTCGCGACAGGGATATCCGTTGTGCGCGAACGAGCGCAGTCCGGGGTGGGGGAAATGATAGGCCACGCCGCCCTCGGTGCGGGTGTATCCCTGCACCAGCACCCCGCCCATGCGCCGCTCATAGGCTGCGAGCCGCCATTCATCCACCGAATGCCCGCCCGACCAGGTCATCCGCAGCCGCGGCGACGCCCCGGAAAAGGCCTCGTCGGGCAGATCGGTGATGTCCACCACCAGTGTCGAGACGAAATGCGCAAAGGTCACGCCGTGCCCGGTCGCCGCGGCCAGCATCGCGCGCGGGTCCCATTTCGGCATCAGCACACAGGTCGCGCCGACATGGATGCAGTTGCACAACACGCTCAGCCCGCCGGTATGAAAGAGCGGCGACACCGCCAGCCCGACATCGCGGCGCGACAGCTCGAACCGACTGGCCATCGCCCCGGCGATGGCGTGGCGCATGTGGTGGGTGTGGATCGCAGCCTTGGGCATCCCCGTCGTGCCCGAGGTGAAGAGGAGGTTTGCGATCTCGTCTCCCTGCGCGCCGCGCTCGGGCCTCTGCGGGCTCTGCGCGCGCAGACCGGTCCAGAAGCTGCCGCCCTCGCCCCCGCCCTCGCCCCCGTCGGCGCCGTCGTCGAAGTCCAGCACCGTCGCGCCGCTCCCGGCAAAGCGGTCGCGGTCGCTCCGGTCGGTCACCACGAGGCGCGGGCGGGCATGTCCGACGACGCGCTGCAGATCCTCGGTCTTGAGCCGCTTGTTGACCGGCGCCGCAATCGCGCCGTGCTTCATGGTGCCGAAGAAGGCGACGACGAACTCGACGGTGTTGTGCGCGTGTATCAGGACCCTGTCACCGGCCACCAGCCCGTGGCGGTCGAGCAGCCCCGCGAAGCGGTTGGTCAGCGCGTCGAGTTCGGCGAAGCTGATCGTCCGGTCGCCTTCGATCAGCGCCGGCTTGTCGGGCTCGCCGCGGGCATGCAGTGTCAGGTTGTTGGCAAAATTGACCATGGTCGCTTTCGCTCGGCCGAAGGATCCGGGCGCCGGTCAGGCGCGCTGCCTTTCCAGACCGGCAATATGGTCCACGACCTTGTAGCCGGTCTTGCCCCATGTGGTGACGCCGCAGACATGCATGACGATCATGCATCCGTCCGCGAGTTCGGCGCTGGTCATCCCGGCGCGATAGGCGGCCTCGCCGTGGTTGATGGCGCCCTCGAGGTTGCCGGTGACGATGTCAAGCAGGGTATAGAGCAGCTCCTTGGTCTTCAGCTCCAGCCCATCGTCCGGCCGGTCCCGATAGATGCCCTCGCGAAAGCGAAGATACCCGGCGAACGCGTCGGGCGCGTGCTCCATCATCGCGCGGATGGGCTCGGGCAGGTTGCCGAGGGTTTCAAGAAAGTGCTGCCGACCGCGCTCGATGGCGTCCTGCTGGTTGCTCATGACCCCCCTCAGTTTCTATATATGAAACGTAGTTCATGATAGGGAACTTCGCGATGTCAGGCAAGAACCAATGTCCGGCCTTCCCGGCCGCAACCCCACGCCGCGGAACGTGCTCCGGTCGAAGACACGCCTGAGCGCCTTGTCCCCGCCGAACGCTCTTCGGCATCCGGCGCGTTTGCCCGACTGGCGCTGGACCGGGGCAAGACCGGCGGCGGACGCCATGGCGTCGGCCGGGGCGAAGCGCCGGACATCGCCGAGGATCGCGATGAGCCCTGCCGCGAGGGTCGCCCCCTGCCCCGGCGGCTCGGCGCCGGCGAACGGCACCGCCTCGAGCCGCCGCAGCCATTCGCGCCAGCGCCGGGCCTCGGAGAGGTCGGCCAGCTCCGCGGTCGAAGGCCACGCCGGCCCTGCTCAGAGCCCGTAGAGGCGGAAGCTGGCGCGGCCGGTGAGTTCGCGCAGCGCGCCCAGGGCCTCGAGCCGCTCGCAGAACCGCCGCGCGGCGCGGTCCGACAGCGGCACCGCCGTGCCCCGCACCCGGGGGGCGAGCGCCAGCGACGGCGCCACCGCATCCGTGGCCAGGATCAGCGCCACCGCCGCCGCGGCGCCCTTGCTGCGCAGTTTCGGGGCGACGGCCCGCAGCCGTGCGGCCCGGTGCGCCAGCTCGACGGCCAGCCCCTGCGCCCGCGGGGCGGCGACGCTCACCGCCCGCGCACAGGCCAGCGCCAGCGCCTCGCCGCCTGCGGCGAGGTCGCGCCGCGTCAGCGCCGGCGCGATCACCGGCAGGACGACGGGCCAGCCGAGCGCCGCCGCCAGCGCCGTCTCGGCCGCGATCAGCGCAGGCACGGGATCGCCCCGGCCGTCCGTCAGTCCGCGCTCCAGCACCGCCGCCGCGGTGCCGAGCGGAGATGCCGCTCCCCTGCCCTGCCGCGGCACCGGCGCGCTCCCCGCCCGGCGCCAGGCCAGCGCCACTGCCCCGGCCGGCCCCGGCGCCTCGCCCGGCCGCAGCAGGTGGACGGCGTCGCGCAGGGCGCCCAGCGTCTCGGGGCGCCCCAGCATCCGCAGGCTGGCCTCGGCGGCGGCAAAGGCCAGCCGGTCGCCCAGCAGCGCCCGCGGCACGGCCGCGCGCTGCCCCATGGCCACGGGGTGCAGCGCCGCCAGCGCCGCGCCAGCCAGGAACCACGCCGCCTCAGGGCTGTGCGCCCCGGGCCCCGTCACCCAGTCGGGCGGCGGGTCGGGCAGGGGATCCGTCGTGGCGGCGTGCATCGGGAGAGGAGAGCGCACCCTGGCCATGCCGCGAGGCTATGCCGCCACGGCGCTTCCTGCCACATATATCCGCACGAACCGCCGCGTCTCGCCCGGCGCTGCCATGTCCGGCCGGACCTGTGGTCGGCTGGTCCGGGCGCATCGGGGCGCGCAGGCGATGGCAGCCAGACACCGCGTCCCGGGCAACGGTCAGGGTGCGGGACCACAGGACAGGGAGGAACCGGACAGCCTGCGTGACGCCGTCCGCGCCCACCGCGCCGCCCTGCAGAGCTCCGACGAATGGGTCGAGCGGAACGGCCTGCCGCTGGCGCAATACGACGTGTTCCCGACCCCGGCCGGGGGCGGCTATCTGCGGGATGTCCAAGGAGACCTGCTCGAGGGGTTGCACGTCCGCGCGGTGGTGCCGCTGTTGCCGCGGGAGGCCGCGCCGGTGGCCGCCCGCCGCCGTCACATCCTCGCGGCCGGGAACGACAGCTTCCGCCTTCGGGCCAGCGCCGAGGCGGCGTGCGGCAAGAAGGAGGGCCGGCCGGCATCGATCCAGACCCGAGGCCACGGCCATGACCTTCAGGCGGGTCACTCCCCGATGGGAAACCCGGGTCGGTTCTCGGTGGAAAGCAAAAACCGCTGCAGGCTTTCGCGGCTCTGATCCTTCTGATAGGTCTCGCTGCAGCGCCGGTGGGCGCAATGCCAGGGGTTAGCGTTTTCGATGTCGGCGCGCCGCATATTGATCGTGGTCGAAAACCTCCCCGTGCCGCTCGACCGCCGGGTCTGGCTGGAGGCGACGACGCTGGTCGCGCAGGGCTACGAGGTCTCGGTGATCTGCCCCATGGGCCATGGCTGGACCGAAGCCCATGAGGTGATCGACGGCGTCCACATCTGGCGCTATCCGATGCCGCATGAGGCGCATGCCGGCGCCGTCGCCTATGCCCGCGAATACGGCAGCGCGCTCTGGCACTGGGTCCGCCTCGCCCGGGTGGTCTGGCGCCAGCGCGGTTTCGACGTGATCCAGGGCTGCAACCCGCCCGACCTCGTGTTCCTGCTGGCGCTCGCATACCGGCCCTGGGGCGTGCGCTATCTGTTCGACCACCACGACGTCTGCCCCGAGCTCTACGAGGCCAAGTTCGGCCGGCGCGGCGCCGTCTGGCGCGTGCTGCGGGTCTGGGAGCGGCTGACCTTCGCCACCGCCAGCGTCTCGATCGCCACCAACGAGAGCTTCCGCCGCATCGCCATCGCGCGCGGGCGCATGCCGCCGGAGGATGTCTTCGTCGTCCGCTCGGCGCCGAAGACCGAGGTGTTCCGCCCCGGGCCGGGCGATCCCACCCACCGCAAGGGGGCGGCGGCGGTGCTCGGCTATGTCGGCGTGATCGGCCAGCAGGAGGGGATGGATCTGCTGGTCGCGGCGGTCGATCACCTGATCCGCGACCTCGGCCATGCCGATCTGCATGTTGTGATCGTCGGCTTCGGCCCGCATCTTCCGCAGGTCGAGGCCGATGTCGCCCGCCGGGGCCTCGAGGCGCATTTCACCTTCACCGGGCCGCTTTACGGCGAGGCGCTGCTGGCGGTGCTGAACGCCATCGACATCGGCCTTGCCACCGATCCGAAGAACGCGATGAACGACATCTCCACCATGAACAAGGTGATGGAGTACATGACGCTGGGCAAGCCGCACGTGCAGTTCGACCTGACCGAAGGTCGCGCCTCGGCCGGCGAGGCGGCGCTCTATGCCCGGCCCAACGATCCGCAGGACTTCGCCCGGCAGGTGGCGCGGCTGATCGAGGATCCGGAACTGCGCGACCGGCTGGGCGCCCTGGGCCGCGCGCGGGTGCAGGAGCGGCTCTCCTGGGCGCATTCGGTCCCGCAACTGCTCGCCGCCTACGACCGCGTCTTTGCCCGCATCGGCGACCCGGTGGCGCCGGCCGGTTCGGCTGCCCGACCGGCCAGGTCGCGCGTCGAGTGAGCCGTCGGGCGCCGGCCGCACCGCACCGGCAAACGGAGGCCGAAGCCCCCGTTCCACATCGCCGGCACGGCAAGGTGGCGTCACGTGGCGCCCCGGCTGCGAAACCGCCGCAGGCCCGCCGGACCTCATCATCGTGACGGGGAATGCCCGGCATTTCCAGTGTTCCGAGACGGGGTGGCTGCCGCGCTCCCCTGACGTCATCGCCATGTGCCAAGGTCGTGGTGTTGAACGCCGCGCGAGCGGAGAGGCCGCCCAGATAACGTCCCGGACGGTCGCGGACCTGGCGGAACAGGGGCTGAAGGCCGAGCGCCCCGAGGGCGCCACCAGCATGAGAAGCCATGCGGGGGCCGTCGCGATCCGATGCCGCATCTCGGCCGTCACCCGCGCCGGAAACCTCTCCGGGGGTCTCGGCGGCGCGTCTGCGCTCCAGAGCGGGACGAGGCCGTCGACGTGCCCGTCCGCTCCAGCGTGTCACCGACCTCGCGGCGACCGGGCGGATCCATCCGGCCGTGCAGGACACGCAGCACGAGAATTCCTGGCCGCGTCGACCGGTAGTACATGGCATGGGAAATGGCTTCATGGCGGCGCACGCCGACGAGGACGAAGCTGTAGTCAGCACCGAAATCCGGGTGCTCCGCCGCCATCTCGATCTTGGCGTTGAGCGTCTCCAGGTATCGCTCCGCCTGGGCCGGACCGAAATGTTCGATCCCGTAGAGGAAGATGTCGATCAGATCCCGCTCCGCGTCGCGCGCGAAGTCAATCTTCGTCACGTAACAGGCCCGTCTGTCGGGCTTCCCGCCGGGCGGCCTCCAGAATGTCGGGGAAGGCGCCTTCAGCGACACCACTCGCTTCCGCGCGCTCCAGCAAGGCCCGGAGTTCAGCCACGGCGGGTTGCCTGCGCTCCTGGTCCCGTCGCACCAGGTCCCGGAAGTACTCGCTGACGTTTCCATAGCGGCCTGCGGCGATCTGGGCTTCGACCCAGTCGTTCATCTGGTCAGGCATCGAGATGGTCAGTCTGGACATGCCGAGGCTCCTCGCGCATCTGTTCACATCAGATCATACTCACGTCGCTCAAGACGCCTTGCCGCTCAAGGGGCCTGGGCGGTCAAATGCGGTCGTTTCTGAGACGCCCCCAGGCAGGCATGTCCGGGTGCGCCGAGCCGACGTCGTGGCCGGACGTCGGCGCCGTGCGGCCAGGTGCTCAGGGACGGTCGGCCTGCTGGTCGGGAAAGAGCCCCGGCATCCAGCGCCCGGCATGCCGCGCGGGAAAGGCGAGCGTGAGCGGGGCGCGCGTCGTTTCCGATGACAGCGCGCCGATCTCCAGCAGGGCGGCTGTGACACGTCGGGCGGTGCGGTCGCTGGTGCCGAGGAGGGTCTGGACCGCACCACGCTCGATCTGGCCCTCATGAAGGACAGCCTTCAATACAATGTCGGCATGCAGGGCCAGCCTGCCGGCGCGGATCTCCTCGGCCGCCCAGATCAGGATGCGGTCGCGCAGGCGGTCCGGGCGCATCAGGCCTTCCATGAACGCCACCTGGTCGATGCAGCTGCGCAGGAAGAACTCCGTGAAGGCGGCAAGGGCGGCTTCGCTCAGCGTGCCGCGGCCATCCCGATCACCGCGGCGCGGGGCGTCGCAGGCGGCGAGGTGTGCCTTGTAGGTGCCCTCCTGACGCGCGAGCCCGCGGGCCACGGACCACAGGTTCCGCGTGTCGAGCGTCCGGCGCAGCATCGCATGGGACATCAACCGCGCCACCCGACCGTTGCCGTCGAGGAACGGATGCACCCAGAGAAGCCGGTGGTGGGCGCAGGCCGCGGCGAGGATCGGTGCGATCCGGCCAGGAAGGTCGTAGGCCTGATGCATCCGGGCCAGAAACCGCGGTACGGCGCCGGGGCTGATGGCGACATGCCGCCCGACCGCGACATGGCGCGTGCGCAACGCCCCCGGCACCACGGTCATGCGCGCGCCGGTCGTCGGGTCCTCCACCACCAGAAGCTCGGGCGGCAACAGCTCACAAAAGCGGCGGTGCAGCTCCCGGATGGAGGCGGGCGCGGTGGGGGGCCCGACCATGCCGCCCTCATCGATCCATGTCTGGACGGCGACATGGGCCCGCGCCTCGAGCTGCAGGGTCCGCTTTCTCGGGTCGGTGCTGTAGTCGTTGCGCAGGGCGCGCTCGATGTCGACGGGGTGGGTGTCGTGCCCCTCGATCAGGTTGGAGTAATGGCAGTCCATCACACGCACGAGACCGGCCAGCGCCCCGGCGATGGACGCAGGCAGGCTGCTGCGGAAGGCCGCGGATTTTTCGGCAAGCTCAAGCGCGAGATCGTTCAGCCCCACCCGCACGGGCGCATCCTCCGAGACCATCAGCGGCTCGAACAGGCCCAGCGTCTCGCCCTCGTCAGGGATGTTCATATGTCCGCTTCCCTGGCCGCTTTTGTGACCGCCGAAATCATCAGGAAAACCATTGCCAAGCGGTTTGCTGCCTCCCTCCACTGCCCGACGGCGTCCACCCGGATGGCCGTTTATCGGCCATCTACCACGGCCCCCCCCTGCGCGTGGAAGGATGCGCACCTGACGGTCTCCCGACCGCCGATCACGGACCGGAGGGCTGGCGTGCGCGGGGTCGACAGGACCCGCTCACGCGAAGGGGTTCACGATCCGGAGCTGGCCTTCCACGAGCAGGCCGTCCTGCATGTCCTCGCTCCACAGCGTCGTGCAGCCCGCGATCAGGGCGCTGGCCACGATCATCGCGTCGTAGATCGAGACGCCGTAGCGCTCCGCCAGGGCCCGGCCGACATCGTGGGTCTGCGGTGTCAGCGCCTCGACCGGGCACAGGGCGCGCACACCAGCCAGAAAATCGCTCGTCTCCTCCCAGCCGAGGCCGGCCTTGCGGCGACAGTTCACAAGTGCCTCGTTCAGCACCTGAACGCTGATCCGGGGCCCCTGCCCCAGGATCACCTCGGCACGATCGGCCTTCGGGCTGTCGTCGAGCAGGTAGAGGACGACATTCGTGTCCGCGAACTCAGCGCTCATGCGCCTCCTGGCGGCTCAGGCGCTCCGCGGCAGGCAGCTTGCCCCGGAACCGGCGCAGACCCGCCAACACTTCGTCCGCCCGGGGCAGGCGGCGCACCTTCACCTGCCCGTCGTCCTTCACCAGGTCAATCTGGTCGCCCTCCTTCAGGCCGAGCTCGCGCACAAGCTCCGCGGGCAAGCGGACGGCAAGGGAGTTGCCCCATTTTGCGACCTGCATGTCAACCTCCGTGGGTGGATATACATGACTTCATGTGTATCCTTACGGCGGAGATTGCAAGCTTGGATCCACAGGCCGTGGCGCAGGCGCATGCCCGGGGCTTCGGCTCCTGCGGATGCGGGAGGAGGAGCACCGGTCCGCCACGAACCTGGCGCGCAGGTTCAAGGTGAGCCGGGCGACCATCTGTCGTGTTTGAGTGTCGCGTCTGCGCGACACGGGACTGGACGGATGATGGCAATCTTTGCCATGATCGGCATGCCGCGACCGATGGAGGCCACCATGGCCACGATGAACGTTTCGATCCCTGACCAGATGAAGGCTTGGGTCGAGGAACGCACCCGCGATGGCAGCTTCAGCAACGCCAGCGACTATGTCCGCCACCTGATCAGGCGTGATCAGGAGCGGAGCCGGGCGGTGGCACAGATCCAGGCGGCCATTGCCGAGGGTATCGAGAGCGGCGTGGCCCGCCCCCTCGACCCGGTCGCGCTGAAGGCCCGGATGCGCGGCTCCCGTGACGGATGAGCTGGCCGAGGTCCGGCTCACGCCCCGTGCCGAAGCCGATCTCGAGGACATCTGGCGAAATGGCGCGGCCGAGTGGTCACCCGAGCAGGCGGACCGTTATATCGACGGGCTGGTGGCCGTGTTCGCCCCCCTGCGGTCCATGCCCCGCATCGCCCGCGAGCGGACCGAGTTCACCCCGCCTGTGCGCATCCACCCCAGCGGGCCTCACCTCGTGATCTACCGCATCGCGGCTCCTCATCTGGAGATCCTGCGCATCGTCGGAGGGCGGCAGGACTGGCAGAGGCTTCTGCAGGTGCTGGAATGAAGAGCAGGGGCATGTATCGGCGGGATGTCATGGATGGCCGGGGTGTCCTTCCGCGAGGACGCCGCGCGCAACCGCAAGGACAACGGCCCGGGCAACATCGCCGTCCTGCGCCGCCGCGCCCTCGATGTCATGCGCAGGGACACCTCGAGCGGCTCCCTCTCCATCAAGCTCAAGCGAGCGGGCCGGGACGACGACTTTCTTCGCAGCGTTCTCGACAACTTGGCGGCATGAGCCGTATGCGATTGCCCTGGCCGAGTGGAGATGTCACGCACAAGAAAACATGACGGGGCGTTCAGGGCCAACGCATCAGGTACGAAAGCCGATCTCGCGTCGGAACGCGATGGTCGCGTCCGCAACGAGGCTCTCGAGGAACTCGGCCGCGCGCGCCGCGTCAGGTGACCGGTTGCCGACCGCCCCGCAGTAGAGCGTGTTCAGCCCCGCGCTCGCCGGCAGTTCGGCGACCATTTCCACGCCCTGGGTGGCCAGGATCTCGGTCGTCTGGGTGCAGCCGATGGCCGTGCCGTCGGGGCTGTCCGCCAGCGCCCGCATCGCAGTCATGCCGTTCGGATGGACCCGCAGCCTGCCACGCACGGTCGGCAGCAGGCCGAGACGGTCCATGACACCATGAAAGTGGATGCCGGCCGTCGCGCGCTCCGGGTCGGGGAAGTGGATCTCTCCCGCGGCGCGCAGGGCATCGGCGAGCTCCCCCTCGCTGTCGAGCGGAGGGTGGCGTCGGCCCGCCGGAACCGCCACGGAGGTTGCGACCGAGCCTATCGCCCGCTTGCTCCCGGCAATGGCGTGACCGGAACGCGACAGCGCATCGACGATCTCTTCGGTCAGGAGGATGAGGTCGACGGCCTCGCCGGCGAGCACACGGTCGCGCATGCCCCCGACCGCGCCGAAATCGCAGTCCAGACGCACCCCATGCGTCCGTTCGAACCCCTCGGCGAAGTTCATCACCAGCCGCTGCGTGGCGCCGCCCCCGACGATACGGATCGTGGCCTGTGCCATCACAACACCGCAATAGCCTGGATTTCGACCATCAGATAGGGGTCGGTGAGATGCTGCACCTCGACCGTGGTGCTGGTCGGCAGGTCCAGGATGAAGAACTCCTCGCGCGCGGCGCAACTCTCCCGGAAAAGGCGCATGTCCGTGACGTAGACGACCACCTGAACCACGTTCTGCAGCCCGGCGCCGCATTCCTTGAGCACGCGCTCAAGGTTGCGGATGGCCTGGCGGGTCTGTTCGGCCATGTCGCCGACGCCCACGCGCTCGCCGTTCTCGTCGCGCGACAGCTGCCCCGAGACGAAGATCAGCGAGCCGGGGTTCTGCACTTCGACGTAATGGTTGTAGATCTTCGCCCGGACATTGGCGAAGTCGGGGGGGTTACCCCTTCGGATCTTGGTCATTTCTCACCTTCGACGTTGACGTTCAGCGCTTCCATCTCCTCGCGTCGGCGCGCGAGGATCTCCCGTCGCAGACCGAACACCAGCGCGACCAGTGCCAGCAGCAACAGGCCCAGCGAGATCGGCCGGGTCAGAAAGATCCAGTATCCAGTGTCCGACAGCATCAGCGAGAACCGGAAATTGCGCTCGAGGATCGGCCCGAGGATCAGCGTCATCGCCACGGCAAGCACCGGGAACCCGCCCCGTGACAGCACATAGCCCAGCAGACCGAAGACGATGGCGATCCAGAAATAATAGATGTGCCCATAACCCATGGCCGGCCCGGTGATGGACAGGATCAGGATGATCGGCACGATGAACTGCGCCGGCAGCAGCGCCGCGCGGGCGATGTAGGTCGAGAGGTAGAGGCCGATCGGCAGGATGAAGAGATTCGCCAGGATCATCGAGCCGAAGATGACGAAGACGAGCTGTGACTCCTGGATGAACAGCGTGGGCCCCGGCACGAGGCCGTGCACGAACATCGCCCCGAGCAGCATCAGCGTGTTGACGTCGCCGGGAATGCCGAGGGTCAGCAGCGGCACCAGCGCCCCGCCGGTCACCGCGTTGTTGGCGCTCTCGCTGGCGCAGACGCCCTCCGGCGCGCCCTTGCCGAAGCGCTCGCGCTCCTTGCTGCGCCGGCGGGCATCGCCATAGGCGAAGAACGACGCCATAACCGCGCCGGTCCCCGGCAGGATGCCGATGAAGGTGCCGATGACGCTGGAGCGCAGCCAGGTGCGCCACAGTTTCGGGATCTCGCGCACCGCCAGGATGAACCCCGACGTCTTGCTTTGCAGATAGGCCGCCACGACGGCCGGTTGCCCGAGCAGCCGGTACGCCTCGGCCACGCAGAACAGGCCGATGGTCGCCGGCACCTCGGGGATGCCGATGAGGATCTCGGGGATGCCGAAGGTGAAGCGCGGTGTCGGATTGACCGGGTCGAGCCCGATGGTCGAGATCAGCAACCCCATCCCGCAGGCGAGAAAGCCCTTCACGATGGACTGGCTGGAGACGACGACCACCACCACCAGCGCAAAGACGCACAGCGCGAAATATTCCGGGCCGGCAAAGAGCAGCGCGACCTGCGACAGTTGCAGCGAGAGCAGGATCAGGATGATGCAGCTGAACAGCCCGCCCGTGGTCGAGGACAGCGCGGCAATCCCGAGGGCGCGGCTGCCCTCGCCGCGCTTGGCCATGGGGTAGCCCTCGACCGCCGTGACCGCGGCGGTCGGCGTTCCGGGCAGGTTCATCAGGATCGCCGGGATCGAGCCGCCATAGGTGGCGCCGCAGTAGATGCCCAGAAGCAGGATGAAGGCGGTGTCCTTGTCCACCGTGAAGGTCAGCGGGAGCAGCAGACCGAGGGCGACCGACGAGGTGAGACCGGGGATGACCCCGACCAGGATACCGGCCAGCACCGCCCCGAACAGCAGCACCAGATTGGCCGGATCAAACAGGATGCCGAGGGCCAGCAGGACGCTCTGGGAAATGAGTTCCACGTCCGCCCCCTACAGCGAGATCCACTGACCCTCGGGCACGAAGGCGCCGAGGAGCTGGTTGAAGACGAAGTAGATCGCATAGCCGGTCACGACCGCGAACGGCACCGACACCAGCAGCGAAACCCGGTAGATCATCATCAGGAGCAGCACGAAGACCATCGAGGCGATGATGAAGCCGACCTTGATCACGAAATACGGATAGGCGATCGACAGCAGGATGCCGGCCACGCTGCGCAGGAACAGCTCGCCGCTCTCACCGCGCGGCAGCTGCAGTCCGGCGATGGCGCCGCGCAGACCGCGAAAGCTCGGATCGGCCAGCACCAGCCGCGCGATCAGGATCATCGCCATCGTCCCGGTAAAGACCGCAACGACCTGCGGAAACAGCGCCGCCCCGCCCGGGTCCGCCGTCAGCCGGGGAAACCCGCGCGCGACCTGAAAGAACACCACGCTCATCACGAGCGCCATGATCGCGACAAGCCATTCGAAAAGCTTCATCACCGTTTCCCGCATGGAAACCGGCACCGCGCGGCCTGCAGCGATGCCGGCCTGCCGTTCCGATCAGTTCAGGATACGCATCACGTTGGCGATGTCCTGCTCGATCCGCTCAAGATACTCTTGGTAGTATTCGCCGTCCCACTGCACCGGGACGTGCCCGAGATCGATCAGTTCGGCGACGAAGTCCTCGTTTTCCCAGATGGCGGCCATTGCCTCGGACAGCCGGATCACGACCGCCTCCGGGGTGCCGGCCGGCACGCCGACGCCATAGGGGCTTTCCCAGACGACGTCGTATCCGAGTTCCGTTACCGTCGGCACGTCGGGGAAGTCGCTCAGCCGCTCGCCGCCGAAATAGGCGAGGAAGCGCATCTGGCCGCCCTGCACATACGAGGCGTTCTGCTTGACCCAGCTGCTGATGGCATCGACATGGCCGCCGAGCAGCCCCGCCGCCATCTGCGGCGACCCCTCATGCGCGACGGCGCGAACCTGCGTGCCGGCGGCATCGTCCAGAAGGACGACGGGCTGATGATGGACGCCACCGATGTCCGAGACACCGACGGTGATGGTGTTGGGGTTCTCGCGGGCGGCCGCCAGCAGGTCATCGAGGCTCTCGAAGGGGCTGTCGCCACGGGTGACGAGGATGGGCGCCTGCACCGAGGCCGCGCCGATGATCTCGAAATCGGAGATGGCGATGTCGGCCAGCGCCATCGGGGCGAACTTCGACAGGTCGCTCTGGATGGTCACCAGCGTATAGCCGTCGGGCCGCGCGGCCTTTGCCGCGGTATAGCCGATCGCACCGCCGCCCCCGACGATGTTCTGGATCACGATCCGCTGGCCCAGCTCGCGCTCCATGTACTGGGCCATGATCCGGCTCACAGAATCGGTGCCGCCGCCGGCGGGCCACATCACGATCCAGTTGATGGTGCGCGTGGGATAGTCGCTGGCCCAGGCCATGCCGCTTCCGGCGACGGCAAGCGCCGCCGCGATGGCCAGTGATCCGAAGGTCTTTCTCATGCTGGTCTCTCCTTTCGCCGGTTTGAAGGGTCAGGACGGTGCGACCCGGTTCCGCAGGGTGCCGATTTCCGGAACCTCGATCTCCACGAGGTCGCCCGCCTTCAGGAAGGCGGGCGGAACATGGCCGAGACCGACGCCCGAGGGGGTTCCGGTGGCGATGATGTCACCGGCTTCGAGGGTGATGCCGCGGGAGGCGGTCGCGATGATGTGGGGAATGTCGAAGATCATGTCGACGAAGGCGGCGTCCTGGCGCAGTTCCCCGTTCACCCAGCAGCGGATCCGGGACGTCAGGAGCTCTTGCAGCGAGCCCACGAGCACGACGGGCCCCATCGGACAGGTTCCGTCCAGCGACTTTCCGAGGAACCATTGCTTGTGGTTGCGCTGGATATCGCGGGCGGTGACGTCGTTGATGATGGTGAAGCCCCAGATGTGGCTGGCGGCATCGCCGGCGGCAATGTCGCGACCGCCCCTGCCGATGATCACGCCAAGCTCTGCCTCGTAGTCGAGGCTGTCGGTCAGCCGCGCATGGTCCGGGATCGGATCGTCGGGGCCGATGACGGATGTCGTCGCCTTCGTGAAGACGATCGGGAACTCCGGGATCGTCTCGCCCTGTCGGGCAGAAGTGTCATAGCCGCTGCGGGCGAACTCGTCTGCGTGGTCGCGATAGTTCTTGCCGACACAGATGATGTTGCGGCGTGGCCGCGGAAACGGGGCAAGCATGCGGGCATTGGCGGCCCCGACCGGCGTGGCGGCCTCGGCCCGCTGCAGCAGGTCGTCGCTGCCGATCAGGTCCTCCAGCCTCGCCACCCCGCCGCCGTCGATCAGGCGGATGTCGGAGGCGTCCTCGCCCACCACACCCACACAGACCTTGCCGTCCACATCGAGCAATCCAAGTCTCATTGGTTGACCATTCAGCCATATATGGTTACACGCTTCACCGCATTGGTCGCACACTTGCCTGTGGTTGTCAAAGTCGGAGGCACTGGGTATGGCAGATGGACGGGCTTTGGAGTATGATTTCGGCAAGAAGAGGCGGACGTCATGGACGCAGCCAGTATCCGTCGATTGATCGACCAAAAGATCCGCAGCGGTGAGTTGAGCGACGGCATGCGGCTGCCCCCCGAGCGCGAGCTCGCCAGGACCTTCGGGGCCAGTCGCAGCTCGGTGCGCGATGCGCTGTCGGTGCTGCAGGCCGAGGGGCTATTGCAGCGCAAGGTCGGAAGCGGAACCTACGTCCGCAATGCGCCGGCGCCGACCGCGCTGGTAGAGATGATCGTCTCAGGCACCAGCCCGTTCGAGTTGATGCAGTTCCGGGTGATGTTCGAGCCATCGCTGTGCGAGCTGATCGTCAGGGCGGCCACCGACAGCGACCTCAAGGAGCTCGAATCCGTGGTCGTTGCCGGCGAGCAGGCCGCGGATTTCGCTGCCTTCGAGGAATGGGACGCCGAATTTCACGACCTCCTGGCCCGGTTGACCCGCAACGCCTTCATCGTGCAGGTTTCGCGACTTGTGCGGGCGGTCCGCAACAACGCCGACTGGGCGCGGCTCAAGGAGGCGTCGATCGACCCGGCGCGGCGGGCCCGCTACGAGGCCGATCACCGCGCAGTCAGCGAGGCGCTCAAGGCCCGGGACATCGGCCGGGCCTCGCGGCAGCTGCGGGAGCATCTGCGAACGGTGCAGGACAACCTGTTCGACGTTCGAAACTGAATTGCCCCGGGTTTACCGGAGTGCGCATTCCACGGCATCCGGCCACCCGCTCCACGCTCATCCGGCCACCCCCGTCTGAGGGCCTGCGAGGCGGTTTTTCATTGTGGGGTTTTCCCCCGCTGGTCAATGGCGCTGTCGTGAGCGTGGGTTGTCCACGGGGGGGACCCGCGCGCGGCGCCAAGCGCGCCCCATAGCGCTGGCGCGGCGGCGCGCGCGGGGGGGACCTGTGGGCAAGCCGCGCGGGGATGGGAGCCGGACCGTCTCCTCATGCGCCCGGCTCCTCGTCCGCGTCGGCGGTGACGGTGGGGGCATCCGGCGGGGTGTCCCTGCGCAGGGAGGGACCGTCGAGGGCGAAGCGGTAGGCGTTGTGAACGATGCGATCGAGGATGGCGTCGGCGAAGGTGGGTTCGTCGATGACGGCGTGCCACGCTTCAACCGGAAGCTGACTGGTGATGATGGTGGAGCGCCGGCCATAGCGGTCCTCGACGATCTCCATCAGGTCGCGGCGCTGGGGCGCGGTGAGCCTGTCGGGTCCCCAGTCATCGAGGATGAGCAGATCGGTGCGCACCCGCTTCCGGAACAGCCGCTCGAAGCGCCCGTCGCCTCGGGCGAGTTCGAGGTCGGCAAAGAGGCGTGGCAGACGGTGGTAGAGGACGGTGCGCCCCGCGCGGATGGCGGTGTGGCCCAGGGTCCGCCATG
>Ga0213835_100257_pt1 | contig 61005 bp, 55 predicted proteins | sample SWPATP01_FD_160576 | JGI IMG/M metagenome (GOLD analysis project Ga0213835, IMG submission 160576) | Coastal seawater microbial communities from Marineland, Florida, United States - SWPA TP0 #1 | ecosystem: Environmental > Aquatic > Marine > Coastal | place: USA: Florida | collected 2016-08-05
CCGCGGCCATGTTCGCCCCCCGCAAGGTCGTGCAGCACCCCGCACGCCGGCCCCCGGCCCCCTCGCGCCGCGCCCAGGCCGAGGCCCAGCCCGACCTGCGCTTCGACGAGGACGGCTCGGCCTATGAGCTCCCTCCCCTCTCGCTCCTGACCCCGCCCGAGTCCGTCCTGCGCCACCCCCTCTCCGACGAGGCGCTGGAGGAAAACGCCCGCATGCTCGAGACCGTGCTCGACGATTACGGGGTGAAGGGCGAGATCACCTCGGTTCGCCCCGGCCCGGTGGTGACCATGTACGAGCTCGAGCCCGCCCCGGGGCTGAAGGCCTCCCGCGTCATCGGCCTCGCCGACGACATCGCGCGGTCGATGTCGGCGCTCTCGGCCCGCGTCTCCACCGTGCCGGGCCGGTCGGTCATCGGCATCGAGCTGCCCAACGCGCATCGCGAAAAGGTGGTGCTGCGCGAGATCCTCGCGGCCCGCGACTATGGCGACAGCCAGATGCGCCTGCCGCTCGCGCTCGGCAAGGGGATCGGCGGCGAGCCCATCATCGCCAACCTCGCCAAGATGCCGCATCTGCTGATCGCCGGCACCACCGGCTCGGGGAAATCGGTGGCGATCAACACCATGATCCTGTCGCTCCTCTACCGCCTCACGCCCGAGGAATGCCGGCTGATCATGATCGACCCCAAGATGCTGGAGCTTTCCGTCTATGACGGCATTCCGCATCTGCTCTCCCCCGTCGTCACCGACCCGAAAAAGGCGGTGGTGGCGCTGAAATGGGTGGTGGCGGAGATGGAGGACCGCTATCGCAAGATGTCCAAGATGGGCGTGCGCAACATCGAGGGCTACAACGGCCGCGTCCGCGAGGCGCTCTCGCGCGGCGAGATGTTCTCGCGCATCGTGCAGACCGGCTTCGACGACGAGACCGGCGAGCCCGTCTTCGAGCATGAGGAATTCGCGCCCGAGGCGCTGCCCTTCATCGTCGTGATCGTGGACGAGATGGCCGACCTGATGATGGTGGCGGGCAAGGAGATCGAGGCCTGCATCCAGCGGCTGGCGCAAATGGCGCGGGCCTCGGGGATTCACCTGATCATGGCGACGCAGCGGCCGTCGGTCGATGTCATCACCGGCACGATCAAGGCGAACTTCCCCACCCGCATTTCCTTTCAGGTGACCTCCAAGATCGACAGCCGCACCATCCTGGGCGAGCAGGGGGCCGAGCAGCTTCTGGGTCAGGGCGACATGCTCTACATGGCCGGCGGCGGGCGGATCACCCGGATCCACGGCCCCTTCGTGTCGGACGAGGAGGTCGAGGAGATCGTCAACCACCTGAAAAGCTTCGGCCCCCCCGACTATGTCTCCGGCGTGGTCGAGGGCCCCGACGAGGCCCGCGAGGCCGACATCGACGCCGTTCTGGGCCTCGGCGATTCGAGCAGCGAGGACGCGCTCTACGACCAGGCCGTCGCCATCGTCGCCAAGGACCGGAAATGCTCGACGAGCTACATCCAGCGCAAGCTCGGCATCGGCTACAACAAGGCCGCCCGTCTGGTGGAACAGATGGAGACGAACGGGGTGGTCACGCCGGCCAACCATGTGGGGAAGCGGGAGATTCTGGTGCCGGAGACGTGACGCAGCCGTGTCGTTCCCAACGGTAAAGACACCGGTGGCACGTCGGTAAAGACGCTCAATCGCTTGCGAGAGGCAGGCCCAACGGATCAGCAATTGCCTGCAGCAAGAATTGCTCGGCTCTCAAGGCCTTGGGCAAAAGCGGAGAGAACAGGTTCCGGTCGTTGTGAACGATGACCTGATCCCCCCAGTCGTCGCCGTCCGGGCCTGCAAAATACGCCGCAGCCCCATCAAGATGCATCCGGAAGACGTGAGTGCTGCAGAGCACCAGGGTCTCATGCGGGGGCTTATGGCTTTTGGCATGCTTCACAACCGCCGATACGTCACAGATCAATCTGAAGTCGGACGAGCGTGGCGAGAGGAAGTACCTTTTGAAGCTGCTATCGGACTTGAAGGAGTCAGGAAAGCGGTCCCTGCATCGATAGAAGATGTGGCTCGCAAAGCTGTCCAGCGCCCAGACCGCTCCGTAGGCATATCGGACGCTTCCCCGATTTGCCTCGAAATCACGCACGAACGGCGAGACGACACTCTCGTGAAACTCCTGAATATCCATCCCGCACTCCACATACAGATCGCACCCAATGGCACTGACGAAAGTCAGAACCCGGAAAAAAGCATGTCCAGCGCAAGGGCCACCTCGTCACCGCGATCGCCGAGATTTCCGACTTGGGCGCGCAGAAGGGTTTGCGGCACGGCCGACATGAACTGCGTGACCATGATCGCCTCCCTCCCCTCGACGAGGAGGACCGGATTGAGGCGCCGGGCAGGTTTGGGAGCCTGTGGCGCAGGCAACAGCGGCACCACGACGCGTGTGTTCAGCCCATCGAGAACATCTGCCTGAACGTCGAGAAGCCAGCCGACCCCGTCGGGTGCCCTGTAGACGTCGTACCGACCCATCAGAACCGTCGGTACTTTGCCAGCGGCAAACCATGCTCCTCCACCCACGCGTTGGAACTCGCCATTGCCTCGGTGTTCTCCCGGCGCCAGGCATCGGCCCGCGCCTGACGCAAGGCACGGCGCACACCGTCTTCGGCCGCGCGCTTCGTGTCGATGCCCTGCTGCTGCGCCTCCGCAAGCAGCGCAGCATCGATCTGGAGGGGAAGGCCGGTTTCCGATGACGTCGACATTGCAACCTCCGGGGATGACACGATGCACAGTGTGGGGGGCTGCGGAGAGGGCGTCAAGCGAGCCGGATCAGGCGCCGGCGACCCGGTGCCTCGCCGAGGCTGGTGGGGTACATCGGCAGTAGCAGCAAGACGCGCCATGGTCCGCCGATGAAGCAAGTCTTGATGCGATCCTGTACCGTGGCCCCCTCCCCGCCTTGTGACGCATCCCCCCGTGCAACCGCCCGCGGGATCGCCTATGTAGGCTCCATGGATCGTCGCAGCTTCCTCCTCGCTCCGCTTGCGCTCGCCGCCCTCGGCCACAGGGCCGCCGCCGCGCCCATCCCGCTGGGCGAGATCTCGGCGTATTTCAACAATTTCCGGACGGCGCAGGCGCAGTTCACCCAGATCAACCCGGACGGGACCATCACCACGGGGCGGGTCCATATCCACCGCCCCGGGCGCATGCGGTTCGAATACGACCCGCCCGACCGCAGCCTCGTCATCGCCGCCGGCGGGCAGGTCACCATCTTCGATTCGCGGCCGAACTCGGAGCCCGTCAGCTACCCCCTCGCGCGCACGCCGCTGAACCTGATCCTCGCGCCGCAGGTGGACCTCGCGCGTGCGCGCATGGTGCTCGCGCATCGCGAGGAGGGCAACACCACCGTCGTCGTGGCGCAGGACCCGGACCGGCCGGAATACGGCTCGCTGAGGATGGTGTTCACCCGGCCGACCGAGCTGCGCCAGTGGAAGGTCACCGACGACGCCGGCCGCGAGACCACGGTGATCCTGGGCGACATGACCACCGGCATGCAGATCTCGGCCCGGCTGTTCGACGTCACCGCCGAGGCGTCCTCCCGCGGGCGTTGAGCTCAGAGGCGGCAGGTGGCGAGCTGGCGCTCGTACATCGCGGCCCGCGTCGCCACCCGGTCGGCCACCCGGATCAGCCAGGCCTTGCTGTTGTAGCTGCCGCGGCGAAAGCCGGCGTGGCCTTCGTGATAGGCGAGGTACTGGTTGCGCGCATCGGTCATGGGGATGCCGTTGCGCCGGACCGTGTGGGTCATGTACCAGCCCATGAAGTCGGTCGCGTCGGCGATGTTGTCGCGACGGGCGCGGCGGTTGCCGGTCTCGCGCAGGTATTCCTCCCAGGTGCCGTCCAGCGCCTGGCTGTAGCCGAAGGCCGAGGACTGGCGCCCCACCGGGATCACGCCGAGGCGGAACTGGTGCGGGGTGCGGGCATTGCCGATGAAGCTGCTCTCGGCGTGGATGACGGCCATCTGGATCGGGACCGGCACGCCCCAGCGCCGCTCGGTCGCGCGCATGGCCCGGAGGTAGTGCGGGCGTTCGCGCATGATGCTGCAGGCGTCGTCGAGGTTTCGCGGTGCGGTGAAATCGCTCCGGCTGCCGCAGGCAGACAGCACCAGCGCCGCCGCCAGAATGACCCAGATCCTGCCCATCGCTGCCTCATGCTGTCCGCTGCCCTTGGTGGGCCGCTGGTTCTTGCTGCTCGCCGCGGGCTGCGCCGCGTTTCTATGCCGAGGGTATAGCGCAAATCGGGTCGCAGGGGAACGGCAGCCCCCGTCGCACGGGCTCCGGGCCGCTCAGAAAGCCGCGAGCGGTGTGCCGCGGGTCACGCCACTGTGGGGCATGAGGTCACACTCTGTTTCCCCGCGCCGGGTGGTGTCCGGATGGACAGTGCATCCGCAACGGTCTAGTAACGGAGATGGGGGCAGAGGCGGCATGATCAAGAGCAAGGCGAAATTCCGGCTGGGCCAGGTGGTGCGGCACCGCAAGCACCCCTTTCGCGGGGTGGTGTTCGATGTCGACGCCATGTTCTCGAACTCGGAGGAGTGGTACGACGCCCTCCCCGAGGAGAACCGGCCGGCCAAGAACCAGCCGTTCTATCACCTGCTGGCCGAGAACGATCAGAGCTATTACGTCGCCTATGTCTCGGAGCAGAACCTCGTGCCCGACGACACCGGCGAGCCGGTCGATCACCCCGACCTTCCCGATCTGTTCGGCGATTTCCAGGACGGGTTCTATCCCCTGCAGGTGCAGCTGAACTGAGCCGCTGCGGCGGCACGGCAGTCGCCCGTCCGGAAGAGGGCTGTCGAGGGGGACCCCGGGCCTTGTGGTCACTGGCCGGAGGTGGGGCGCCTCTCCGGTCGCCCCTGGGGAAGCGCCCTGCCGCGCGGCGTCCCTCCCTGTCCGCCGCATCGGCAGAATCAGCTCATGCGGCGGATCGCGGTCGCGCCGTCTGGCGTACACTCCGACGCGACGATCGGACGCTCCCTTGCGGACCGAGGTAAGCGGCCGCTGACCACCCTTGGTCGTGCGGCTTGACTATTCGCTGAAGTTCCAGGGCATGAGCTCGGCGATGTCGCGCTGCATGTGGTTGTCGAGGATCTTCCGCAGCGTGGCGGCGATGTAGGGTGAGACGGGACCGTGGCGCCAGTGGCGCCGCGCAAGCCCGTCGAACGGGTTCACGCCGTTCAGTTTGCAGGATGAGGAGGATCGGAAAACGGTCCGGTGGACCGTTTTCCCGACGAATGATCAGCGAGGCGATGCGGGCCCAGGTGTTCCATCCCGGATGATCACATAGACCCTCGCCGGACGGCGCTGTTCATGGCAAGATCGATCCTGCGCGCGGTTCGGGATGGGGGGCGGACATGCTGATCTCTCTTCACAAGCAGGCAACGACGACGCCGAAGATCCGGGCGGAGATCCAGGCGAGCACGGAGGCGGCCTGGATCGTCGGCGATCGCTTTGGCATCTCGGAGCAGACGGTCTGGAAGTGGCGCAAGCGCGACAGCGTGCTTGACCGCAGCCACACGCCGCACCGGCTGCAGACCACGTTGACGCCGGCGCAGGAGGTCATCGCGGTGGAGCTGCGCCGGCTCTTGCTGCTTCCGCTCGACGACCTGCTGGCGGTGGTGCGCGAGTTCCTGAACCCGAAGGTCTCGCGCTCCGGGCTGGACCGCTGCCTGCGCCGGCATGGGGTCGGCAACCTGAGGGATCTCAAGCCCAAGGCGCCGAAGCCTGCGCACAAGCCGTTCAAGGCCTATGTCCCGGGCTACCTCCACATCGACGTGAAATACCTGCCGCAGATGGCCGATGAGGAACGCCGCCGCTATCTCTTCGTGGCCATCGACCGCGCCACGCGCTGGGTGTTCGTCCGCGTCTACCCCGCCAAGACCGCCGCCAACGCCCGCCGCTTCCTGCGCGACCTGGAGCGCGCGGCGCCGATGAAGATCACCCGGGTATTGACCGACAACGGCAAGGAGTTCACCGATCGCCTCTTCGGCCTGCGCCGGCGTGCGGCCACCGGCGCCCATGCCTTCGACCGGCTCTGAGCCGATCTCGGCATCGAGCACCGCCTCGCCCCGCCGATGCGGCCCGCGACCAACGGCATGGTCGAGCGGTTCAACGGCCGGATCGAGGATGTGCTGCAGAGCCACCACTTCCGCAGCGGCGAGGAGCTGGAGCGGACCCTCCTGCGCTACGTCCGCCTCTACAACGGTCAACTCCCGCAAACTACCCTCAAGGGCCGAACGCCGATCGAGGCCCTCAAGGACTGGCACCGCGAGCGGCCGGAGCTCTTCAAGAAGCAGCCGTATAATCACCCGGGATGTGACACCCAGTCCGACGCTCGGGGTCCGCAGCCACGGGGGGCGCATCTGCTGCGCCCGCAGCCTCGGGCCGCGGGCAGTTTCGGCAGTCCGTGCCGGTCCCCGACAACCGGGCCCTCGGCCAGGCTTGCCGCCAGCCGCGGAAAGGACGAGCAGCATGGTGGCGACACGCAGGGTGGAGGCCCGACCGGAGACGTCGGTTGCGCAAGCTCCCACGCGCGGGATGGCTGCCGCATGGCCGCGGTTTCGTCCCGGGCCTGGCTTGGCCCGGATGGCGCGCGTCGACGGTGTCGGCGCATGACAGGGCACGCGGGGTCCCCGCCGCGGTCCGTCCCCGACCTTGCGCATCGGCAGGATCGCGGGCGTGGCTTCTCGGCAACCCCGGGGCTCTTCGCCGCCGGGGATCGGTGTCACCGCGCGGGCGATGTCACGCATGGTGCGAGGCCGCGCCCCGATGCGGCCGTGAAGCTTGCGGCTGAGGCGGGCCTACGTCAGGCAGCCCCATGCGCCTGCGATCGGCGCGCACGGCGCGAGCCGGTTGCCGGCCCCGGCGACCCGGTCGCGGCGGACGCTGGCGCCGGTGGCGTGTTCCGACGGGGTCAGGCCGGGCACGCCATCGGTCGCCGAGGAGATTCGAGGCGATGGACGTCCCCGACGTCGGCCTTCACGCTCGCCGCGCCAATGAAGGCGACACCCCTCGTCGTCAGCACGGCGTCCACCACCGGCGCCAGCAGGAGCGCGGCGATCCGGCCCGTCAACCGCTCGCCCCGGGTCCTGGCGTGACCGCTGTCGGGCAGTCCTTCCGCCGGACCGGCCCGCTGACCCTCGTCACTCCCGGATCACCACCCGTTGCGCCGAGTGCCGGAACCGCACCGCGATCCGTCAGCGCCGACAGGCGACCGTCCGGCCCGTGTTGCAGCGGGAGAGGCGTCCGGGCCGCAGCGGGACCACGGGTGCTGGCGCGCGCTGCCCGAACCCGCCCCCCTTGGCCCGGGCCCGCAGCGGATCGCGCAGCGCCGCATGCGAGGCTCCGCCCGGTCGCGGCTGACCCCATCGTGCCGATCACGTGCGGGACGCCTCTCTATCCGGACCGCAGTCTGCTCGCAGGCCCGGTGCGGCTGTCAGCATCGCGGAGATCCGTCTTCACCCGGTCTGCGGCCTTCACCGGGGTCGGCGAGGGCGCCACCACGATGCAGGCATGCCCCCGCCGTCCAACGGGCGGTGCAGGCCATGCCCGCACGGCCCCGCCGCGTGGCAGACATGCGGGCGACCTCCGCCAGTGGCCAACATGTCAACCGGCTTGCGCAGCTGATCGGGCTGGGGCGCCACCGTTCCCCGGTGGCGGACCTCGCCGAAACGCGCTCGCCGCGCAACGGCGACCACAAGCGACCCTTGTGGAGGGCCAGCCCGACGAACGTGCTCTCGTGCGTCCGGTCTCGCCGTCAGAGCCGAGGCTCGGCGCCGGCCCGCCTGTCGCAACCCTCGGGGGAGAGAGCCGCGGGAGAGGCCAGGGGCCCGGTCCGCTCACGCCGCGCTCGCGGGGTCTAGAACAGCTCGACCGAGACATCGGCCAGGGGCTTGGGGCGCTGGCGGGCCACGGTCGGATCGACCCGGTCGAGCAGGAGCATCTGCGCCCGGCCCGTTGCCGGCCAGAACCGGATGCGACGCCCCTTGGCCCCGCCAAGATCCGCCGCTTCGCAGGGAATACGCTCGCCGCGCAGAAAGGCCTGTGCGGCCTCGCCGTTGCGCAGGCCGATGTCGGGCAGGCCGGGAATCATCCGCGCGCCCCCGAACAGCTTCGCCCGCAGCCGCTCACGTGCCGCGCCGCACTTCAGCAGGCTGTTGACGAGGCGCTCCATCGCCGCCGAGGCATGGCGGATGTCACCCGCATCGCGCCCCTCGGGCAGCAGGAAGTGATTCATGCCGCCGATCCTGCGCACGGGATCGTAGAGGCAGGCCGCCACACAGGAGCCGAGGACGGTCAGGAGAATCACGTCTTCCTCGTCGGAGACGGCGTGCTCGCCCTGAATGACATGGATCGCGCGGTGTCCCTGCATCTCATGCCCTCCCCGACAGGCCGGTCCGCGCGCGGATCGCCGAAGCCGCGCCCCCCGACAGCAGCGCTTCGGCAATGCGGCCGATCGGCAGCACGGCAGCGGCCGCACCCATTTCGACCGCAACGCGCGGCATGCCCCAGACCACGCTGGTGGCGCGATCCTGGGCGACCGTGAACGCGCCCGCCTCGCGCAGCGCCTGCATGCCCGCCGCGCCGTCGGCCCCCATTCCGGTCAGCAGTGCGGCCGCCACCTTCGGCGCCCACGGCACACAGGAGTCGAACAGCCGGTCCACCGACGGGCGATGCCCGTGCAGCGGCGGCTCCGCCACGAGCTGGCATCGCGGCACCGCGCGGCCGGCGAGGGCGAGATGTCGCTCGGGATCGGCGGCGACATGGACGTGCCCACGCGCGAGCGGCTGTCCGTCGCGCGCGCAGAGGATCCTCGGCCGGCAGGTCTGCTCCAGCCGCTGGATCGTGTTCTCGATGAAGCCCGCGCGGATGTGCTGAACCACGAGCGTGGGAGGACAGTCCGCGGGAAAGGCCGACAAGACGGTCTCGATCGCGGCGATTCCTCCGGTCGAGGCGCCGATGAGGATGATCTCGGGACCGCGCGCGACCGGAACCGCCGCGGCGCCCGTGGGCGGCCGGCGCTGGCCCAGCGCATAGGCGACCAGGCTCGACGGAGCATCGGAGCGGTCGAACGAGACGAAGGGCAGCCGTCCGACCAGCGAGGGCGGCACGCGATAGAGGGCCGGATCGCCGAAGACGAGGCCCCGTGCCCCGAGCGCGCCGAGGAGCTCGGCGAACATCTCGACGCCGGTCGCGCCGGTCAGCTCCGCCGCGAGGGCGACGGCGTCGGGCTCGCTCTCCTCGGCGAGGCTGAAGGCGGCCGGAAGCGTGCCCGCCTCGATCACCGCGATGCCGGAGGCGGAACTGCGGATGCGCGCCCGGCGCAGCGGATCGGGGTCGGCCAGCAGAAGCACGGGCTGCCCCGCCGAGGCCCCCCGTCTCATGCCCGTGCCGCGGGTGTTGGTCTGGACGACATTCGGTTCCTCCACCGCAGATGACACGGCCAGCACCGGGAATGCCACGGGTCGGTAAAGAAAGGCTTTCGCCGCGGGCGGTCCGTCCGGTCCCGAAGCGCAGGGAACGATGCCCGATGCCGCCGCCGGGAAACGCGTTGTTAATCCGATTCGTTCAGACAGGCCGGGTGGCGTCGTGCCCCGTGGCAACCCGGAGGCAGGGGGTATGACCCTGCCGGCGCAGCGCATCGGAGCGAGCCGCGGCCAAACGGGCCCGACACGAGCGAGGTGGACAGGATGAAGGCACGTGGCCGCAAGCACAGGGCTCGCACCGCAGCCGGCGGGCGTCGCGTGGAACAGGATCCCGTTTCTGAGGGGAATGGTATGGACAGGATTGTGCGCTTGCCTCGGCGTCTGGACGTTTCCGCAGGCATCGAGCTTCGCGAGGCTCTGTTGCAGCGTCGCGGCGGCCCGCTGGCCCTCGATGCCTCCGCGGTGGAAAGCGTCAGCGGCCTTGCGCTGGAATTGATCGTGGCGGCTGCACGGCAGTGGGCGGAAGACGGCGCGGAGTTCACCCTGTGCGATCCGTCCGACGGATTCGCCTCGGTCTGCCGCACACTGGGCCTCGACCCCCGGACCCCGTGGGAGGCGACCGCCCCGGCGATGGCGCAGGCGGAGGTGGAAGCGTGAGCGTCCGGGTTCTCGCAGTCGACGATTCGCCGACGATGCGCGGCCTGATCTCCGCCGCCCTGTCGCCGCGCGGGTTCGACGTCTACCTGGCCGAGGATGGCGTGCACGGGCTGGAGCGGCTGACCGAGACAGACCCGCATCTGGTGATCACCGACATCAACATGCCCCGGCTGGACGGCTTCGGCGTGATCGAAGGCGTGCGCCGCAGCAACAGCCACGGCAGCATCCCCGTGCTCGTACTCACGACCGAGTCGGGGGCCGATCTGAAGGCCAGGGCGCGACAGGCGGGCGCGACCGGATGGCTGGTCAAGCCGTTCGAGGACGAGCGCCTGGTCAGCATCATTCACCGCGTTCTGGGGGTTTGAGGATGTCGGGGCTCGACGATCTGCGCATCACGTTCTTTCAGGAATGCGAGGACCTTCTGGAACAGCTCGGCGAAGGGCTGCGCGTGCTGGAGGCGTCGGAGGCGGCGCCGGACATCGAGACCGTGCATGCCGTCTTCCGCGCCGTGCATTCGATCAAGGGCGGGGCAGGCGCCTTCGCGCTCAACGACCTCGTGACCTTCGCGCATCTTTTCGAGACCGTTCTGGATCATCTCAGATCCGGACGGATGGCCGCTTCGGCTCCGCTGATGGCGACCTTGCTGCGCTCGGGCGACTTCCTTGCCGACCTCGTGGCCAACGCCCGCGACGGCGTCGCCCCGGACGCCGGCCGGATGCGGGCGCTTCTGGCAGAGCTGGACGCCCTTGCCGACGCCGAGGGTGGCCCGGGGCATGACGGCGAGGATACCGAGCCGTTCGATTTCGTGCCGATGGGTCTCGACCTCGACCTCGGCCCCATGCCGGACGCCGCGGCAGAGGCCGGCGACGCAACCGCGGAGTCGGAGTCGGGATCTGCAGGCGGCTATCTGATCCGCTTTCGGCCGCATGCGGCGATGTACGGCACCGGCAACGAGCCGGCGGCCCTGCTGCGCGCCCTGGCACGGCTGGGGACGGTGCAGGTGACGGCCGACCTCTCTGCGGTCCGTCCGCTGACACGGTTCGATCCCGGCGAAACGCAGCTTGCCTGGCAGCTCCGGCTCGACACCGATGCGAGCAGGTCCGAGGTCGAGGCGGTCTTCGAATTTGTCGAGGATGTGGTCAGCCTCGACATCACATCCCTGCCGCGAGGGGAAGGCAGCCCCGCCGCCGGTCCCACCGACCAGCCTCCTGCTCCGGACCTCGGCCCTCCCGCCCCGGTCAGCATGGGTGACGCGCCCGCAGACCTGCCCGCAACAGCGCAGCAGCGACCGCCAGCGACCGTGAGACCGCTCCCAAGCCCGCCTGATGCGACCGACAGCGCCGTGCCGGCGGAGCCTGCACCGCGCGTCCCCGCAAGCGTCGACACGAGCCCCGACGCAGGAGCCGGCGTTGCCGCGCCGACCGCGGCCACCGCCGGCAACGTCACGCCCCTTGCCGCCCCCGCGACCATCCGGGTCAACCTCGACCGCGTGGATCGTCTGATCAACCTGATCGGTGAGCTCGTGATCATGGAGGCCATGCTGTCTCAGGTCATCGGCGAGGCCGGTATCTCTGCCGACAGCGACGTGGCCAACGGCCTCGACGGGATCAAGCAGCTCGCCTCCGAAATCCAGGAAAGCGTCATGGCGATCCGCGCACAGCCCCTGAAACCGGTGTTCCAGCGGATGCACCGCATCGTCCGCGAGGCATCGGAGGCCACCGGCAAGGGCGCACGGCTGGTCACGCTGGGGGAAAACACCGAGGTCGACAAGACCGTCATCGAACGACTGGTCGATCCACTGACCCACATGATCCGCAACGCAGTCGACCACGGCCTCGAGGACGCCGAAAGCCGCCGCGCTGCCGGGAAGCCCGCCGAGGGCACGATCACCCTGTCGGCCGCGCATCGCTCGGGCCGGGTGGTGATCGAGGTCGCGGACGACGGCGGCGGGATCGACCGTCCCCGCGTCAAGTCGATCGCCGAGCGCAAGGGCCTGATCCCCGCCGGCGCCCAGCTCTCGCCGACCGAGATCGACAATCTTCTGTTCATGCCCGGCTTTTCCTCGAAGGCCGAGGTCTCGGCCCTGTCAGGTCGCGGTGTCGGCCTCGACGTCGTGCGGCGCGAGATCGCAGCGCTCGGCGGCCGTGTCGCGATCGAGTCGGTGCCCGGGCGCGGAACCACCTTCACCATCGCACTGCCCCTGACGCTCGCGGTGCTCGAGGGCATGCTGGTCTCCTTCGGGGGCGAGACGATGGTGCTGCCGATCTCGGCCATCGTCGAGACGCTGCACGCAGGCACCGCGACGATCCACCCCATCGGGCTGACGGGCCGCGTTCTTGCCAACCGCAGCGAGCTGATCCCCATCATCGACCTCGCCACCGCCTTCGGGCTCGCCCGTGAACGCAAGAAATCCCAGCCGGGGGTCCTCATCGTGGTCGAATGCGAGGCCGGCCGGCGCGCCGCGCTCGAGGTCGACCACATACACGATCAGCGACAGGTGGTGATCAAGAGCCTTGAGGAGAACTACGGGAGTGTCCCCGGGATCTCCGCCGCCACCATCCTCGGCGACGGGCGCATCGCCCTCATCGTCGACCCCGAAGAAATCGTCAGTACCGCCGCCCCAGATCCCCTCAGCCCTCTGCTTGCGGAGACAGTCTGATCATGACCGAAACCAGCGCACAGAACCTCACAGGCCGTCAGGACGTTGTCTCCTTCCGCCTTGCCGAGCAGGATTTCTGCATAGACATCAACGTTGTCAGGGAGATCCGAGGCTGGACGCCGACGACGGCCCTGCCGCATGCCCAAAGCTATGTGAAGGGCGTCATCAACCTTCGCGGCTCGGTGGTGGCGGTGGTCGACCTCGCGGCGCGACTCGGCCTCGGCACAACCGCTCCAACCGCGCGGCACGTCATCATCATCGTGACCCTCGGCAGGCAGACGGTGGGCGTCCTCGCCGACGTCGTGTCCGACATCCTGACCATCGGCGAAGAACACATGAAGCCTGTGCCGGAACTCGCCTCCGAGGTGGCCCGCGACTTCATCACCAGCGTCATTACCTTCGAAGATGGGCGGATGCTGCGCCGGATCGACCTCGGGCGTGTCCTGCCGGAACTGTCGCCGAGCCTGTCGCCGGAGGCATCGCGCGGTCAAGTGCCGGTGCCCGCATGAAACGGCCACCGTCACCCCATTCGGTGGGCTCCGCGTGGGAGCCGATTGCAGGGCGCGACAGGTCTGCGCGCGCCGCCAGGGGTGTGCACGGGGGCTCCCTGCCGTCGCCACCGTGCCCCGAGGGAGGCTGGAGTGTTTGCTGCACCATGTACCTTTCAGGACGAAGGGCGTCCCGATGAGCCCCCCGTCGTCCTCGGCGTCGCTGCGGTCAGCGGAGGCGCTGCCACGGATGAGTGATGCCGATTTCGAGGCCTTCGCACGCATCGTTCGGGCAGAGACGGGGATCGTCCTGACCGAGGCGAAACGCAGCCTGCTTGTGTCGCGTCTCGCCCGCCGGCTCCGAAAGCTCGGGCTGGAAGGCTTTGCCTCCTATCGGCGCCTCCTGGAAAGCCCGGACGCCGGAACCGAGCGGCGAGCGCTGATCTCGGCCATCACCACCAACGTCACGAGTTTTTTCCGCGAGCCGCGCCACTTCGAGACGCTGGCGGGCCTGGTCCCGGGTTTCGCGGCGCGCGCCCGGAACGGTGAGCGCATCCGCATCTGGTCGGCCGGTTGCTCTACGGGCCAGGAGCCATACAGCATTGCCATGGTCCTTCTGGACCAGTGGCCGGATGCCGCGCGTTTCGACGTTCGCATCCTGGCAACCGACATCGATCCCGAGGCGGTCCAGCAGGCGCGAGACGGCGTCTATGACGCGCGACTCGTCACCGCCGATGCTCCGGCAGCGCTGCGCCGGCAGGTCGGGCGCGGCCCGGCGCCTGGAACCATCGCCATCGCCGAAGCCCCTCGCAAGCTCATTCGTTTCGAGGAGCTGAACCTGCTCGGCGCCTGGCCATTTCGGGGCAGCTTCGACGTGATATTCTGCCGCAACGTCGTGATCTACTTCGACGGCACCACACGCCGTCACCTCTGGCAGAGGTTTGCCGAGCGTCTGCATCCGGATGGCTGGCTGTTCGTCGGCCATTCGGAACGGATCGACCCGGGTCTGGAGGCGCTGTTGGCGCCTTCGGGGATCACCCAGTACCGCCGCACCGCAGCACCTGTCGGTGCCCTCGGTTCCGGTCCCGCCGCCGTGCCGCAGCCGCTGCGCGACAATGACAGTTCTGCCTATAGCCGTTGACGGAGACCAATGATGTCGCTGAAGAATTCCCTGCACGTGATGGTCGTCGACGACATGACCGTCAGCCGCGGTCTGCTCGAACAGGCGCTCGACGAAATCGGTATCAAGAACGTTGTCTTCGAGCGCGACGGCGCCACCGCCCTGCGCAGGCTCGCCGCGAGCCCGGTGCACCTGGTCATTTCGGATTTCAACATGCCGGGAATGGATGGCCTCGGCCTGCTCGAAGGGCTGCGCAGCAACAAGAGCACACAGCGGATCGGCTTCATCCTGGTGACCGGCAAGCCCGACCGGGACATCCTGATGCGAGGACAGAAGCTCGGAATGAACAACTACCTCGCCAAGCCCTTCTCGACGCAGGCGTTGCGTGTCTGCATCGAAAAGGTCGTGGGGCCGCTGGGATGATGCGGGCGCCGACCGCTCGGCAACAGGACATGGCCGACCTCGTCGCCAACGAGGACCCTCGTGCGCAGGCAGCCGCCACCGCAGGCGGTGCCGCGCCGGGGGCGGGGGGCGAGGACGACCTTTGGGGCGCAGGGGAGAGCCTGCTGCCCTCGGACGGGGCGACCGGACCGGGGGCGACTGGCACAGGTTATCCGGAGCGACGTCTTCAGGCCGCGTTCCTGCTCCGCGCCTGCACTCAGGAGGCGGCTCGGCTTGCCGCGGCGATGGCGGCTCTGGACACGGAAATCGGGAAATGCCTCGTCCTGATGAGCAGGGGGCCGGCCGGCTCGCAGGATGCGGCCGTTCCGGACTGGCCGGTCGACCCTCCGCCGATCGCCGAGACGCTGCAAGGCGTCGACATCTTGCGACAGGAACTCGAAGGCTTTGCAAGGGTGCTCGAGATTGTCAGTGCACATGTCACCTGCCGCGGCGAGGTCGAGACGGAAGTGCTTGGCAGGGTCCTGCCGCTTGCGGCACAGCGAACGCGGCTACTGTCCCTGAAGAGTTGAAGTGAGAAAGATCACGGTCCAGCCGGCCATGCCCTTGAACAGGTGGACGTATTGAGGCGAGGTGATCGCCGGTTGGCGTACAAGCGCGCAACGGGCGACGGCAACCGTCAGGGAGATCGCGGCATGAACCGGGTTAAGACACTGAACCGCCCCGGGTATTCCAACGACAATCCCTTCTCCGAGGCGCTGCTGCGGACCTGCAAGCACACGCCCGACCGGCCAAACCGAGGCTTCGCGACGACCGAGGCGGCGCGCGCTCGGGTCCAGGGCTTCGCCAACGGGTACGACACCGAGCACCGGCACAGCGCGATCGGTTTCATGGCGCTCGACCATCGTCACCGTGGCGAGGACCGGGCGCTGCTGGCCGGCCGCCATCAGATCTGCGACCTGGCCTTGGCTGCGCGCCCGGAGCGGTGGTCAGGCGGTACGCGCAACTGGCGCCCCGGAGGCCCGGTCGGCTCAACCCCGAGCGGCCCGACACCGGGCGTAGTGGCCATGGGGGCGCCGGCACGCTCCCTCATGAAGCTGACGGCGGCGCCCCCATGGCCGGACCCGCCGATCGCGCAACGTGAAACCGAATGTAGGCGGCACTTATCTTGACGAACGCCGCCCGCGGGAGCGGTCCATACATGGTTCGAAGGCGGCCGCGAGCGGCGATCCTCGCCCGGGACGTGGAGGGGCGGGCCTCTGACGCTGGCCCGGAGGCGCTTTGCATCGTCGCCGACCCGCCACGGTCTTGCGGAGCCCGCCATCGCTCGCGTCGGGGCGGCGCATCCCGCTGCCGACGGGGTCGCGGAGCGGGGCGCAGGAGCGGCTGCCGGTGGAGCCGGCGGTCGGACGCCTCGCGCGGCCGGGCACGGGCGCTGCCCGCACAGCCCCCCCGGGAGGGCGGGGTCGGGGCGCCCTGGCGCTCCATCCCGGAGGCGCGGATCTGTGGAGAGCGCGGGCGCCGCCTGGTCCCCCCAGACCGGCCCCGCGCCCCCGCCCCGCCCGACCGGCCGCCCGTCAGCCGCGGGCCAGCGCCATGAAGGCGCGGATGCGGCGCACCTCGGCCCGCTCCTGCAGGCACACGAGTGCCTCGTCCATCAGGATCGGAGGCCCCGCGAGCGGGATCTGCACGATCCGCGCATCGGCCCCGAACTCCGCCGCGCTGACGAACCCGATCCCCGCGCCCGAGGCCACAAGCTCGCGCACCGCCTCGCGGCCCTCGGCCTCGATGGCGGGCGTCAGCACGATCCCGCGCGCGCGCGCCGCCTCCTCGACCTTGGCCCGCGTCCGCGACCCCGCCTCGCGCATCACCAGCGGCAGCGCGCCCGCCTCGCACAGGTCGAGCTCCGCCATCCCGCCCCAGGCCGAGCTGCGCGCCGCGAAGGCGACGATGGGCGTCGAGTTGAGCGGCACCACCGACAGCGCACGCTCCGTCGGCACCACGCCCAGCACCCCCACATCGGCGCCATAGCTGTAGAGCGCCGCCACCACATCGTCGGAGTTGCCGCTGCGCAGCGACACCCGCACCCCCGGAAAGCGCGCGCGATAGGGCGCGAGCAGCCCGGTCAGGTGGATCGCGCTGTCGGCGATGATGCGCAGGACGCCCGTGCGCAGCGCCCGGCTCTCGGACAGATGCTCCACCGCCTGCGCCTCGCACTCGAACAGCCGGTGCGTGATGCTCAGAAGCTTGCGGCCCTCTGCCGTCAGCTCCACCCGCCGGTGATGGCGCACGAAGAGCAGCACGTCATAGTCCTGTTCCAGCCGCCGCACCTGATCCGAGATCGCCGGCTGGGTCAGATGCAGCGCCTCGGCCGCCCGCGAAAAGCCGCCGGTGACCGCGACATGGTGAAAGGCGCGAAGCTGGACATAGCGCATCGCCGGCTCCATAGGTCAGACTTATGTCTGGATATTCTATATCGATTTGGCATATGCAACCGGGCTGTGAAACACAAGGGAGCCGCCCCACCCGTGGAGCCTGCCCCATGCCCGACGCCCCCGCCGCCCCCCTGCCCGCCCCCGAACTGGGCGAACCCTGGCTCCTGACCCCCGGGCCGCTGACCACCTCGGCCACGGTCAAGCGGGCGATGCTGAGCGACTGGGGCTCGTGGGATGCCGACTTCCGCGCCGTCACCGCCGAGGTGCGCGCCCGCCTGCTCGCGATCGCCGGCGCCGAGCGGCCCGAGTGGGACTGCGTTCCGATGCAGGGCTCGGGCAGCTACTGCGTCGAGGCGATGCTGGGCAGCCTCGTGCCCCGCGACGGCCGCGTGCTGGTGCTCGCCAACGGCGCCTACGGGCTGCGCGCGGCCGAGACGCTGCGCTATCTCGGCCGCGCCCACAGCGTCATCGACAAGGGCGACTACCTCCCCCCCCGGGGGCCCGAAATCGCCGCGGCGCTGGCCGCCGATCCCGCCATCAGCCATGTGCTGGCCATCCATTGCGAGACCTCCTCGGGCATCCTCAACCCCCTGCCCGAGATCGCCGCGGCGGTGGCCGAGGCCGGCCGCAAGCTCCTGATCGATTCCATGTCGGCCTTCGGGGCCGTCCCCCTCGATGTCCGCAGCCTGCCCTGCGCCGCCCTCGTCTCCTCGGCCAACAAATGCATCGAGGGGGTCCCCGGCTTCGGCTTCGCCCTCGTCCGGCGGGCCGAGCTGGAGGCGGCAAAGGGCAACAGCCACTCGCTCAGCCTCGATCTGCACGCACAGTGGGACTACATGGAGCGCACTGGCCAATGGCGCTTCACCCCGCCCACGCATGCGGTCGTGGCCTTCCTGCAGGCGCTGCACGAACACGAGGCCGAGGGCGGCGTCGCGGCCCGCGGCGCGCGCTACGGGGCCAACCGCGACACGCTGGTGGCCGGCATGCGCAGCCTCGGCTTCGAGACGCTGCTCGGCGACGAATGGCTCTCGCCCATCATCACCACCTTCTTCTGCCCGGCCGACCCGGCCTTCGCCTTCCCCCGCTTCTACGACGCGATGAAGGCCCGCGGCTTCATCATCTATCCGGGCAAGCTGACCGTGGCCGACAGCTTCCGCATCGGCCATATCGGCCGGATGGACGCCCCGGTGATGGCCCGCGTCGTCACCGCCGCCGCCGAGGCGCTGGCCGAGATGGGGGTCACCAGCGCCGCCCCCCCCGCCGCCGCGCTTGCCGAACGGGCCCGCCTCGCCGCATGACCGCCGCATCCGCCACGACCGGGCCGGAGGCGACACCGCCTCGCCCCTTCATCTTTCCCCAAATATCCTCGGGGGGAATCGCGCGCAGCGCGATGGGGGGCGGAAAGCCCCCCTGCGACGCCGCCGCCGGCGCTGCCGGACCGGCCCCGCGCCGCTGCCCCCCGAACGCCCCTCGAAAGGACCGCCCATGCTCACCGCCCCCGTCGTCGTGAACGGCCGCAGCTATGCCACCCCCCGGGTGCCGGCGATCGTCGTCTGCCTCGACGGCTGCGAGCCCGCCTATCTGGACGCCGCCATCGACGCGGGGCTGATGCCGGCGCTGGCCCGCCTCCGCGCCACCGGCACGGACCGGATCGCGCACTCCGTCATCCCCTCCTTCACCAACCCCAACAACATGTCCATCGCCACCGGCCGCCCCCCCGCCGTCCACGGCATCTGCGGCAACTACCTCTACGACCCCGACACCGGCGAGGAGGTGATGATGAACGATGTCCGCTTCCTGCGCGCCCCCACCGTCTTTGCCGGGCTGCACGACGCCGGCGCCCGTGTCGCCATCGTCACCGCCAAGGACAAGCTGCGCGCGCTGCTCGCCGCGGGGCTCGACTTCGCCACCGGCCGGGCGGTCTGCTTCTCGTCCGAGCGCTCGGCCGGCACCACGAGGGCCGAGCACGGGATCGACGACGCAGCCGGCTGGCTCGGCCGGCCGGTGCCCGATGTCTACTCGGCCGAACTCTCCGAGTTCGTCTTCGCCGCCGGCGAAAAGCTGCTGGCCGAGCACCGCCCCGACATCATGTACCTCACCACCACCGATTTCATCCAGCACACCCACGCGCCCGGAACCCCGGTCGCCAACGCCTTCTACGCCATGTTCGACGGCTATCTCGCCCGGCTCGATGCCGCCGGCGCCGCCATCGTGGTGACCGCCGACCACGGCATGAAGCCCAAGCACCACGCCGACGGCACGCCGGCCGTGGTCTATGTGCAGGACCTGCTGGACGACTGGCTGGGCGCCGGCGCGGCGCGGGTGATCCTGCCCATCACCGACCCCTATGTCGTCCACCACGGCGCGCTCGGCTCCTTCGCCACGGCCTGGCTGCCGGCCGCGGCGGATGCGGGCGGCGTGGCCGAGATGCTGGCCGCCATCCCCGGCATCGCGCTCGTGCTCCCGCGCGCCGAGGCGGTGGCGCGGTTCGAGCTGCCGGGCGACCGGATCGGCGATCTCGTCCTGATCTCGGACGAGGGCATGACCATCGGCACCTCCGAGGACCGCCACGACCTCGCCGCCCTCACCGAACCTTTGCGCAGCCATGGCGGGCTGTCGGAGCAGGAGGTGCCCTTCATCGTCAACCGCCCCGTCGAGCTGCCCGCCACGCCCCGCAACTTCGACGCCTTCGAGGTTGCCTGCCGGGCGGCCGCGGCATGATCGCCGAAGCCATGCGCCTCGCCGGCCGCAAGGTGACGGCCGAGGCGGTGATCGAGGTGCGCAACCCCTGGGACGACAGCCTCGTCGGCACCGTCCCCGCCGGCCGGCCCGAGCATGTCCGCGAGGCCTTCGCCATCGCCGCCGGCTACACGCCGAGGCTCACCCGCCACGACCGCCAGCGGATCCTGTTGCGCACCGCCGAGCTGCTCCTGGCCCGGCGGACCGCCCTCGGCGAGCTCATCACCGCCGAGCTCGGCATCTCGCGCAAGGACAGCGACTATGAGGTCGGCCGCGCCCATGACGTCTTCACCCTGGCGGGCCAGCTCTGCATCGTCGACGACGGGCAGGCGTTCTCCTGTGACCTCACGCCCCACGGCAAGGCGCGGCGCATCTTCACCCTGCGCGAGCCGCTGAGCGCGATCTCGGCGATCACCCCCTTCAACCACCCGCTCAACATGGTCGCGCACAAGCTCGCGCCGGCCATCGCCACCAACAACCGCGTGGTGCTGAAGCCGACCGAGGCGACGCCGCTCACCGCGCTGGCGCTGGCCGACATCCTGTATGAGGCGGGGCTGCCGCCCGAGATGCTGTCGGTGGTCACCGGCTGGCCCGCCGACATCGGCGCGGCCATGGTCACCGATCCCGCGGCGGAACTCGTCACCTTCACCGGCTCGGTCCGGGTGGGCAAGCTCATCGCCGAAACCGCCGGTTACCGCCGCTCTGTGCTGGAGCTCGGCGGCAACGACCCGCTGATCGTGCTCAACGACCTCTCGGACGACGACCTTGCCCGCGCCGCCGACCTCGCCGTCGCCGGCGCCACGAAGAACTCGGGCCAGCGCTGCACCGCGGTCAAGCGCATCCTCGTGCAGGAGGCCGTCGCCGACCGCTTCGTGCCGATGGTGCTGGAGCGCGCGCGCGCGCTCGTCTTCGGCGACCCGTCGGACCCCGCCACCGACCTCGGCACCGTGGTCTCGGCCGAGGCCGCGGCGCTCTTCGACGCCCGCGTGCAGGCCGCCGCCGAGGCCGGGGCCGAGGTCCTTTACCACCCCGGCCGGCAGGGCGCGCTGCTGCCCCCCATCGTCGTGGACCGGCTGCGCCCCGAGATGGAGCTGGTGCGCGAAGAGACCTTCGGCCCCGTCGTCCCGATCCTGCGCGTGCCCGACGACGACGACGCCACCATCGCCATCTCCAACGGCACCGCCTTCGGCCTGTCGTCCGGCGTCTGCACCAACGACTTCCGCCGGATGCAGCGCTACATCTCGGGGCTCAGGGTCGGCACCGTCAACATCTGGGAGGTGCCGGGCTATCGCACCGAGATGTCCCCCTTTGGCGGGGTCAAGGACAGCGGCAACGGCACCAAGGAGGGCGTCGTCGAGGCGATGAAGAGCTACACCACGCTCAAGACCTTCTCGCTGCCCTGGCCGTGACCGCCCCCCGGCCCCGCGGATGAGCGGCACCGCCTTTGCCATCGTCGCGGCAGCGGCGCTGTTGCACGCGCTGTGGAACGCCATGGTCAAGGCCTCGGGCGACCGGGCGGTGACGCTGGGCATGATCGCGCTGGGGCATCTGATGCTGGGGGGCATCGCGGCCGTTTTCCTGCCCTTTCCGGGCTGGCAGGCGGCGCCGTACATCGCCGCCTCCACCGTCATCCACTGGGGCTATTACTGGCTGATCTATCACGCCTATCGGCTGGGCGACCTCAGCCTCGTCTATCCGATCTCGCGCGGGGTGGCGCCGGTGCTGGTGGCGCTGGGGGCGATGGTGGCGGTGGGCGAGACGCTGTCGCCCATGGGGTGGGTCGGGGTGCTGGCGGTCTCGGCCGGGGTGTGGCTCCTGGCCTGGGGCGAGCTGCGGCGCGGGGTCTCGGGGGCGGCGGCCGGGCTTGCGCTGCTCCTGGGGGTCGTCATCGCCGCCTATTCGGTGGCCGACGGGACCGGGGCGCGGGTGTCGGACAGCGTGGCGGGCTACATCGCCTGGCTCTTTGTCTGCGAGGGCATCGCGGCGGCGTATCTGCTGGCGATTCGCTTTCGCAGCCTGGCGGGGTTGGGGCCGCGGCCGTGGCTGCTGGGCATCGCCGGGGGGCTCGCCTCGGCGGTTGCCTATGGATTGGCCATCTGGGCCAAGACCATCGCGCCCTTCGGCCTCGTCTCGGCGCTGCGCGAGACCTCGGTGGTGATCGCGGCCGGCATCGGCATGCTGTGGTTCGGCGAACGCCCCTGGCGCCCGCGTCTGCTGGCTGCGCTGGTGGTCGCGGCCGGCGCCGGGGCCATCGCGCTGGCATGAGCGGAGGGGGAAGGATCGACCAGTTCTATACGAACATAAGAAAAATCAATTTTGGTTATCCCAGCCCGGCGCCAATACTCCCCGGGCCTCGGAAATTTTCCGCTGCAATAACAAGGGCAAACATCGCGCCCAGGGGCTGCGGAGGGCAACGGGGCCCATCTGGGCGCTGTCAACGCTCCGTCACGCGGGGCGGATATCAACGGCAGGCCAGCAGGGGATGACAGACGCATGACACCGACCGAGGCCCGGCTGCCCGAGCACCCCCCGGCATTGACCACCCCGGCGTCGAACACCCCCGCGCACACCACCGCAACAGAGAGGACATGACATGAGATCGCTGCTTCTGACCGGCGCAGCCAGCCTCGCCCTGGCCACCGCCGCCATGGCCGACTGCCCGCCCGTCACCGTGGCCGACCCGCAGGGCGTGCCCGCCGGCGCCTTTCCGCAGCAGTTCGAGCTGACCGAGTTCCAGGAGCTCGCCGGCTGCACCCTCGGCTTTGTCGAGAACCCGGCCATCGCCGATCTCAACGCCCGCATCCTCGGCAACGACGACCTGCCCCCGCTGGCCGAGCGCCTGCCGGCCGAGCCGCTGGTGGTCGCGCCCTATGTCGCCATCGGCCAGTACGGCGGCGTCATCAACGGCACCTCGCGCGCGACCGAGGCCGGCACCTCGGACCTCCTGTCCGTGCGCCACGTCAACCTCGTGCGCTATGCCGACGACCTCCAGACGATCGTGCCCAACGTCGCCCGCGCCTGGGACTGGAATGACGACTTCACCGTGCTGACCATCCATCTGCGCGAGGGGCACCGCTGGTCCGACGGGCACCCCTTTACCGCCCATGACATCGTCTTCTGGTACAACGACATCATCCTGAACCCGGCGATCTATCCCAGCACCCCGGGCCGCTGGCTGTTCTCGGGCGAGCCGGCGGTGGTCGAGGCCGCCTCGGACACCACCGTCACCTTCACCTTCCCCGTCCCGGCGCCGGGCCTGCTGAACCGCTTTGCCGTCGACTACGGCCAGCCGTTCCAGCCGCGGCATTTCCTCGGCCAGTTCATGGAGCGTCACAACCCCGACGCCCCCGCCCTCTGGGCCGCCCACGGCTTTGCCAACGAAGGCGAGGCGGTGAACTTCTACTACGGCGCGTCGGACTGGAAGGACGTGCCCTCGGCGCTGATGCGCGACGCCTCCAGGGCCGCCGCCATCGGCCGCGGCGTCGTGCCCACGCTCGAATCCCACATCGTGGTCGAGGAGAGCTCGGAGGGCCGTCGCCTCGTCGCCAATCCCTTCTTCCACATGGTCGACACCCAGGGCCACCAGCTCCCCTACATCCCCGAGATCGACGAGCGCTACATCCCCGAGCGCGAGGTCAACCTGCTGCGCATCATGAACGGGCAGGTGACGTGGAAACAGCAGGCGGTGTTCCTCGACGACTTCCCGCTGCTGAAGGAGAACGAGGCGCGCGGCAACTATACCATCGAGCTCGCCCCCGCGCTGGGCTCGAACACCTATTACGCCTTCAACCGCGGCCACAGCGACCCGGTCCTGCGCGAGATCTTCAACGACGCGCGCTTCTCCATCGCGATGAGCAAGGCGATGGACCGCGACGAGATCAACGAGATCGTCTTCCTCGGCCAGGGCCGGCCGATGACCGCCCTGCCGGTGGAGCCGGTGACGGTGGGCTTCGTCACCGAGGAGCAGATCTCGCGCTACACCGACCACGACCCCGACGCCGCCAATGCGCTGCTCGACGAGATGGGGCTCGCCCGCGGCTCGGACGGCATCCGCCGCCTGCCCGACGGCCGGCCCTTCGTGATGCGCCTGACCTATGCCAACCAGGGCGGTCCGGTGCAGCTCCATGAGCTCGTGCGCGACTACTGGGCCGCGGTCGGCATCCGCGTCGACCTGCGCGAGGTCACCTCGGACGAATACCGCGCCGCCGGCAACAACAACGAGCTCGAGATCCTGACCTGGAAGAACGACGGCATCTCGGCCCCGGCCTTCAGCCAGGACCCGCGCGCGGTCTATCCGCCCTTCGGCGACTTCTTCAACCCGGGGCCCGGGATCGCCTGGTCGCAGTGGCGCAACACCGGCGGCGAACAGGGCGTCGAGCCGCCCGCCGACATGGCTCGCCTGTGGGACCTCGCCGACGCGCTGGTGCAACAGCCGCTCGGCACCCCCGAAAGCGACGCCATCGCCACCGAGATCATGGAGATCCATCTGGAGAACAAGATCCGCATCGGCACCGTGGGCGACATCGTCGAGCCCTTCGTCTATCACAACACGCTGCGCAACGTGCAGCACCTGACGGCCAAGACCTATGACTACTACTGGGTCTATCCGTACCGCCCGCAGCAGTGGTTCATCTCCGAGTGATCCCGACAACCTGACCGACCTTCCGGCGCGGCGGCCTCCCGCCGCGCCGGGGCATTGGAGGGCCGGCCATGGCGCGCTTCTTCGTCGAACGCTTCCTCGGCATGATCGCGACGCTGTTCGTCGTCTCGATCATGGTGTTCATCATCATGGAGCTGCCGCCGGGCGACTATGCCGACCGCTTTGCGTTCCGCAAGTTCTCGGGCCTGGGCATCACCGTGACCGAGGCCGACATCCAGGCCATCCGGGTCGAGCTCGGCCTCGACCGGCCCGCCATCGAACGCTACTGGAGCTGGATCACCAACATCGTGCTGCGGGGCGATTTCGGCATGGCCTATGCCTTCGAGACGCCGGTGACCCGGGTGATCGGCGACAAGGGCTTCCTGACGCTCGCGCTCCTCTTCTTCACGCTCATCATCACCTATCTGGTGGCGATCCCGGTGGGCATCTATGCCGCCGTCCGCCGCGGCACCGCGCCCGACTACGGGCTGACGGTGTTCTCCTATCTCGGCCTCGCGCTGCCCAACTTCATGCTGGCGCTGGTGCTCCTCTACTTCGCCAACCGCTATTTCGACATCAACATCGGCGGGCTGTTCTCGCCGGGGATGGAGCGGGCGCCGTGGTCGCTGGCCAAACTCTGGGACCTGATCACCCACATGTGGCTGCCGGCGCTGGTGTTGGCGTGGTCCGCGCTCGCCTATCAGATCCAGACGGTGCGGGCGACGATGCTCGATGAGCTGGGCAAGCTCTCGGTCACCGCCGCCCGTGCCCGTGGCGTGCCCGAGGGCAAGCTTCTGGTGAAATACCCAGCCCGGCTGGCGGTCAACCCGGTCGTCTCGACCATGGGCTTCGACGTCAACCGCATCTTTTCCGAGCTGCCCATCGTCGCCGCCGTCCTCGGCCTGACCGAGCTGGGAGAGCTCCTGCTGCGCGCCTATCTCGACCTCGACATGAACGTCGCCGGCGCGATCCTGTTGATGCTCACCACCATCATCGTGGTGATGAACTTCCTCTCCGATCTCCTGCTCGCGTGGCTCGACCCGCGCATCCAGCTGGGGGGCTGAGCCATGGCCGCGATCGACCCCCGCCCCGAGAGCGACGCAGAGCGCCGCGCCCGCGAACGCTATTACTCGGCCAGCCAGTGGACCCTGATCTGGTGGCGTTTTCGCCGTCACCGCATGGCGATGGCCGGGGCGGCGGTGCTCGCGACCATGGCCATCCTGGGCCTGTTCGCCGAGTTCTTCGCCCCCTATGGCCCCACCCAGCGCAACGCGACCTATCTCAGCGGCCCGCCCATGGTGCCGATGTTCTGCGACCACAACGGCTGCTCGCTGCGCCCCTTCGTCCACGGCACAAGGACCGAGCGCGACCCCGTCACCCTGCGCTCGCGCTCCGTCCCCGACCCCGAGACGCGCCTCCATGTGCAGTTCCTGGTCGAGGGGCCGCGCACGCATCTGATGGGCGTCATCCCCATCGAGCGCCGGCTCTTCGGGCTGGACGAAGGCCGGCTCCACCTCTGGGGCACCGACTCGCTCGGCCGCGACATCTTCTCCCGCACGCTCTACGCCACCCGCACCTCGCTCTCCATCGGGGTGCTGGGGGTGCTCATCTCGTTCTTCCTCGCCCTCTCCATCGGCGGCGCGGCGGGCTATTTCGGCGGCGCGCTCGACTATTCCATCCAGCGGCTGACCGAGATCATCCGCGTGATCCCGGTCATCCCGCTCTACATGGGCCTCGCCGCCGCGATGCCGCGGGAATGGTCCACCACACAGGTCTATTTCGCCATGACGCTGATCCTCGGCGCCGTCGGCTGGCCCACGCTGGCCCGACGCATCCGAAGTCAGCTCCTGTCCATCCGCAACGAGGATTACGTCGTCGCCGCCCGCCTCGCCGGCGCCAAGCCCCGCCGCATCATCGCGCAGCACATGCTGCCCAGCTTCACCAGCTTCATCATCGTCGATCTGGTGATCTCGTTTCCCTACATGATCCTGGCCGAAACCGCGCTCAGCTTCGTCGGCCTCGGGCTGCGGCCCCCCGCGGTCAGCTGGGGCGTGATGCTGCAGGACGCGCAGTCGATCCGCGCCATCGAGCAGGCGCCCTGGCTCTTCATCCCGGCCGTCTTCGTCGTGGTCGCCGTCCTTGCCTTCACCGTCATCGGCGACGGGCTGCGCGACGCCGCCGACCCCTACTCCGACGCGCGCTGAGAGGGCAGGCCATGGACCCCATCCTGCAGGTCGCCGACCTCTCCATCTCCTTCCGCACCGAGGAAGGGCTCATCACCCCCATCCAGGGCGTCGGGTTCGAGGTCGGACGCGGCCGCACCCTCGGCCTCGTGGGCGAGTCCGGCTCGGGCAAATCCGTCACCACCAAGGCGCTCATGCGCCTGTTGCCCGGCAACGCCCGCATCGACCCGGCCTCGCGCATCCGCTACCGCGCCAAGTCGGGCGAGTGGATCGAGGTGCACACCCTGCGCGACGGCGCCCGCGCGCTCCGCCGGCTGCGCGGCGGCGAGATCGGCATGATCTTTCAGGAGCCGATGGCCTCGTTCAGCCCGGTCTATACCGTCGGCAACCAGATGGTGGAGTCGATCCGCCTCCACACGCCCCTGAACCGCCGCGAGGCCCGCGCGCTCGCCATCGAGATGCTGGTCAAGGTCGGCCTCTCCAACCCCGGCCAGCGCATCGACCAGTACGCGCACGAGCTCTCCGGCGGCATGCGCCAGCGCGCCATGATCGCGCTGGCGCTCGCCGCCGGCCCCGCGCTGCTGATTGCCGACGAACCCACCACCGCGCTCGACGTCACCATCCAGGCGCAGGTCCTCGACCTCATGCGCGACCTCCAGCGCGACCTCGGCATGTCGATGATCTTCATCACCCACGACCTCGGCGTGATCGCCCAGATCGCGCAGGACGTGGCGGTGATGTATCTCGGCACCATCGTCGAACGCGGCCCCGTGCGCGAGGTGCTGAAATCGCCGCAGCACCCCTATACCCGCGGGCTCCTGCGCGCGATCCCCTCGCTCGACCGGCTGGACAAGCGCCTCTCGCCCGTCCCCGGCGACATCCCCAGCCCGTCGGAGCGCCCCGCCGGCTGCCCCTTCCACACCCGCTGCGCCGAGGCCATCGCCGGCGTCTGCGACCGCATTCCCCCGGCCGAGACCGTCCTCGGCCCCGACCGCAGCGCCCGCTGCCACCTGCTCGCACAGCCCGGGAGGGCCACGGCATGAGCGACACCCTGATCGAGGTGCGCGGCCTCGAGGTCGCCTTTCCGCTGCGCGAGAAGAAGCTCTTCGGCGCCCGCACGCGGCTGCTGCGCGCCGTCGACGGCGTCACCTTCGACATCCGCCGCGGCGAGACGCTGGGCCTCGTGGGCGAATCCGGCTCGGGCAAGACCACCGTGGGCCGCGCCATCCTGCGCGCCATCGACCCCACCGGGGGCGAGGTGATCTTCCACACCCGCGGCGGCGACATCGACCTCGCCCACGCCGACGAGCATCAGCTCCAGAAACTCCGCTCCCGCCTCGGCATGGTCTTTCCCGGCCGCAGCGCGACCGGGAGCGTCGGGCTGCACTCCCTCTCCGGCGAGGCGCTGCGGCTCTTCCGCCCGCGCATGAGCCTCGTCTTTCAGGACCCGTATTCCAGCCTCAACCCGCGCATGACCGTGCGCGACATCATCGCCGAGCCGCTGGTCGCCGCCGGGCTGATGCGCGACCGAGAGCAGATCGACGCCCGCGTCCGCGAGATCGCCGCCCGCTGCAAGCTCAACCTCGAGCACCTCCGCCGCTTTCCGCATGCCTTCTCGGGTGGCCAGCGCCAGCGCATCTGCATCGCCCGCGCGCTGGTTGCCAAACCCGATTTCGTCGTCTGCGACGAGAGCGTCTCGGCCCTCGACGTCTCGATCCAGGCCGAGATCGTGAACCTGCTCAAGGACTTGCAGGAGGAACTCGGCGTCGCCTTCCTGTTCATCGCGCATGACCTCTCGGTCGTGGCCCAGATCAGCCACCGCGTCGCGGTGATGTATGTCGGCGCCTTCATGGAGTATGCGCCGGTCCGCAAACTCTTCTTCACCCCGCGCCACCCCTACACCCATGCGCTCCTGTCGGCGGTGCCGGTGGTCGACCCCGACGCCGACTATCGCCCGATCCGCCTGCCCGGCGAGATCCCCAACCCGCTCGCGCTGCCCTCCGGCTGCCGCTTCCACACCCGCTGCCCGTTTGCAAAGGAGCGCTGCAGGGCCGAGGTTCCCGCCTGGCGCGAAATCGCCCCCGAGCACTACGTCGCCTGCCATTTCGCCGAAGACTTCGACTTCGCCCGCCCGGCCCCGGCGCCGGGCTGAGGGCCGGGCGGGGGCGGGCTGGCGAGCGTCCCACCCACCCACCCCCGCCCGCCAGCCCGCCCCCGCCCGACCCTCAGCGCCCGATCATCCCCGTCGCTGTCGCCTGCATCCCCGTCAGCGCATGGTCGGCCTGCCGCATCCGGTGGTCGAGCACCCGCCGCGTCAGCCGCAGCAGCTCGCCCGCATGGGCCGGATCGCCGGCGAGGTCCGTCATCTCGCCCGGGTCGGCGGCCAGGTCGAACAGCATCGGCGGCAACCCGCCGTTGAAATGCACCAGCTTCCAGCGCGCCTCGCGCAGGATCGTCAGATTGCACGCCTCCGGCGCCAGCCCCAGCGCCCTCTGCCACGGCGTCGGCACCTCCAGATCGGCAAAGTCGAGCTCCGAGACTGCATGGTCGCGCCAATCCTCCGGCACCGCACCGCCCATCAGCGGCAACAGCGACCGCCCGTCCATCGCCGCCGGCACCTCCGCCCCCAGCCAGTCCAGGATCGTCGGCGCCAGGTCCACATGCTCGGTCAGCGCCTCCACAACCCGCCCCGCCGCCTCCGGCCGGTCCGGGTCACGGATCACCAGCGGCACATGCCACGCGGGCTCGAACGGGCTCATCTTGCCCCAGAGCCAGTGGTCGCCCAGCATCTCGCCATGGTCCGAGGTCAGCACCACCAGCGTGTCGCGCGCCTGCCCGCTCGCCTCCAGCCAGTCGAGCACCCGACCCAGATGCGCGTCCACCTCCGCCGCCAGCCCCAGATAGACCGCCCGCATCGCCCGGTGCGTCTCGGGGCTGTCGGCAAAGGGCTCCACCCCCTGCACATACCGCCGCGCCGGCGCCTGGGCCTGCGCCGGCCCAAGAAACGGATGCCGCGCCGCCTCTGCCTCGGGCGTCGCGAAGCGTTGCGGCGCCGGCGGCACGCCGGGCTCCACCCAGCGGTTGTAGGGCGCCGGCGCCACGAAGGGCGGATGCGGCCGGATATAGGTCAGCGCCGCGCACCACGGATGCAGCGTGCGCACTGCGATGTCCTCCAGAAACCGGTCCGTCAGATAGGCCGTATCGCTGTGCGCCGCAGCATAGAACGCCGGATCGTCCACCCGCGGCGGGCGCCCCGGTGCCGCCACCGGCTCGTAGAACCGCGCATAGGGCGGCAGGTCGTAGCCCTGCGCGCGCAGATACCCCTGCCACGGCAGGCTCTCGTCGAACCGCATCGCCACCACCTCGGTGAAACCGGGCATGGCGGTCTCATAGCTCTTCAGCGCCGGGTCGGCCGGCGCCATCCCCCGCGGGTCCAGCGTGGTGTCGCTGTAGCCATAGAGCAGCGGCTCCACCCCCCCGGCCCGCAGCGCCCGCGGCAGGGTCGGGTGATGCGCTGCCAGCGGTGTGCCGTTGCGCACCGACCGGTGCGTCATCGCGTAAAGCCCGGTCAGGAGCGAGGCCCGCGACGGCCCGCAGGGGTTCGCGACCGAGGAATGCCGGGCAAAGCGTACCCCCTCGGCCGCCAGCCCCCGCATCCGCGGCAGCGCGACGCCCGCCCCCAGCCCGCCGAACACCGCATCCGCCCGCAGCTGGTCCAGGATGATGAACAGCACATTGCGCGACCGTCCCATGCGCCCGAGGCCCCCCACCGCCAATCCGACGCAGCGCACACTGCCCCCCGCACGCGCCAGCCGCCAGCCCCCTTTCGCACGCCCGCCAATGCCAAAGGTCGAGACGCCGCGCCCCCCCGCCCCCTTTCATCTTTCGAAAAATATCCTCGGGGGGAACGCCCCGCAGGGGCGTGGGGGCAGAAGGCCCCCCTGCACCGCTGCCCCCGGGCGCCGCCCTCAGACCCGGGCGAGCCCGCCGAAGATCGCGTCGGCGTGCTCGGCCAGATAGATCCGCAGCCAGGGCGTGAACGCCTCGGGCCGGCGCGCGACCTCCTCCACCAGCTCCGACAGCCGCACCCAGCGCACCGCCATGACCTCGTCGGGGTTCGGCACCACGCGCAGGGCCGGCCCCGCCTCGGCGAGGAAGATGTCGACCACCTCGTGCTCGATCAGCCCCGCCCCCACCGCGGCGCGATACTCCACCCGGTCGCGATGCTGCAGCCGAAGCCCCTCGATCCCCAGCTCCTCGCACAGGCGGCGGCGGGCGCAGGTCTCGGCCTCCTCGCCCCAGTGCGGATGCGTGCAGCAGGTGTTCGCCCACAGCCCCGGGGTGTGGTACTTGCCCAGCGCCCGCTGCTGGATCAGCACCCGGTCCCCGTCCATCACGAAGACCGAGATGGCGAGGTGCCTGAGCCCCCGCAGATGCGCCTCCAGCTTTTCCACCGGGGTGAGCGTGCCCTCCACCCAGGCGGGGATCATCTCGTCCATGCCGTCCTCACGCATAGGTCGGGCGCACCAGCCCCGACAGGTGCAGAAGGTTCTTCACCCCGATCTTCAGATGCGCCAGCGGCCGGGCGTTGACCAGCTTCTTGTTCATGTAGGCCTCGAAGGTGAGCTTCTGCACGTCGATGTCGTGGCAGAGCGAGACGAACCGCTCCCGCCGCTCGTCCGACTTGTAATAGGCGTCCTGCATCGCGCCGAGGATCCTGAAGACGCTGCCATGCTCCTTGAGGAACATCTTGCGCGCCAGTTGCAGGTCCTTCACCCGCCCGCTCGCCAGCGCCGCCTGCACCGAGGTCGCCGCCGCCCGCCCGCAGGCCATGGCGTAATAGATCCCCTCGCCCGAGCTGGGCGCCACCACCCCCGCCGCATCACCCGCCAGCACCACGTCGCGGCCGTTGTCCCAGCGGTCCAGCGGCTTCAGCGGAATGGGCGCGCCCTCGCGCCGGATCGTCTCGCAGCCCGCGAGGCCGGAGTTCGCCCGCAGCGCCGCGGTGCAGGCCTTCAGGTCCACCCCGTCCTTGCCCGTCCCCATGCCCACCGAGCAGGACTTCCCATGCGGGAACACCCAGCCATAGAAATCGGGCGAGATCGCGCCGTCATAGATCACGTCACAGCGCTTCGGGTCATAGTCGCCCACCGGCCGCTCGCCCCCCTCGGGCGGCGTGATGATCTCGTGATAGGCGATGACATAGGGGATCGTATCGCCCCCCGGCACCTCCTGCCGGCCGACGTTGGAGCGCGCGCCATCGGCCCCGATGACGTATTTCGTGGCCAGCGCCCGTTCCTCGCGGCTGGCCTTGTCGCGATAGATCACCCGCGTGCCGCTCTCGTCGCGGTCGATCCGCACGAAGGTGCCGGTGTGCCTCTCGGCGCCGGCCTTCGCCGCCCGCTCGCGCAGGAACTCGTCGAAATGCTCGCGGTCTACCATGCCGACGAACCCGCCCTCGATGGGGATGTCGACCTTGCGGCCCGTGGGCGAGATCATCCGCGCAGTGTTGATCTTCGCCACCAGTTGCGCGTCGGGAATGTCGAAATCCGCGATCAGCCGGGGCGGGATCGCGCCGCCGCAGGGCTTGATCCGCCCGGCCCGGTCGATCATGGCCACGCGCTTGCCGGCACGCGCGAGATCCTCGGCGGCCGTGGCCCCGCAGGGCCCCCCTCCGACGACGACGACATCATAGGTCATGGGCTCACTCCCCTGCGACAAGGCCCATGCGGGCGGGTGGGCGGCGGCCCTCCATCACCATGAGCGCGACCAGCGCGCTGGCGAGGAAGAATCCGGCCTCGATGGTAAAGACGGTGCCGAAGGCGCTGGCATCATTGCCCAGCGCGGTGCGCATGACATCCGCGAGCCCCGCGCCGAAGAGCCCGCCAAAGCCCGCGGCGATGGCCTGCGCGGCGCCCCACAGGCCCACCCGCGTGCCCTCGCGCCGGTCGCGCCCCTGGCCCGCAAGCTGCATCATCGCGCCGATGGCCGCGACCGCGAACATCCCGTTGAAGAAGCCGAGCGTCACCACCGCCGGCAGCAGCGCCGGCCGCAGCCCGGAGGTGGCGATCACCACCAGCGCCGCCAGCACCGCCGCCGAGCCGAGGCACCCCGCGATCACCCAGGACCGCAGCGCCCCGATCCTGAGCCCCGTCGCCGCCACACCCACCAGGATCATCCCCAGCAGCACGCCGCCCGACTGCGCCCCGGACATCGAGGTCGTCTGCCCCGGCGTCATCTGGAACACGAGCCCGGCAAAGGGCTCCATGATCAGCTCCTGCATGAAATAGGCGGTCATCGACAGGAACACGAAGAAGGTGAAGTTGCGCGCCGCCCGCTCGGCCCAGATCTCGCGCAGCCCGTCCAGGAACCGCATCGGCTCGGCCACCGGGGCGGCCTGAACGCCGGCGCGCCGCTCCACCCCCCAGATGGCGATGCAGGTCAGGCTGAAGGCGCCCGCCACCACCACCGCCACGATGGCCAGCATGCGTTCGTGGCTGTAGGGGTCCAGCACCTGCCCCACGGTGATCGCGGTGGCGGCGATGCCGAAGATCATCATCAGCCAGGTGATCGAGGCCGCCGCCGGGCGCCGCCGCTCCGCCGTCGCCGTGGCCATGAGCGCCAGCAGCGACGTGCCCGAGGCCCCGACCCCCAGCCCGATCAGCGCATAGGCGAGGATCGAGACGGCAAGCCCGGTCCAGAACGACGCCTCCAGCAGCGGGATGGCAAAGGCCGCCATCAGCGCGCCCGCCCCCAGCATGCCCATGCCGATGATCACCCAGCGGGTGCGGTTGCCGCAGGTGTCCGAGCGATATCCCCAGTTCGGCCGGGTGATCTGCACGCCATAGTGGAAGGCCACCAGCGCGCCGGGCAGGACGGCGGGCAGCATCAGCTCCACCACCATCAGCCGGTTGAGCGTCGAGGTCATCAGCACCACGATCGCGCCCAGGCACAGCTGCACCGTCCCGAGGCGGACGATCGAGAACCAACTCAGGTGCCGGATCGGCATGGCGGTCTCCTTACAGCGTGCGCAGGGCGAAGGCGGTGATCATCATCCCGGTGACGTAGAGACTGACGCCTGTGGCGTTGTACCAGGGGGCCTTGGCCTTGGGGTCCTGCAGCATCACCCGCATGGCATAGAGCTGCAGGATCACCGAGATGACGATGAAGAAGCCGTACCAGGGGCGGTCCCAGTAGAAGAGCAGCCCGATGACCGCAAGTTGCGGCACGATCATCACCCAGCAGGCGACCTTGGCCGCCATCTCGGGCCCCAGCGTGACCGGGAGCGAGTTCACCCCCATCTTGCGGTCGCCTTCCAGCGCCTTGAAATCGTTGAGCGTCATGATCCCGTGGGCGCCGATGCCATAAAGGAGCGCGATGATCACGATCTCCCAGCTCGGCGCGCCGACGGCCAGCACGGCCGCGCCGGTGAACCAGGGCAGCGATTCATAGGACAGGCCCACCAGCCCCGGCCCCCACCAGCCCGAGCGCTTCAGCCGCACCGGCGGGCAGGAATAGGCCCAGGCCGCGAGCACGCCCACCACGGTGGCGCCGAAGCCCCAGGGCCCCAGGAACCAGCCCACGAACAGCGCGAGGCCCGACATGAACAGCGCGATCCACAGGCCCCAGCGGCCCGGGATGCGGCCCGAGGGGATCGGCCGGTGCGGCTCGTTGATGGCATCGACATGCCGGTCGCACCAGTCGTTCGCCGCCTGGCTCATGCCGCAGACGATGGGCCCCGCGAGCAGGACGCCGAGGAGCACCAGAAACCACTTGTCCAGCGGCGAGACGCCCGACGAGACGACGCCGCACAGATAGGCCCACATCGGCGGGAACCAGGTGATCGGCTTGATCAGTTCCAGCATCGCCGCAGGCTGCGGCAGGGCGCGGGGGTGTAAATCAGACGTGACACTCATGTTGTCATCTTGAGCATGACAAGATGAGTCTCGCAAGCGGAACTTTCAGCGATTCCGGGGGGCGTCGGGCAAAATGTCAGGGAAAGTTGACATGGCGGGCTGCGTCATGGCGCCGCGCCATCCCGCCCTCCCGCCGGGAACCCTCCCCTCGCGGAGCCGTCCCCCGCAAGCCCGTCCGGCGCGTTCCCGTCGCGTGGATGTCCGCTGCACGCAGACCCGTCCCCCGCGCGCGCGGCCCCTGCATGCCCATCGCTCGCATGACCGTCCCGTGCCTGCCCGGTCGTTGCATGACCGGCGCATTCATCGCTGTCCCCCGCGTGCCCGTCCCCCAATATGCCAATCCCAGCATGCCGATCCCCGGCCCATCCCCCGCGTGCCCGTCCCCCGCATGCCCGTCCCCCGCATGCCGGCCCCGATCGGCGCGCGCCCGCGCGCCCCTCAGACGCGGCGAGCGGGCTGGCGGACCGGTGCGGCGGAGGCCGGATCGGCGTTTCCCAAGGGGCTCACCTTCGAAACCCGGTCGGCAACGCGAGATCCACGGAGTTGAAGGCCGTCAGGCCGTCGGCCCGCTGCGCGATGGCATCGGCGGCGGGCTTGCCATCCGGTGATCCCTGCCCCGCCGGGCAGCTTCGGCGGAAGGATCACGGAAGGGGAGCATCAGGGCGACCGGCCGCAAGGCGCATGTCCCCCGGCCGACGCCACCATCGCGGCTGGCTGCATCAGCGGCCGGCGCGTGCGTCGGGCGCAGGACAGCTTGCCAGTGGCGCCAGTGGTCGCAAAAGCAGCGTCAGCGCCAGAAGCATCACCGCCACCGAGCCGCCGAGGGCATAGAGCCCGAGGGCCAGCACCGCAGACCCCCCGGCCAGCAACGCTGCGATCGCGGTTGCGGTCCCGACCAGCACGCCGACGAAGGCATAGCAGACGACCATCTTTCCCTCCGCGTCCAGCATCCCTCCGCCCACGATCTCTCCAAGACCTTACCATCCGGTAAAGACCCGCACAGAAAAACCCGTCTCTCCCCTCCCGCACCAGCCCGGGATGCCGCCTCAGCGACGGATCCGCTCCCTGACGGGGTGGCGCAGATGCGGGCGCGCAGGCGGCCGAGCGGCGTTTCCCCGCCGGGAAGCATGGCGTCCGAGCGCCCCGACACGGAGAGAGACCATGGATACCACCACAGACCATGCCCGCCTGCCGGAGCGGTTCCGCAACGGCGATCCGGACCGACGGACGTTTGCGGTTCATCGGCGCGGCCCACGGTGAGGAGCACCCCCCTTGCGCGCGCGGCGACGGCGCAGGAAGTCACGCAGCGCCGCGTCGACGGCCGGGGCGGCGTGCCGCTCCGCCACCATCGGCATCCGCCTGCTCGACGGCACCTTGCCGGCGGCGACGCGGTCCTCGCGCAGCTGCGCCCGTCGCGCGAGCGCGAAGACGGCACCGCCCATCCCTCGGGCGTGTTCGACCACGCCCGCCCTGTGACATCCGGCCTCGATGCGAAGCCGAACATCGACACCATCCCCAACATGGCCATGGTGATGGTTGCGCTGACCGACGCAAGTCGGCGCATCACCCGGCCGCATCCCGCCCCTGTGGCACCACCGGTCCCGCCTGCGGCCGCGCCGTCATCCCGGTCGCAGAGGTCCGCGAGACGGGCGCCGCGATCCTGATCGACCCCACCCGCGAGGGCCACCGGTGGCCGGAGCGACCGGCGCATGCGGATGTGGCATGCCGCGTCCCGGACCGGCCCGCCCCCCAACGTCCTCGAAGACCTCGACGCCGCCGGGACGCGGTCCGCGCCCACCGCGACCTTGCGCCGAAACGCCGGGGCCCGGGCGCGGAACTGACGCGCCTGCCGGCCGGCACGTCCCCGAGGGCTGGCCGGCCGCATCGCCGCGTTGCTGAAACAGGGCCACAACATCGGCCATCACGACCCGCCCGGCGGTTGCGGCTGGCAGGAATGCCCCTCCGCCCTTCGGGGCTCGCCGCTGGCGGCCTGCGGGGAACTGCTCGACGTCCTGCCCGAGCCCGAGACCTCGCTCGCGGCGGCCGAGGGCGGAACGATCCGCCGGCGCCGGACGGCACCGGGGTCGATCCCGGCGAGAGCATCCCGGCGATGCCGGCCCATGCCCCGACCGGCACGCTGTCGGCGCTGACCCGCGCCGACCCGGCCTGCTGGAACGGCGCCGAGCAGGGCCGGACCAGGACCTTTGCCCGCGGGCGGCGCGGCGTCCGAGCGCCCCGGCTGCGGCAAGACCAGCGTACTGCGGATGATCGCGAGGCTTCCGGAGCCGACCGAGGGCGGGCTCGCCGTCACCGGCAAGCGGATCAATGCGGTGCCGATCCACCGCCGCACCCTCGGCCAAGCGTTCCCGAACCATGCCCGCTTTCCGCCCGGGAGGTGGCCGAGCGCCTTCGGCCTGCGCTGCCGCCGCGTCCCGCGCGACGAGACCGCCCGGCGCCGGACGCCCGCCTGCGCGCGGGCGCGATGCAGCTTCCGGCCGTGCGCATGATCGGCGCGCCCCCTTTCCCGCCGCCGCCCGCGCGCATACGACCTTTCGGCCACAGGACTGCGCCGACCTCCCGAAGGACCCGCCATGCGCCCCACCCCGCAGCCCGGCCACCTCTGCCATCGGTCCCGCCCGGGGCTGCATCGGGCCCGCGGCGTGCGCATCTGGAATGTCGACGGGTGGCGCTCTCTCGACGGCGCCATGGTCCGCAACATCGGCCTCGGCACCCCGCGCGGGCCGGATGCGATGCGCCGGCAGACGGAGAAGGCCCCCGTCGGCCATCGGCTCCGGTTCGAGACCGCGGCCTCCGAGCGGCCGGCCACCCGCACCGCGCCGCGCTGCCCCGCGGGGGTGACCCGGGTCTTCTTCGTCGCGGGCGGCTGCGAGGCGGCGGAATCGGCCATCAAGCGCGCGGCGGCACGCGCCGGCCATCGGCGCGCATTGCGCCGCCATGCCGGAGCGGCTGATCCTGCGCGAGGGGCCGCAGACGGTGCTCGCCTTCCTGCGCGAGCCGGTGGGCGGCGGTGCCGGATGCGGGGGGGCTTCTGCAAGGCTTCGCCCATGCCGGCACCCCGCTGGCCTGCGCGCTCACCGGCTCGATCCACACCCCCTCGATGGCGCCGCATCTGCCCGTCACCGGCGACGAGATCGCGGCGGAGGGGATCGCCGCGGCCGAGGCCGGCGCCGCGATCCCGCATCTCCATGCCTGCGCCCCGGCCCACGGCGCGGCTCGAGCACTTCACGGGCTTCCTGCCGCGCCTCGCGGCCGCAACGGAGGCGGTGCTTAACTTCACCGGCGGCACGGCGGTGATGACGCTGGACGACCGCCTCGCCGCTCCCATGCAGATCGGCCCCGAGATGGCCTCGCTGAACATGGGGACCATGAAACTCACCCTCCATCCCATGCCGGGCCGCGCGCGGACGTGGCACCACGACTGGGCGCGGCCCGTCCTCGAGGCCTCGGAGGATCCGGTGTTCGGGAACACCCCGCGCGACACCGCCCATATCCTGACCACGCCGGGGCAGGGCCGCAGCACCCGCTTCGAATTCGAGTGCCACGACCTGAGCCATCTTTACATGCTGCGCCATTTCGCCGACCGGGGGATGGTGACACCGCCCGTCTTCATCCAGTTCGTCTTCGGCGCGCTGGGCGGCATGGGCCCGGACGCGGAGAACCTGACGCATATGGTGCGCATCGCCGACAAGCTCTTCGGGGGGGACCATCTGTTCTCGGTGCTTGCGGCGGGGCGGCACCAGATGCCGCTTCTGGTCGCGGCCATGGGCGGGCATGTGCGCCTGGGGCTGGAGGACAGCCTGACCATCGGCCGCGGCCAGCTCGCCCGCTCCAACGCCGTTCAGGTGGCCAGGATTCGAAGCGTGGTCGAGACGCTGGGCCGCCGGGTGATGCCCCCCGACGAGGTGCGCCGCGTGCTGGGTCTGAAGGGCGCGACGCAGGTGGCGCTCTGAGCATGGAGGAGATCGCGTTTCGCCGCGTCACCGAGGCCGAGCTCGCGCCGCTGGAGGAGGCCCTCGCCGCCCTCAGCGCCGATCTGGGCGATGCCCATGCGCCGCAGCAGGCGCAGCTGGCGCGCGCGGTGCTGGGGCCGGCCCCCTCGGCGCATGGGCTGCTGGCCGTGCGCGAAGGCCGGACCATGGGCGCGGCGCTGTTCAGCCCGGTCTATTCCACCGTGCGCGCGGCGGCCGGGGTCCATGTCTCCGACCTCTGGGTGGCACCGCAGGCCCGCGGCCACGGCCTCGGCCGCGCGCTGCTGGCCGAGGTGGCGCGGGCGGGCGCCGGACTCTGGGCCGCCGACTGGCTGAAACTCGCCGTCTACGACCACAGCCGCGAATCGCAGGCCTTCTACCGCCGGCTCGGCTTTCACCCCGCCGACGGCATGCAGGAAATGCGGCTCGATGCCGGGGCGACGGCGGCGCTGATCGGGAGGGCAGGATGAAGGCGGTCTTCGACCCACGCCAGTGGCACCACGACCCGCAGCATTTCATGGCCAACGGCCGGCTGCTCCCCAGCCCCGAACAGCCCGAGCGCATCCGCCGCCTGATCGCCGGCGCCGAGGCCGCCGGCTGCGCCTTCGAGCCCCCCGCGGATGCCGGGATGGCCCCCCTCGCCGCCGTCCACAGCGCCGAGTACCTCACCTTCCTGCGCACCATCCACAGCCGCTGGAGCCGCATCCCCGACGCCGGCCCCGAGGTCATCCCCAACATCCACCCCGCGCGCCGGACCGACAGCTACCCGGCCTCGGCGGTCGGACAGGCCGGCTATCACCAGGCCGACACCGCCTGCCCCATCGGCGCCGGCACCTGGGAGGCCGCCTACTGGTCGGCCCAGACGGCGGTCACCGGCGCCGACCTCGTCGCCGCGGGCGAACGGGCGGTCTATGCCCTGTCGCGCCCGCCCGGCCACCATGCCTTCGCCGACCTCGCGGGGGGCTTCTGCTTTCTCAACAACGCCGCCATCGCCGCCGAGCGGCTGCGCGCCCGCGGCCTGCGCCCGGCGATCCTCGATGTGGACGTGCACCACGGCAACGGCACGCAGGGCATCTTCTACGCCCGCGACGACGTGCTCACGGTCTCGCTCCACGCCGATCCGGCGCGCTTCTACCCCTTCTTCTGGGGCCACCCCCAGGAACGCGGCGAGGGCCGGGGCCTCGGCTTCAACCTCAACCTGCCGCTGCCGCGGGGCACCACCGACGCCGCCTGGCTCGACACGCTGGCCCGCGCCCTCGACCGCATCGACGCCTTCGGCGCCGACGTGCTGGTGGTGGCGCTGGGCCTCGACGCGCACGAGGACGACCCCTTCCGCGGCCTCGCCGTCACCACCGACGGCTTCGCCGCCATGGGCGCGGCACTGGCGGCCACGGGGCTTCCCCGCCTCATGGTGCAGGAAGGCGGCTACCTGTCCGAGGCGCTGTCGAGAAACCTCGAGGCTGTCCTCACCGCCGCCTGACCCCACCCGAAAACCCGGACGAGGCGGCCACACGCCGCAGCCCGCCCCCTTTCTCCTCTTCATCTTTCCGAAAATATCCTCGGGGGGAGTCACGCGCAGCGTGACGGGGGGCGGAAAGCCCCCCTCCAACGCCCGTCCAGGGCACCGCCCTTGCCGCCCCGGGACAGAGCCCCGCCCCCTCAGCGCGAGATCAGCACCGAGCACTGCGCGTGCCGCACCACCCGCGCCGCCGTCGAGCCGATGAAATAGTCGCTCAGCCCCGGCCGGTGCGAGGCGATCATGATCAGGTCCGCGCCGATGTCCTCGGCGCATTGCAGGATCTGCCCGGCCGCGGCGCCGGTGCGCACCTCGACCTCGGCGGTCGCCGCCACACCCTGCGCGAGCGCCTTCAGCTCCACCCGCGCCTCGGCATTGCGCCGCTGGCTCAGATCCTGCGGCAGCTCGGCGGCGATATAGGACGGCACCTCGTCGAGGACATAGAGCAGCCGGATCTCGCCGCCCTCGTCGAGCAGCTGCACCGCCTTGTCGATCAGCATCTTGCCGAGCTCTCCGTGGCCGATGTCCACGGCGACGACGATCTTGTTGTACATGTCGCTCCTCCCGTTCCGCTGTCAGTGTTTCGCTGCCCCGAGGAAATGGCAAGAGCCTTCGTGGCGCCTTGATCTGGCGCAACCCCTTGCCGCGGCACGAACGCAAACGGCCCGCGCCGGGGCGCGGGCCGTCCCTGCAACCGGTCCGGAGCCGAGGCTCAGGCCCCCGCGGCCTCGGGGGCGGCCTCGCCCTCCTCGTCCAGCGCGGCCACCGCCTCCTTCAGCGCATCGCGGCTGACCTCGGTCTCGGTGACCTTCGCCGCGGCGAGGATGTGGTCCACCACCTTGTCCTCGAACAACGGCGCGCGGATCTGCTGCTGCACCTGCGCATTGCCGCGCACGAACTCGATGAAGGCCCGCTCCTGGCCGGGGTACTGCCGCGCCTGCGCAACCACCGCCTGGCTGAACTCGGCGTCGGTGACCTGCACCTCGCCGCGCGTGCCGATGTCGGCCAGCAACAGGCCCAGGCGCACCCGCCGCTCGGCCAGCTTCACATGCTCGGGCGTGGGCGCGATCTCGCCATGGTCGTGGCCCTGCACCTCCGGATGCTCGTCGTGCCAGAGCTGATGCGCGATCTGCTTCGCCTCGACCTCGACCATCGACGGCGGCAGCTCGAAGCTGACCATCTCGTCGAGCTTGTCCAGCAACCCGCGCTTCAGCACCACGCGGGCGGCCTGGCCATACTCGGCCTCCAGCCGCTCGACGATCTGCGTCTTCAGCGCGGCCAGGTCCTCGGCACCGAAGCGCCTGGCCAGCTCGTCGTCGACGGGGGTCGCCACGGGGGCCTTCACCGCCTTGATCGTGCAGGCAAAGCTCGCCTCCTTGCCGGCGAGGTGCTTGGCCCCGTACTCCTCGGGGAAGGTGACGGTGACGGTCTTTTCCTCGCCCGCGGTCACGCCCTCGAGCTGCTCCTCGAAGCCGGGGATGAACGAGCCCGAGCCCAGCACGAGGGGGTAGTCCTCGGCCGCGCCGCCCTCGAACAGCTCGCCGTCGATGGAGCCGGCAAAGTCGAACACCACCTGGTCGCCCTTCTCGGCCGCCGCGCCCTCGGCCCGGTCCTCGAAGCTCTGCGCACTCTCGGCCAGCTTGCCCAGCGCCTCGTCGACGGCGGCGTCGTCGGCCTTGACCACCATGCGCTCCAGCTCGATGGTCCCCAGATCGACCTCGGGCACCTGCGGAAGCGCCTCATAGGCCAGCGAGACGACGACGTCCTGCCCCTCCTGCCAGTCGTCGGCCGCCATCTTGACCTCGGGCTGCAGCGCGGGACGGTCGCCGGTGGCCTCGAAATGCTCGCGCATCGCGGTGTCGACCGACTCCTGCATCGCCTCGCCCAGGATGCGCTTGCCGAACTGGCGCTTGAGCACCTTGAAGGGCACCTTGCCCTTGCGGAAGCCCTTCATCTCGATCTCGGGCTGCGCCTCCTTCAGCTTCTCGTCGACCTTGGCGTCGAGTTCGCTGGCCGTCACCGTGATGGTGTAGGCGCGCTTCAGGCCGTCCTTCAGGGTCTCGCTGACCTGCATGCCGTCGTCCTTTTCCTTCCTCTGGCGGGGTCTCCGACCCGGCCCGCCCGTTCATCGCCCCGGCCCCGGCCTCTGGTGCGGGTGGAGGGACTCGAACCCCCACGCCTCGCGGCGCCAGAACCTAAATCTGGTGCGTCTGCCAGTTCCGCCACACCCGCAATACCGTACCGCGGCCGCCCCTGCGCGGGCCGCCGCGGAAATCGGCGCCCTCATAGCAAAGCCCGCCGGGGGTGGCGAGGGGGAAAACGCCGGGCCCTGCCCCGTCTCAGACCCACTTCGCCAGGGGCGGAAGGCTCATCAGCACGGCGTCCGGGTCGTGGCCGGTCTCCAACCCGAACTTCGTGCCGCGGTCATAGACCAGATTGTATTCGGCATAGAGGCCCCGGTGCACGAGCTGCGCCTCCTTCTCGGCCTCGCCCCAGGGCATGCCGCGCCGCCGCTCCACCAGTGGCAGGAAGGCCGGCAGGAACGCCCGCCCCACGGCCTGCGTAAAGGCGAAATCCGCCTCCCAGTCGCCGCTGCAGTGATCGTCATAGAAGATCCCGCCGACCCCCCGTGCCCGCTTGCGGTGCGGCACGAAGAAATACTCGTCCGCCCAGGCCTTGTATCGGGGATAGAGGCCGTCCCCGTGCCCCGCACAGGCCTCCTCCAGCACCTGATGGAAAAAGCCCGTGTCCTCGGCGTATTCCAGCGCGGGGTTCAGGTCGGTGCCGCCGCCGAACCACCAGGCGCCGGGGGTCCAGAACATCCGCGTGTTCATGTGCACCGCCGGCACATGCGGGTTGCGCATATGCGCCACCAGGCTGATTCCGCTGGCCCAGAAGCGCGGGTCCTCCTCCAGGCCGGGGATCTCCTTGCGCGCGGTCAGCGAGCGGCGCGCGCGCGGCTCCAGCACCCCGTGCACGGCCGAGACATTCACCCCGACCTTCTCGAACACGCGGCCGCCCCGCATGACGCTCATCAGACCGCCGCCGCCGTCGACCCCTTCGGAGGACTGCCGCCGGGTCTCGCGCAGCTCGAACCGGCCGGGGGGCAGGTCGGAGCCGGGACCGTCGGTGTGCGCGGTCTCCACCGCCTCGAAGGCGTCGCAGATCGCGTCGCGCAGCTCGCGGAACCAGCCGGCGGCGCGCGCCTTGCGGTCGTCAAACATCTCGGTCATGCGTGTCCTCCGCCCGTTGCCTGCCATGGAGTAGCAACTTCGGCGCGGCGGTGAAAGCCTGCGTCCGCATGCCGTCGCGTGCCGGGCGCCCTCACCGCCCCATCGCCCGGGCCGCCAGCCGCGCCAGCCGCGACGGGCCCGCGCCGCCGCGCGCCTCGGCCCGGTCGGCGGCCGTCAGCGCGGCATACATCCCCCGCACGCCGAGCCAGCGCAGCGGCTCCGGCTCCCACCGCCGGACGCGCCGGTTGACCCAGGGCAGCGCGGTCAGCGCGGTGTCCCGCCCCAGCACGAGGTCCGCGAGCGTGCGGCCGGCAAGGTTCGAGGTCGCCACCCCCACCCCCACATAGCCCCCGGCAAAGCCCGTCCGTGTGGCCGCATCGAAGCCCACCGTCGCGCACCAGTCCCGCGGCACACCCAGCACCCCGCACCAGGCATGGTCGATCGGCACCGCGCGCAGGTCGGGAAAATGGCGATGCAGCCGCGCCAGCAGCCAGTCCAGCGTGCCGGCATCCACCCCGCCGTCGGTGTCGGTGCGCGAGCCGAAGCGATAGGGCACGCCGCGCCCGCCCAGCGCGATCCGCCCCTCACGGGTGCGCTGGGCATAGCAATAGGCATTGGCGAAATCGCCGAGGATCTCGTGCCCCTGCCAGCCGATCCGCGCCCAGACCTCGGCCGGCAGCGGCGCCGTCACCACCTGCGCCGAGTTCAGCGGCAGCCAGTCGCGCCGGTGCCCGGGCAGCGCCGCCGTGTACCCCTCGGTGCAGCGCAGCACCGCCCCGGCCCGGACCGTGCCGCGCGTCGTCTCAACCCGCCCCGGCGCGATGGCTGTGACGGCGGTGTCCTCGACGATGCGCACCCCCCGCGCCTCGACGGCACCCGCGAGCCCCTGCACCAGCTTCGCCGGCTGCACCCGCGCCACGCCGCCGATCACCACCCCGCCCAGCACACCGGGGATCGCGACTCGGGCGCGGGCCTCGTCGGCCCCGATCAGGCGCACGGGGGCCTCGGGCACCTCCCAGGCGAGCCGCTCCTCCACGTCGGCGTGGGCGCGGGCCAGTTGCGCCGGGGTGACCGCCACGGTCAGCTCGTCGGTGCGGCGGATGTCGGCGTCGATCCCCTCGGCCTCGGCGACGCGGATGACCTCGTCCACCGTCCCGGCCATGGCGCGGATGAAGGCCCGCACCCCCTCGCGCCCGCCCGCCGGCAGGTAACGCTCCGCATCCCAGGCAAAGCTGCCGGTCAGCCAGCCGCCGTTGCGGCCCGAGGCGCCATAGCCGGCAAACGCGCGCTCCACCACCAGCACATCGAGCCCGGGCGCCAGCGCCTTGAGGTACCACGCCGCCCAGAGCCCGGTATAGCCCGCGCCGATGATGCAGACATCGGCCCGCGCGTCCCCCGCCAGCGGCGCCCGCCGGGGGGGCAGCCCGCCAAGGTCGGCATACCAGAACGAGACCGCGCCGTTGCGGCGCGGCCCGCCTATTGCACCAGCATCTGACCGGGCAGCCACAGCACGATCTGCGGAAAGAAGAACACCAGCAGCACCGCCATCATCTGGATGATCACGAAGGGAATCACCCCCTTGTAGATGTCGAAGATCGTCACCTGCGGCGGCGCCACCCCCTTGAGATAGAAGAGCGAAAAGCCCACGGGCGGTGTCAGGAACGAGGTCTGCAGCGTCACCGCGAAGAGCACGATGAACCAGATCGGGTCGAAGCCGAGCGCGGTCACCACCGGCGTCACCAGCGGCAGCATGATCAGCGAGATCTCCAGCCAGTCGAGGAAGAAGCCCGCCAGGAAGGCGATGAACAGGATCGTCAGCACGATGCCGCCCGGCCCGAAGGGCAGCGCCTGAAGCTGGCCCGAGATGAAGGCATCGCCGCCGAGCTGGCGCATCACCACGGCAAAGAGCGTGGCGCCGATGAAGATGCCGAAGATGAAGGCGGTGGTGAGGGTGGTCTTCATCCCCACCTCCTTCAGCACCGCCCAGCTCAGCCGCCCGTTCAGCGCCGCCAGCAGGGTCGCGCCGAACGCCCCCACCCCCGACGCCTCGGTCGGGGTGGCGAAGCCCATGAAGATCGAGCCCAGCACCGCGAGGATCAGCAGGACCGGCGGCACCACGGCCCAGAGCGTCGACAGGACCAGCTTCATCGTCACCGGCGGCAGGTCGGTGGGCGCCGGCGCCAGCTTCACGAACAGCGTCGCGGCGACGATGATGAAGACCAGATACATCGTGCCCAGCATCAGCCCCGGGATCAGCGCGCCCATGAACAGGTTGCCTACCGACACCGACATCTGGTCGGCCATGATGATGAGCATGATCGAGGGCGGGATCAGGATGCCCAGCGTGCCGGCCGAACAGATCACGCCCGAGGCGAAGCCCTTGTTGTAGCCCTGTTGCAGCATGATCGGCATCGACAGCATGGCCAGCAGCACCACCGAGGCGCCGACGATCCCGGTCGAGGCCGCGAGCAGGATGCCGATCAGCACCACGCCCAGCGCCAGCCCGCCGCGGAACCGGCCGAACAGCACGATGAAGTTGGCCATGAGCTTTTCGGTGATGCCCGAGCGTTCCAGCATCAGCCCCATGAACACGAACATCGGGAGCGCGACGAGGATCCAGTTCGACATCTGCGACCAGATCCGCTGCACCATCACGCCGAAGATGCGCGCGTCGGTCAGGAAGTAGGTGTCCCAGCCGAAATTCTCGAAGCCCCAGATGGCGAGAAAGGTGAAGCCGACCGACACGCCCGCCAGCGCCCAGGCCACGGGGAACCCCGTGAAGATCAGCGCGATGAAGGAGACCAGCATCGCGATCACGAGGATTTCGTTCACTGCCATTCTGTCGTTCCTCGGTGCAGGGGCCTCGCTGCCCGGGCGCCTTCGGACGGGCCACGGTGGAGGGCATCGCAGTCGGTGGGTCGGGGCGGGCGGCCCCGGGGCGGTCCTCGGTCAGCCGTTGGCGCCGAGCCTGGACAGATCGGGGCGAACCTCGGCCTCGTCGGGGTTCGACATCAGCACATAGGCCGAGCGTCGGCCGCCGCGCGGGAACAGCCAGCCCACCAGCACCTCGCCGGTGATCGCCGTCCCCTCGACGATCTCGGCCCCGAAGGCGCGGCGCTCCCCGTCCACCCCGGGCAGCTCCAGCCCGACGATGGTGCAGCGCCACGGCTTGGCCCAGACGGTGGTTTCGGTCGGCTGCACCCGCTGGAACGAGAAGGGCAGGGCGCCGCGGCAGCTGACGCTCTCGGTCCGGATGCGGCGCAGGTCGTAGTGCTGCGCCACCAGCCGCTCGACGTCCCGCGCAGGCGGCGCCGCGCCGGCGTAGATGCGCCAGCCGGGCGTCACCACGACGGCCACGACCGCCACCGCCAGCACGGCATTGACCGCCAGCTGCACCGGACGCCCCAACGGACGGCCGCCATAGCTCTCGTACAGAAACGCCACCACCCGGATCAGCCGCGCCAGCGCCGCCAGCCCGAGATACACCAGCGCGATCACGATCACGCCCTTGATCGCCCAGCGGTTGGTCAGCCCGCCCGGCGAGGGCGAGATCTCGTTGTTGCGCAGCGAGGCGACGGTGAAGTTGACGGCCTCGGGGATCAGCACGAGGATCATCGGCAGGATCAGGAGCAGGATGCCCAGGATCTCGATCACCGCGCGGGTGCGCCGGCGAAAGCTCATCGCCAGCACGTCGACCCGCACATGCGCGTCATGCTTCAGCGCATAGCCCACGCCCAGCATGTAGCCGATGGCATAGAGGTGCCACTGCGTCTCCTCGATGCCGATGGTGTTGCCGCCGACGAAGTGCCGCATCAGCACGGTGCCGACGATGATCAGCACCAGCACGATCCACAGCCAGTTGATCAGCCCGCCGATGCCCTCCAGCACCGCCTCGATCCTGTCCGAGATCCAGGTGCGCGGAAACTCGAGCGCATGGCCGCGCGCGCCGGCGTCCTCGACCTTGTCCAGGTCGAGTTCGATGATGGGTTCCTTCTGGGCCATGCTCCCCCCGCCCGCGCCGGTGCCCCGTCCCGTGCGCCCCGGACTGCGTCATGCCGGGTCGCCGCCGGGGCACATGTGCCCGCGCCCGATGCGGGCGCGGGCCGATGCAATGCGGCATGCCGGCCCCCGCGAGGGGCGCCGGCCGCCGCAGTCCGGATCACTCGATGCCGAGGCGGGTCATCCAGTCGCGCGGCAGATAGCCCATCTCGCGCCACGGACGGTGCTCGGCCTGGAACGCCTCCATCGACGCGAGCACGCGGTCGAACATCTCGTCCTCGGCGCGCAGACGGTCGAACACGCGCTGGGTCGCCTCGTAGAAGGCCGCGATCTGCTCGTCCGAATAGGTGCGGATGTTGGTGCCGCGCTCCTCGAACCGCCCGAGGACGGCGCCCTGCAGGGCCTCGGCGCGGGCCAGCGCGTACATGGTGCCGGCCATGCAGGTGGTCTCGATCGCCGCCCGGGTCTGGTCGCTCAGACCTTCCCAGACATCGAGGTTGATGTACAGGAACTGGTTGGTGGTCGGCTGGTGCCAGCCGGGCAGGTACAGGTAATCGGCCACCTGGAAGAAGCCGAGCTGCTCGTCCACCGTGGGCAGCGAGAACTCGGTGCCGTCGAGCACGCCCGTCTCCAGCGCCTGGAACAGCTCGCCGCCGGGCAGCAGGCTGACCGACATGCCAAACTCGGCGAAGATCTCGCCGCCGACACCGGCCGCGCGGAAGCGCAGGCCGCGCATGTCGTCAACGGTGTTCATCTCCTGACGGAACCAGCCGGCGGTCTCCGGGCTGATCACGCCGCACAGCACCGGGTGCACGTTGTACGGATGGAAGGTGTCCTCCAGCAGCTCCTGGCCGCCGTGATGGGTCATCCACGCCACGAACTCGGCCGATTCGAGGCCGAAGGGCATCGCGCCGAACAGCGCCGCGGCCGGCACGGTGCCGCGCTCATAGCCCATCCAGGTGTAGCCCGCGTCGATGTTGCCCTCGGACACGTTGTCGAAGACCGCAAGCGCCGGGATCACGGTGCCGGGCTCGGCCACGCGCAGGTCGATGGCACCGCCCGAGAGGGCGCGCAGCTGGTCCGCCACCCAGGGCATCGTGTCACCCAGCGCCGTCAGCGTAGAGGCGAAGGCGATCGGAACCTGCCAGCGGATGTTGTCGAACGCCTGCGCCGGGGTGGCCGCCGCGAGGCCGAGGGCGCCGACGGCCGCAGCCGTGCCGAGAAGCCGAGCGTTTCCTTTGAACATGATCTCCCTCCCTGGGACTATTGTGGTAAGGTTTCCTTACCAGTGACGCGGCATAGCGCAAGGGATTTCGCGCAGGGTGTCGCGTTGACATTCCTGTTATCGGGTCCGGGCCGCTGCGGCAACCGTCAAGCACGGGCCGCCCCGTGGCCGATGCTGGCGCGGCAACCGCGGCCGCATCTGCCGCGATCCGAGGCAGATGCCGCCCGTCCCCCTCACCACCGGCCCGACGGCATGGAACGCCTTGCGCGACGCCCGGCCTGGGCCTAGACTTGGGGGGTGCGCCTGTTTCGGTGCGTCGGGATCCAGCCGTGCGGCACGGACCGGCGCCATCCCGCCCCTGTCCGCACCGGGATGGAGCGCTGGCCCGCAGGGGGAATCGCCGCCGTGACGCCGACCAACAGAGACGATCCTGCGCCGCCCGCCCGGCTGACCTTCGGCGAGAAGTTCCGCCTGCAGACCTGGCTGATGGGCGTGATCGCCTTCGGCATCGTGCTCTACATGCTGATCGCGGCCAAATTCGTGCTGATCTCGCTCGCGATCGCCATCATCCTGTTCAGCCTCACGGCCGATGCCATCAACTCCATCGCGCGGCTGCGCATCGGGCCATTCCGCATCTCCAACGCGCTCGCCTCGGTGGTGGCGGTGGTGCTGATCGCCTCGCTCCTGCTGACGCTGGCCGGCCTCGTGATCGCCCAGATCAACACCGTGGTGACGACGACGCTCAGCTATGCCGAACAGGCCCAGCGCGCCATCGCCCGCGCCTTCGCCTTCCTCGGCGAGGATGTGGAGGCCGCGGTCCTCGCCTCGATCCGCGCTATCGAGTTCTCGGCCTGGCTGCGGGCGGCGGCCGGACAGGCCGGCAACCTGCTGTCGGCGGTGGTCCTCATCATCCTCTTCGTCGGCTTCCTCTTCGCCGAGCGCATCTGGTTCGACACCAAGCTGCGCAACCTCGTGGGCGACGCCGAACAGGCCCGGCGGGTCAGCGACATCATCGGCTCGATCATCCGCAACGTGAACTACTACCTTCTGGTGAAGACCTTCGTCAGCGCGGCCACCGGTCTGCTGGTCTTCGGCCTGATGAAGCTCTTCGGGCTCGAACTGGCCGCGGCGATGGGGGTGCTGACCTTCGCGCTCAACTTCATCCCCAACCTCGGCTCGATCATCGCCACCATCGTGGTGGGCCTCGTGGCCTATGTGCAGGTGGCCGAGGTCTCGACCGCGCTGATCATCTTCCTCGCCGCGGGGGCGATCCAGTTCTCGGTCGGCAACGTCATCGACCCGATGCTGATGGGCCGCGCGCTGCGGCTCTCGTCGTTCGGGATCATCATCTCGCTGGCCTTCTGGGGGCTGGTGTGGGGCGTGCCGGGCATGTTCCTCGCGGTGCCGATCATGGTCGGCGTGATGATCGTCTGCACCCACATCCCGCCCTTGCGCCCCATCGCGGTGCTCCTGTCGCGCGAGGGCCTGCCCGAGCCCGACTTCGGCGCCTCCATGCCGCCCCCGAAGCGCGACGCAAGCCCCGCCCCTACCCCCCCCCCCCAAAGCCGCAAACCCGCCGCCTGAGCACCCGGGGCGCGCACCTCCCCCCTTTCATCTTTCCTCAAATATCCTCGGGGGGGCCTCCCGCAGGGGGGCGGGGGGCAGACAGCCCCCCGCCCACGCCCGACCCGGGCGCGCCCCGTCCGGAGGACGCCCCCTCACCCCGCCAGAACCACCGTGACCCGCCGGTTCTGCCGCCCCTTCTTCTCGATCTTGCCCAGCGCCAGCGCCCCGATCTGGGCGGTGCGGGCCACATGGGTGCCGCCACAGGGCTGGAGGTCCACCTGCTCCGCCCCCTCCCCGATCCGCACCAGCCGGACCCGCCCCTGCCCCGTCGGCGGCATCACCGACATCGTCTTCACCAGCCCCGGGTTGGCCGCCAGCTCCGCGTCGGTGATCCAGTCCTCCGAGACCGGCAGGTCGCGCGCCACCAGCGCATTCAGCGCCGCCTCCAGCGCGCCCCGGTCCTCGGGCGCCTCCGGCATGTCGAAGTCGAGCCGGCCCCTGCCCGCCCCGATCTGCCCCCCCGTCACCGGCAGCGGGATCACCACCGACAGCAGATGCAGCGCCGTGTGCACCCGCATGTGCAGATGCCGCAACTCCCAGTCGAGCCGCTGCACCACCTCGGCGCCCACGGGCGGCAGCACCGCGCCGGCCTCGGGCACCAGGAGCACCGCGCCGCCCTCGCCCTTGCGGGCATCGCGCACCGTCAGCCGGCCGCCCTCCCACTCCAGCCAGCCGGCATCGCCCGGCTGCCCGCCGCCGGCGGGATAGAACACCGAGGCATCCACCCCCACCTCGCCCGCCGGGCCATGCAGCACCACCCGGGCAGGCGCCTCGCGCCGATAGGCGTCGCGCCAGAGCGGCTCGGTCGCGGGTCGGGTCATCGCGGGGTCTCCTGTGTCGATCCGGGCGGAGGCACGGGCTGCGGCAGGGCGCGCAGCGCCTTGGCCACCTCCTCGGCGTTGCGCAGCCAGATGTCGGTCTGGCCGAAGGGGATCTCGATGCCCTCCTCGGCAAAGCGGCGGGCGATCTCGTGGTTCATGTCCGAATGCACCCGCAACAGGAAGTTGACGTCGCGCAGGATCACGCGCACCTCGAACTCCAGCCCGTCGGAGCCGAAGTTGCGGAACAGCACGTTCGGCGGCGGGTTCAGCGACACCAGCGGCTGCGCCTCGGCCACCTCGTAGAGCACGCGCTCGACCTTGCGCGTGTCGCTCCCATAGGCGACCGAGACCTTCACGATCAGTCGCCCCGTCAGGTTGTAGCGGGTCCAGTTGGTCACATGCCCCGAGATCAGGTCGGCGTTGGGCACGATCACGTCGGTACGGTCGAAGGTCTCGATCACGGTGGAGCGCACCGAGATCTTGCGCACCGTGCCCATGACGCCGCCGACCTCGATCCAGTCGCCCTCGGCCACCGGCCGCTCGAACAAGAGGATGATCCCCGAGACGAAGTTCGACACCACCGTCTGCAACCCGAAGCCGATACCGACCGAGAGCGCGCCCGCCACGATGGCGAGGTTCGACAGGTCGATCCCGGCGGTGGTGAAGGCAAAGACCGCGGCGAGGAAGATCCCGACATAGCCGAGCCCCGAGACCAGCGCCGTCTGTGCCCCCTTCTCGATCGTGGTCTTGGGCAGGACCGAGGTCTTCAGCGCCCCCTGCAGGAACCGCGTGACCCCGTAGCCCAGCGCAAAGACGGCGATCACGGTCAGGAAGTCGGTGGGGCGGATGCGCGTCTCGCCCATGCGGAAGCCCTCGCGCATGGCCGTCCACAGCTCGCGCAACTCGGACTCGCGCACCCCCCAGATCAGCGCGAACACCGGCAGCGACGCCAGCACCATGGCAAAGCCCACCAGCGTCGGCACCAGCGCATCGCGCAAGCTGGCATCGCCCCCCATCAGCAGCGCATAGCCCTCGGCGATGAACCGCTGCAGCAGGATCATCAGCCCGACGAGCCCCAGCGACAGCACCGCAGGATAGATCATCGCCGTCCCGGCGGTGACATAGCCCACCCCGGCCAGCAGCACGCCCAGCACCGCGAGCCCCATCGACAGCCCGCCGCCCAGCCCGATCAGCCGGTCGGCATAGCCCGGCGGCCCCACCGTCTCGGGGTCCGCGGCCAGATGCAGCCGCATCAGCTGGCCGAAGCGAAAGAGCAGCAGCGCGCCCAGCAGCAGGAACGGAAAGGTGATGACCGCCGTGGCCGCCTCGGGGATCACCACGGGCGCGAACAGCGCCTGCGTCAGCTGCGCCACCGCCAGCACGAGGCCGATCGAGGTGGCATGCAGCCGCCCCTCCAGCCGCCGCTCGGGCGCGAGGTGCAGCGGCGCCTCGGCCACCGGCCCGCCGCAGGGAAAGATCTGCGCCCCGAGCCAGCGCGCGAGGATCAGCGTCAGCCCCGCCGCCGGCAGCGCCTCGACCAGCGGCTGCGCGCGCAGGCCGACCATGCCGGTGGCGCGCAGCGCCTCGACCAGCGCCAGCACCCCCAGATAGGGCACCACCACCTGCGCCAGCGACACCAGCATCGCCAGGATCGCCTGCCAGCGGCCCGCAGCGCGCTCCTGCATCCGGTCGGTGAGCCGCTCGGTCAGCTTGCGGCCCCGCGCGATGAGCAGGAGCGCGATCAGCAGATAGCCGGCGATGACGGGGAGGTTGTCGCCGAACTGCTCACGGCGGCTGTCGGTGGCCCAGGCGCCGCGCAGCTCGCGCACCAGCGCGGTGAACACGCCCTCGATCTGGCGCCAGGCGACGGGCCAGTTGGCCGGGTTCACCGGCGCCGGCGACAGGCTCATCAGCGCATCGGCCTGGCGCTCGCGCAGGGTGCGGTCGATCTCGCGGATCAGGCCCTCGGCGCGGCGGGACGCCTCCTCGGCGGTGACCACGGGGGCCTGAAGGCGCGAGAGCTGGGCGTTCAGCTCGGCCCGCCGCGAGACGATCTCGGGCGCCTCCTCGACCCCCTCCTCGGGCGGCGGGCCCAGCGCGCGGAGCTGCGCCCGCAGCGTCTCGATCCGCGTCTGGTTGATCGTCTGCGCCTCGAGGAAGCGGGTGCGCCACTCCACCACCCGGGCGCGGAGCTGTTCGAGCGACAGATCCGTGGTGCGCGAGTCGGCCAGCGCCTGTTCGACGCGGCGGGCCTGCACCTCCCAGGCGGCATAGTCGGGGCCGTTGACGGACGCCCCCGGCACCCAGGCGCGCGAGAGCTGCTGCGCCGCGGCCGGCACGGCCAGGGCGCCAGCCAGCACGAGGCACAGCGCGATCAGGCGCAGGAGCGCGGCCATCACCCCTCGAAGACGGTCGGGACGACGCGCCCCGGCCCCTCCAGCCAGGCCGGCACCGGCAGGCCCTTGTCCCGCAGGAACAAGGGGTTGAACAGCTTGGACTGATAGCGCGTGCCATAGTCGCACAGGATGGTGACGATGCTGTGCCCCGGCCCCATCTCGCGCGCCATCCGGATCGCGCCGGCGACGTTGATCCCCGACGAGCCGCCGAGGCACAGCCCCTCCTCGGCCAGCAGGTCGAAGACGATGGGCAGCGCCTCGGCATCCGGCACCCGGCAGGCGAAGTCGGGCGTCAGCCCCTCGAGGTTGGCGGTGATGCGCCCCTGCCCGATGCCCTCGGTGATGGACGAGCCCTCGGCCTTCAGCTCGCCCTCGGTATAGAAGCTGTAGAGCGCGGCGCCCTCGGGGTCGGCGAGGCCGATCTTCACGCCCCGCGGCTGCAAGGCCCGCGCCACCCCCGCCAGCGTCCCGCCCGAGCCCACGGCGCAGATGAAGCCATCCACCTTGCCCCCGGTCTGCTCCCAGATCTCGGGGCCCGTGGTCTCTTCATGCGCGAGGCGGTTGGCGGTGTTGTCGAACTGGTTGGCCCAGATCGCGCCGTTCGGCTCGGTCTCGGCCAGCCGCGCGGCCAGCCGGCCGGAATAGCGGACATAGTTGTCGGGGTTGCGATAGGGTACCGCCGGCACCTCCACCAGCTCGGCGCCGGCGAGCCGCAACATGTCCTTCTTTTCCCGGCTCTGCGTCTCGGGGATGACGATGACGGTCCGGAACCCCATGCTCGCCCCCACCAGCGCCAGCCCGATGCCGGTGTTGCCGGCGGTGCCCTCCACAATGGTTCCGCCGGGCTTCAGCGCGCCCCGCGCCACCGCCTCGCGGATGATCCAGAGCGCGGCGCGGTCCTTGACCGACTGCCCGGGATTGAGGAATTCGGCCTTGCCGAGGATCTCGCAGCCCGTCGCCTCGGACGCCTTGCGCAGCCGGATCAGCGGCGTGTTCCCGATGGCGTCGGCCAGATCCCTGCAGATACGCATGCGCCCCTCCCGTGCTGGCCCCCGTGATAGGCGCCGACCGGGGCGAACTCAAGCGCCGCGCCGGAGCCTCTCGCGGTGCCGTGACAGCCAGAGCGCGGTCAGGATCAGGGGCCCGTTCGCCACCTCGCCGCTGTCGATCAGCTCCATCAGGGTCTCGAAAGCGATGACATGGCCACGGATGTCCTCGGCCTCCTCCTCGGCGCCGCCGACGCCGGCCGCCCCGTCGGGCAGATCGGCCAGCGCGACGTAGGAATAGAGATACTCCGTCACCGCCGCCGGCGAGGGGTAATAGGTGCCCACCGGCAGCAGCTCGTGCAGCGCGAGGCCGGCCTCCTCGCGCGTCTCGCGCCGCGCGGCCTCCTCCGGCGTCTCGCCGCCGTCGATCCGCCCCGCCACCGGCTCGATCGACCAGGGGTTGGCGTCGCCCCGCATCCAGCAGCCGGCGCGGAACTGCTCCACCACCAGCACGCGGTCGCGCACCGGGTCCCAGGGCAGCACCGTCACCGCATCGCCCATCACGAAGGCCGCGCGCGTGACCTGCGCGCTCATCGCCCCGTCGAAGCGGCGAAAGGCGAGGTCGGCCTCCTCCACCGCGAAATACTCGGCATAGGGCTCGCGCAGCCCGGCCACCGCGACATCGCCCGCGCCCGGCCGCCGGCGCAGCCGCGCCGGGCCCGGCCGGCGCGCCCGCACCCGCGCCCCCGCCCGCGTCAGCATCATCGGATAGCGCGCCAGCACCTCGTCCGATCCGCGCCGCCCGAAGGACGCCATGAAGGCCCGCGCCGCCTCGACCGCCACCTCGCCCCAGCGCGCCTCCCACTCGGCCAGCGACCACGGCGCACCCGGGGCCCACCGCCCGGGCTCGGGCATGTAGACCAGCGCCGGGGCCACCTGGCCGTCATGGGACACCGAGACGGGGTGGACCTCATAGCCGAAGCCGCCCTCGTAGTAATCGAGCCGCGCCGCCTCCTCGGCCGAGATGTCGGCGACGAACAGCCCCTCGGCCACCGCGCCCGCCTCGGCCCGGATCAGCGGAAAGCTCTCGCCCTCCGCCCAGCGCACCGCATGGTCGCGCAGCCGCGCCGGCTCGGACCGGGGCTGCCGGCCCAGCACCACCTCCAGCAGGGGGGCATGGCACAGCGTGCCGTAAAAGAACTGCGAGCGCATCCGCCTCTCCGCCCGTTGTGCGCTCAGCGCCAGCGCCGGTTCGCCGCCTCGGCCGCGAGCCCGCCCAGGAGCCCCCCGACCACCAGCACCGCCAGGAACCGCACATCGCCCATCAGCGCCACATACTCCAGCATGATGCCGAACACCGCCACCACGGCCTCGAGCACCCCGTCATAGCGCCGCGCCATCGAGCGCAGGATCATCTCGCGCAGCGCGAACACCGCCAGCGCCACCGCCAGCAGCACCGCCGAGGTCGACAGCCCCGAGGACAGCGCCGCCCCCCAGCCCCGGCCCACCCGCGGCCCCATCACCCGCCAGCCGCACAGGACCCCGACCGCGGCACAGACCGGCAGGAACACGCCCCACCGCGTCTGATCCGGCATCAGCGGCCGGAACGCGTCGGCCGCCATCCAGCCCACCGCCGCAAAGGCCAGCGCGGCGACGAGCTTGGCGGCGGTCGGCATCGGCTCAGCGCGCCGTCGCGGGGTCGCCGGGGCGGGCCAGCACCAGCTGCGTCACGTCGCAGATGCCCGAGTGGAACGCCGCGGCGCAGTTGGTCAGGTAGAAATCCCACATCCGCTTGAACCGCGCGTCGAAGCCCTGCGCCGCCACCGCCGGCCATTGCGCACTGAAGGTCTCGTGCCAGCGCCGCAGCGTCAGGCTGTAGCTCTCGCCGAACTCGCGGCTGCCCTGCACGGTCAGCCCCTGCGCCCGCGCGGCCTCGCGCAGCGGCGTGGGGGCCGGGCACATGCCGCCCGGAAAGATGTATTTCTGGATGAAATCGACGCCCTTGCGATAGCTGTCGAAGCGGCCGTCCTGCACCAGGATCGCCTGCACCGCGGCGCGACGCCCCGGTTTCAGCCGCTCGCGCAGCACCCGGAAGTAGACCGGCCAGTATTTCTCGCCCACCGCCTCGATCATCTCGATCGAGGCGATGCCGTCATAGACCCCGGTCTCGTCGCGGTAGTCCTGCAACCGGATCTCGACCCGGTCCGAGAGGCCCGCGCGCGCCATCCGCGCCACCGCATAGGCGTGCTGCTCCTTCGAGATGGTCAGCCCGGTCACCCGCAGCCCCCGCTCGCGCGCGGCGTATTCGGCAAAGCCGCCCCAGCCGCAGCCGATCTCGAGCACATGCTCGCCCGGGGCGGCGCCGATCGCGTCGCACATGGCGGCGTATTTCTGCTCCTGCGCCTTTTCCAGGCTCTCCTGCCCGGTGAGGAACAGCGCCGAGGAATAGGTCATCGTCTCGTCCAGCCAGAGCCGGTAGAAATCATTGCCCAGATCGTAGTGATAGGCAATGTTGCGCCGCGCCTGAACCTTGTTGTTCGACCTCAGCCAGTGCCGCAACCGCTCGAAGGCGCGCACCAGCCCCATACCGGGATAGACGTCATAGAGGGCGGGATTGTCGGCATAGATCAGGTCCATGAAGGCCTGAAGGTCCGGGGTGGACCACCAGCCGTCGAGATAGGCCTCGGAAAAGCCCATGTCGCCCTCGCGGATCAGCCGGCCGAAGACGTCCGGGTTGTGGATGCGCACCTCCGCCACCGGCCCCGGGTTCGTCCCCTCCAGCCGGAACCGCCGCCCGTCATCCAGCACCACATCCAGCCGCCCGTTCCGCAGCCCGCTGGCAAGCCCGATCACCTGGTTGAAATACCGCGGCAGGTTGTCCTGCCCCTCGGTCGAAGTGAGTACCGTCATCCCGTTCCCTGCGCGTCTTTTTCGTTGGACTGATTATGCCTCCAGGTGCCCCGGCGGCAAGAGGTCACGGCGGGGCGCACGCCTCCTGCCGCAGCCGGCCGCCGAAAGCGACGTCACCCCTCCGACATGCCTCACGCCGTGCCCCCCTGAGTGCCCCCCGGCGCGCCGCCCCGAGGTGGGCGGGGCGGGTGGGTGGGAGCCCAGCTCGGGGCGGCGCGCCGGGGGGCGCTCAGGGGGGGGGCACATCACGCCCGCGCCGACCTGTAGGCGGCCAGCGCCCGCTCCCGGCCGGCCGCCAGATCGACCAGCCTGTCCGGATAGGGCGCCTGAGGCGACAGCCCCCAGGACCGCGGCACCGCCTCGAAATACGCCAGCGCCTCGGCCCCCGGCCGCCGCGACAGCTCGGCCAGGAACCGGCGCCGATAGGCCCCCTCGGGGTCGAACTTCTCGGCCTGGGTGGCGGGGTTGAAGATGCGGAAATAGGGCGCCGCATCCGGCCCCGACCCGGCCGCCCACTGCCAGCCCATCGCATTCGCCGCCGGGTCCCAGTCGATCAGGCAGTCGGCGAACCACGCGAGCCCGACCCGCCAGTCCGTCAGCAGATGCTTGGTCAGATAGGAGGCCACGATCATCCGCCCGCGATTGTGCATCGTGCCGGTGACATACATCTCGCGCATCGCGGCATCGACGAAGGGCTCGCCGGTCATCCCCCTCCGCCAGCGCTCGGCCGCCTCCGACTCCCCCGCCCAGGGGAAGCCGTCCCACTCCGGCCGCCAGTTCCGCGCCACGATCTGCGGCGTGTGGTGGAGCAGGTGATACGAGAACTCCCGCCACACCAGCTCCTTCAGAAAGGTCTCGGCGCCGGCCAGCCCCTCCTCGCGCGCCCGCACCCCCGCATGCCAGGCCGTGCGGGCCGAGATCTCGCCCAGGCTCAGGTTCTCGGACAGCTTCGAGGTCCCGGGGAGGTCCGGCCGGTCCCGCGCCACGGCATAGTCCGCGATCCCCCGCGCCACGAAGGCCCCCAGCCGGCCCCGCGCCGCGGCCTCGCCCACACAGGCATGCACGGCCACCACCGCCGCGCCCCGGTCCATCGCCGCCCCCAGCCGCCAGTCGGCCAGCCGCTCACCCTCCGGCCAGACCTCCGGAGCCGGCAGCCGCCCGGGCGCCAGCACGGGCGCCGCCACCGCCCGCGGCGCCACCGCCTTCCAGAACGGCGTATAGACCTTGTAGAACCCGCCCTGCCCGGTCTCCACCTCCCAGGGCTCGTGCAGGAGATGGCCCGGAAAACTGCGCGCCTCGATCCCGCGCGCCTTCAGCGCCGCCTTCACCGCCGTGTCGCGCGCCTTCGAGACAGGGTCATAAAGCCGCCCCCACCAGACCGCGCCCGCCCCGGTCTCCGCCACCAGCCGCTCCAGCGCCGCCAGCGCCGGCCCCGACCGCAGCACCAGCCGGCTGCCCGCCCCCTCCAGCGCGGCGGCAAACGCCGCCACCCCCTCGCCCAGCCGCCAGCGCGGCGCCGCGCCCAGCGCCGCCACACCCTCGTCGTTCAGGAACACCGGGATCACCGGCCGCCCCGTCGCCGCGGCCGCCGCCAGCATCGGGTTGTCGCTCAGCCGCAGGTCGCGCCGGACCCAGGCCAGGATGGGAGAGGTCGCCATGCCGCACCGTCAGCTCGCCCCGCGCGCGGCGGATCAGAGCACGCAATCTAGCGCCGCGATCAGGCGGTCAACCTCCTCGTGGCTGGTGTAATGGACAAAGCTCATGCGCAGCACGCCATGCGCCGGATCGATCCCCAGCGCCTCCAGCGCGCGCACGGCATAGAAATCGCCGCCCCCCGCATTGATGCCATGCCGCGCCAGATCGGCCGCCAGCGCCGGCCCGGCCCGCTCATGCGCCACCGCCACCGTGGGCGCGCGGTGCCCCGCCTGGTGCGGCCCGATCAGCCGAAGGTCGTTGCGCCCCGCGAGATAGTCGAGCAGCGGCTGCAACAGCCGCGTCTCGTGCCGGCGCATCAACTCGTGCACCACCGCGGCGCGGTCGCGCGCATCGCGCCCGGCCTTGACGTGATGGGCATAGAGCGCATCGACATAATCCGCGATGCCGGCACAGGCCGCCACCTGCGCATGGTCCGGCCCGGCCGGATTGAACCGCTTGGCCGTCGACGAGGCGTTGAAGTAATGCCCCTGGTTCGGCAGCCGCTCGGCCAGCGACCGGCGCATCACCATCACCCCCTGGTGCGGCCCATAGGTCTTGTAGGTCGAGAACAGATAGATGTCGCAGCCCAGCCGCCCGACATCCGGCAGCCCGTGCGGCGCATAGGACACCCCGTCGACACAGCTCAGCGCGCCGGCCCGCCGCACCATGGCGCAGACCTCGGCCACCGGGTTGATCTCGCCCACGATGTTCGAGCAATGCGGAAAGCACACCAGCCGCACCTTGTCGTCCAGCAGCGCCGCAAGGTCGGAGGGGTCGAGATGCCCGGTCTCGGGGTGCATCTTCCACTCCCGCACCTCGATCCCCTCGGCCGCCAGCCGCCGCCACGGCCCCGAGTTCGCCTCGTGGTCCTGATCGGTCACCACGATCGCCTGCCCGGGGTTCAGCCACTGCCGGAACGCCTGCGCCAGCACATAGGTGTTGGCCGAGGTCGACGGCCCGAAGGTCAGCTCCGCCTCCTCCACCCCCAGCATGCGCGCCAGCCGCCGCCGCGCCTCGTCCATCTCGGCCCCGGCCGCCTCCGAGGCGGCGAAGCTGCCATAGGGCTGCACCTTGCGCTCGCGATAGAACCGGTGCAGCCGCCAGATCGCATAGCGGCACGGATAGGAGCCGCCGGCATTCTCGAAGAACGCCTGATCGCGCAGCGACGGCTCCTCGAAGGCCGGAAACTGTTTGCGCACGAAAGCGATGTCGAGCTCGTGCATGCGTTGGTTGTCCCCCGGTCTGCCCCCGGGAGGGTACCCGACGGCATACGCCACCATACCGTGCCGGACCCCGGGTTCAACCGCCGAAATGCCGCTGCCTCAGCGCCAGCGCGTCCAGGGAAAGGGCAGCACGTCCGAGGCACCGCCGACAAAGCGCGCGGCGATCGCCAGCCAGTTGCCCAGCCCCTCGGCAAATTCCGCGAGCGCCGCGTTGCGCTCGCGCGCGATCAGCATCCACAGGAACTGGATCAGCCCCACGAGCCCGATCACCGCCTGCGCCAGGTTCACCAGCAGGACCAGCACCAGCATCAGCAGCCCGCGCCTCCAGACCTCCTCGGGCATGGGGGGCAGGCCGCCCGGCGCCGGCTCCGGCGGCGCTGCGGGACCCGGCTCTCGCGGGTCGTGACCGGACGGATGGCGCATGGGCGGACTCCTGCAGGGGCTGCGACAGGGCAGAGGTACGACGGCACGACGCAAGGCGATCGCGGGGGCGAGGCCGCATGCCCCCCCTCGACCGCCGGCACGCGCCCCCGCCGACATGGGAAGCCCGCCCCCCAGCCGCAAGCCGCCCCCGCCCGCGACACCTCGCCCCCGTCGCGCCATCGCGCTTCCCCCCCAAGGGCACCTCGTCCGCCGCGGCACCTCGCCCCGTCGCGCGCCCCCTCCACCCCCCAGGCCTGCGCGCC
>Ga0213835_100258_pt1 | contig 60260 bp, 33 predicted proteins | sample SWPATP01_FD_160576 | JGI IMG/M metagenome (GOLD analysis project Ga0213835, IMG submission 160576) | Coastal seawater microbial communities from Marineland, Florida, United States - SWPA TP0 #1 | ecosystem: Environmental > Aquatic > Marine > Coastal | place: USA: Florida | collected 2016-08-05
TAGAAATTTGGTACAACAAAAAAAGGAAACATTCTTATTTGAAGTATATGACTCCTGAACAGTTTGGAAACTTAAAACAAAAAATAGCAGCTTAATATTTTGTCCAGTTTTTTGTTGCAAATCCAACAAACAAATTAGATTTAACCTTAGACACAGTGTCACGTCCTGATTTTACTTGACACTTTTTTCATTTTCTTATCTAGAGTTCGACTCCCTTGGAGTCGGGATTCCCAAATATCAAAATTACCTCTCAACCCCGGGTTGCACCCCTACCCTTAAGGGATTAAACCCCTATCGGGGTTGTTATGTCACTATTTTAAACAATTACCTTGATGAATACCTTAAAACCTTAACTCTTAATGGTTTTTTCCCGGCCCTGCATCCTGGCACCTCCCTAAAATCAGCCAAAGGGCTGATTTCTTTACGGTCGGTCCTGAAATCCGCCTTCCGAAATTCAATTTTTCTTGCTTCTTGATTCTTGTATCTTGTTTCTTAATTCTTGTCTCTAAAGCCTCTCGTTTCTCTTCTTTTTGCCTTTTCCCTTTTTCCTTTTTCCTTGGCTCTTGCCGAATTCCTTAATTTCCACATTTTTCTACCTCCGAAATCGGCCTTCCGAAATCCGAAATTCCCACAATCGTGATTCTTATGTCTTGTATCTTATGTCTTGCTTCTTGTGTCTTCTGTCCCTCTCGCTTCTCCCCACTTGCTACTCTCCCCACAATCCCGTATTTTTCACCAAGCAATAAACCCCTTTCCATGAAAAAAATTTTACTCATCCTCATCCTTATTTTCTTTATAGCCATCGCCGGCTATCAGATCGTCAAATACCAACATGCCCCTACTTACAGCGGAAACGTGGAAATGCCAGGTCTTCAATCTGAGGCCGAAGTGTATTTTGATGATTTTGGTGTTCCCCATATTTATGCCGGCAATGAAACAGATGCCTACAAGGTCCTGGGCTATATTCATGCCCAAGACCGTCTCTTCCAAATGGAAATGATGCGCAGGGTCGGCACAGGCACGCTGGCGGAAATGCTGGGAGAAGACTTAATTGAAGTGGATAAATTTTTCCGTACCCTGGGCATTCCCAAGCATGCCGCTTGGAGCACCGAGGAATGGTTGGCAGAAGGCCCTACACCTTGGAAAGCCGCTACAGAAGCTTACATCCAAGGGGTCAACCATTTTATACAAAATGGCAAGCTCCCCATAGAATATAGGTTGTTGGGCCATCAACCCCGTGAATTCACCATCAACGATGTACATGGTATCGTTGGTTACATGTCCTTTACCTTTGCCATGGCCATGAAAACAGACCCTTTGATCACCAAAATGGCCAGGTCCCTCAGCCCTGATTACCTGAAAGTACTTTCCATTCATACCTTTCCGGAACATCATGTGATTCCTAATCATTACCCGGAAAGGGATCCGGAAACCAAGGAATTGATCTTGGAAAATAGCCTGCAGGCCATGCTGGAAAAATTGCCGGTCCCCCTTTTGGAAGGCAGCAATGCCTGGGTGATCGCCCCTTCGAGAACCGCATCGGGTGAAGTGCTTTTTCTCAATGATACACACATCGGATTCGCCCAGCCTTCTGTATGGTATGAAGCGCATATAGAATATCCAGGGTTTTCCTATTATGGCAACCACCTGGCCGGGATGCCTTTCGGGCTGGTAGGCCATACCCGCCACCATAGCCTCGGCCTGACCATGTTTGAAAACGATGACCAGGACTTTTTTGAAGAACAACTCAACCCCAACAACCCCAATGAAACCGTCTATGGGGACGGGTTCCGTCCTTTGTCCAAAAGAACAGAATCCATTCCCGTCAAAGGAAAGGATCCCGTGGAATTTGAAATTGTGGAGTCCATCCATGGACCTATTATGAATGAGGTGATTCCGGAAATCGGAAAACTCACCGCCAATCCTGTTGCCTCCTGGTGGGTGTATGTACTGGAACCATCCAGGGCTTTGGAAGCGACTTGGAAAATGGCCAGAGCAAACAATATTAAGGAAGTAGAAGATGCCGTGCGGCTGATCCATGCCCCTGGACTAAATGTGATGTACGGGGACAAGGACGGCAATATTGCCTGGTGGGCCACGGCCAAATTACCCATCCGGCCCGATCACGTCAACAGCAAAATCTTCCTGGATGGCAGCAACCCGGCAGACGAACCCACAGGTTGGATTCCCTTTGAGGAAAACCCCATGAGCATCAATCCGCCTTCGGGCTTTGTCGCTTCGGCCAACAACCAGCCTGATACCTTAAGCAATGGCACCTTCTTCCCCGGCTACTACTATCCTGGAGACCGCTGGGATCGTATTGCCAAAACGGTGACTGCCAGAAATGACTGGACCCAGGAAAGCATCAAGGACCTGCAACTCGAAGCGATCAATGAAAACCACCCCATCAGTGCCAGAAGCATGATGGCTCTGGTGGATCCAGGACTTTTCAGAAATTATGAACCGGTCAGGGCGGCTTTGGAAAACTGGAACGGCAGCCATGACCTGGATGCCATTGCTCCTACCCTTTACTACAAATGGCTCTACCATACCCTGCACGGGATGATGGCCGATGAATTGGGTGAAGAGGATTTCCAGAACTTTATCAAGACCTTTTTGTATATCCGCAGTGTACCGAAATTGATCCAAACCGCAGATTCTCCTTGGTGGGACAATATAAATACCCCTGGAAAAGAGACAAAAAAAGACATCGTTGAAACTGCCTTGAAAAAATCACTGGAAGATTTGAAGGACCAGCTGGGCAAAGACAGCCAAAAATGGGAGTGGCAGAAAACAGTGGTGCTGGAGCATCCCCATCCCCTGGGTGCCAAAAAACCATTGGACAGGATATTTAATGTCAAAGCGCCCCCTGTGACTGCCAATGAAGAATCTGTCAACAAACTGCCTTTTACACTCAATCCTGATGGAATTTACAAGGTGAATTCCGGTCCTGCCATGCGCATCATCATCGACTTTGCCAATGTAGAAGCCGCTGAATCCGTCCTGCCAACAGGTCAGAGCGGGAATATCTTCAGCCCTTGGTATGCCGATCAGGCAGAAATGTACGCCAAAGGCCAATACCGCCCGATGCTGATGAACGAATCTATGATTAAGAACGCAGCAAAGGGGAGGATTTTATTCAATTGAAGTAGAAATATAGATTGGTTAGAAGTTTCAAATGTTCTTTGGGGTTAAGAGTTGTAATTGTTGTTTTGGTTGTAATGGTTATAATGGTTGAAGGCTTAGTCTTCGGTTAAACGAGTGGAAAATGTTATGGAAATTTGGAAATCCAGTAATAATTCAGGGCATTTGAGTTGAGAGCTTTTTTTGAAACTAAGAATTAAAATAAGCGTATCGCTTTTTAAAGTTTAACCTTGTAAAATTTAATGCTTATGAAAAGCTACAAAGACTTGGATATCTACAACATTTCTATCGAGCTGTTCTTCGAAACACATGCTTTCAGTCTTAAACTCCCGACTTTCGAAACATATGAATTGGGCAGTCAGTTAAGAAGATCCTCAGACTCTATTAATTCCAATATTGTGGAAGGATATGGAAGAAAATCTTACAAACAGGACTTCATTAAGTTTATTACTTATGCCCATGCCAGTAATTTAGAATGCCATAACCATCTCTATAAAATATCCAGGCTTTACCCCGAATTGAAGGAAGAAGGAGAAAAGCTGATGGAAGAATATCATAAACTAGGAGTTAAAATCCATAACTTCCTGGAGTATGTGAAATCCAGTTGGAAAACTTGATCCAACCATTTCAACCACTAGAACCATTACAACTATTTCAACAATTACAACCACTAGAACCATTACAACCACTTCACCTGTCCACCGTGGCGAAACCACTAAGCCTGTCCGTAGCGGAACCATTATAACAATTATAACTACAATAACCTGACAACAACTACTGAAACGACAATAGTCAAACCGAAGAAGCATGAAAAAGAAACCAACCCCAACCTTCCCCATCCAAAAACCTGAATCCGAATGGCAAGAGGAACTGGACCCTATCAGCTATCATGTGCTGAGGGAAAAAGGAACGGAAAGGCCATTTACCGGACAATATTACCTCAATAAAGAAACCGGCATTTATGAATGCAAAGGCTGTGGCCATGAAATTTTTCACTCCTCTTCCAAGTATGACAGCGGTTGCGGTTGGCCTTCCTTCACCGAACCGGTCAGCCCTGATGCCATCGTGGTACAGATGGATTATTCCCACTTTATGATCCGGGAAGAGATCCTTTGCGCCAATTGCGGCGGCCACCTGGGACACAGATTCCCTGATGGCCCCAAAGACCGGGGCGGCATCCGCTACTGTATCAATTCAGTTAGTATGGGTTTCAAAAAAGAGGAGTAAGTTTATACCAACGGCCAAAAATCATCTCCCCTTTAAGTTAACTTGCATTACATTAAATCAACCCAATATAACGTATGAGAAAATTACTTTTCTTAGGACTTAGCTTTTTGCTTCTTGAAGGCCTTTTTGCCCAGGGAAGCATGTTGTTAAGAGAACCTGCCATCAGCAAAGACTACATTGTCTTTGTCCATGCCAATGACCTCTGGAGAGTTTCCAAAAACGGAGGAGATGCCATCCGTCTCACTTCCAATGAAGGCGCAGAAAATCTACCACACTTCTCCCCAGATGGTAAACACATTGCTTTCACCGCCCAATATGACGGAAATACGGATGTCTATGTGATTCCTGTTGAGGGGGGCGAACCCAAAAGACTGACCTGGCATCCCGGGGCCGACCTGGTAACCGGTTGGACTCCGGATGGCAAATATGTACTCTTCACTTCTGCCAGGGAAAATGTCCCTACCAAAGAATCTAAATTCTTCCGCATTCCTGTTACTGGAGGAATGGAAGAGGCATTGCCTATCCCCAGGGCGGTTAACGGCAGGATTTCTGATGATGGGAAGCACATCGCTTACCAACAGATTGCTTTTTGGGATCCGGAATGGAGAAATTACAGAGGAGGACAGGCCAAACCCATTTGGGTAGTGGACCTGGAAACCTTCGAACTGAAAATGACGCCACAAACAGATATGGAAAGACATACCCAGCCCATTTGGCATGGAAATAGAGTGTTTTTCCTTTCAGAAAGGGATTTTGCCAATAACATCTGGTCCTATGACCCTGCTACTGGAGACCTGAAGCAGGAAACCTTCCATAAGGATTTTGATGTAAAAAACCTGGACTCGAATGGAACCGAAATCGTATATGAACAGGGCGGTTACCTGCACTTGTTGAACCCGGGCACTGGTCAGACCCAACAACTGGAAATCCATATCAAGGGTGATTTCCATTGGGCGAGGGAAAGGTGGCATGAGGTCAACCAAAGGGGTTTGCTCAACGCATCCCTCTCTCCTACCGGACAAAGGGCGCTATTTGAATACAGAGGAGAAATCATTACAGTACCTAAGGAAAAAGGCGATGCCAGAAACCTCACCAATACTTCCCGTGTGGCAGAAAGAGCGCCGGTTTGGTCTCCTGATGGACAGCAGATTGCCTGGTTTTCTGATGCCAGTGGAGAATACCAATTGATGATTGGGGACCAAGAAGGACTTAAACCTGCCAAAACCATCATTTTACCGAAAAGCACTTTTTTCTTCAGGCCGGACTGGTCTCCTGATGGCAAGCACATTGCCTTTACGGACACGGATTACAACCTTTGGATCGTCAATGTGGCTACAGGTGTGGCCAAGATAGCCGATACCGACCGATTTGCCCATCCCAACAGGAGTCTTAACCCTGTTTGGTCTCCGGACAGCAAGTGGGTAGCATATGCCCGGCTGTTGGACAACCAATACAAAGCCATTTTCACTTACAATGTAGAAACCGGTAAGAAAATCCAGATCACAGACGGTATGGCCGATGCCATCACCCCCGTTTGGGATAAAAACGGAGAATACCTGTATTTTCTGGCCTCCACTAATTTTGGTTTAAATACAGGTTGGCTAGATATGAGCAGTTATGACAGACCGGTGACCAGAAACCTTTATGTGGCCGTATTGAGCAAAACAGGAAAATCTCCCCTCCTCCCGGAAAGTGATGAAGAATTGCCCAAAAAGGACAATGGAGATAAAAAGGACAATGACAAAAGCGTTACCGTCACCATAGATGAAGATGGTCTGGCCCAACGCATCATTGCAGTGGATATTCCGGACAGGAATTATACAGGCCTGATGGCCGGTCCTGAAAACCATGTCTTTTACCTGGAAAGCATTCCCAATCAGCCGGGGCAGACTTTAAATCGTTACAATTTCAAAGACAGGAAAGGAGAAGTTTATCTGACAGGAGTCAATACGGCCACCGTCTCCCTTGACCGCAAGTCGCTCTTGTATCAAGCCAATGGCAATTGGGGCATTGTGGAGACCACAGGAGGCCCTAAAAAAGCAGGAGATGGTGCATTGAAGGCCCTTTCAGGTTTCAAGATCAAAATAACCCCGAAAGAAGAATGGGAACAGATTTACCGGGAGGGATGGAGGTATCAGCGGGATTTCCTTTATGTGGACAATGTACACGGCGCCCCTTGGGATGAAATCTACGAATGGTACAAGCCCTGGGTAGCCCATGTCAAGCATCGCTCTGATATGAATTATGTGATTGACATCCTGGGTGGAGAAGTGGCTGTGGGCCATAGCTATACCTCCGGCGGAGATTTCCCTGCTGTAAAAACCGTAGACATCGGTTTGTTGGGGGCGGATATCGCCATTGAAAACGGAAAATACCGCATCAAAAAGATCTATAACGGCGAAAATTGGAATCCTACTTTGCAGGCGCCCTTGTCAGTTCCCGGTGTGGATGTTAAAGAAGGAGATTATATCCTGGAAGTAAACGGAAGGACCTTAGACAGCCAAGAAAACTTCTACCAATATTTCGAAAATACAGCAGGCAAGCAGATCAAACTCAAGGTCAGTGATCAGGCTTCCGGCGCCAACGCCCGTTTGATCACGGTAGTGCCTGTGACCAATGAAGGACAGTTGCGCATGATGGACTGGGTGGAAGGTAACCGCCGCAAGGTAGATGACCTGTCAGGGGGTAAACTGGCCTATGTCTATGTGCCCAACACCGGACAGGGCGGCTATACCTACTTCAACCGCTATTATTTTGCCCAACAGGATAAAAAGGGAGCGGTGATTGATGAGCGAAACAATGGCGGTGGTTCAGCTGCCGATTACATGGTGGACATTATGGCCAGGGAACTGCATGGCTATTTCAACAGCCGTGCCAATGACCGCAGGCCATTTACCACCCCAATGTCCGGCATCTGGGGTCCAAAGGTGATGTTGATCAATGAAAGGGCCGGTTCAGGAGGAGACCTGCTTCCCTACCTATTCAGCAAAATGGAGATAGGTCCTTTGATCGGTACACAAACCTGGGGCGGCCTGGTAGGCACTTGGGATACGCCGCCCTTTATTGACGGGGGCAGAATGGTGGCCCCAAGAGGAGGGTTCTTTGATGTGGATGGAGAATGGGCTGTTGAGGGTGTTGGTGTAAAGCCGGATATTCCTGTGGAGCAGACGCCAAAAGATGTGATCGAGGGCAGGGATCCACAATTGGAAAGGGCCGTTCAGGAAACCTTGAAGCTATTAGAGACCGAAGGTGTAGAGCTCAAGCCCGAACCCAAAGCCCCTATCCGCTACTTCAGACCTAAGGATTAAACTATTGATTTTCCATTTCAAAAAAAGACCTTTGGGGTTTCCATACCCCCAAAGGTCTTTTTTCTAATCCTAATTCTTCAAATGAATAATTGTTAACCGTTAACAGTTAACCCTATTTTGTTCAAACGTTCACATGTTCATGGTTTTACGAATCTTGTAAGGTAACCCTGAACCCTCCGAAATACTTCGGAGCAAGCTGAACCCTGAACCTTGAACTCTGAACATACCTTGTTCAAAAGTTCATTGTTTTTCCGGTTTTGTAGAATATTCTTGATGCTTTTGAACCCTCCGAAATACTTAGGAACAGGCTGAATCTGAATAATTGTTAACCGTTAACAGTTAACCCTATTTTGTTCAAACGTTCACATGTGCATGGTTTTACGAATCTTGTAAGGTAACCCTGAACCCTCCGAAATACTTCGGAGCAAGCTGAACCCAGAACCTTGAACTCTGAACATACCTTGTTCAAAAGTTCATTGTTCAATTGTTCATTGTTTTTCCGGTTTTGTAGAATATTCTTGATGCTTTTGAACCCTCCGAAATACTTCGGAACAAGCTGAATCCGTTAACCTGTTAACCGTTAACCCTGAACTCCTGAACCTTTCCCTTTTCTCCTTATTCCTGTCATGAACCCTGGCACCTCCCTAAAATGATCAAAAGGGATCATTTCTTAACGTTACTTTGAAAATTCCTTCGAATTAGTGGACAGCCATTTGCGGATTGAAAATCCGTGGTATCACAATACGAAATTGTAAATTCCGAGAAGCACAGCAAGTCCATCATTTTTTAGATTTCTCCTTCGTCCCCGCCTGACCGAACGGGCAGGCCCGCCTGAACGGACGGGTAGGGAAATGACAAGTTGAAGCCTTTGACCCTAGCAGCCCATCTTTGTACTCGAACCATTCCTCACTCTTAATTCTACATTCTCTTCCCTCCTTCGACATACCCCCTTCCAATCGGTCCTTCAGACCTCTGGTTTATCTTGAATGAACCTTATTCCCAGGGCTTCTCCCTGGGCTGTCACAGAGCGGCCCTTCAGGCCTTTTCCGAAATTCTTATTAATGAAATTTTTCACTTCTTATTAGTTTTTTCAATCCCAATTGGCTCTTTTTCCCACCCTGCAGCCTGGCCCTGAGCTAAAAAGCTCTACAAGAGCTTTTCTTTACGCTCAGTCCCCCGTACACCCTGGACTCCCGAATCGCTCTGCGCTCGGGACAGACAGGTTCCGTCCTCTTGTCTCTTGTTTCTAATTTCACCCCTTAATGAAATCCTTAAAAACCAGAACTCCTTAATGTTTCAACACTTCCGAAATCCGACCTTCGAAATCCGCCTTTTCCCTAAAACTCATACGCAATCCCCACCCTGAAATTCCTGTTATAAATTTCCGTATCCCCGGGAAGCTTAAATGGCTGAGTCACCGCAGAACGCCATTCTGTGGTCACCGTAATCCTGGAAACCTGAAAGCCAAACTGTAAACTAATGCCCCACTCTTGATCAGACAACTCAACCAAAGGACCCAAACTTTCCTGCGCACCTTCCGCCAAACGCTGCCGGACATGCTGCCTGAAATAAGGACCAACTCCACTAAACATTCTGAATAAGCCATCTTCTGAAGTAAAAGAGTTCGCACGGATAAGCGCAGGAACAGTAATGGAATGCCTCCTGAATCTTTCTCCTTCAATCAAACTCCCGTTTAAGTCATAGAGCGTACTCACCGCCAACTCAAAAGTACGGCTTATCCTCAACCTGCTGTATAAACCTGCTTCTATGGCCCCTAAACCAAATTCACGATAAGAAGAAGTCTCATTGATATTACGCGAACTCCCAATCCCAAATTGAGCACCAAACTTCAGCGGCTTCCCATAGACGGCAACCTTGGCATTAAAATTCCTAGCTGGCTCCAGAGTTTCCGCATTGGCCATCTCCATGGTCAATCCTGCCAAAAACCTGGTGATCTTGGTCATGCCTTCATAATCCAATAAACCTGCTTTATCCTCAGGTTTATGGTAAGGGGATTTGAGACCCGTATGTACATGGATGGCTGGAATACCTTTAGCACCGAAAGGCCAGGTATCCGTATGTCTTTCTATATCAAAACCTGTCTTTACGGCAATGGACGCTTGCATTTGTGACAAAGCCAATAATTCCTCTGCATCGGCCAAGGTATCCCATCCTTTCAATAATAGGGTATTGACGGTGCTCAGCATCCCGATCATGTCCAGGCTGAACATGGCCTTGATGGATTCATTGGGAAATGGTTTTTCCGATTTGACAAAATATTCAGCTCCTATCAAGCCACTTTCCTCTGCATCAAATGCGATAAAAATCAAACTGCGTTTGGGTTGCTCACCGGATTCCAAAATCGATCGGGCTATTTCCAATATGCCTGCCACCCCAGAGGCATTGTCATCAGCGCCCGGGAAAATTATCTTGGTTCCATCAGCAACCTTATTGTAACCTAAGTGATCAAAATGGGCCCCAATAACGATATACTCTTCTTTAAGTTTGGGGTCAGCCCCGGGAATCAAACCCACCACGTTTTTCCCTTGGAGATTGACCAAGCTCACTTTGAAGTCAAAGTGATGGATATAAGAGTCTCCCTGAAAAGGCTGCAGACCCATTTCCCTCATTTCATTTTCAATATAGCGGATGGCTTTTTCCCGGCCTTCTGTTCCCAGTCCCCTGCCCTCCAGGGAATCCGAGGCCAATATTTGGACATGCCTTTCCAGCCTTTGCTGTAGGTTTTCCTGGGCGAAAAGAGGGGTGGTGAAAAGGAAAAAAAAGATCGAAACAAAGGTAAAATATTTGGTCATCATAAAGGATTTAGGATAGCTGTAAAACGAATAACGAAAATAAAAGTATTTATACATTTTGTTAGCATTGAAGATAAAAATGCCTCAGGAATCTTATAATTCTCCGGCTAAATACTTTAAAAAATGAAACAAGGCATGTAAATGATCAATGTGATCAGGCGCTGTATTCCCTGCAAAAGCAAGAACTTTGAAATTCCCTTTGGCAGATTCCCCAACCTGTTGCATCCCTAAAGGCCCTGCTCCTAAAACCGCTTCCCTTCTCATATCCATCGCCCGCAAAAGAAAATCGGCCGCTTCCGTGGTGCTGACAAAAGTGCCCGGAAAGACGCTGCTGTGTGTAAAAACAAATTTTTTCCTGGCAGCAATGGCATCTTCAGCCAAACGCAGGAATACATCCAAATCTTCTTCTTTGATCTTCCCACCATCTGCAAGAGGGGTACGCTCAGGCACGTAAGAAGCATGCAGCCCATCCAGCAACAAGACCCCCAGAACCGATTCATAATGACCTGTCCTCAAAATAGCCCTGACAGCGCCATATCCTGCACTAAAACCTGAAAGATAAATCCCACGGATGGATTTATTTAGGTTTGCAAGGATGACAGACAGCAAGGTATCAAAACCCTCCTTTTCCAAAAAAGGGGCAGCATAGGCAGCAGACCCTGCACCTAAGTTCACCGAGACACCGACCCAATCCTTATTTTGCCCAATCGCATGGGCGAGGATGCTTTCATGGCCATGAAAATGAATCAGGAGGTTCACCGGATCCTGCTGATTTTGCTCATGAATAAAGAGTACAGGGTTTTTCTGAAAAACACCTTCAATTTCAATTCGCTTACCCGAAAAATCTGCTCCATCTACCCTGAGGTACGGCCGGATGTGTTCCTCCATGGGGGAAGGATATTGGGGGGCAGAGACCATTTGCTCTCCACCCTTACAGGAAAGGAGAACAGTCAAAATCAAAAAGAGGATAATCCTGTACATAAAGTTTTCGAAGTCCCATCCCAATTTATCAAAAGCATGTGGGAAAAAGCGTAGTATAGCCCCTATTTTGGTCAAAAAAATCAATGGAGAAAAGCCAAAAAAGCCAAAAGTAAAAGTCGCCGAGAATGATGGAGTAGTATTTTTTAACCGCCATGGACGCAAGGGAAAATTCAATGATTTTTTTTCCGCAATGAACGCAAGGTGCTTCGCAAAGAGAACGCAAAGCCTTTGAAATCTTACCACCTGTTTTTGCTATCCAAAAAGGGAAGCTTTTCATCGGTGTTCATCCTCATTCATCCCTGCCTTCCGAAGGAAGGAGTGGTTAATTCCTAAAAGCGAAGCTTTTATCCGCGATAATCAGCCCAATCCCTGCCCTCCGGTAGGTGGGCGCGTCACTTGTACTGAGCGAAGTCGAAGTATCTGCGTTCTATCGAAAGTGTCCGTTACATATCGGCGGCGATTTCGCTTGCATTTTTTCAGGCGATTGCATGCAATGAATTTCCTCACTTTTGCCTTTTTACTTTTGCCTTGGCTCTTATTTCCATTCTTAATTCTACATTCTCTTCCCACCTTCAACATATCCCCTTCCAATCGGTCCTTCAGACCTCTGGTTTATCTTGAATGAACCTTATTCCCAGGGCTTCTCCCTGGGCTGTCACAGAGCGGCCCTTCAGGCCTTATCCGAAATTCTTATTAGTGAAATTTTTCACTTCTTATTAGTTTTTTCAATCCCACTTGGCTCTTATTTCCATTCTTCATTCATCACTCTGCATTTTTCATTTTCCCCGGGCTATCACATGTAAGGCCTGGTTCTTTTACATAAAAGAAATCCCATTAAATAAGGGGCTAGAAAATATGTATAGCTCGGAATTCGTGAAAATCCGCAAGCCTGCGCTAATCCAGTTTTCCATGATGCTGTTGATCTGATTTACCCAATGGAGATCCCCCACAAGCATCAAACCGGAAGAATTTGTGAAAATCCGTGTAATTAGTGGACAGTCATTTACGGATTGGAAATCCGCTGTATCGCTTCACGAAATTGCAAATACCGAGAAGCACAGTAAGTCCATCATTTTTAGATTTCTCCTTCGTAGAAATGACAAGGAAAACTCTTTCCCGGTAGCTAACCGTCCTTTAATTCTTGTCTCTTGTCTCTTGTTTCTTGTTTCTAATCTCACCCCTTAATGAAACCCTTAAAAACCTTAACTCCTTAATGTTTCAACACTTCCAAAATCTGCCTTTCGCAATCACACTCCCCCCCCTCCTTCAACAAAAAACCCTTATCTTCGCATCATGGAAAAGGATTCACAAGGTTTGGAACAACAGTTTTTAAGCAACCTGGAAATACATGCATTCAATGAGATGCAGCGGGCATTTATAAATGCAACAGAAAACAATCCCAACCTCATGCTACTGGCACCAACAGGTTCCGGTAAAACCCTGGCCTTTTTGTTTCCTTTGTTCAAAAACCTGGATCCTACCTCCAGAAGTACACAGGCACTCATCATCGTTCCTTCAAGGGAACTGGCCATACAGATCGAGCAGGTGTTCAAATACCTGAAAACAGGGTATCGGGTCAGTACCTGCTATGGGGGGCATTCCATGAAACTGGAGAAAAACAGTTTGGGTGAGTTACCCGAACTGGTGATCGGAACCCCCGGCCGCCTCTCCGACCATGTCAACCAAGGATCTCTGGATACCTCAGCGATCAAAATGCTGGTATTGGATGAGTTTGACAAATCCCTCCAACTCGGCTTTCACGACCAATTGAGGGACATCTTTCGAAAACTGAAAGCGGTGCAAAACCATTTCCTGACCTCGGCCACCAAGATGGGGCGCTTGCCCGAATTTATTCCTTTTGACAATCCGCCGGTGGTGGATTTCCTGAAGCAACAAAAGGATTCCAAACTGGAACTGAAATTCCTTCCCACCAGCAGTAAAGAGAAAACCCAGAACCTGATGCGCTTGATCTCCCATTTTCAGGGTGAGGCCTGTATTGTGTTCTGCAACCACCGGGAGGCGGTTGACCGCATCAGCCTGCTTTTGGGCGATCATGGCTATGAGCACGCGGTGTTACATGGTGGCATGGAGCAGTTGGACAGGGAAAAAAACCTCATCAAATTCAGAAGCGGGGTGGTCAATTTACTCATTGCCACTGACCTGGCATCCAGGGGATTGGATATACCGGAAATCAAGCATATTGTGCACTATCAACTTCCTCCCAAAGAAGACGCTTTTATCCACAGAAATGGAAGGACAGCTAGGATGCATGCTTCTGGGCAGGGTTATTTGGTCCTGTCGGATGAGGATGAATTCCCGAAATACCTAGATGAAAACAGTATGGAGGAGGTGGAAATTGAGGAAACCGTCCCTTCCGAACCGACCGGATTTGCTTTACTCTACCTCAGTGCCGGCAAGAAAGATAAAATCAGCAAGGGAGATATTGTAGGTTTCCTGATCAAAATCGGTGGAGCCAGCAATGAGGACATCGGTTTGATCACCATTATGGATTTTGCCAGTTATGTGGCGGTAAAGCGCAGCCTAGCCCCTGGCTTAGTCAAAAAACTCAATGGCGAAAAGCTAAAAAAGTCAAAAGTGAAAGTGGCCGAAGCGAATTGAGGGGGATTATTTTAACCGCCATGGGCGCAAGGGAAAAGGCAATGATTTTGTTTCCGCCATGAACGCAAGGAAAAAAGGCGCAATGTGGGCTATATAGCCATTTTTGGCCGCCTTCGGGACCTTTTATTTCTTAGCGAAACCTTGGCGCATATGGCGGTTTTTCCCAAAAGCGAAGCGTTGTTATGTGTTCTACTTTGATTATCCCGCATGCGGGACAAGTTGTGGTTTTTATTAACCGCCATGAACGCAAGGGAAAATTCAATGATTTTTTTCCGCCATGAACGCCAGGAAAAGTGGCGCAATGTGGGTCATGCAGCCATTCTTGGCTGCCTTTGCGATCTTTTTTTTCTTAGCGAAACCTTGGCGCTCCTTGCGGTTTTTTCCAAAAGCGAAGCGTTGTTATGTGTTCTACTTTGGCTATCCCGCATGCGGGACAAGTTGTGGTTTTTATTAACCGCCATGAACGCAAGGGAAAAATGCGCAATGTGGGCTATGAAGCCAGTATTGGCTGCCATTGCGGCCTTTAATTTCTTGACGAAACCTTGGCGCTCCTTGCGGTTCTTTCCAAAAGCGAAGCTTTTATTAGTGTTAATCAGTGTTCATCCGTGGCTAATAAAAAAGCGAAGCTTTTATCAGTGTTAATCAGTATTCATCTGTGGTTAATTCCAAAAAGCGAAGCTTTTATCCCAGCCTACATCTGGCAGAAGGGTTACTTGTACTGAGCGAAGTTGAAGTACTTGTACTGAGTAAAGTCGAAGTATCTGCGTTCTATAGAAAGTTTCCGTTTTATATCGGCAGCAATTTCACTTGCGTTTTTTCAGACGATTGCATGCAATGAATTTCCTCACTTTTGCCTTTTTACTTTTGCCTTGGCTCTTATTTCCATTCTTAATTCTACATTCTCTTCCCACCTTCAACATATCCCCTTCCAATCGGTCCTTCAGACCTCTGGTTTATCTTGAATGAACCTTATTCCCAGGGCTTCTCCCTGGGCTGTCACAGAGCGGCCCTTCAGGCCTTTTCCGAAATTCTTATTAATGAAATTTTTCACTTCTTATTAGTTTTTTCAATCCCACTTGGCTCTTTTTACTTTTGCCTTGGCTCTTTCTCATCCATTCATCACTCTGCATTCTTCATTTTCCCCGGGCTATCACATGTAAGGCCTGGTTCTTTTACATAAAAGAAATCCCATTATAGAAGGGCTAGAAAATATTTCCAGTTCGGAATTCGTGAAAATTTGAAAGCTTCGCGCTAATCCAGTTTTCCGTGATGCTGTTGATCTGATTTACCCAATGGAGATCCCTCACAAGCATCAAACCGGAAGAATTTGTGAAAATCCGTGTAATTAGTGGACAGTCATTTACGGATTGGAAATCCGCTGTATCGCTTCACGAAATTGCAAATTCCGAGAGGCACAGATGGTTCATTTTTACTCATATCGCAACCTCTTTTTTGATTTGTTCCAGCATCATTTCTAAGATATTTCCATCCAGCTTCGAAAAACCAAACCATTTTTTACCTAGATCCTTGAGCGATGCGCCAATATGATAAAGCTCCTTTCTGTCGATAACTAAAAACCGGTCGTGACTTGTGCTCAGTTCTTTTACCTCAAAACCCCCAAACTGTTCATTTGCTTTTTTTACATCTAAAGCCAAGGTTTTGGAGATATTTTTGGTCAATAGGAGCACCTTAACATTTGTTGCTTTTTTGCCAAGGTGGGTAAGGGTGCTTTCGTCTATGTAGTTGTCAATCAAAACAATTTCGTTCTTGGCTTTTTTAATCAGACCTGAAACAAAGGCATAGGCGTCAAAAATTTGTCCGTCAAAGAAAATACCTTGGGTGGGTAGTTCTTGTGTTTTAAGTTGTATAGAAATTTACTTTACTTCTTTACTCAGGCTTTCGTATTTATTTTCAATTCTCTCCATGCGTTGGTTAAGCGCATAACCTTTCAGCAAATAATCCCTCAACACATTAGTAGCCCAAATTCGGAACTGAGTACCTTGTTTGGATTTTACTCGGTATCCTACTGAGATGATGACATCGAGATTGTAAAATGCGACGGGCTTATCGGAATTTCGAATATGCATTTTTTGCATATTGCTTTTTTCATCCAGTTCACCTTCTTTAAAGACATTTCTAATGTGGCGGGAGATAACAGATTGATCTCTATTAAACAGTTGAGTCAGCTGATCCTGGCTTAACCAAACAGTATCTTCTTTGAGTCTAACTTCAATATGCTCTGCGAGTTCATCTGGGCGGTATAATACTATTTCGTTATTCATAAACCAATAACAACGGTTAAAATTCAAAACTAAGTTAATCATTAGTCTGATTAAAAACTTAACCCTGCTATCCAAAAATCTCTCCCAAGACTCCAACAGGAATTCAATACCGTAAGGTCATTGGTATTGAATTACTATCCAAAGTAAAAAGATGATATGGAATTCAGTCCGGCTAACCCGGCAGAAGTTCAATTAGCTTCAGGATTTTCTTGTACTATTGAAGAACAAGAACATTAGTGGAAATCCGTGTAATTCCTGCCCGAGGCAGGCGGGTGTGGACAGTCATTTGCGGATTGAAAAACCGATGTATCGCTTCACGAAATTATTATTTTCAAAAAATCCAGATTAACCTGACATAAAATAAGGGATAACATTAATTCCATTTCAACCTGTCAGAGCAGATTTATAGGTCATATTCTTTTAGTCACTTTTTGTCCCCGCAATTCTGCGGGACAGGCTTTGACACAAAAAGTAACCAACCCCGTATAGCAATCGGGGCAAGACGACGGAATCCTATCAGCACGCAAGGCCGGAGCCGGCCCGGTCCGTCGTCTGTCCTCCCCTGCTTCTCTAAGTCGTTTTGGGTTTCAGTTTCTCACTTACCTACTTTTCCCTATCTAGTTTTCGGGCCCAGCGACAATATGTCTCGAAATCCGACTTTCTCATTTTGTCATTCCCATTTTCCCTCCTCCTTTTTCCTTGCTCTTGACTCTTAAGTCTCGTTTCTAAGGTCTCGCTTCTCGCTTCTACCACTTGAACATCAATCTCAACCTTCCTCCCGTTCAATCCTATTCAAAATCATTCCAAAAGCATCTTTTAAAGGTCTTATTGGCAGCTTATTCTCTAAAGAAGCAACTTTTTCCTTCAAATACTTTCGGTAAAAAAGAAAGTCCCCATCTTCAATCAAGCTGTTCTGATCAAAGTTTACTGCGTATTTTTTGGCCATTTCAAGAATTGCTTCCTTTCGCATCTGACTGTGGTCACTCAGGAAATCGGCCATTTTAAGCAACCACAATCGCTGCTCTTCCAATGTCTTCTCCGCCAAGTCCAATGCCCTTAAAATCCAAGACTCGGCCTCTTGATTGATCTTATTCTCCACATCATGAAGAAAATACTTCGTATCCGTTCCTTTTGCATCGAAGGTTCCAGGTAGAGACCCCATTCCAGCATCTTTGAGCATAGCGGTAATAAAAGCTGTCGCTTGCTTGATATCTTCCACCGCCCCAGTAGTAAGGTTTTCTTCACCAAAAACCAAGCGCTCTGCCACATGGCCACCTAAATACAAAGCCAGACGGTGGATGATTTCCTTTTTGGAAATGTATTTCCAATGGAGTTTGGTGTAGACAAATCCTCCCTTGCCTGCTTCCGCTGTTTTGGAAAATATAACTTCAGGAACCGTACGAAGTAACAAAGTGGAGATGATCGCATGCCCCGCTTCATGAACAGCCGAGATGGCCTGTGCATCGTCCTGCTTGCTTTTTCTCAGTTCCTCTAAAACCAGTGGTTGCTCAAGGTACAAAGTGTGAACCAGCCTTTCTCCCTGATAATATTCAACCCGGATTTTTTTCTCGATCGCCTTTACTTTGACAAAAGAAACATCTAGCTTGTTCAAGATCATTTCCGTCATGATCCTGCCCAACTTTGAATGGATGAACTGATGGATAGTGGTGAAAATCGGCCGTGTACCCTGTGTAGGATATACTGCTTCTTTGTAAATCAATGCATGAACCGAATCATCGATAATAAGCGTTAACTCTTGATTATCGAGCAGCTTTTTCTCAATTTTTGCCAGTTCCAAGGCAATGATTTTTTGAAAGGATGCCTTGCTAAAGGCTGGGTAAATGATATGTAGATTTCCAAGGCGTGCAATCTGCTCATTTCGAAAGCGCTTCTGCAAAGCTTTTTTGATATGGGGAACAGTGATTTTCAGGGACTGTTCATGAAATTCATCCGCATCCATATCCGGGTTGAAATTATGGCTCATGGTATAAGCCTCATCCAAATTACCCATGACAAAAATTAATCCTTTGGAACAGTCCACCGTCTTGGGACTATTGGCTAAATCAAAGACTTCCAGTAAAAAGGACAGGGTTTCAACACCATCAAATGTCAATAATTTTTCTTCTAATTCAATTTTCGTGGAGAAACGCTCTTTAGCAAAATTGTAAATGGTAGCATGTAATCTGGATGGGACAAACAGTACTTCATCAGTTTTTAAAAAAGAGCTTTTATCATCCTCGCCATAAACCATGTAAACATCCCTCAAATTCATTTTTTGGATGAAGTACTTTTGGTTCTCCACTACCATTCCATTTTTCACCACTACTCCATTCGAAATAAGAAAGCGAATACGCTGAATAAACTCAAACAATTCATCCAAATGCAAATTGAATTTAGAAACCTTAAATTTTCCTGAATCCAACAACTGCCAGATCACACGGGAAGGGCTTTTCTCCTTTTCTTCGCCGAAATCATTCAGGGTCCTGGCATGCTGAAATTCATCCAAGGCGAGGATAACAGGATATCCATTGACGTTATCATAAATTTCTTCCAAGGTCCTTTGAACATTCCAGTCCCTGTTATCGGTTTCTCCCAGGTCAAAACTAAAATACTTTTGCTCCATGCCTATCAACTGAACCAATCGGTTGACCAAGGAAGATTTCCCTACCCCCGTCAATCCCCATAAATTAATAATTACCGGTTTCTCCTGGATATCGTGAAACAGGTACCAGGAACTCATGGCATCGACGACCTCTTCTATTACCCCGTCAATTCCTACAAACTCTCTTTTCAGGGTTTGCTTGGCTTGTTGAAGGATGGCTTGTTTTTCTATCAGTTCTTGTTGTCTTTTGTGTAAGTCCATGTGACTACTATTTTGTTTTGGGTCAAAACTATCCTCAGCCTCTGCCAAAGAATGACCGGGTAAAAATTTTTCAGAGAAAATTTTCCTCACCAGCTCCACCTAAAAATTAATTCCTAAAAAATCAGACCCTCGGACGGGTTTTGGCGTAGGGTAGCCCTATCTTTATGACATGAGCAAATTAACATCTCTGATCCGACAGACAGAAATCATCAAATTGGCCAAAAGAAAAGCCTTTGATTGGGAGACTTTGGACAGGCATTTGGCACGCAAGGGAGAAGAACTCGGGCATAATCTCTGTATTTCCAAAAGGACCTTTAGCCGGGACCTTACTGAAATTGCCTCCCTCTTTGGCATTGCCATTTCCTTTGACTTTAAAACTTCTCTCTATAGCATTGTGCCAGAGGACAGCAGCGAAGAAAACACCCAATTGCTGGAAGCTTTTGATATGCTTCAGGTCTTTGGTCAGCAAAGGAAGGTTCCCTCTTACCTGCTTTTTGAGCAGAGAAAAGCAAGAGGAACAGAACATCTTACCCCTATTTTGGCAGCCATACAAAAACAAAAGCTGCTGCAGATCCAGTACGAAAAATACTGGACATGGGCTCCGGAGGAAAGGACATTAAAACCGCTGGCCCTGAAAGAATACAAACAGCGATGGTACCTGCTTTCCCTGGATGAAAAAAACAGGTTCAAAGTATTTGGCTTGGACAGGATCCGTAACCTGGAAATCCTGCAAGAGGGCTATCAGGTCAGTCATACCATGGACTTTGAGCGGTACTTTCAGGATGTCTTCGGTATCATCAATACACCTGGCAATCCCGTGGAAGAAGTGATCCTGACCTTTACTGAATTCAAGGGCCGCTATATCAAATCCCTTCCCCTCCACCCCAGTCAGGAAATCCTGGTGGATGATGGACAGATCCTAACAATCCGCCTCCATGTCAAAATAGAATACGAACTGGTGGCCGAAATCCTCTCCCATGGTGATGAGGTTCGGGTAGATGCACCGGAACGCTTAAAAGAGATGGTAAAGAAGAAAGCGGAAAATGTGGTCAAAGGAATTTTATTAACCTAAAAAATCAAGATCGAATGAATTATTGGCTTCATAGAATTTCTCACGTGGCAGAGTTGTCCTATCCCCTCTTGGACAGAGGATATCTGAGCATTGGATTTTCGGACTTTTCATTCAAAGAAATGATCGATTGTGTTTTAGCTGATGATTGGAATTTCTTTAATCAACAATTTCAGGACTTCTGGGGCCGCCTACCCCGATCAAGGCATAGCCTTTGGAATTTTCTGAAAATGTCCAAGGGAGACCTAGTGATTGTTCCAAGTCAAGGAACATTTGCCTTTTGCGAAATCACGGACCAAAGACCTTTATTGATCGCTGAGACATTTTCAGAAGGTTTAAAATCTTGGGATGATAAACCCGTTTCTACGAATGGCATTCACTTACTTTCTCCACAGGGGAATATCTTCGACTTGGGTTTTGCCAGAAAGGTTAAAGTACTATACAAACAAATCCCAAGGGACAAGTTTGCAGATGCCCAGTTGACTGCAAGAATGAAAATCCGACAAACCAATGCCCCCATCAATGACTTAAAAACAAGCATTGAAAAGTGCATTAAAAGTTTCAGTGCAAACAAACCTATTCATTTGCATGCATTGATTATCGACAAGACAGCAAATTTTGTTTTGGATACCATTCAAAGTGAATTGAACCCTGACAAGTTTGAGAAATTGATACAAGCCTACTTCAATAGCATTGGGGCCACCGAAGTTGCTATTCCTGCTAAAAATGGGAGAAACAAAGAAGGAGATGCAGACATTGTGGCTGTTTTCGAGCCCATCAAATTGATCATTTACACCCAGGCAAAATTTCAAAAAGGGCAGATCAATGAATGGGGCACCAATCAAATCCTCGATTACAAAACCAATCAGGAAAGTATAGCAGATGGTTACAATAAAATAGCTTGGGTTATTACAACAGCCAACACTTTCAATGAAAAGGCCGAAAACCTGGCCAAAGAAAATGAAATCCAATTAATCAACGGATTTGAATTTTCTAAAATGTTATTGAATGCAGGAATCAGCTCCATGAATACTTTCCTGTAAGTAGGAAGAAATTTTAAAACGAATAGAACTATGAATGATCAGGATAGTACTTTTTGGTCATTCATCTGTGATAATGATTACTATAACACTCTTGATACCAGAATAGATCTGGTCATTGATTTGGCTAATCAAGTAACCAAAGTTGAAACTGAGGAACAAAGGAAGTCCTCTTTCTATAGATACGAAAAATTATTTCAACACAATGCGCGATTAGAATGGAAACCCATCAAAAAAACCTTTCATAAATTGAAAGAATGGTATACCGACAAAGAACTCTTTCACTACATCGGATTCCTTATTGTGGGCAAGTATAAAAGATTAGCCAATTTAGTTTTATTAAGTAAAGGTCAGACAAAAGAATCATTCAAAAAACTTCTCTTGGAGGTCATTCAGCATCATTTTTCAAAAACCAAATCCCCGTCCCCACCTGAAACCTAAAAACCCACCGATCTTGGGTTACCACCCGCTGATGCATCTGATAGGCCTTGGCCAAAACATCCTGATCGGTAATCTGATCGAGCGATTTCAAAGCCTGTTCAAACTGTCCAAGATTTCGGTGCAATTCTGCCTTCAACAAATGGTCCTGAGCTCTCTGAGGCTGTAAGACAAGCAGCATGCCGCGAATCGTATCCTCCCATAGTTCCATCTGCTGATTCCCATCCCAACCGGAATTATCCAAAAAACTTTTATTCAGTTCCCAAAGCAAGCGCTGCCGTAGATAAAGCTCCTCTTTGGGATTCTCAAAAACCTTTTCACTGATAGCCCTGCGCCAGCCATTCAAATCCAAGCGCTCCGCCCAGTCCCCTATGCTGTGGTAATGCGCAGCAATCTCGGGGTCTCCCTCATCATATTCCTCGTAAAATTCATCTGCTTTATGCCTGGGGTCTAACCAAAAAATACAGCTACAAGCAGGGCATTCGGTAATACGGATCTGCTCACAATAATACGGCCCTTCTATCCTCCCATCCGAATAATACTTCGCCCGCAGGCCATTCATAGACACGATGGTCTGACTTAAGAGTACCTGCTGACAGCCGGGACAATGATATACTTTGGTGGCGCCGGTGAGCATAGTTAAAATAGTTTGTGGTTAAATATAGTTGTATTTCACCAAATTTTCCATCCGCAGAAACCAAGGATATTCCGGAGCATGTTGACCCCTGTGGAAAAGACACAGATTTTAAGGAACCAGCGTAGATTGACAAAAATGGGTAAATTTATATTGGTGAAAACCGACAAGAGTGAGAATACAAAATAAGGCACTAGGACATCTAAAAAATAAACTATATATTCAAACAAACACACTATGAATAAGATAGAATCAGCAAAAATACACTTCCAAGAAGAGTTCCGGCAAATTGCCAACAAGTTTACGGTTTTGGATCTGCAACTAAATCGGGATGGGATAAAAAAGGAATTGTCGGAACTCAGCAAAGAGGTTTTACCCAGTAAAAAAGAAAATCTTATCTGGCACCCTGGGGTGTATGTTTTTATCGGTGGAGATAATGTTTATAAAGTAGGTTCGAGTTTGAATAATTCACGGAAAAGAGCCCTTGAACATTTCAGAGATAACACCAAAAAAGACGGTATTTCTATACATGATATCTATCAGCACCCAGATGCCCGAATACTACTTTTTAATATCATCAATCCCAAAGAAGACAGCCATTGGATCCTTACGCTAGAGGCTTTTTTGGAGAAGAAGTTGGATCCGAAGATCAGGTCTGGGAGGATTGGGTGAAGTTATATTAATGATATTACCCATCATTCCTTAATCTTTCAAAATTTCTGAAATTTTATCAATCTCAGGTTGATACTTATTAACTGTTTCTTCAACATAACCAAGAACTTCAGAGGCTAGTTTTTCAGGTGATTTTCCTGCCATTATCGAATCATTAAATTCTTTATATTTCCCGAGCTTTTTACTAAAATACAAGCTGTTATTGCCTTCATTTACTGAAAAATTTCTAGGAAATTTGGTTCTTAGAATTTCTATTTTTTTGTCATCAGGAATTGGTCTAATTAAAATCCACACTACAATTCCTTTCGTTAAAAATCTATTTCCTTGAAATAATAGTGTAACATTATTTGGCCAACCCTTGCTTCTAATTTGAAAATCACAATCCTTTCTATCTATCTGGTCTATATCCAGAGATTTATCCCAAAATTGAGAAGGATATTTATCTTCTAAAAAATTAAAAAGGATTTCATACATTTTTCTTATTTGTAAATCTTTAGCTTGACTGAATGTTTCTGAAATAAAACGAGCCGCATCATAATTCTTCAATATCAAATCTTCAAGTTCTTTTTTCATTTCCTGATTGGTTAAGATTCCTAAAATCCCTTTAACTGAAATTATATATTGCTTAATGGTCTCTCTGAGTATTGGAGAATCAGCTGATTTTTCCATACAGTATTCAAGCCATGGAATCAATTCTGAATACTTTAAATGAAAAAAATCATTTCCTTCTTTCAATGAGCCATTGTACTTAAAATCGAATGGAGACAACAGAATCAAGTAGTGATTTTTATTCACTTTAGATTTCAAAAAAGTTTGATATCTCTCCAATTGCAAGTTACCCAACCTTGAGTAAATCTTATTCTCAATGGCAAGGGCAAAAGAATCTGTTTCGAAATATAGGTCCATTTGCCCTCCTTCCTTATCCTGACGGTTAACAGGTCCTATATAGATCTCTTTTTTTGCTTCAATTCTGTTTTTTGAATAAGAAGGTATTTCTATTTGTTTCGGTAACTGATCGTTCAGTAATCGAATAAATTCCTCAAAAAAAATAGTTCCCTTATCGTGAGAACCTTGTGGATTCAGCAATTCGAAAAGAAATTTAGTATGGAAACCTGCTTCATTTCCCTCTAAGCCCAACAACCTAAAAACGTTAAAGTGCTCTCCCCTAAGCTTGGAGAACTCTTTTTCTCTTTTTTGGATGTCATTGACCTTTTCAAGAAGGTCTTCTATTTGTTTTATATTTTCCATTATCCCTTATTCAAAATCCCCAAAATCCCCCTAAATCCTTCCAAAGCAGCCTTCTACATCTCCTAATATTTATACGCCAAAATAAACTAAAGTAAATAGCCAAAAAAACAATAATCTATGAATTTCAGAAATCATTTTTCCATTATGGAACACTTCCAAATTTAATGGAACTTTTGAAGTTAATAAAATCAATACTAGCTATTACGGTTCGATTTGGGCCACCTGTTTCGCTTAAAAAGTGCCACTTATTTCGGTTCTAATAGGGCCAGCTTTATTTATCAAATTCCGGATTGATCCGAACACCTCGGGGATAATAACAAAAAAACGATAATTCTTTACAGGATTTCTATAATCACCCAGATGTTAGGATTTTATTTTTCAATTCAACAGTCCCGAAGAGGAAAGCCATTGAATCCTTGCGCTAGAGACATTTCTGGAAAAGAAATTGAATCTGAAGATTAGGTCTGGGAGCATTGGGTGATTTAACTACTTGAAATCTTATGATAATCAAACATTGAATAATCACTTTAAACCTTCACAAATCATGAAAAAAATAGGTTTCACCGTAGAAGAAACATCATTAATGAACTCAACTTTTGCCAAAAGGACATTTTTATAAACTAAGTAATTGAATATATTTATATTTCATTCAATATAATCAGTTTTTTAAAGCCCAGAATAATGCAGGCATTTGAAGTACATAATCAGATAGTCAATGACTACAAAGATTATCTGAAAAGCTTTAACATCATCAAGGACCCCAGGATCAACAAGGAGGTTGACAAGGCCTTCAAGGAAACAGAATACATTCCTGAACCTTTGATCCAGTTCAACCCTTCTTTCAAGAAGGCAGCTACATTAGAAAGCCTTGTTGACGAAAAGGTTTTGCATCCCGAAATGAACAGGGTATTCAAGGGGTACCGACTTTTTACACATCAGGAACAAGCTATTCGTTTGGGTTCATCAGGTTCTTCCTTCATTGTTACCTCTGGTACAGGATCTGGAAAATCGCTGACCTTTTTAGCTAATATATTTAACCATCTCTTCAATAATCCTGGCAAACCTGGCATCAAGGCAATATTGGTTTACCCTATGAATGCCCTAATCAATTCCCAGGAAGATGAGATCAAGAAATTCAAAGAAAATTACGGGGATGATTTCCCTATAACATTTAGAAAATACACCGGCCAGGAATCTGATGAAAAGAGGAAAGAAGTCGAAGCAGAGATGCCAGATATTCTGATGACCAACTATATGATGTTGGAACTTCTTTTGACAAGAGGAAAGGAAAAAGCCATCAGAGACTCCATTTCAAAGAACCTCCAGTTCCTTGTATTCGATGAACTCCATACCTATCGTGGTAGACAAGGCGCGGATGTGGCCATGTTGATCAGGAGATTAAAGGCCCTTTGCCAAAACAAACTTATAACCATTGGCACCTCGGCGACCATGGCTTCAGGAGGTGATCAGCTGGACGAAAAACAAGTCGTAGCTGATGTTGCTACTGAGGTTTTTGGAGAGGAGTTCAACAAAGATCAAATTATAGGAGAAACGCTTGAGACAGTAACAAATCCTGACGCAAATCTTCCTGGACATTTTGAGCTGCAGGAGGTATTGATCCAGAAGATCGATATTGATGGTTCAGAGGAAAGCTTCAGAAACCATCCTTTAGCCATTTGGCTGGAAAGAGAAATAGCTTTGACTACAGATCAAAATGGGAATATCAAAAGAGCAAAGCCTTTAGCCTTAAGCAAGATTGTAGAAAGGTTGAACCATGTTGCCAAAGTAGATGACCTGGAAAAATGCGAGGAATATCTCATACGCTTTTTCGAATGGTCAGAAAGGTTAAACATTAAAAATGCTTCCAAAAGAGAATCGTTTCTCCCGTTCAAAATCCATCAATTTATTTCCCAGACAGGAAATGTATATGTGACTTTGGATGAAAGAAACAAGCGGAAGATTACCCTTGAGGACGGAAGGTACCTAAAAGAATCTGGGGAAGAACGCTTTATTTTCCCAGTTCTTTTCAGCAGGTATTCAGGCTACGATTTCATATGTGTCAAAAAGAATTTTAAGGATAGTAAGCTTGAACCAAGGGAACCCGATGATCTACCTAACAAAATTACGAAAGATGAGCTGAAAGGCAGCAAAGAAGAAAACAGGAATAAAAGAAAGCTTAATGATCAGGACTTCGAAGCCGGATACATCCTTCTCGAAGAGGAAGGAGAAGAGCTTTGGAATGATGACATGATCGATTCACTTCCTGATACCTGGTGGAAAGAAAAAAAGGGAGAATTCGTCATTGATAACTTTTATGAGTTCAGAATCCCAAGAAAAATCTATTTCAACCAATTAGGGCAATTCTCGGATGAACCTCAGCCAGGCCTGAACCTTACTGGATGGTTTATTTCTGCCCCACTTTTCTATGATCCTACCTGTGGGGTCATCTACGACCCAAGAACTTGGGAAAGTACCAAACTGATGAAGGTGGGTAATGTGGGAAGGAGTACTGCCACCACCATTGCTACATTCAGTATTCTTAAAGCACAGTTCGACCAAAAAGTAAAGTACGCGGACCAAAAGGTCATGAGCTTTACGGATAACAGACAGGATGCTGCACTTCAGACAGGACACTTCAATGATTTCCTGATGATCGGAAGACTGAGGTCTGCCATTTATAGGGCATTGAAGGCTGCTCCTGAAAAAAAACTTACCATTGAAAATATTTCAGATGAAGTATTTGAGGCACTTTCACTGAAAGAGGCTGAATATGCAAAAAACCCAGGTGATCCGGAGTGGCCTGATGAGGACAATGAGAAAGCCCTGAAAGACTACCTCAAAGTAATTATCCTTTATGACCTGAGAAGGGGCTGGAGATACAATACCCCTAACCTGGAGCAGTGCGCTCTTTTGGATATTGATTACAATCGCTTGGATGAGTTTGCTGCAAAAGATGCTTTTTTTGAAAAGGATGAACTGCTTAGTAAGCTTGATATTGAAACAAGACAAAGGGTTTTGCTCCATATCCTGAATTATTTCAGGACTGCATTTGCCTTTGATTATTACCTGTTCGAAGAAGGTAACAAGACAAATCTGGAGGAAAGACTAAAACAGCGATTGGACCCAGATAAAGAATGGTCTCTTCAGTCTGATGAAAGATTGGACCATACTCCTTTCCTTGTATATGACCGACCAGGGAAAACAAAGAAGAGAATGTATCTTGAAAGTATTAGCGCCACAAGCAACCTTGGCAAATACATTAAGAGGTTATTCCTGAAATACAAACTTGACCCGATAAAGGGCAAGGCTCTAAATGAATACATAAGCGGGATTTGCTTATTGCTCAAGAAAGGAAATTTCCTGTCAGAAAAATCCATTGAAGGTGATAAAGCAGTTGTCAGTGGTTTTAGACTAAGAGTAGAAAAAGTCATATGGAAACTGGGAGATGGTGAAAACATACTTCCTGATGAGGTTAGGATCAATACTACAACGGACGGACTTCAGATAAAGCCAAATGCCTATTTCAAAAGGTTCTATCAGCAGGACTTTACCGCTTTTGATAAATTCTTTATCGCAAGTGAGCATACAGGGCAGGTCCCTTCCGCCCAAAGAATTGACCGGGAAATTGCTTTCAGAAAAGGGGACATTGCTGCGCTTTATTGCTCTCCTACTATGGAGCTCGGTATCGATATTTCAAACCTGAATATCGTACACATGAGGAACGTACCTCCCAATCCTGCGAACTATGCCCAAAGAAGTGGACGTGCAGGAAGAAGTGGTCAGACAGCATTGGTTTTCGCTTACTGCTCCAGTACATCTCCACACGATAGGCATTATTTCAGGAATTCCATTGATATGGTTGCAGGAGTAGTAAAGGCTCCTAAAATAGACCTTGTCAATGAAGAGCTCATGGCCTCTCATTTCAATGCTTTCATCTTCATGAATCTTGGCTTGACCAGTATTCAAACATCAGTAAAGGAGTTTATAGATGTAGAAAATCTAAAAGACTTACCACTATTCAAAAAGTTAACAAATTTCATTGAGGACCAACAGAACAGTTACAAAACCTATTGGATAGAAGGGTTCAAAAAAGTAGTCCTTGACAAATACCCATATCTAAAAGATTCTGACTGGTTCACTGAGGAATGGTTACAAGTGAAAGCCACTAACTTCCTGTATCATTTGGACAGAAGTTTTGACAGGTGGAGAACACTTTTCAGAAATGCCGCGAATTTGATTGAACGAGGCACCACCATTATTAAGGATCCAACCTATGCTGCTGACAGCAGTCAGGCCAAAGAAGCCAAACGAATGGTGGCCATTGGTCAACGACAAAGAGACCTGCTGTTAAACGCGTCAAAAAGAGACGGCACGAACGAGTCCGAGTTTTATGTCTACAGGTATCTTGCTGCCGAAGGCTTCCTTCCTGGATATAACTTCACGCGACTTCCGGTAAGGGCTTTTATCGGAAAAAGAAGTCAGGATGAAGGCACCTTTATTTCAAGGCCAAGATTTATTGCACTCAGGGAATTTGGCCCAGGCAATCTGATTTACCATAGTGGCGGTAAATTCAGGATCACAAGAATGCAGCTTTCGGATGCTGATGCCAAAACAGAATCGATCAAAATCTCTCATAAAACAGGATATGCCTGGCTTGGGGATGATGGTAAAGCAGCCAATAATGATCCAATTACACAGGAAGCTCTAAAGGGTCAATCCAATGCCATGGTATACAAGAATATCATGGAATTGGTGGAATCGGATACCTGGCCTCAGGAAAGGATTTCTTCTGAGGAAGAAGAACGCATGTCTTCCGGATATGAGGTAGAACAGTATTTCAACTATCCCAAAGGAATAGACTTTACCAAAAAAGCAATCATTAAGGCTTCAGGGCATCCACTGATGAACCTGATCTTCTGTCCTGCCACAAGACTGATACAGGTCAATAAAAAGTGGAGATCTTCTAAAGGAGACGATGCAGGTTTCATCATTGGAAAAGTTTCAGGAAAATGGTTGAAGCAGGCTGAAAAGGATAATCAGGACCGTGAAAATGACCCTGCCATGACCGTTCACCTATATACGACTGATACAGCTGACAGCCTTTACCTACAACCTGTTAAAGCTTTAGAGCTTGACGAAGACGGGGTTGTTTCTCTGACTTACGCACTGAAAAGGGCCATTGAACAGGTTTTCCAGATTGAGGAGTCAGAAGTAGGTGTTTGGTTCATGGGACCTGAGGAATCAAGAAATATCCTCATTTATGAGTCAGCAGAAGGTAGCCTGGGAATTCTTTCCCAATTAGTAAAAAATCCTGATAGACTCAGGGATGTTTTTGAAGAAGCCTATAGACTGATGCACTTCGACCCTTTGACACAGGAAGATCTTTTTCCTGATAAACCAAAGGCAAGTTATGATGACCTGCTTTCCTATTACAATCAGAGGTATCATGATAAGCTGGACCGGTTCAAGATCAAAAAAGCACTTGAGCTACTGATGATATGTGATGTAGATATAACCGCATCAGGAAACAGTGGTCATTCGGACAGGTTCAGCCATTACCAGGAGCTGCTCAAAAACTATGATGAGAATTCAGTCATGGAAAAAAAACTGATTGACTATTGCTATAATCAGGGTCTGGTTCTTCCTGACAGGACACAGGTCAACCTAAGCAAGATGGTAGGCTTCTATGTCAGTGCCGATTTTGTATTCCTGAATGAAGACAAGTCCATCAAGGCTGTGATTTTCTGTGACGGTTCTGTCCATGACAAAAAAGAGGTAAGAGAGGATGATTCACACAAGCGAGGCATTCTTAGAGCAAACGGCATGGATGTGATAGAGTGGTATTATAAAGAGTCTATAGAAGAATTGGTCAATAGAAGAAAAGATATTTTTAGAAAAGCATGATCGTAAAAGAAAAACCATCACCGGGCAAGTTGATTTCCCTAAGGGGAAGAGAATGGGTAGTTCTGCCTTCTGATGATGTAGATATTCTAAAAGTGAAACCCTTGGGTGGTTCAGATGATGAAGCCACCGGTATTTATCTCCATCTGCAGATTAAAGAAGATGAATGGAAGGAAGCCAAGTTTCCTGAACCCAAAAGAAATGACCTTGGGGATTTTGAAACAGCTAAGCTTCTTTTCGAGGCTTCACGACTTTCTTTCAGGAATGCCTCTGGTCCCTTTAGGGCTATGGGTAAGCTATCGTTTAGACCACGATCCTATCAGATTGTTCCGTTAGTGATGGCCCTGAAGCAAGATGTTGTACGTCTATTGATAGCAGATGATGTGGGAATTGGTAAAACTGTAGAAGCCCTGATCATATTAAGGGAAATGATCGAGAGAGCAGAAGTTAAACGATTTGCCGTAATCTGTCAGCCACACCTTTGTGAACAGTGGCAAAAAGAACTCAAGGACAAACTGGATATCGATGCAGAAATCATCCGCAGTAGTACAGTTTCTGCTTTAGAAAGAAAAATTACAGGCTCGGAAAGTATCTTCAAAGCTTTTCCTTACCAGGTTATATCCATCGACTACATCAAAAATGACCGTAGGAAACCCATCTTTCTCAACGACTGCCCGGAGTTTATCATCGTGGATGAAGCGCATACGGCAACCATGCCAGCTGGAGCAAGTTCCCCCTCTCAACAGCAACGCTATCACCTGCTACATGACCTTTCCAAAGTGGAAAGCAGACATTTGGTTCTATTGACAGCCACACCACACAGTGGAAAAGACGAGGAATTTCAATCCTTGCTCGGTCTGCTCAAACCTGAATTCGGGAAGCTGAATATGGAATCCCTGGATCAAAAAAACAGGGAGGCGATGGCCAAGCATTTTATCCAAAGAAAACGGGAGAATATCCGTAAGTGGCTATCAGAGGAGACACCATTCCCGGATAGAGACACCAAAGAAGTTGGATACAAACTTTCAATAGATTATCGTGACTTTTTCACGGATGCACAGGCATTTGCGAGAGGACTGACTCAGGGAGCGGAACAACACAAAGGACTAAAAGGAAAATATTGGGCAGCATTGGCCTTGCTTAGAGGAATCATGTCCTCTCCTGCTGCTGGTCTTGAAATGCTGAAAGGAAGGATCCAGCGAACCCAGGAAGAAACAGAAACTGTAGCCTATGAAGAAAATCCTGTAATCGAGAGGATTGAAGAAGATACGGATTCTACGCAGTTGGAATTATTGGACCAAGCTGGTTTGGAGCCATCTGAATTAGATATATTGAAAAGTTTGGCGGAAGACTTAGAAAAACTGTCAGGAGTCAAGCAAGATTACAAAGCCAACGAAGCAGCTAAAATCATCAAACAATGGTTAAAGGAAGGCTATCAGCCCATCATCTTTTGTAAATACATCGCTACAGCCAAATATCTTGCTGAGATCCTCAGAAGTGAACTGCCAAAATCAATCGAAGTACAGGCCATTACTTCAGAGCTCCCTGATGAACAGCGAAAAGAGAAGATTGATCTTATGGGGCAGTCGGAAAGAAGAGTGCTTGTAGCCACAGATTGTCTCAGTGAGGGGATCAACTTACAAGATCACTTTAACGCTGTATTGCATTACGACTTGCCCTGGAATCCCAATAGACTGGAACAACGGGAAGGACGTGTGGACCGCTATGGTCAGCGAAGTGAAACTGTAAAAACCTGGTTGCTTTGGGGTGAAGATAATCCGATCGATGCCATCGTATTGAAAGTTCTTATCCGAAAAGTACGGGATATCCAAAAGTCTACAGGTGTCAGCATCAGCTTGGGGGAAGACAACCGATCCATCATGGATGCAGTCTTGAATGAAGTGCTTTTAGATCCCAAGAAAGCCTTGCAGGCCAGTCAGACTTCCATTGACTTTGGAAGTGATTACCACCAAGCGATTATTACCAAGGAACTGGAACGGGCTAAGGATAAGGCGAAAAATCTGAGAAGTATTTTTGCGCACATGGCTGTTCCACAGGAGGAAATAGAAAGTGACCTGAAGGCAGTTGACGAAGCTATTGGTGATATTCAATCGGTGGAAACCTTGGTGCTCAATGGGATTGTACATTTGAAGGGTTCGTATGAAAAACAAGAAAAAGGCTATAGAATATTTATCCAAAACCTTCCTGCCCATATACGAGAGACCTTAAGAACCAAAACAAGCTATTCCATCAGTTTCCACTCCCCTACTCCTGAAGGATATATCTACATAGGTAGGAACCATAAATTCACGGAACAGCTCTGTCAGTTTCTGCTTTCGTTGGCCTTTGAGTCCAAAGCAGATTTTGACCAGGTAGCAAGGGCATCTGTAATCATGACGGATCAAGTGACTATTCAAACGACTATTATCCAATTCAGGGTCAGGAATGTAATCAAGGAGGTTCAAAGCAAAGTCGAGAATATTTCGGAAGAAATGTATCTCTGGGGATTTGAGGGCAATGCCATTGACGGGAAAACCTTGGATTATCAAACCTGCAAAACCCTGTTGTTTGAGGCAGAAAGTAGCCAAAATCTTAGTGGGGAACGACAACAGGATGTCTTCGAAAACCAAATGGTCTTGTTCCAGAACAAAATCAAACAGTTTACCGACCTGGCAGAGGAGCGCGCAGTGAAACTGGTAGAAGCCCATGGACGCTTCAAAGCCTTGGTCGGTGGCAAACGCTACGAAGCTGTACATCCCATTCTTCCTCCGGATATTCTTGGGGTATATGTATTTCTTCCCCAACCAAAAGCATTTGTATTAGACTGATATGGCGCTCCCTATCAACATATTGGACCTGATTAAAGGCCGGGCAGTAGAGTCCGAGCGAATTGAGTACAAAAGAGGCTGGAATCCCGGCCCTATCTACAGGTCAATTTGTGCCTTTGCCAATGACTTCGATGATATCGGAGGAGGCTATATCATTGTGGGGATAGCCGAAGAAAATGGGAGACCTTTGTTACCTCCTGTGGGACTTAACGAGGAAGAGATTGATGGCATCCAAAAGGATATGGTAAAAATGAACAACCTGATCAATCCAGCCTATCATCCCAAAATCAGTATTGAAGAAATAGAGGGTAAAAAAATCCTGGTGATTTGGGTATTCGCGGGAGACAACAGACCGTATGAAGTTCCTGACGAAATCAAAGCAAAGGAAAAGAAGTACCATTACTATATCCGCTACGGTTCCAGTTCGGTCAAGGTCAGCAAAAGCCAAAAGGAAGAATTGATTGCCCTTAGTGGAAAGACTCCCTTTGATGATCGACCCAATACCCAGGTGAGCTATGAAGAGATTTCGCTTACCTTAGTTCGGGATTATCTGAGAAAGGTCGAAAGCAAACTTGTAGATGCTATGGATTCCTTGACAAAGGAACAACTGCTTTCCCAAATGCAGCTTTTGTATGGCCCACCGGAAAGACGGCATCCAAGGAATGTGGCCCTGATGATGTTTACCGACAATCCGGAGAAATATTTCCCCTATTCGCGAGTGGAGATTGTTCATTTTCCAAATGGTGAGGCCGCTGATGACTTTATTGAAATCCCCAATATTTCAGGTCCAGTAGATCAAATAATCAATCGTACCTTGGAGTATTTGAGAATCAATGTCCTTCGTCAAAAAACGACCAAAGTAAAGGGACAGGCAGAATCCGTGAAAGTTTGGAATTACCCTTACCAGGCAATGGAAGAGATCATCGCCAATGCGCTATACCATCGAGACTATCAAACCCGTGAACCTGTGGAGATTCGGATATATCCAGATCAAATAATGGTGATTAACTATGGAGGTCCGGATCGTAGCATCCGTCTCTCGGAGTTTAAGAAGGGGGCAGTATTTCCCAGAAGATATAGGAACAGACGTCTTGGGGATTTTCTAAAGGAATTGGACCTTACCGAAGGTAAAGCCACCGGTATTCCTACTATCACGAAGGCTTTGGAAGAAAATGGTTCTCCCCAAGCTGTATTCAATACAGATGAAGACCGTTCTTACTTTCATGTGACTGTTCCGATTCATCCCGAATTCCTGGTATCAACTAAAGTTTTTGAATCTTCAACTAAAGTTCGTAATAAATCGATTTTGAGTTCGCAAGAAATCAGAGATCAGTTCGGTGAGAATGCACTTAAAATACTTCTTTTCATCAAGGATGATGAGAAAATTACTGCTGATGAATTGGCCCAAAAAATCAACATTTCCAGCAGGGCTGTGCAGAAAAACATTGCCAGAATGCAGGAAAATGGGTTTTTGTATCGTGAAGGATCCAGAAAAACAGGGAAATGGGAAGTACTGCTTTCCATTAAAGACTAAACAAAAGAAAGGGAGTGGAATCCCTTTCGGAGCGCATTAAGAGAGTTCGTAATAAATTTAATCCAGTTCGTAATAAACGGGTTTTGGTTCGTAATAAAACTAACTTCAGTTCGGAAGAAATGATTTCCGGTTCGGAAGAAATAGTCAAAAAGTTCGGAGAAAAGTTCGGAGAAAATTTTAGCAAGAAGCAACGCAAAAGGAATATATGACCTTCCCAAGCATAACCATACAAGGAAATATTGTTTCAGGTGAGATACTGGACAAGCTCGCTACAGAGGATATCAAATACCAGAATCCGGCTGATTTTGGGCTTGGCAAAAACGTTAAGGTACGGGATGAAATCGGTTTGGCCTGGGCTTCGGCGCGGGGATACTGGCAGGCATTTAAGATGCGTAGGGAACGAATAGCCGAAGATGAAAGCGGTACTTCCGAAACCCGTAACTTCTGGATGCTTCCTTTCCTGATGACCTTGGGCTATGAGGTGGATAAATCCAATGCAGAAGTATTGGACAGCAAGACCTATGCTATCAGTCATCGGGCTTCCAATCTTTCAGGATTTCCTGTGCATATCATGGGTATCAACGACAGCTTGGACAAACGCAGGGAAACAGGCGGTCCAAGACTTTCTCCCCATGCATTGGTACAGGAATACTTGAACAAAACCGATAACTTCCTATATGCCATGGTCACCAATGGCAAGCACCTGAGACTGCTCCGCGATGCTACCCGATTGGTAAGGCTGACCTATTTGGAGTTTGATCTGGAGAAGATGATGGAAGAAGAGCTCTTTGCGGATTTTGCCGTTCTCTATCGTATCCTTCATGCTTCCCGTATGCCCAAAGACAAGGGAGAAGGAGAAACATCCTTTATGGAGTATTACCATCAGGAGTCCTTGGCATCAGGAACCCGTATCCGTGAGAAACTCTCAGAAGCCGTAGAAAGCTCCATCAAACGGCTGGGGAACGGATTCTTGAAACATCCCAACAACCATGAATTAAGAGACATGGTGCAGTCTGAGGAACTCACGGGCAAACAATATTACCTCTACCTACTTCGCTTGATCTACCGCTTCCTTTTCCTCTTGGTAACGGAAGACAGGGGTTTGGTATATCCTGAAATCAGGGATGCCAACCTTAGCAAACTCCGAAAAATCTACTATGACTTCTACAGCATGGATCGGGTCAGAAGACTGGCGTTGAGACGGATCTTTGTGGAAGGGAACAAACATGACCTCTGGGAAAATATCAAGATTACTTTCCGTCTCTTTGAGACAGCGAAGTATGGGGAAAAACTGGGTATCAAACCACTCGGGTCTGGGATTTTCCATCCCTCGGCCTTGGGTGCTTTGAGTGACAGTAAACTCAAAAATGAAGACCTGCTTTTCGTTATCCATCGGCTCTGTTACTTTATGGATGAGGAACGCAAGCAATTGGTAAAAGTCAACTTCGGTGACCTGGATGTGGAAGAATTTGGTTCCGTTTATCAGGGACTCCTGGAATTCGAACCGGTGTTTTCCGAATTGGAAACCTCCCCAAGCTTTGGTTTTGTGGCAGGTACAGAACGTTCTTCCTCTGGGTCCCACTATACACCTGAAGAGCTGGTCCGTCCCCTAATCCAGCATTCCTTGGAATATATCATTCAGGACTGTCTCGAGAAGCCTGAAGAACGGCTAAAACTTTCTGCCCCAAACGCCCCTAAACCCATCCTTCAGGAACGAGCCCTATTGGCCATTAAAGTCTGTGATATTTCCTGTGGTAGTGGACACATACTTCTTTCTGCAGCCCGTAGGATAGGTACCGAATTGGCTAAGGTTCGTACAGGAGAAGACCAGCCCACGCCAACTGCCATGCGTCAGGCCGTTCGGGATGTGATACGGGAGTGTATCTATGGAGTAGATAAGAATCCTTTGGCTGTGGAACTTTGTAAAGTGGCCCTATGGCTTGAAGCCCATAACCCAGGAGAACCACTGAATTTCTTAGACCATAAAATCAAATGCGGGGATGCCATAGTAGGACTGGCCCATAAAGAAGAACTGGAAAGGGGTATTGCAGATGAAGCCTTCAAAGCCCTTCCTGGAGATGACAAAACAATCGCTACACAGTTCAGGAAAAGAAACAAAGAAGAGCATGAGCGTAAAGACCAGCTCACCATGGACTACAGTTCCGATGTCAATGAAGCCGTAAACAAAGCCATCGAGCAGTTTCAACTCTTTAAAAACCTTCCTGAGCGCACACCTGAGGAGATCGAAGCCAAGCAGAAGAAGTTTTTGGAACTGAACAAGGGTACGACTTATGCCCGACTGAAAAGTCTGGCAGATATGCAGGTCGCCCAGTTTTTTATCCCCAAAACAACTGATCAAAAAAGCTATATCTGTACCGATGCGACCTATCGCAAATACCTTCGGGAAAAAACCATTCCTACAGGGATGCCACCAGCCAAAGCTGAGACCTTAGCCCAAGAAAAAGGCTTTTTCCATTATTTTCTGGAGTTTCCGGAGATATTTCAGGTAGGCGGATTTGATTGTATATTGGGGAATCCTCCATATTTAGGAGGTAGTAAAATCTCTGGTGAATTTGGAGATAATTATTATTCCTTTTTAAAAAAGGCCTACCCTTCAACACACGGGATTTGTGATCTTTCCGCATTTTTCCTTCTGAGAAGTTATAATATTTCGAATTTAGATGGATTTATTTCACTTATCACAACCAATTCTATTTCACAAGGAGATACAAGAGAATCTGGTCTTGAACATTTGGTTAAAAATAATTGCAAAATAAACTTTGCTATAAAATCCATTCCTTGGCCTGGAGTTGCCAATCTAAATGTTTCGATTCTTACAATTTCAATTGATTCACAAAGAGCTATTTTATCTTTTATCGGAAATAAAGAAGTTAATTCTATCTCGTCTTATCTTGATAACTTAAAGTCTTTCACCAAACCTTTCAGATTAATTTCAAATTCAGATTTGACTTTTGACGGAACAAAAATATATGGTGATGGATTCATTATCACTTCAGAGGAAAGAAAAAGTCTTCTAATTCAAGACCCAAAAAATTCAGATGTGATTTTTGAATACCTTGGAGGAGATGATTTAAATAACTCTCCAAGTTCAAGTGCCAGTAGATGGGTAATTAATTTTTTTGACTGGGATAAAAATAAAGCATCTTCTTATAAAATACCATTTTCAATAATTCAGGAAAGAGTCAAGCCATATAGAGAAACTGTAAAGAGGAATCGAACCAGAGAACTTTTTTGGCTTTTTGAAGAAAGAAGGGTTAGATTATATCAAAAAATTCAAACTTTGAAACGTTTCTTCGTTTCTACAAAAACTTCGAAGTATTTAAATTTCGTAGAAGAAACAGCTGGTAAAGTATTTTCCAGTGCATTAGTAGTAGTAACAAGTGATGATTATAGTGTATTCACAATTCTTCAATCTAACTTCCACCTTGTTTGGGTTGAACAAAACTCTTCAACACTTGAAACACGATTGCGTTATACTGGGACTGACTCTTTTGAGACTTTTGCTTTTCCTAAATCTTTAAATGATTCTTTGAGAGTTCTTGGAATAAACTATCATAATAAGAGAAGCTCTTTGTTGAAAATTTTACAGATTGGCTTAACAAAACTTTACAACCTTTTTCACATGCAGTTTTTAACAAGCGTGGATATTGAGGTAAGAAGCAAGCAGGAACAACAAGTTTGTATTGATGCATTTCAAGATATTATAAAGTTAAGGGAACTCCACAAAGAAATGGATGAAGCTATTTTGGAAGCATACGGTTGGACAGATATAGAGCTTCGTCATGATTTTTATGAAGTGGATTACCTTCCTGAAAATGACCGGGTGCGCTATACCATCCATCCTGATGCACGGAAAGAAATCCTTAAGCGATTGCTGGACCTGAACCATCAGTACTTCGAGGAGGAAGCGAAGCAAGGCCTGCACAAGCAGCAAGATGTGGAAGCCTTCTACGAGCAGAAAGGACAGCCCGTGCCGGAGGAAGTGGCGAAGTGGTTTCAGAAAGGGAAAGACAAGCCCAAAGGTTCCTCTCCAAAAGCCCCGAAAAAGAAGACAGCTGATAATCAACCGGACCTGTTTGCTGCCACCACTCCCTTGTTTGCCCAAGGTAGTAATCAGAAGATAGCCATCGGTTCCAAGGTCACCATCCGTAATCAGGAAGCCAAGGAAATGAAATACATCATCCAATCCTCCGGAGAAAAAGACAGCTTTACTTCCGATGGTTACAAAGTCATCTTGGCTGATTCGGCTCTTTCTCAAATTATGATGGGTAAGATAGAAGGGGATAGGTTTGAGTTTGGGGGTGTGGGGTATAGGGTTATAAAGATTCTGAGTTAAAAATATTTAGATATGGTAACAAATTTATTCCCCGCAGAAAAGTGCTTATTTTCTGGGAAAACAGCTCCAGACTTAAAAACAAAAGCTCTAACAAAAGGAGACCCATACCCTAAAAATGGCTATCAATGGTACTATCCTCGTCTTTCAGATAAATTAATTATTATGGAAGGAAGCCTTTACAACAATAATGATTTCTGGAAAAAAAATAAAAGAAAGGCTCTTTTCTTACTGCATAATGATTTATGGCCAAAGGGTGATGAAATGATGACTATTGAACTTTTCAATAACCTCAGCCTTGCTGCAAATATTCCGGAATCGCCCATAGAAAAGATTAAAGGTCTTTTATTCTTATTACTTACAACTTCTGAATTTTTTGGACAAGAAATTCAATTTAGAAGGCGTCCGTTCGAGGAAAAATGTTTCAAAGTAGGTTTTGAATCTGAATCAGAGATGTATAGCCTAATTGATGAGGCGGAAAGTTTAGGTTGGATCAAAATCATTTCGAATGATAAGCATGGCATGAATATCTCTTTAACAATAGCTGGACATGAAATAGCAGAAAGAGAGAAAGAATCCAAAGATTCAAAATACGTTTTTGTAGCAATGGCATTCAAGGAAGATATGTTTGAAATATACAAATACTCGATTCTTCCTGCAATTGAAGAATCTGGATTCAAACCATACATCGTTTCGGATCAACATACAAAGAGTGACGTTACCATCAACGACGCGATCCTTGCAGGGATAAAGAAAGCTAAGTTTACTATAGCAGACTTTACATATCATAAAGCTGGAGTTTATTTTGAAGCAGGATATGCTTTAGGCAGAGGTCAACAAGTTATTTATACTTGCAAAGAATCTGAGATTAAAGAGGCCCATTTTGACACACGCAACTATCAGCATCTCGTCTGGAAGGATGGCGCTGATTTGAAGAAGAAGTTGATGGATAAGATTGAGGTTTTTATAAAATCCTGATGTATTCGGAAAGTTGAAAAAGCATCAGGTGCGTAACCTACAAAATTTGAATGTAGAGAATGGGTTATTTAACGATCAAAAATAGAAAATATGGATGTTAGCCTCAGAGATTTGATTATCGCATATCGCAAAGCAAAAAATGACGCATTTTATGAAAATGGTCACCTATCTGCAGAGGATTTTGTTTTCTATGAAAGTAAGTTGGAGGATAACCTTGAGAAACTTCAGCAAGCCCTCAAGGTAAAAGACTTGACTTGGTTCAAGAGTATCGAATTTACTGGTAAGTATAGTTTTTTGCCAAAGAGCCTTGATATAGATTATAATACTCCTTTGGAAATTGATACTCATATATTTAAATCAAATAGTATAAAAAATTTCGAGTCAGCAGAATTGAAGTCTGCTAATTTTAGATTAATTGGCTTTAGGCATAGTGTGCATTTTCATGTTCTTTGTAGCCTGTGGGTGGATAAAGTTGGTTATAAACTTGAAACACTTTTGAGTGAAAATGCCTACGGCTGTAGGTTAAGAAAACCGAAAAATCCAGCTAATTCTAAAGCAGTATCTGAAGATAATGGTTTGGCCGATTTACCTTCACATTTTCGAAAATATATTTTCGACTATAAAAAATGGCAAAAGACTGCTCTTCTAAAGGCTCAAAAGAGTCTTGAAAATGGAGATTCCATCGCAATCCTCACAACAGATATCCAAAAGTTTTATCATAGAATTGATCCCAATTTCTTGCTTGAGGAAAACTTTTTGTCATTGCTTGGTGATAATCCGCTATCTCGATCAGAACGTGAACTTACTGAAATTTTGATTTTGGCCTATTGCGCTTGGAGCGATCATGTAATTGCATCAAAAGCCAAATGGATTGAAAAATACACAACTACCGAAAATGACAAGATACATGTCGGGATACCAATAGCATTGAGTGCATCAAAGGTCATAGCCAATCTTTATTTGATTCAGTTTGATCGAGATGTCGAAGATAATGTTGAGCCTTTATTTTATGGCAGATACGTGGATGATATTATTCTAATTCTAAAGAATAATGGGAATATAAATAGCCATGATGATTTTTGGTCTAAATTAAGTGGGCGATTTAAGGGGTCGAATCACCAAAAAATTGACGAATTCGGAAAGAGAACTCATACATACACTCTTCATTACTCTTTTTTTTGGTCAGCAGAATTGATTTTTCCAATTGATAAAGAGAAGCTTTTCCTTTTGGAGCCAGGGAATGGAGAATTATTCCTGGAAACGGTAAAGGAATCTATGGACGAATCCAGTAGTGAATGGAGGATGATGCCTGATCCTGACAATGATCTATCTAATCTTGGAAGGAAAATAGTTGGTGCTAATTCTGATATAACAGAAAAGGTATCCGGCTTTAGGAAGGCAAATGGAATAAGTGTAAAAAGGATGGGTTTCTCCATTGAACTTAGAAATATGGAAGTTCTTGTTCAATTGTTGGACAAGTCAACGGTAAAGCCATACCTCATTAAGTTTTTCCAGATTGTGAATTCACAGATTGTATCACCAGAAGGCATCTTTACATATTTTCATTACTATCCAAGATTATTGGCTCTTACAGTTTCATCAGAAAACCTTGAGCTGGCAAGTTCCTTTGCAAGAAGATTAAGTTATTCATTCGAAATTTTGGGCAAAGTTTGCAAAGACCCTGAGCTTCCTCTTTTGAGAAAGTATTGCTGGCAACTTATTAAAGAATCAGTTTTTAAGTCACTTAATCCTTATTCGAGCAATATCGAAGCTTTTGTTGTTGATTTGGAAAGGGAGCTTACAAAATCATCCGGTAGAAATGATAATCAGACCTTCAATTCGCTTCAGGCTAAAGCTGAGGCGTTCATCACTTATGATCTGCATAATGTACCTTTAAAATTTTGGGTTTCGGACGATCCACTTTTTACTCGCAAGCTATTGTCTTCGTGGAAGTCTGAAAAACCAAGAGGCAATAGTGATGCATATCGTTTAAGAGAAAGGGCGTATTTGAGTGGAGAGCTATTAAAATCTGTAAAGTTGTCAAGTAATTTAGAGCAGTTTACTTTGCTAATTTGGGAGCAAATAAATAGTGGATTTGATAATGAAAACCTACAGGTGCCAAGTTCATTTTTCTTTTTTACAAGGCCATTTAACTATTTAGATATTACAAGTTATTGTCCTAATTGGCTTTATCGTACAGATTTTGATTTTCAACAAACCTTCGGACGCTTATTTTTTCCAGAGGCTATTCCAGACTATTCTCCAAACGCTGCTGCGAAGGGAGTACATGAATTCAATGATAGTGACCGATTGCACTCAATCAAGTTGGCTAACTATAACTTTGATCATGAGCCTGCAATTGCTGTAGTTAATATTGAAACAAAGGACGAAAGCTGGCTTGCAGACGTAAAACAAAGGACAGACCCAGATGGAAGGAGGGTTATTCGGATATTTCAGCTTATTTCTGATATAATGGTTTGTGGAGAAAAAATTGACTATATCATTTTTCCCGAACTCTCAATACCACATGGTCTTTTACGATATATAGCAGGGAAGTTAAGTATTCAAGGTATTTCAATTATTGCGGGTGTTACTTATAAACACTTTCCTGTAACAACACCAAGTAAAGGTGAAACTGGATATGTAAAAAATGAACTGGTTTACCTTTTATTTCAAAGAGTGAACGGTTTTGGAATGCATTTACAAGTTAGACAAAGCAAATCTCAGGCAGCTATCCATGAAGAAAGTGAATTATGGAAGATTGGAGGTATGGTTATGATAACAGATAGTGTTAAGTATCTTATCAATGACAGAGGTTTTCTTTTCAGTGGTTTGATTTGTAATGAGTTGTTAAGTATAAAATATAGGCATCAGCTTCTCGGGAAAGTAGATGCTTTGATAATAGTAGAGTGGAATAAGGATCTTGAAACATATGATCCTATAATATCAGCAACAGCTAACGATTTGCATTGTTATGTAATTCAGGTGAATAATAGAAAATATGGGGATACAAGAGTAAGAGCACCTTATAAGGACGCATGGCGGAGAGATATAGCGAGAGTAAGAGGCGGTATTCTTGACTATTTCGTTGTAGTTCAACTTGAGGTAAATAGTCTTAGAGAGTTTCAATCACACCATAGAAGCCCAGATAAACCGTTTAAACCAACTCCAACTGGATATAAAATGAGTCCTGAGCGTAAACAAATAAGATTAAGTACAAATAGGAAAAAGTAGGAACCCCTAATTTCATTAAACGGCAAAGCCACTGAGAAATTGATGGGAATAGTTTGTATTGCGAATATTGCGGAGTATTTAATGGATTGATAATGTTTACATGGGATAAAGCAAGAAGTGAACTAACACGTTTGTTGTATTTGCTCCTTTTTAAGAAGGGATTGAAAAAGAAGCAAATAAAGGCCATATCCTATTTCATCTGGTCCCTTGATTACTTTGGAGTTGTAAATAATGATGGGGAAATCAGAATTGGTATTGAACAAAACCTCGGCGAGGGCAGCAGGGAACTTGTTTTAAGAATCAATGAGGATATTTTATGGCTTGGGGTTGAAGGAAGTTACAAGTCTGATTTTGGCTCCTATGGTTATGAAACTGCATTTTTCATCGGATACCCAGATGGTTCAGTTGAGGAAACCTCGGAAGATTCTTCAATTGATGAACGCCTGGAACAATTCCTGAGATCTCTGGAGGAGGCCATTGATGAAAAAACCATTACTTTGGATATTGAGTATTGGGGGGCATATAAAACAGTGTAGAATATGAGAAATTTTTGGCACATCCAATTACATCCTAACAATCAAGCTGAATTTCCCCGTGAAAAAGTCCGGAAAATCCTTGAAGAAACCCATTATATTGGGATGGGCGAGTGGGAAGATGGATGGGTATATATCGATCAGTTTAAAAACGTCCTGAAAACTGGTGACATTGTTTTAGTGAGAAGCAAAGGCCCCTTAGCATTAGTTGAAGTTATTGGTGAGCCTGAAAAGACACTGAATCCAAATGTGGATTTTGATTGGTTTGAGAATAGAAGGTTGATCAAAGTTCTTCAATTTTTTGATAATCATATTCAAGAACAGATTGGAAAAAAAGTGGACGGCACATTCAATCCGGTAACATTTGCTTCCGCCAATTCAAGTGAATTTATTAAAAAATGGTATTCATTGTATTCCAAAACACATATGTTAGATCAAACAATATCACTTCTAAAATACAAAAAGCAGATCATCCTACAAGGACCTCCGGGTACAGGTAAAACAAGATTGGCGAAAGAAATTGCAAAGGAGTTGACTGTTTCTGTTGATAAAGGGAGTCCGCTGCACAAAATCAACGAGTTTTTTAAAAACTTCAATCCAGAAGATCCAAAGGTAAAAGCAACCAGAGAAGAGTTTGAATCGAAGCTGAAAGCCTTCTATGAAAAATTCCCTAAAGAAGAGCTTCATAAAATGAGTTTGGAGGACTACTGTATAGGTACAGGAGCCAATGATAGTTTTTGCTGGTGGATTGAGAGAGGGCTACAAAGATTAGGTTATTATTTTCCTGGTAGTTCAAGATCCTATTTGATCTATTATAGCAAAACATACGATCAGTACAGTACGCATTTTAAACATTCTCCCTATCTCTCAGAGGCCAAGAATATTGAGGAAGCAATGTCCCGACTTGCCGAAATGATTGCACACTTGGTAGCAAAAGGAGACACCAGTAAGGTGGACCTAAACCTTGGCACCAGTTTTATCATTAAAATCCTGAACAGCTATTATCCAGAGAAGTATTTCCCTATCAATGGAAAGGTTGCCCTGAACAATCTGTGTAAGTTATTGAAGATTGACCGTAAGGGATTAAGTGCCCTACAAATGAACTTGAAGGTTCAGGAGTTTTTTGATCAAAAGAAAAAAGAGCATAATGTCGACATAAAGAATTACGACTTCATGCTATGGCTGTTTGACGAGTTTGATCTGAAAGGCGAGATAGATTTTCAGGAAAACAACATCATTACCAAAGGAGAAACCAAACTGATCCAGTTTCATCCTGCGTATACCTATGAAGATTTTGTCAGAGGGATCGTGGTAGAGACCAATGATGATAATAAACCTGAGTACCGGGTAGTCAATAAGGTACTTGGAGATTTTGCAGAGAAGGCATTGAAGAATCACTCTGCCAATTTTGTATTGATCATCGATGAAATCAATAGGGCAAACTTGCCATCTGTCCTTGGGGAGTTAATCTACGCTCTCGAATATAGGTTTGACAAAGAGGATGTAGAAGGCACCACCGTGGAAAGCATGTACAGCCTTAAATCTACCGAGCTGGAGGAAGAGTTTGAAGATAAAAAGCTGGTACTTCCCAAAAACCTTTTCATCATAGGCACCATGAATACAGCCGACCGAAGCGTGGGCCATATTGATTACGCGATCAGAAGGAGGTTTGCTTTTGTGGATGTTCTACCAAGGTTGGAGCCCGTACATGACCATGCCAAGGTGAATTTTGAATTGGTGTCATCTCTATTTGTGAAGAACCCAAAAGAAGCCCTTACAGCTAATTCAACGCCCGAAAGGTCGGAATGTCTTTCACCTGATTTTAGACCGGAGGATGTTTGGATTGGTCACAGTTACTTCCTGACCGATAAGACGGGAGAAGAAGCTAAGCAGGAGATCAGTATCAAGATGAAATATGAAGTCGTACCATTGCTCAAAGAATATTTGAAGGATGGTATCCTGATCGATGAAGCAAAAGTTAAAGAGGTCATCCAGTCGATTTCACACTGATGTATACGCTACCTGAGCATAGCAGCCTTGAAATTCCTTTTCCTGATTCCATGGAAAGCATTGATTCTATCGTATTCCGAAAAAGGAGGACAGATGGGCTTTGTGCAGCCTTTACCAAAACAGGAGAAAATCTTACAATTTCAAGCACTTATTATGTGGGAGCTGATTGGATTTCAAAAGGTAATTCAATTCACTGGTTTTTTGTTGAACCTAAACTCAATCCCAAATATGACCAAGTATCAGGTGAACCAATAGGACTTACTGCTAAAGAGGCCGAGAATCTCAAGCGAATTGATGTAAGCAAAATGCTCTTTGAAGCACTATCACATCCAGGTATTTACGAGCATACTCAAGAACTATTTGAAATCAAGTTTGACAGCCCACACATACCCTTACCTAAGCAAGATGATTTACTGTCCCCTTTATTGATTATTCGCTTTCTGACAGTAGTAAAAGAAATCGTCAGGAAAGGACTCAAGAAAAGCTATTATCAAGTAAATCGAAATCTATATGGCAAAGTGAAAGGCAAAGTGTTGGTAGGTCAGACTGTCAAACAAAATCATGTAAAGAATAAAGACCTCCATACCTATTGCAGATTTGAAGAGTTTGGGGACAATGGGATAGAAAACCGATTGATCAAAAAGACACTGCTATTTGTACAGCGTTACCTGAATACATTTCAGGGTTTGATGGGCCAAAAATTTTTCCAGCAGACAATGGATTTCATTCAACCTGCATTTAGCCAGGTCAGCGCTGATGTTGAACTCCATCAGATTAAGCAAGTCAAGTTTAATGCTTTCTATAGGGATTACAACGAGGCTGTCCGATTGGCCCAAATCATTCTGAAAAGGTTTGGCTACAACATACAGGCCATCCAAAATCAACCCACCATCGACACCCCTCCCTATTGGATTGACATGAGTAAGCTGTTTGAGTTATTTGTACTGGGTAAACTTAAAAAAACCTTTAGGACTCAAGTAGAATATCAGGTTAGAACATATGGAAATGAACTGGACTTCCTATACAAAGAAGGTGAAAACTCCAAGATCATCGATGCAAAGTACAAACCCAGTTACAAAGACTATGTCAATCATCAGGATATCAGGCAAGTCAGCGGCTATTCCAGACTCATGAAGATTCGTGAAAAAGTAGGCGTCTCTTGTGAAAAGATGATGGATTGCGTGATAGTTTATCCTGAATTAGAATCAGAAAACAAAGATATAACAAAGCTTCCAGGGGAACCAATCAAGGAATACGAGAAGGTATTTAAGATTGGAATTACCCTTCCTGTCCAATTATGAAAAAATATACCATGAACCCAATCAATCTTACAATAGACACTCAAAACCTTGACGGGTCCTTTAAAAGGATCGCTGAAGACCTATTGAATCAATTTGTACTGATCAGTGGTGAGAAGTCCTTCAGAATCTGTGAGATTGAATTTTACTATACTGGCGTTAACCACGAAGATAAATACACCCATGGCCACGAGCTCCAGAAAACCTCAGGGATGTGGTACCAGCATGGATCAGGTCTTGATATAACCTGTGGTAACGAGAACAACTATGGAGGGATATTGATCAGGGCATTGCAGGAAATAGATACTGAAGGCAAAGAAGTGAATTATATCTATGGTCCATTGAAGTGCCTACAAGCCTTAATGAGCGGGTTCAGAAGTATTGATAAACATGAAGTGATATTCGGATTAGAAAGAGTTCCACAAGGGGTTATGAGTCATGAGGAAATTTATTCAGCACCAAGAGCAGGCCTTAATCCTGACCGACAACCGGAAATGCATAACAAGATGTACAGGTATTTCATTTATCCAATGAAAAAACATGAACCAAAAGGAGAGATCATAGCCAGTTTAAGAGACCACATTCCTGATGAGAAACTGAAGCAGGTCTTTGGTTGGAAGACACTTCCGGAGAAGAAGTAGGTACCTTACATTAATTTGGTACCCAGCTCTAAATTTTAATATGTACTGAAAATCAATTGTTTGACATTTTTGAGGCTGATTTTGGTACCCAGTTCCACGAAAAAAGGTACGGAGCTGGAAAAGTTTTTTAATCGGGAAATGAGGTTATGTTCCTGAAATGTTTTTTGCTAACTCAAACTTAGCGCTGGTTCAAGTCTTCAGACTTGGGTCCCTGTTTTATATCGGCGGCGATTTCACTTGCGTTTTTTCAGGCGATTGCAGCGCCGCCTCTGGGAACGTGGAGGGCACTTTTTACCCGGGGTGTCGTTCCTAACCCCGGGCTATCACATATAAGGGCTTCAGCCTTTTTCTTTTACATAAAAGAAATCTAATTAAATAAGGGTCTAGAAAATATTTACAGTTCGGAATTCGTGAAAATTTGAAAGCTTCGCGCTATTTTTCTTTCCGATGCAGCGAATGAGCTATAATAGACCTGCAAGAAATCACCATGCTTCTAATTCAAAAAAAATTCGTGTGCATCCGTGTAATCAGTGGCCAATTAAAAAAAGCGAAGCTTAGGATGTTTTTTGAATAGATAGATAATGGAAGGAATTTTTATAAACCAATAGACATTTACTTTCTCCTATCCCCTGAAAACAAACCCCAATAAATCAGTCCTATTCCCACAATAATCAATATGATCGCCCAGATAATTTTAAACAAGCCCATCTTTATCTCTATTTTTCCCTCAATTTATTAAGTTTAAGGATACAAAATAGGGTGAACGGAACTTTTTGCGACACTTTATGTCAGTCTTTTTATTAGTGACAAAACTTTTTCAGCTTTCTCCGTTTAAAAGTATAAAAGCTGTCGGTACTGCAGTCCTCCGGGTTTATCAAGAGAGGAAAGCGTGGTTTTTCATACCTGTGTTTTGTTCCACATCCTGAATTCCTTACCAATGAAATATTTGAGCCTTTCCCTTTTGGTCTTTGTATGTAGCTTTGGCCTCCAAGCGCAGACCTTCCAGACCTTCCCAACCCAAAACGGAATCCCTTCCATACTGCCCAATACCACGGTGAAGCCTGCCCCAAGCAATAACAATACCTTCAATGTGTACCAACATCAGAATGGTATCCGGAATATTACACCAGACCAGGTGATTCAGGTCAATCCCAATGGCACCAAGGAGATTTACAATACCCAATATGGAATCAGAGAGATTACCCCTGCACAGGTCATGAAACCCAATCAGACCGGAGGCTATGATGTCTATGATACCCAATATGGCATTCCTAATATTACTCCTTCCAAGAGCATCCAACCCAATTATCAAGGGGGCTACGATGTTTATAACAACAACCATGGCATCAGGGAAATTACCCCTGCCAAGACCTTGAAACCCAACCAAAGCGGTGGTTTCGATGTCCACCAAAACCAAAACGGTATCCCTTCCCTCCTTCCCAATACCGTTATCAAAAAACGGGATAATTAGGGAAAGACATCGTTATTTTTGAAGAAGCTGAAATTCTAGTTAAGTTTATAATTCATCCATCAATAAATTTGACCTATAGGTTCAAAACCTAAAAAACAGGTCAATGGATATCGATTAGTACAAACCTTAACTGGAAATTAAAAATGCAGGCAATCAAAAGGATTAAAGTGGGGGATTTGGAATTTGACTGCCGGGAGGCAGGAGATCAGAAGAATCAGGCCATTATCCTGCTGCATGGCTTTCCGGAGACTTCTATCATGTGGATCCGCTTGATGGACAAGCTGTCCGCTTTGGGATTCTACTGCCTGGCCCCAGATATGCGCGGCTACAGTGCCCATGCCTGTCCCAAAGGGGTAAAAAACTATACCGTAAAAAAGTTAGGTGAAGATATCCTGGGTTTGGCCGATGCCATACAGGCGGATAAATTTCACCTGATCGGACACGATTGGGGGGCAGGGGTAGGTTGGGACCTGGTCTATAATCATCCCGAAAGAATCCTCAGCTGGACAGCGCTCTCTGTACCCCATTCCCGGGCACTGGGCAAGGCCATCAAAACAGACCCGGAACAAAAAAAGAAAAGCCGCTACATAGGCTGGTTTCTACTGCCCTTTATTCCCGAAATCATCATCCGGAGGAATAATTTTGAAATATTCAGAAAATTATGGAAACACAGTTCCCCGGAAGCCATAGCTAATTACCTGTCTGTTTTTGGAAGAAAACAAACCTTAACGGCCGCCTTAAATTATTACCGTGCCAATTTCAGAGGAGGGAAAAGGGAGAAAATTGGGGAAATAACCACAGCCACCTTATTTATTTGGGGTAAAAAAGACATGGCCATTGGGGCCGCCGCTACTGAGCACAACCATCAGTATATGAAGGGGGATTATACTTTCCTGGCCCTTGATGGCGGGCATTGGCTGATGCAGACCAATTATGAGGAAGTGGAAAAAGCGGTCGTTGAGCATGTAACAGCGTATAAAACTTAGCGAGATATTGGTTGGGGAGGGTTAATGTAATATTCCCAGTATTTAGTCCAAAAAAATCCCGAATCCAAGAAGACCAAAAGCGAAGCTTTTTATCCAATATAGAATATATAAAGCGGTAATATTTAAGATATCTGTTGCTTTCAGCCCCGGTCGGCTTGGGAGACGATACATGTTCACTTGGGATAGGGCATCATCCTATCCTTTGCTATCAAGGGCCCTCGGCCCTATTCTTGCACATTATAGGAAGAAGAACATTAGTGGAAATCCGCAAGCCTCGCGCTAATTCAATTTCCCATGATGCCAGTGATCTGATTTACCCATTTGAGATCCCCAAAAAGCACCAAACCCAAAGAATTTGTGGAGATTAGTGAAATTTGTGGACAGTCATTTGCGGATTAAAAATCCGCAGTATCGCTTCACGAAATTGTAAATTCCGAATAGCTAAAAAAACGAAGCTTTTCATCTGTGTTCATCATCATTCATCAGTGGTTAAACACTAAAAAAGCGAAGCTTTTATCAGCGATAATCAGCCCAATCCCTGCCCTCCGGTAGGTGGGCGCGTCACTTGTACTGAGCGAAGTCGAAGTATCTGCGTTCTATAGAAAGTGTCCGTTTTATATCGGCGGCGATTTCGCTTGCATTTTTTCATGCGATTGCAGCGCCGCCTCTGGGAACGTGGAGGGCACTTTTTACCCGGGGTGTCGTTCCTAACCCCGGGCTATCACATGTAAGGCCTGTTTCTTTTACATAAAAGAAATCTCATTAAAGAAGGGCTAGAAAATATGTATAGCTCGGAATTCGTGGAAATCCGCAAGCCTGCGCTAATCCAGTTTTCCGTGATGCTTATACCTGAATTACCCCCTAAGATCCATCACAAGCATCAAACCTAAAAAATCTGTGATAATTGGCGTAATTCCTGCCCCAGGCAGTCGGGCGTGGACAGTTATCTGCGGATTTAAAATCTGCCCAATCGCTTCATGAAATTGCAAATTTGTAACAGCCCAATAACCTTGTCCTTTTATCTTAAACTTCGGTTTTTAATTCAACCCTTTCAGGGTTGGGATTACCCATTGTTATAATTATCCCTTACCACCGGATTTCATCCGGGGCAAATACCCTTAAAGGGATTCAATCCCTTCGGGATTTTCTGGACGAATGAAGTATATCTAAAAATGAATAAAAGCGCTTCTAAATAATCCTTAATACCTCAACATCGGTGTTGATCTTGTTCATCCGTGGTTAAGACCAAAATTTGCAGATTAAAAATCCGCAGTATCGCTTCACGAAATTGTGAATTCCGAGTAGCCCAAAAAGCGCAGCTTTTATCCCAGCCTGCATCTGGCAGGAGTATTAATCAGTGTTCATCTGTGGCTAATAAAAAAGAGAAGCTTTTATCAGTGTTAATCAGTATTCATCTGTGGTTAATTCCAAAAAGTGAAGCTTGATCCCAACCTGCGTCTGGCAGGTGTGTTACTCGTACTGAGCGAAGTCGAAGTATCAGTGTTCATCATCATTCATCGGTAGTTAAATTCCCAAAAAGCGCAGCTTTATTTTCCTTAGTGCATTTAGTGGTTCAATTAAATTGAAGCTTTTCTTATTTTTTTCAACAAGTTCTACGATTTAGATTATTTTTTGATAAATTGAATGACACAAAAATTTACAGGTTGAATAAATCCAATCTCTCAAACCCAAGCACCTCATGGTAAAGAAAATATGCTTCTCCCTCCTGACCTTTTTACTTTTTGGTTTTAGCATAGCCCAGGCCCAGGAAGCACCCGAAAGTGAATTCACCCCCCTTTTCAACGGTGAAAACCTGGACGGCTGGATAGGCAACAAAACTTCTTACCGGGCAGAAAACGGCATCATCGTCATCGACCCCAAAGGCGGTGGCGGAGGAAACCTATTCACGGAAAAAGAATACAGCAATTTTATTTTCCGCTTTGAATTTCTCTTAACCCCCGGTGCCAACAATGGCCTGGGTATCCATGCCCCTTTGGAAGGAGATGCTGCCTATCTGGGCAAGGAAATCCAGATCTTGGACAATGAAGCTGAGAAATATGCCAACCTCCACGATTACCAATTCCACGGTTCTGTCTATGGGGTCATGGCTGCCGAGCGCGGCTACCTGAAAGCACCGGGAGAATGGAACCAACAAGAGGTCATTGTCCAGCATCCTTACATCAAGGTGATCCTCAACGGGACCACCATCCTAGAAGGGGATTACCTGGAAGCCAGCAAAAACGGGACCCTGGACCAAAAAGAGCATCCCGGGCTTCAGCGAAGCAAGGGTCATATTGGCTTTTTGGGACATGGAGACGTGGTCCACTTCCGAAATATCAGAATCAAAGAATTACCGGCAACAAACAATTAATAATATCCCAATGAAGAAAAATTTTCAGGTGATCAACCGTAGGGACTTTTTGGTAAAGTCCGCTTTAGGAGCTGCAGGTTTGGCATTGGCCCCCCACATACTGGCACAGGCCAAAGCCGCAGGCAAATTGAGAACAGTACATATTGGTTTGGGCCCCATGGGCATGGAAGACCTGGCCGCCATTGCTTCACACCCAGAGGTGGAGGTCGTGGGTTTGTGCGATGTGGACAGCAAGATGCTGGAGCGAGCCAAGGCCCTTTATCCTAATACCAAGACCTATCCCGACTACCGGGTAATGCTGAAGGACATGCAAAACGAATTTGATGCAGTAGTCGTCTCCACGCCTGACCATACCCATGCCCCGGCATCCTTAATGGCCATGGAAATGAACAAGGCCATCTATTGTCAAAAACCGCTTACCCACCATGTGTCTGAGGCCAGGGCCATGAAAAAAATGGCTGAAGATAAAAACCTGATCACACAAATGGGGATTCAGGTACATTCTTTCTACGATTACCAATTGGCCACCCTACTGATCCAATCAGGCATCATTGGCAAAGTCCATACCGTAAGGGCATGGTCTCCCAAAAACTGGGGCTATGATGGTCCCGAGCCTACCGGAAGCGATCCCGTACCGGACAACCTGGACTGGAACCTCTGGCTGGGCACAGCACCAGAGCGGGCTTACAAGGAAGGTTATTACCATCCGGGCAACTGGAGAAAAATCATGGATTTTGGTTGCGGTACCTTGGGCGATATGGGCGTGCATATTTTTGACACCCCTTACAATGCCCTCCAACTGGATGTACCCCGCACCATCCGCAATGAATGCCGCCAACCCACAGGTTTCGGATTTCCTGAAAACAACATCGTGACTTATGAATTCCCTTCCACGCCTTACACGGCAGAAACGCTCAAATGGGTATGGTATGATGGTCCCGGTGCACCGACAGACCACGAAGACCTAAAACTTCCCAATGGGGATAAATTACCGGAACAGGGCGCTATGTTCATGGGTGAAAAAGGCAGGTTGCTCTTACCGCACTTTATGGAACTTCCTAGGTGGATTGTCGATGGGCAGTACAAGGAGGTTGATGTGAAGCCCTTCAATCTCGGTGATCCCGTGCAGGACTACAATGAGGAAAGCAAAAAGCATTACCATCAGTTTGTGGATGCCTGTTTGGGCAAAGGGGAGTGCACGGCACCTTTTGAATACTCGGCCAGACTTACGGAAACCATCCTATTGGGGGTGATTGCGGGAAGGTTCCCGAATGAAACCCTGCATTGGGACAGCAAAAAAGCACGCTTTGCAGAGAAAAAAGCCAATAAGTTCCTGGGTGGCAAGTACCGGAAATTCTAAAGAAATAAACCGCAAAAGTAATGATTTTTAACCGCCATGGACGCAAAGAATAATTCGCAAAGGTGGGCTCTGAAGCCAATTGTTGATGCAGAGTCCACCCCTAATTTCATAGCGAAATCTTAACGCTCATGGCGGTTTTTTACAAAAGCGAAGCGTTACCCGCAATGAACGCAATGAACTTCGCAAAGAAAAAGCGATGCCTTTGTAAACCCAATTGTTTCAAGTCTTCAGATTTATCTGCCGTCCAAGGTAGACCTGCCCGATGAAGGCGGGTTTATCTACCGTCCAAGGTAGACCTGTCCGAAGAAGGCGGGTTTACCTACCTTCCTATCTAGACAGGGGATTTACCTCCAAAGGTTTTACCTTTAAAAGGTAGGCTTGGACCATAGCACCGCAGTCTTCAGACTGCAATTTCCTAAAAGCGCAGCTTTCTATCCCAGCGTCTGGCAGGGGTGTGCATCATCATTCATCCCTGCCTCCAAATGCAAGAAGTGGTTAATTCCCAAAAAGCGAAGCTTTTCATCTGCGTTAATCCTCATTCATCAGTGGTTAAAACAGAAATACTGCGGATTGGAAATCCGCCCTATCGCTTCATGAAACTACACATTTCAAGAAGCCCATTTTCATCCACATGATCATTAATCTTTAAACCCTTAAGCTTTACCACTCAATTATCCCCAACCGCAATCTTCCCTTCCTTAAACAGGTCAAAACTTAAGGACACATAAAACACATTGGCCCTGAAATTTTCATAAGGCCTGATCATCGCCCCAGTATCCCTGTCGGTGGCCATAAAAGAGCGGTTGAAAAATTCAGTGGGATAATATTTGATTTTGATATTGGTGCCGCCCGGCAGATTCATTCCGGCAAAGAAAGAGCTCTGCCACCGGTTGACCCGGTCACTGAACCAGACATTGAAGCGCTCCACCCTGCGCTCATCCACGAAGGTTCTTTCCCTGTAATTCACAGCCCATTCCAATTCATAGCCAGCAAAGAAAAACTGACTGTTGAGATTCCCAAACTTTATACCCAAGGGTACGCCTACATTATAAGTCCTTACCTTCTTTCTCACCGATGGGGATTCATCAAATATAAATCCCACGTTTCTCAGGTTAGCCCCGGTAAACCAACCGAAATTGGGGCTTTGATCAAAATTCAGGAAGTTTTGAAAGTTGAACACAGGGGCCCATCGCAACACATTGTTGTAATCCTGCACAGTTCCACCTGAAAATATCCATTCCCCTCCCGAGCTCCAATAGGTTTTGGGAAAGATGCTCACCTCCTTTTGCGCTTGAAGAAAAAAAGGAGTCTGAATGAGAAAAATGAGCAATAGTAAAGTCTTTTTCATATAGCTATCAGTTTGAATAAAATAATGAAACAAGGTACAAATTCCCCCACCCTTTTAAAAATAAAACCGCCATGAACGCAAGGGAAAAGGAATAAAGTTAGCGTACGCAGCCATTCTTGCACATTATACGGACAAGAATATTAGTGGAAATCCGCAAGCCTGCGCTAATCCAGTTTTCCATGATGTCGTTATTGATCTGATTTACCCATTTGAGATCCTTCACAAGCATCAAACCGGAAGAATTTGTGAAAATCCGTGTAATTAGTGGACAGTCATTTGCGGGTTAAAAATCTGCCCTATCGCTTCATGAAACTACACATTTCAAGAAGCCTTTTCCCATCTTCTTGGACTTTTAAGCTGTAAACTCTCAAACATTAATCAAACGCACACGCCACTTTTTCCTTTTGCCTTGGCTCTTGGTTCTTATTCACTACCCCATATCCTAGCCTCTCACTAAGTCCCTTCGTCTCTCCGTCTCTCCGTCGCTCAGTCTCTACGCTGCTCAAAAACAAAAACCCCCTTCTTATTGGCGACAATAATATCCACCAAGCCATCCCCGGTAATGTCTTCGGTAACCACATGCACCCCTACCCCGGAATCATCATCAATTCGATGCGGTATCCATCGGGGTTCGGGCCCAGGCACAAACTCATACCAATACAGGTAGGGCGGATCAAACTCCCCCGGGTCAGTCCCTAAATGAGCAAAAAACCGCTTGCCCGTCACAAAATCAGGCAATCCATTGGAATTGATATCCACCATGGACAAAGCATGGGTCTGGGTGTAGCTGCTGTCAATCACATGGGTTTCCCAGGAAACACGACCATCAGCTCCCTTAATTTGCTCATGCCACCAAATGCCCTGATCGTGGGCAGAGGAGGACAACACATCCATCAGACCATCACCGTTAAAATCATAGGCAAACATCTGGGCACTGGCTTCTCCCAAGTCAGCAGCATGAAAGGTCCAAGGGCTTTGGGTCGGATCCTCCGGTGCCTCCCACCAGCCTTCTCTGATAATCACATCCATCCTTCCATTCCCGTTCATATCCCCTACGCCTAGACCATGGGAAAAAGGGGCCGTCCCAGGACTTTCATTTCTACTGATGGGAAAAACAGTCCATGCCTTCTCCTCGGGGCTTGAAGGTGCCTTTAACCAAATCATTTCCCCTGTGGCGGCATTACTTCCGACAATCTCCAAAAAGCCATCCCCATCTATGTCATAAAAGCCCGCAGACTCATTGCCCAAGGTGGGGAAAATCGCATGGGCCTTCCAATAGCCCCCTTCATTTTTGGGGTTTTCATACCACATGACTTCCCTACCCGGGAAACCGATGCGCACAAAATCGATCCAACCATCCCGATTGACATCCATGGCATGACAGACAAAAGCATTGCTGTACCCTTTGTCATATTCGTATTTGACCGGTTTGGTCATTTCGTGCCTGGTCCAATGGGGGGCTTCAAACCAATAAGCCCCGGCCATCACATCCATCAGTCCATCATTGTTGACATCTCCTATGGCCACTCCTTCCGCCAGAAACTCATCAGTCAGTACATGTTTTTTGAAGGTTATCCGCTCCGCATTTACTGCCTGTAAACTTTCCTGTGCGTTTACCTGAAGTGAGAATATCAATAAGGAAAAAAAAGCAAGCCTTAAAAAATGCTTGTTCAAAGGTGGCAAGAACCTGGTCGTGCAAATTCTTAGGCTTCGTTTCTGGTCATTCATCTTCAGGTAGTTTAGGAATATCAATAATTCGGGTTTATTTTTTGGACAATAAATAACTCAACAAGGCTTTAAACTCCTCTTCCGAAAGCACAGCGTGAAAGTTGTCCGGCATCAGGGTAAATTTGGATGGGGCCATTTCCTTCATCTCCGCTTTGGATACGGCAAACTCCTCTCCCACTTGATTGGCAAATACGACTGTTTGGCCTTGGTCTCTTCGAAATAGGCCAGAATTTAACTGACCATTTTTCATAGCAATGTTATAGGTTCTAAAGTTTTCCGTGATGTTTCTGTTGGGATCGAGAATTTTGGTAGCTAGGGCTTCTTTTCCCCAATTCCCTACCCCATCCAACTGAGGACCGATCAAGCCCCCTTTATTGTCCATCTGATGGCAAAGGCCACAGTGTTGTTCATACACTTTTCCACCGGAGATAAGCAGTTCATTATTAGGTTCAAAAGACGCCAACCGCTTATCTATCAGTTGCTGTCGTTCCTCGGATACAGGTACCAAATTTTCAGTCAATTGCTGAAACTGTTGTTTTTGAGTAGGAGAAATTCCAGATAAAAAACTTTCCTGAACCGAACCAGCGGTCAATATCCTGGCGGAGGCATTTCCGGATTGGATTTGTTCCAGTAGAATAGTCTTGCCCCTTGGATTTTTGGACAGGGTAGCGGCAATGCTCTCCTGCAGTTCGGGAGGAGCATTTTTCAATCCCTTTGCTAAGGCCAATCTGGCCCTATCATCATCCCATAAACCCAAGGCTGGGGCCAATTTCCTTTTTAGGCTTACTGCGACATGGTTGTCTGTCATTTTTTCCCCCAGATGATCCGAATAAGTTTGGGGAGCCAACAGCATCAAAGATTTACCGGCTTCTGCCCTGACATCTTCCTGCACCTGGGAATGATCCAAATAAGCCAATAAGCGCTCCTTCTGTGCTATCATTTTATACATCCCGGCAGTTTGCATGGCAAAAATCAAAGCAGCCTTTTCCTCCTCTTCTTGTCCCAATCGGACCGCGGAATGCTCAAGAATAGCAGTAGCGATACTTTGTTGCCAGTCCTGATAGGCTTTAGGCACTTGCTCTCCGGCTTCCAAAAATCCTTGGGCCATGGCTTGGGAATATTTATAGGCTACCATGGGCCTGTCAGTTTCAAGGTTTTTTGCCCAAGCCAGCAATTCTCCTCGCTTGGCGCCATTCAAGCCCTTTGCCATTGACTTGGCAAAAGCGATTTTTCTTGCCTCTGACTCTGGATATTGCTGCACATGGGCCAGTAAAAAATCCGCAGAAGTCTGACTTGGAATATCTGAAAAAACCAGAGCCAGCAATTTGGATTCCTGCTCATTCCATGTTTGGTTGACTGCTTTATTGAGAATGGCAGGAAGCCGTAAATGATGATAAAGGGCCATTCTTACCGTGTAATCCAGGTGGGTATCATAGGAAGGAATAGCCGAATGAAATTTGACCAAAGCTTCATAGGTATCTACTCTCGGACGTCGGCTTAACATCTCTGCACTTGCCCTTTGTACATGGGGGTCCTGATCGGTTAAATCTCTTAAGGCCTGATTTTTCAAGGCTGGACTTAGATCCGGATATTCCGCCAATATGCGGTAAGCATGAAGGCGCACGTTTCTGTTGTTATGGCCCAAGGCATGTAGCAATTGTTTCTCGGAAAGGCTTCCCAATCTAAAAAGTGCCCAGTGCACCTGAACCATTTGGTCTGCACTGATCGATTCAGTTTGGCTCAGTTTCAACAATTCGGGAATCGCCTTTTCCCCAAATTTGTCCACCAAAACATCCGTTGCCGTCATCCTGATCTGTAAAATTGAATGGCCCATGCCCTGTATCAGAGAGTCCAAATCGGCTTTTGACCAGTCCTGCACCGGTCTTTGATTTCCTTTGTAGGTGATTTTCCAAATACGCCCACTGACCCTGTCCCTGCCAGGATGGTCCAATGCCACTTCATAATGACCTATGATCCGATTGTAAAAATCAGCCACATACATAGCACCATCTGGCCCGATTTTGATATCCACAGGCCTAAACCAAGGATCCTTACTGACCAGGAAGTCTTCTTGTCTGCTTGCTTTGGGTGTGCTGCCCTGAAATTCCATGGTATTGCGGCTGATCCTACAGGTCACCACATCACCCGAATAGAAACTGTTGCGGTAAGCCTCCGGAAATTGATCATCTGTATAATATACCAGGCCCGATAAGGCGGTAGAATTGAGGCCATAATCCATCATTTCCGGCGCAAAACCCATATTGGGCGTTTGTTTTCCCCATTGGGAATAATTGCCTCCCCAAATCAGTTGGTATATAGGAAGGGTGTGGCAATCTGCAGAATAATGATATCCCATTGCATCATAGTCCGAACCAAAGGGATTGATCCGGCCATCACTTGTCTTCTCAGCCCTGCTTCCATCTTCCCTAAACCTGAAAGTATTTCCTGAAACCATCAAAATACTATCTCTGTCTTTCCCTGATACTTTAGATATATTGGAAAATCCATGGGATGCATGTATCCATCCATCAAAGCCCCTGAAAAGGTTATTGACCATTCCATGGGTATCTTTGTGTTCGAAAGGCCCCAAAAGCACATCCTTCCTGTCTGCCACATCGTCCCCATCATCATCCCAAAAACGGTACACATTCGGAATACTGTAGGCTATTGCCCCATCTTTGACAGGCACCAATCCAATGGGTATATTCAGGTCATTAGCAAAATGGGTGATTTTATCAGCCTTACCGTCCCCATTGGTATCCTCAAGTACAGAAATCCTGTCCTTCCCCTTTCCTGGTTCGGCAGCAAAAGGGTATTCAAAAGACTGGCTGACCCAAAGTCTTCCTTTTTCATCAAAGGCCATATTGATGGGTTTTCCAATTTCCGGCTCTGAGGCAAATAAGGTTACTTCAAAACCCGGTGGCAAAATAAAATCGCGCATCTCTTCTTCCGGGCTTTGAAATTCAGCAGTCCGGACATGCTCTGCATAGATTGACGCGTCAAGCGATGAGGAATCAATATCCTCCATGCCGGATTTTTTGCAGGAAAAAATCAAAAATAAAATAGACAATAAGGCTAGGTGGGTTCTTAAAGAAAGGCAATTCATACAATTTCAATGACTTATCTAAAAGTAATTGTTTTCCTTGGAACTTGCAAAGCGCACCTAAACTGCTCCTACTGTTTTAAGCCCCGATTGGTTCAAGTCTTCAGACTCGGACCCTGGACCTGCTACATTTGATTGGACATTAAGTTAAGCTCGATTAACTTAGTAGATATGGAAAAGAAAAATAGAAGGTCATTTGATAAATCCTTCAAGTTAATGGTTGTTGAATTATACCGAAATGGTA